>Ga0081539_10004735_pt1 | contig 14714 bp, 10 predicted proteins | sample TabmetS4T2R2_FD_71023 | JGI IMG/M metagenome (GOLD analysis project Ga0081539, IMG submission 71023) | Tabebuia heterophylla rhizosphere microbial communities from the University of Puerto Rico - S4T2R2 | ecosystem: Host-associated > Plants > Roots > Rhizosphere ...
GCCGCGCTACGCCACCCCCGCCTGCGCCCGCACTGCAAGTGAAGCCCGAGAGCGGGCGCAGCTGGGTGAGGCCGCCAGGCACGTCGATGTCCTGGTCCCCGGCCACGGCTCCGTTGCCGAGGGTCCCGAGGTGGCGGCCCGCCTGGCCGCCGATCACGCCTACCTCGACGCGCTGCGGCGCGGAGAGGAACCGGTCGACCCACGTCTCAGTCAAGACTGGCTCTCCGGTCCTCACCAGTCGAACCTGGAGCAGGCCCGACGCTCAACCGGATGAGCTTCGGCGTCGCGCCGAAGGCTCAGTGCAGCGTGTAGCCGCCGTCGGTGACGAGGACCGTACCGGTGGTGAATGACGCCGCGTCGCTGGCGAGGTAGACGACGCTGGGCGCGATCTCCTCCGGGGTCGCATACCGCTGCATCGGCGCGTCCTCGATCCAGCGCTGCCGGAACCGGGGTTCGTCGACCGGCGCCATCTCGGTCTTCACGTAGCCAGGAGCGATCGCGTTGACCCGGATGTGGTACGGCGCCCACTCCGCCGCGAGCGACTTGGTGAGCTGGTGCACGGCGGCCTTGGACGCGTTGTACGCCGGCTGCCACTGCGGACGGTTCACGATCATGGCGGAGATCGAGCCGACGTTGACGATCGAGCCGCTCCCGGCCTCGATCATGTGCGGCGCGACGGCCTTCGTCATCCGCCACAGCCCGGTCAGGTTGACGTCGAAGACCGTCGCGAACTCCTCGTCGGGCACCTCGAGCGCCGGCCGGTGGAAGCAGACGCCGGCGTTGTTGACCAGGACGTCGATGCGGCCGTACGCCGCCATCGCCTGGTCCACGATGCGGTGTACGTCGTCCCAGTCGGTGACGTCGCCGGTCGCGACCGTCGTGCGGCGCCCGGACTGTTGCGCGATCTCGGTGGCCGCCGCACGGTTGCGGTCCTCGTGCCGGCCGACCACCACCACGTCCGCACCGGCGTCGGCGATCGCCGCGGCGAAGGCCCGGCCGAGGCCTCGGTTGGCGCCGGTGATCAGGGCGGTGCGGCCCTCCAGGCTGAACGGGTTCTTCATCGGTTCCCCTCGTTGACGACGACGACGGACTTCATGCTCATCGGGTCCTCGTCGCTGGTCAGAGCAGCCTCCACCTGGTCGAGCCGGAACCGGGCGGTGACCAGAGCGTCGAGGTCCACCCGGCCGGCTGCGGCGAGCGAGATCGCGACAGGCCAGGTGTCGACGTACCGGAAAATGCCGGTCAGCGTGACCTCGCGTACCTGGATGTCCTGCACCGGCAGCGAGATGTGCTCGGCACCGTGGCCCACCATCACGGCGGTGCCGCCGGGTCGAAGAGCCACCAGTCCGTCGAGCAGGGCCGGGGTCGCCCCGGAACATTCGAGGAAGACGTCGGCCTCGAGGTCAGCCGGGTCGAATCCGGCGGTCGGATCGACTGCCTGAGCCGACGCGAGCTCGGTGATCCGCTGCCTGCGGGACTCGACCGGGTCGGACACGATGATGTCGGTGGCGCCCATGGCGCGTGCGGACAGGGCTACCAGCGCGCCGATCGGTCCGGCGCCGGTGATGAAGACCCGGCCGCCAGCCGCCGTACCGCCCTTGCGGTTGGCCCAGATCCCGACGGACAGCGGCTCGAGGAGCCCGACGGCCGCGTCGGAGAGCGAGTCCGGCACCGGGTGCGCGAAGTCCGCCGGGAGCGTGACGTAGTCGCAGAAGGCACCGTCGATCGGCGGGGTCGCGAAGAATTCCATCTTCCGGCAGAGGTTCAGGTGCCCGGTCTTGCACTGCCGGCAGCGGCGGCACGGCCGCTGCGGCTCGAGGGCGACGCGCTGGCCGACCCGGGCCGGGTCCACGGCGCCGCCGACCGCGACGATGGTGCCGCCGACCTCGTGGCCGAGCACCAGCGGGCCGTCCACGACCATCGACCCGATCCGGCCGTGCTTGTAGTAATGCACGTCCGACCCGCACACACCCACCGAGCCGACCCGTACCAGCACCTCGTCGGCGCCCGGTTGCGGGACCGGCCGTTCCTGCAGTTCGATCGTCTGCGGCCCGGTCAGCACCGACGCCCGCATCATGAGGTCCACGTCGTCTCCTCCACCGTCAGGCGGCTACGCATCCACGTATCTGACAACCGCCATATTGCCTGGATGCCTTGCCTGTGACGAGCCGTTGGAGTTTCCGCTGGAAAACCGGATGCTGCGGCCGGGCGGGCTGGCTACCGTCCGGGCGTGGCCCACACCTATCCCCCGCTGAACGTCGAAATCCGCACGCCACGGCTGACGCTGGCCGGCGCGTCCGACGAACTGCTGGAACGTCTCGTGCCGCTCGTACGGGCCGGGATCGCCGACGCCGAGCCGTGGCCGTTCGACGACCCGATCTCGTTCTACGCCGACAGCCCCGAACGCGAATGGCAATGGCTGCGCGGCATCTGGGCCGGCCGCGCCCGGGTGAGCCCGGATTCGTGGCGGCTGTACTTCGCCGTGCTCGTCGACGGCGAACCGCTCGGCATGCAGGACCTCATCGGCACGAACTTCACGCGGTTCGGCACGGTGTCCAGCTTCTCGTGGCTGGCCCCGGGCAGTCGTCGACAGGGACTGGGCAAGGAGATGCGGTCGGCGATCCTGCATCTGGCCTTCACCGGGCTGGGCGCCCGCGAAGCCGGCAGCGACGCCTTCGTCGACAACGAAGCGTCCAACCGCATCTCCCGTGTCCTGGGCTACGAACCGAACGGCACGGACTGGGACACCCGCCGCGGCGAGCCCGCGCGGATCCAGCGGTGGCGGCTCACCCGGGCCGCGTGGGAACGGGTCCGCCGAGACGACATCGAGCTGACCGGCGTCAAGGAGTGCCTGCCCGTCCTGGGCATCGGCTAGCGGAGCGCGATCACCGAGACCGGCCGGACCCGGGGCCGCTCGCAGAGACCTGGTTCGATGTGGCGGCCATCTGGCAGGATCAATACCGGTTCCGGCCCGATCGGGACTGACCTTCGAGGGGAGAAAGCGTGCGGAAACTGTTTCCCGCGTTGGTGGCGCTTGTCGCGGTCATCGGCGTCGGCACGCCTGCGTCCGGGGCGGAGTCTACCGGGCCGGCCATTCAATGGGCCGGAAGCGTTGAGGACGACCTGGGCCGGATCCGGGTCAGCGCATCGTCCGATGCCGGAGTCACCGGCATCACTGCGCACGTCGTCAGGCCGGACACCGGGGCCGAGGTCGCCGTGGTCACCTCGTTCCACCTGTTCTCCGGGACGACCGAGGCCGGCGTATGGCATTCCGACGAGGTGCTTCTGCCCGACCTGGGCTTCTACACGCTGAACGTCGAAGCGTTCGATGCCGGCGGCGGTCACACCGCAGCAGACGGGATCGGCAGCCTCGTCTACGCCGTGAAGATGTACTTCGCCGATCTGAAGACCACCCGGACACTCACCTACACCCAGCGCACCTACGAACTGTCGGGCAAGCTGATGGGCCGTTGGCCGGGCACCGGAGTGACCGCGCCGGTGCCGGGAATGCCGATCTACGCGCTGATTCCGGGGGGTGACTTCACCGACACCGTGACCACGGGTGCGACGGGCCAATTCAGCATGTCCGGACCGGTCAGCTACACCGGCGGTAGCGGACTCGTCAGCACGGTCGACGACCCGAATCACCGCTATTACCTTCAGGCGTACAGCGATCTCGCCGAGGCCGCCATCAAACCCGCCGCGACCAGGGTCACCGTCCAGCTCGACCCGGACGCGATCGGGAGCGGAGAGGCGGTCACCGTCAGCGGTGACGCCTCGTGGAAGTCACCGAACGGCTGGGTGCCGATGGCGAACGCGCCCATCGCGATCGGCCAGTGCCCGCGCGGCGACGACGGCCCGAGCTTGTGCTTCAACGGACCGACCACGTCGACCGACGCCAACGGGCGCTACTCCTTTGTCCTGAACCCCTACGACACCGACATGATCAAAGTCGCGGTGACCTCCGGCGACATTTTCGTCCAAGCGGTCGCGTACGCCTCGGCCAAAATCACCGTGCTGATGCCGACGTCCTTCAACGGCTTCTTCGCGAGCCGGGACACCGACACGGGCCAGGTTTACGTCGGCGCCTCAGGGCTCGAACAGACCGGATACGTGCCGACCGACACCGTCGTCTCGGTCGACTTCTCCGACAACGGGGCTTCCGGCTGGCACACGATCGGCACCATCGACCTGGGTGCCAGCGCGGGATCCGCCTTCGTACAGGCCTTCGACTACCCCGGCGCCGGATATTGGCGCCTGACGTACGCCGGAGTGAAGGACCTGCTGGCACCAGCCCAGACCGAGGCCATCTACGTAGCCTGAGCGTTCGACCGCCAACTCGCGTGGGCATCGGTGTCTCGAGTGAATTCCGTCGGGGTACTGACAGGTCGCCGTCTGCGGTCCCGCCCCGGCGATACGATCGCCGGGATCTGCCATGGCTGATTTCGTCCTTGCCGCAATGCCGTTCGCCGGGCACGTGAACCCGCTGCTGCCGGTCGCCCGCGCGCTGGTCGCGCGCGGGCATTCGGTCCGCTGGCTGGGCAGCGAGCCGTTCCACACGGCGATCACCGCCACCGGCGCGCAGTTCGCGCCGATGAGCGAGACGGTCGCGGTCGACAACGAGACGATCACCGCACGCCATCCCGAATCGCAGCGGCTGACCGGCGTGGCCGCGGTGCGCTGGGCGCTGAGCACCGTGTTCTTCAAACCGGTACCGGATCAGGTCGCCGACCTGCGCCGCCTGGTCGACGAAGGGCCGCCGGACGTCCTCGCCTGCGACAGCGCCTTCGTGGGCGGCGGAGTGCTGCACGAGCTCACCGGTCTGCCGTGGGCCACCGTCGGGGTCGTGCCGCTGGGCCTGCGCAGCCGGGACACCGCACCGTTCGGGCCCGGCCTGCCGCCGAGCGCGACGCCGCTGGGCCGATGGCGCAACCGGGCGCTCAACGAGATCTTCGAGCGGATCGTGCTCCGCCAGGTACGTGCGCAGTACCAGGAGATCCGCGCCGACCTGGGACTCCCGAAGCTGACCGCACCGCTGCTCGACGCGATCTCGCCGGCCCTGCACCTGCAGAACGGCGTGGCGGAGTTCGAGTACCCCCGTAGCGACCTGCCGCCCCAGGTGCACTTCGTCGGCGCGCTGGTGCCGCCGAGCGCCCACGTGCCGCTGCCGGAGTGGTGGGACGAGGTCGAGTCGGCCGACCGGCCGATCGTTCATGTCACCCAGGGCACCACCGTCAAGGACCTGGATGACCTGGTCCTGCCCACGATCCGGCTGCTGGCCGGTGACGACGTGCTGGTGGTGGCCAACATCGGCGGCCGTGACCCGGCGACGTTCGGGCCGCTGCCGGCGAACGCGCGGGTGGCCCGGTTCATCCCGCACGACCGGCTGCTGCCACGCGCCGCGGCCATGATCACCAACGGCGGGTACGGTGCCGTGCAGACCGCGCTGCTGCACGGGGTTCCGCTCGTGGTCGCCGGAAACACCGAGGACAAACCCGAGGTGGCCGCCCGGGTGGCGTGGTCGGGTACGGGTATCAACCTGCGCACCGCCCGGCCGGCACCGGCCCGGCTGCGTGCGGCGATCGACGCCGTCCTGGGCGACGGCGACTACCGGCGCAACGCCCAGCGGCTCCGCACGGCGTACCGCAAGTTCGACGCCGGGGTCCGCAGCGCCGAGCTGCTGGAACGGCTGGCCACCACGCGCAAGCCGGTGCTCGCCGGCTGAACCCGGATGCCCCGCCGGCCCCGGTCGCCCGGGGCCGGCGGGTTGGAGCAGGTGCTGCCGTCAGGGGTTGAGCGGCACCATGGGCAGCGCCACCGGACTGCTGATCTGCCAGTTCATCACGACGGTTTGGGATTGTCCGGCGCCGACGATGATGTCGATGGCGTTGGGGTCGCGCAGGTCGCTGTCGTGGCTCGGGCTGTCGGTCCAGACGCCCGCGCCGCCACCGAACCGCCATTCCTGGATCCAGGAGAAGCCGGCCGGCGGGTTCTGCCAGTAGGCGAGGTCGTAGACCGGCCGGATGTAGCCGATCCCTTCGCCGGCTTCGGCGTTGCCGAACATCGCGACGCCGTAACGGGCCGTGGCCGGATCGAGGCCGAGGGCCGCGCGCGGTACCACGGTGACGATCTGCCGGGTTTCCGGAATGGCCAGCAGGGTCACGTCCGCCAATTTGGTGCCGTTCGGCGCGAACAGGCCCGCGCTGTCGAACCGGCCGTCGGTGACCAATACCGCGCTCCATCCGGATGCGGTGTTCATGTTGGTGCCGGGCAGAGCCGCCGTCGGGCCGCCGCCACCGGTGCTCAGGTAGACCTGGATGCGCTGATGGGAGATCTGGTTGCCGCCGAACGGGTTGGTGACGGCGCCTCGGATGGACGTGACGAAGACGATGGTGGCGCCGCGGTCGTAGACGCCCAGACCGGTGAGGTCGAAGATTCCAGGCTGATACACCGGGTTGGTGGGATAGACGTAGGTGCCGGGTCCGTTGTCGTCTCCGGCGGCATCGGTGAGCCCTCCGATGCGGTTGCCGTAGGCGAGCACGGTACGGGTCACGGTGTTGGTTCCGCCGCCGCGTCCGACGGCGACGATCACCAGTTGGTTGCGGATGTCGGGCAGCGTCACGGTGACGTCGAAGGTGCTGACGCCGCCCCGGCCGTGCCTGAGCCGGACGGGTTCGTTGTTGCCGTTCACGCCCACGTACAGGTGGTGGCCGGTCGTGGTGCCGGTGAGGCGCACGGTGGTGCCGGTGGCGATCTGAAGCTCTGCCGGGCTGGTGACGGTGAGCGCGGGAACCTCCAGCCGTGGTCCGCTCACGTACCGCTTCGCGACCACCTTCGGCGTCTCGACGGGGCGGCCGGCGGCGATGCCCTGGGCGAGGCGGACGTACTGCGCCATGGCCCACGCCAGCGGTGCGGCCGAGCCGGTGCCCTTGCCGAACGTATGACCGAAGGCGGTCGGTTCGGGCTGGTCCCACGCCTGCTCGGGGATCATGTAGCCGTCGTTGGCCGAATTGTGCATGGTCCGCAGATAGGAGAGGGCGTTGCGGCGGTTGGCCAGCACGTATTCGCCCCGCTCGCCGGACAGCAGCGGCCAGAGCCGGCCGATCCCCGTGCCGTCCCAGGGCGAGCCGTCGGCCTTCTCGCCGTAGCCGTCGTGTGTGTAGCGGTGCCACATCCGCCCGGACGGGGTGTCCTGCGCCAGCGACGCGTCGGTCTCGGCCAGCGAGCCGCGGATGTAGCGGTCGTCGGGCGCCTTCACCCCCAGCCGGACGAGTTCGAGGAAGCCGGCGTCGAGGATGTTGCGCTCCGGGTGCACACCGGCACCGTCGGAGTATTCCCGGGTGTCGCCGTCGTTCGGGTCGCCGTCACCCTCGATGCGGATGTAGTAGCGGCCGTCGCCGACGGGGCCGGTGGTGGTGTACATCCACTTCTCGGTCTGGCGTTGCCAGGAATCGGCGGTCCCCTGGTAGATCGCCCACCCCGCTCGGTCGCCGTTGCGGCGGGCGATGGCGGCGGCGGCGGTCAGCCCGGCGATTTGGGACGCCAGTGTCGACGGTGAGTAGCCGTCCTCGGTTTCCCAGCGCTCCTGAGGTGTGCGAGGCCCGGCGGCGACGAGATAGTCGGCGGCCTTCTTGATGTGGTTGCGATAGAAGGCGCCGCCGGTGCGGCCGACCTGCCACGCCAGGATGATCGGGAACGCGGTCTCGTCCAGTTGGACGTTGTTCTGATCCGGGGTGCCGTCCACATGCGAGGTTTGCGGGAAGTGCCCATCCGGCTGCTGCTGCCGGGTGAACAGCCAGGTCACCGCCCGATTGGCGGCGGCGGTGTCCCCGGCGGCCAGCAGGCTGGTGGTCTGGTGGTACAGGTCGCGGGCCCACACGAAGTGATATCCGCCGCCCCCTCCGCCGGCGCCGTCGGCGTTGACCCGCTGCCCCCACGGCAACGTCAGCGAGGCGATGAACGCGCCGGGGAAGGTCTTGTCCTCATGGGCGCGCACCGTCATCACCGATACGTTGTACTGGGTACGCAGGTCGCCGGTGAGCTGGCGGGGGACGCGCTTGAGCCCGGCCAGATAGTCGTACCAGCCGTTCTGGTACGCGACTCTGACCGTGCAGAAGCCCTGCCGCAGGCTCGCGGTGGCGGTCGCCAACGCCTGGGCGGTGTTGGCGGCGAAGCCCAGCGCCAGCGTGGTGTGCACGACCCCGGCCGGCAGGCGCCCGGTCTGGACGATGTTGCCGGGCCCGGCATGCGGATAGGTCCAGTCCATGCGGTTGTTGTCGGCGAGGTCGGTCCAGCCGTCGCTGGTACCCGCGTAGCCGGTGGAGGTGGCGGTGAACCCGCTCGTCGCGACAAGCGCGCTGGCCACCGGCGTGTCGGCCAGATGGGTATCGAGACCGACGAGGGCCGGGCCGAAGGAGCCGGATTGCATGACTTCGCCGGTGTCCTGTGCCGCGGTGCCGGCCAGCGCGGGATCGAACAGCACGTACAGCTGGTACGGCCCTCCCGACAGGACGGAGAATTGGACGTCGACCAGGACGGTCGAACGGGCGGGATCAGTCACGTACGTCTTCGTCAGCCGCCACCGTCCCGGGCTCGTGGAGATCTGGCGATAGGTCAGTGACCGGACGTCGGCCAACTCCACCCGCCGGTCCACGGTGGCGTCGGTTTCCCGCTGGCTGGACGTGCCGTCGCTGACCACGAACGACAACTCCCGCACGTTCGGTGTGTCGGCGGCCGGGTAGTACGTCTCGCTCAATGTTCCAGCCGTCAGCGTGTACCAGACCTTGGAGGCTCGGCTGACGGCCGTGCCGACGCCGTCCTTGTCGCCGTTTGTCCACGTCGCGGGCGCGCCGGGGGAACCCGGCGGTTCCGGTTGGGCTGCCGCCGGCCCCGAGGGCGCCAGCGCGAGCGACACCGCGACCACGGTTGCCGCCGAAAGGACCCTGAATCGTTTGACGCTGTGCATGGGAGCTCCAGCATGGGGAAGGGGGAAGTGAACGCGTCGGTCCGGCTGGGGCCGGCAACCTCCGCCGACGGGCCGGATCAACGTGCCGGCAACTGTCTCGGCAACGCGAAAGTCCGCCCCGTCGTCGTCGAAGGTGGCCACCACGCAGGTATACCACGTATCGACCAAATCGCATCCCGTCACGTGTCTCCAACGCCGCGGTCGCGGAACTCGCGGACGAACTCATCGGCAACGGCTTGCGCTCCGGCGACGCAGTGCTCGGTGAGCTGTCGCCACTGGCGGTCAGTGCCGCCGGTGGCGAGGTCGTCGACGTGCTTGATCCATTGCTGCTGCAGTTCGTCGAAGCGGGCCCGCACGTGGGGCTGGCGCTCGTGGTACCGGCTGCCGTCGGTGTCGGCGGCGACTGCCTCGAGCAGGTTCTGAAAACTCCACCAGTATGAGCCGGCCGTGCTGGTGTCGGCCGGGACGTGCTCCGGATGGGGTCCTATGCCGTCCTGGGTGCCGGCCGTGCTGAGCGCCGTCGGTAAGTGCGTACCAGTGATCGCGACCGGGATGTAGATGCTCGTGCACGGGGTGGTTGCCGCCCACCACACGTATGGCCGGGCGGTGGTGGGGAGCACCGCGATCATCGACGCCGCGGTGTTGCCCCAGGTGAAGCCGGACGGGTGTGCGTGCATGCACAACGTGTGGAAGTCAGGGCGGGCCGGATTGAACTTCGGTCCGCTCAGGAATGTTCCCTCGTAGTGGTCGCTGAGTACCCCGCGCGCCTCGGCGAATCCGACGCCATCATCGGTGACGGCATCCGAAAGCAGCTGCCGGGTGCGCTGCAGCCGTAGGTGAGAGACCTGCAGCGGCACGGCGGGGTCGAGGAATGTGGCGGCGAAGTCGAGCCGTCGGGCCGGGTCGGCCCATCCGTTGGTGCTCGCGTATTCGCGCAGGTCGGCGGAGCAGGAGTCCCAGTCGTCGCGCAGGGTCGGCTCGTTCGACAGCGCCCAGTAGGGGTCGCGGACGTGTTTCGTGACCCAGCGGCGACCGGTGGTCTCCAGCACCCACACGTCGGCGGCGTCGGCGATCAGATAAGAGTTGTCGTAGGCCGCGGCCGGCCTGTCCTTGCTGACGGTGCCGGCTCCGTACTGCCCGTAGCGTTCCGCCAGCTCGGTCATCACCGACACCGCCTCCCGGGCGGTACGGCCGCGTTCGAGGCCCAGGCGCACGAGTTCCATGCCCAAGATGCCTGGGATCACCTCGCGACCGGCCCGGTCCGCCGCCGCAGTGGCCGCGAGATCGCGCGTGAACAACGCCTCGTTGCCGATCGCGACCCCTTCGGCGTTGACACCGATCTCATGTCCCCAGCACCAGTACGGCGACGAACCCAGGTGCGGGATCGTCTCGGGGACGTCGTCAATCTCCACGTAGGCCAGCTTCAGCCGGCCGCCGCCACGGCGTCTCGCGAGCCGGCGCAGCGGCTGACTCTCCCGAGCCGGGCGGTCGCTGTTCTTGCCGAACAGCGTGGCCCGGTAGCGCGTGTGTTCGGCGTGGACCGCGAAGGTGTCACAGCTCCATGGCCGCACGGCGGGCAGCGGCGCTGCCCGGTGGTTCAGGTCGAGGCGGGTCACGAGTTCCTGCCCGGTCGTCCGCCGCTTCGCGAGCGAGGCCGCCGTACGGTGTTCGGGAAAGGCCGCCGCGGCGACGTGACCACCCAAGGCGAACCGACGCATCCGGCTCTGGAGGCACCGTTTGGTGCGGTGTGACGGCGGCCTGGATCGGCCGGAGGGTTCAGGGCACGAGTTGCCGACGCCGAGCGTGGCCGGCTGAACCTCATGATGTGACGTCTACCAGAACCTTGCCGACCGTTCCGCTCTCCACCGCCCGGTGCGCATCGGCGGTGCGGTCGAGCGGAAAACGGACCAGCGGCAGGCCATGCTCCTCGCCGACCGGCAGAGCGCCGCCGTGGACCGCGGCGGCGACGTCCGCGGCGGCTGCGGTCAGCGCGTCCGAGCCAACCGTGTAGAGAACCAGGAACTGGAAGCGGGTGTTCAACATCATGTTCTGCCGCACATCCAGCTCGACCGGCTTGCCGCCATCGTTGGCGTACGTCGAGATCGTGCCGCGCGTCCGCAGGACGGCCAGGTCGAGTGCCAGATTCGCGCCCAGCGCCACCTCGGCGATGATGTCGACGCCGTCCGGGGCGATTTCGCGGATCTCTGCGGCCGGGTCGCCCTCGCGATAATTGATCACGTGGTGGGCGCCGGCGGCGGTGGCCAGCCGGGCCTTCTCCGGGCCGCTGATCGTGCTGATCACGGTGGCGCCCGCCCATCGCGCGAGCTGGATCGCCGCGTGCCCGACGGCCCCCGCCCCGCCCGCGGCGAGCACCACCTTGCCCTCGAGCGCACCGGGCCGCAGACGGCGCGGGCCGTCCTCGGCGACCGTGAGCGCGCGATGCGCGGTGAGCGCCGGCACGCCGAGCGAGGCGCCGACGTCGAAACTCGCCTCGTCGGGCAGCGGCACAGCTTGCTCGGCGGCCACGACGGTGAACTCGGCAGCGGTGCCGGTGGACCGCCCGGCGGTAGCCATGAACAGCCAGACGCGCTGGCCGACGCGACCCTGGTCGACCCCCGCGCCGACGGCGTCGATCACGCCGGCACCGTCCAGGTGCGGGGTCACCTCAGGGAACTGCTTGGGATTGGTGGCGCCGGACCGGGTCTTCCAGTCCGTCGGGTTGACCCCGGACACGGTTACTCGCACACGCACCTCCCCGGGACCGGGCGTGGGCGCATCACGGTCGACGAGCTGAAGAACGGCGGGATCCCCGTTGTCGCGGTAGACGATGGTCTTCATATCCTGATTCTTCCTCAGCATCGCGGAGGGCCCGTCGTTCTTCTTCAGGACAGTGGCAGGCCGACGTAGTTCTCGGCGAGGGTTCGGGACGCCGAAATGGAGCCGGTGACCATGTCCAGCTCGGCGATCTGCCGGCGCACGTCGAACTCCGTTGCATCGGAGAAGCGGTGCAGCATCGAGGTCATCCACCAGGAGAAGTGCTGGGCCCGCCACACCCGGCGGAGCACCGTGGACGTGTAGTCCTCCAGCAGCCCGGTGTCCTTGGCGTCGTAATACGCGCCGAGCGCCCGGTCCAGCACGTGCACATCGGCCATGGCGAGATTCATGCCCTTCGCGCCGGTCGGCGGAACGGTGTGCGCGGCGTCGCCGGCTAGATACAGCCGGCCGTACTGCATCGGCTCACACACGAACGACCGGAACTGCAGGATCGCCTTCTGGAAGATGCTGCCGGTCTTGATGGTCGCGCCGGCGCCGGCTACCCGGGTCTTGATCTCGTCCCAGATCTGCTCCTCGGACCAGTCGTCCGGATCGGTGTCCGGGTCGCATTGAAAGTACATGCGCTGGACGTTCGGCGACCGGGTGGAGATAAGCGCGAATCCCCGCTCGGAGTGCGCGTAGATCAGCTCGTCGGAGGACGGGGGCGCCTCGGCCAGGATGCCGAACCAGGCGAACGGATACTGCCGGAAGAAATCGGTCCGTACCTCACCTTCCGGGATGAGGTACCGGCTGTAGGTGCGCGAGCCGTCGCAGCCGGCGACGAAGTCGCATTCCAGCACTTCCTGCTTGCCGTCGTGACGGAACCGGATCTTGGGCCGGTCCCCGGTGAGCTCGTCGACGGTGGTGTCGGTGATCCCGAACCGCAGATCGCCACCGTCGGCCAGCCGCCTGGCGATCAGGTCCTTGAGCACCTCGTGCTGGGCGTACACCATCACCGCCCGGCCGCCGGTCAGTTCGTACATGTTGATCCGGTGCATCTCGCCGGCGAATGCCAGGTTGATTCCGTGGTGCAGGAAGCCGTCGCGGTGCATCCGGTCGCCGACGCCGGTCTGGTCCATGAGGTCGATCGTGCTCTGCTCGAGGACGCCGGCCTTGATGGTTTCTTCGATGTCCTCCCGACTGCGCAGGTCGATCACCACCGAGTCGATGCCGCGAAGGTGGAGCAGGTGCGACAACATCAAGCCCGCGGGTCCCGCTCCGACAATTCCCACCTGAGTCCGCATGGTCCCTCCTTGGTCGCCGAACCAGCCGCGTACGGCCTCCGCCCCTGCTAGTGCGCGACGATCGTCTCGTGTTCGCCGATCTCCTCGTCGACGACGTCGCGCGGGCGGCCGACGATCAGCACCATCGCCACCGCGAGCGCCGCGACGCCGGCGAAGACGTAGAAACCCCACGGGTAGCCGCGGTCTCCGGTCAGCAGGGCACCGATGATGATCGGTCCCACGATGGCGCCGATCCGGCCCACGCCGGCCGTCCACCCGAGGCCGGTAGCGCGCCGGGCCGCCGGGTAGACCTGACCGACGAAGGCGTAGATCAGGACTTGGGCGCTGAACACGAACGTGCCGGTCGCGAGCACCACGGCGTACAGCGGCAGCGACGGCATCTGGATGCTCAGCACCACGAGGAGCACGGCGGCGACCGCGAACCAGGTCAACGCCGCCGCGCGTACGCCGATCCGGTTGGCGACCTGTCCGGCGATGATCAGACCGATGATCGCGCCGATGTTCAGGATGAGCAGGAGCCCCAGACCGAGCTTGAGATCGTAACCGGCCGTCACCATGAGTTGTGGCAGCCACGTGTTGAGGCCGTACACCAGGATGAGGCCCAGGAACGAGGTCGCCCAGAACGCTAGTGTCGGCCGCGCGAGGCCGTCGGTGAACAGGCCGGCAACCGGGTTCCTCGCGGGTGCCGCTCGGCCCTCGGCGGTCCGACTGTGTGCCTTCTGTTCGAGGAAGACCTCGGACTCGGGCAGGAATTTCCACATCAGCGGCGCCAGGATCAGGCCGGGCACGCCGCCGATGATGAACATCCATTCCCAGCCGTGGCCGTTGCCCATCACGAGCAGGCCGAGGAGGGCCGTCAGCACGGCTCCGACGTGGTAGCCGGTCATCACCGTGGTGGCCGCGCTGGACGCCTTGCCCTTGCGCGCGAATTCGGTCACCAGCGTGATGGCGGTGGGCAGGCAGCCGCCCAGACCGAGCCCGGCGAGGAACCGGTACAGGCCGAACGTGAACACGGAGGTCGAGAACGCCACCGCTATCGTGAAGATCGAGAACACCGCCACGGCGAAGATCATCACTTTGCGGCGGCCCAGGTAGTCGGTGACGGTGCCGATCGTCATGGCGCCGATCGTCATGCCGATCAAGCCGGTGGTGGCGATCGCCGTAGCCGTCGGTGGCGTAAGCCCGAAGATCTTGCCCTTGAGCAGGACGGGGATCACCGTTCCGAGCACTACCAGGTCGAAGCCGTCGAGCAGTACTGCCGCCCAGCACAGCGGCAGGACGGCTCGGCGCCGTCCAGCACTTGTCGTCTGCATTGCCATCGTCGTCGTCCCCTTCATCGCGCCCGGCTGCGGCTACGCCACGTAATCCACGCCTGCACACATAGACGCTAGTCGGCACCGGACTCCGGCCCACGAGAACCTCTCACCCAGCGGGAGCCCCGAGGAACGTTTCGGATCGGTCAGCTCAGTGGGAAGACCGACTGAGCCCAGGGCGGCCGCGGCGACGGCTCGATCGAGGACACCCACTTGACCCACCAGAAACCCCGACGCCCCGGCGCCACGATCCGGGCCGGGAACCCGTGCCCGTACGACAACGGAAGGCCGCCGACCGCCGTGACCAGCCAGACCTCGTCCACGGTGTCCGCGCCGAACCAGCGGGTGTAGCCGGTCGTCGACCGCACCTTCAGGCTG
>Ga0081539_10004736_pt1 | contig 14714 bp, 14 predicted proteins | sample TabmetS4T2R2_FD_71023 | JGI IMG/M metagenome (GOLD analysis project Ga0081539, IMG submission 71023) | Tabebuia heterophylla rhizosphere microbial communities from the University of Puerto Rico - S4T2R2 | ecosystem: Host-associated > Plants > Roots > Rhizosphere ...
CAAGCAGTCCGGCGTGATCCGCGCCCGGAGCCTGCGGCAGCTCCTGGAGTTCGCCCGCGGCGTGCCGGTGCTGCCGACGCCGAAGGGCGAGAACGTGCTGATCATCACCGGCGCGGGCGGCTCGGGCGTGCTGCTGTCGGACTCCTGCGTCGACAACGGCCTGTCGCTGATGGCGATGCCGGCGGATCTCGACGCGGCGTTCCGGAAATTCATCCCGCCGTTCGGCGCCGCCGGCAACCCCGTCGACATCACCGGCGGCGAGCCGCCGATCACCTACATCAACACCGTCAAGCTCGGCCTGTCCGACGATCGCATCCACTCGCTGATCCTCGGCTACTGGCACACCATCGTAACGCCGCCGATGGTGTTCGCCCGCAACATGGTCGAGGTGAAGAAGGAGATGGAGGCCAAGGGCTTTGTGAAGCCGATCGTGGCTTCGCTGGCCGGCGACGTCGAGGTCGAGGAAGCCGCCGAATACCTCTACCAGAACGGCATCCCGGCCTATGCCTATTCGACGGAGCTGCCGGTCGAGGTGCTGGGCGCCAAGTACAAGTGGGCGCGCGGCGCGGGCCTGCTCTGATAAAACTCCACCTCTCCCCGCGTGCGGGCAGAGGTCGGATTGCATCGTGAGATGCAATCCGGGTGAGGGGACTCTCAGCGCGCTCACATCTATCGAATTTGCGGAGACAGCCCCTCACCCCAACCCTCTCCCCGTAAGAACGGGGAGAGGGAGAAGCGGGCTGTCGCGCGCTGGCCTGACATATTCGTGGATACAGGTCGCGAAAGGCGAGACGTGATCCGGCGCAAAGCCATTGGCGTGAGAGAGACGGATGAGGCCGACGTCAGGGATGGCGGCGTGCAGTCGGTCGATCGCGCGCTGTCGATCCTCGAGACCCTCGCCGAAGACGACGAGGGCTATCGCCTCAGCGATCTTGCCGTGCGCACCGGCCTTTCCACCTCCACCGCGCACCGCCTGCTGGCGACGCTGGAGAAGCGCCGCTTCGTGCAGTTCGACCGCACCGAATCGAAATGGCACATCGGGGTGCACAGTTTTGCGGTCGGCTCGACCTTCGCTCGCCGCCGCAATTTCGCGGCGCAGGCGATGCCGTATTTGCGCAAGCTGCGCGACCAGACCCGCGAGACCGCCAATCTTGCTGTCGTCGATGATGAATCGATCATCGTGCTGATCCGCGCCGAAAGCCGCGAGATCATGCGCTCGCTGACCAAAGTCGGCGGCCGGGTGGCGATGGTCGCCTCAGGCGTCGGTAAGGCGGTGCTGGCAACCTATGCCGACGAAGACGTCAACGCCATCATCCGGCATCACGGCATGCCGCGGCTGACCGAAAAATCGATCGTGCGGCCTTCCGATCTGTTCCGCGAGCTCGAGAAGGTCCGCCGGCAAGGCTACGCCGTTGACGACGAGGAAGCCTGCATGGGCCTGCGTTGCATCGCAGCCGTCGTCTTCAACGATTGCAGCGAACCGCTGGCGGCGATCTCGGTCTCCGGCATGACCAGCCGCGTTACCGACGACCGCCTGCCGCTGCTCGGCCGCATGGTGCGTGATGTCGCCACCGAGCTGACGCTGGCGCTGGGCGGCGTGTTGCCGGCACAGGAGCGGGCGCGAACCTAACTCCGGTCCGGGGGACGGGGCGGCGGCACCGTGCGCTGGAAGCTTGGCCGCGAGGTATGCTGCACGAAATAGCGCGCCAGATGCGTCGCATCGGCCAGCGCTTTTGCGCCCTCTGGGGCGAGTTGAACCCGATGCAGGATCGGCAGGAGGTTGAGATCGGCAAAGGTGATGCCGTCGCCGACGAGATGGCCGGTTTCCGCGACCGCCTTGTCGAGAACGCCGATCTGTTCGCGCAGCGCCGGCATAACTGCTTCGATTGTCGCCCGGTCCGGTTCGCCGTTGGCCGTCTTCGGCGCGATATAGGCGAACAGATAGGTCCGGATCAGGGTGTGGTCCATCAGTGTGTTCACGAGCGAGACCCATTGCTCGGTCAGCGCGGCGAGCCGCGGATCGGATGGAAAGACGTAAGGAGCAGGGAAGCTGCGGTCGAGATAGGTCGCGATGGCCTTCGATTCAAACAGCTGAAAATCGCCATGGCGCAGCACCGGCATTTTTCCAAAGGGATGGATGGAGCGGATCTCCGGCGCGCGCAACGGCTTCTCCGTCAATACGTAGTCGATGCCTTTTTCCTCGCATGCCATGCGCACGGCTTGCGTGTAGGTCGAGCGCGCGGAACCGATGATTTCTGGAGCTGCCATTTCAAGCCTCCAATTTGTCAGCCCGTACTCGTCGCCAGACGGTCAAGGGCGGATGACCAGCCAACCGTGTGACGGTCGCAAATCTCCTTGCTTTCGAAGCGCTGTTGCACCAGCACAAGCCGCGTGCCGCCTGGAGTCGCCTCGAATGTCACCGTCACTTCGCTTTCATGGCCGCGCGCACCGTTGTCGCCTTCCCAGGCCCAGGTGAAGGAGAGGCGACGCGGCGGCTCGACGACGCGATAGACGCCGCTGGTTGAGGCTTGGCTGCCGTCGGGCTTGTGGAGCGTGGTGCGCCAGCCGCCGCCCGGCCTCACCTCGAGGACGTCGACCGAAGCCTCGCAGCCATCCGGCGCCCACCATTTCAGTAGCTGTGCGGGCTCGACCCAGAGTGCGAACAGAAGCTCGGGCGGGGCGGCGATCAGCCGTTCGATTCGCAGCGTGGTCTCGGCGTCGCTCATGATTTCTTTCTTCTCGGAGTTTGCACGGCTGCCAGTGCCTCCATGCGGTCAAGCGCCGCCGACCAATGCTGCCGCTGCTGCGAGAGCCAGCTTTCCATCGGCGCCAGCGCGTTGGCGCGCACGCGCACATAGCGCCATTGCCGCTCCACCCGGCGCTCGATCAGCCCGGCGCGTTCGAGCACCTGCAGATGCCGCGTGATGGCCGGCGTGCTGATGTCAAAGGGAGCGGCAACCTCGCCGACGCTGAGTTCGCCGCGGGCGAGCAGACGGTCGATGATGGCGCGCCGCGTCGGATCGGCAAGTGCGGCGAAGATGCTGTCGAGCTGCGGCGGCTGTGCGAGCGGCATGGCAGGTGCCATCGTTATTTAACAGATATGTTAATTAACATAGGCGTTATATGCGGTCAATCTCGGCAGCGGCGAAAGTCGCTAACCCTGACGCTGGGCGCCGCTGAGCGGGTAGGCGCATCCGCAGTGCCGTCGCCCCGACCATCGTGGGATCGCCGCCGACCTGGGTCCAAGCGCGTACGTGACGGTCATTGCCATCTTGCCTGCACGTTTCAGTCACAAGCTGAGCCCATAGTCGCTCGCAACCGGTCGTGGACCAGACTAGTCTTGCGGTGGCCTGGCGGGGATCAACCGGCCGGCACAGACATTGGGAGGATGAGATGACACGCGACGTGCGCGATCCCGTATCAATGATCTCGCGAAGAGCACTGGTGCAAGGCGTTGGGATTGCAGCCGGTGCAACGATGGCGGGGGCTGGTCGCGCGCTGGCCCAGGGCGGGCCGGCAGCTCCGCCGTCGACCATCACGAGCCCGCCACGCGATTTCAGCCCGCGCGGCGCGCCGACCACGTATTTCTGGGATCCTGACATCATCGCGGTCGATCCGTCGTTCAACGATCTCGCTCAGCCCAATACTGCGATCAAGCGCCTCTACACCGGGCTGTTGTGGGCCGAAGGCCCAGCCTGGAGCTCGCAGGGTAGATATTTGCTATGGAGCGACATTCCCAATAATCGCCAGATGCGATGGTCGGAGGATGACGGGCACGTCAGCGTCTTCCGGACGCCGTCCAACAACTCCAACGGCAACTCCTTCGACTTCCAGGGCCGGCAGCTCTCCTGCGAGCATCTCACCCGCCGCGTGGTGCGCTATGAACATGATGGCACCGCGACCGTGCTGGCCGAGTCTTACAACGGCAAGAAACTCAATTCGCCCAACGACGTCGTCGCCCATCCGGATGGCAGCTACTGGTTCACTGACCCGCCCTATGGCGGCCAGCTTTATGAAGGTGAGCCTGATATCGCGGGTGGCCCTAGCAACCCCGGCGGCAAGCTCAATCCAAGGATCGGCCAGCCGGCCGGCTTTGTGCCGGGCAAACGCGAATTGCCGACCAACTGCTATCGCGTCGATCCTTCCGGGCGCATCGACCTCGTCGTGACCGAGGAGCAGGTACCCGATCCCAATGGCCTCTGCTTCTCGGCTGACTACAAGAAGCTCTACATCGCCAGCACTGGCAAGGGGCCGGGCGATACCGGTCCTGGCGGCAAGGGCGAAATCTTCGTGGCCGATGTCGGCACCGACAACAAGCTCTCGAACCTCAAGCGGTTCAGCGATTGCATGGTCGACGGCGTGAAGTGCGGCCCCGACGGCCTGCGCTGTGACGTCAATGGCAACCTCTGGGCATCCAGCAACGCCGGCCGCGCCGTCGGCTATAGCGGTGTCACGATCTGGACGCCGGACGGCAAGTTGATCGGCCGCATCCGTCTGCCGGAAGTCTGCGGCAACGTCTGCTTCGGCGGCCCCAAGCGCAACCGTCTGTTCATGGCCGCGAGCCAGTCGCTCTACGCCGTGTACACGGCAACACAAGGCGCGGGGCCGGGCTAAAGCACGATTTGGAAAAGCTGTGGCGGATCATCGCTCACCTGCGAAAGAGGCGCCGGCGTGGTTTTCCGGCGTCTCCTTTTCCGCCGCGGAGGCCGCGAGTAAAAATGCCGGCCCTACAGTCCAACAAATTCACGCAGCTTCGCGACCGTTTCGGTGGCGTCCTTGGCTTCCTCGGTCGTCAGCACAAAGATCTCGCCAGTGCGCTTGTGAAGGACGCCGTGATGGATTGCCGCGCCTGAAAGGCCGTCAACGTCCGACTTCACAGCAATGTCGTCGATATCGGCGATTGCGAACTCGACAGGCTTTTTGTTCCACAGCAGCATTTTTTGCTGCAGCGTTGCCTTGTCGGTATCCTTGTCGAGCGTAAGCGTCGTTGAACCTGCTTTCAAAGTGAGTTTGCGCGGAGTTTCTTCGATATGAGCCATGGCAGGTACCCCGCTGGTTCCCTACGTCACATGCCAACTATCGGACGATGCCTGCCCCGAAGCAACAACCGGTGCGCCGTGTCGAGCGACAAATTGACGCCAATGCCGGACTGATTTTCCTGGAGAGTTTCGAAGGGATCGGCCGCATGCGGCTACTCGAAGTGGCCGCGAGCCGGTTGCCATACGCGGTGTACATGGCGACATACGGCGCAGGGCCGGGCAGAGCGTTCGCCCCGCTCGACCAGGCGAAGGAGGCGGCGGCCTGTGCGCCGGCGTCTCCGGTAGGCGGACGCGCGTCAGAGATTCGAAATCTGCAAAAGCTTGCGATCGCCGATCCAGGTTTTCGCAAGGTCGGCCTCGGCCTTGCGCGCCGCTGCGGTGTCGCCGCGGGCCTTGTGCAGTTCCGCGAGCCCATAATAGGACCAGCCGTTGGCCGGCGCCCGGCGCAGTGCAAGCTCGAATTGCTGCTTCGCCTCGGCATAGCGGCCGGCCTGCAGCAAGGCTGCCGCAAGTGATTGCCGGATCGGGTAATACCAATAGGGTGGCTCCGTGTAGGGCAGCGCATCCTGCAAAGCTGCGGCCTTTTCGAACTGGGCAACAGCGGTGGCCTTGTCGCCCTTGGCCTGGGCGACTCGCGCGGTGATCACCGTGCGCGCGATGCGGAGCACCTCCTGCGCCGGGACATTCGATTCCTTCAGCAGCTTGAAATCCGCCGTGGTCTCCAGCTTCTCGATCGCGTCAGCCGCGGCCGTCGCGCCCGCGAAGTCACCCTTCGCCGTCAGCGCCACGCCGCGTGCATAGAGCCACAACCCCCTGACATAGGGGACGGCGTCGCCGGGATCGGGCAGGGCGAGGATAGCCTCGGGCGTGCTGAATTGCGCGTGCGCGAAATACGGCGCGGCCTTGACCGGCTGCACCATCGCAATGCCCTTGGCCGCCTCGTCCGGAATGAGCTTGCCGAGCTTCTCCGCCGCCGCAATCACGGTCGGGCCGTCGCCGGCCATCTGCGCCGACGCCATCACGAAGTGCACGTTGTGCGGATAATAGCCCATCCGGTAGACGCCCATCGGCGCGTTGGTATCAGTCAGGTATTTTTCGTCGACCTTGACCGCAGCCTTGTTGTCCTGCAGCGCGTCGAGATAGCGGCCGACCCGGTAGTAGATGTGGCTTGGCATGTGCACGAGATGGCCGGCGCCGGGGATCGCGTTGCGCAGGCGGTCAGCATAGGGCTCGGCGCGCTTGGGCCGGTCCGACGCCTCGACGGCATGGATATACAAGTGGATGGCGCCGGCATGGTTCGGATTGCGCGCCAGCACGCGCTCTAGCGTCGGCACGATCGGCACGCTCTGCGGATTGGGCTCGCGGCCGCCCGGCTTCTTCCAGTAGTCCCAGGGGCTGAGATCCATGACCGACTCGGCATAGAGCGTGCCGATTTCGTCGTCCTTGGGAAATTGCGCCGAGACCTTTGCCATCTCTGCGGCATAAGCCTTGTCCAGCGGCGCGCGGGCCGCTTTCGGATCGGTGCCGTAGCGCATGGCCAGCGCGTTGATCAGCGCCTGCTCGCGCGGGCTTGCCTTGCCGGCGAGCGATTTTGCCTTCTGCGCGGCGGCATAGGCGGGCGCGGCCGCGTCCTCCTGCATCGGCAGATTGATGTTGGGGCCGAGCACCAGCGCCTCGCCCCAGAAGCACATGGCACAATCAGGGTCGAGTTTTTGCGCCTTGCGGAACGCGCGCTGCGCCTCGCCATGATTGAAGGCGTAGGCCAGCCGCAGGCCCTGATTGAAATAGGCTTGCGCCTTTTCGTTGGCAGTCGTGATCTTGTAGGTGATGGAGCCGAGGCCATCCCACAGCGGCGGCTCGGTGCTCGCGAAATCAGGGGCGGGGCTGGCGGCGCTCATTTCGGCGCGCGGCACCTCGGTCTGCGCCAGACGCAGCATCATATTCGGCCGGCCGCTGGCGCCCAGTGCCCCACAGAGCGGAACGTCCGGATTGGCGAGCGACAGCTGCGTGCCAGCGGCAGCAGCACCGGCATCGGCGAGGGTGGCGATGCTGCCTGCCAAAAGCGCCGCCAATGCGGTGCCTGCGAGTGCCGCAGCTGCAGCGGAAGCAAGCAGTGCGCGTGAGTGCGTGGATGTGGCCATGTCGTGCTCCCAACATTGTGCGTGATCCACCCCACAACTGTCGTGGCGCGTCTTGTTGTGCCACAGATGGACGTCATTCGCACTGAATTCGTGTTGGCAGATATAGCGTGGTGCGACTTCGCGGGCTTGGAGCCGGCGTCCAGATAACCTCCAGAAAATCTTGATTTATGGCCTTTCGTGCGCGGCGACGACGAATGTTGACGCGGGAACTGGCAAAGGGAAACCGCATCTGGACAGCGGCGGCTTTTTTGGCTGATATGCGGTCAAATGACGCGGCAAAATCAACGAGCTGCGCACCATCTGGAGAAAGCCCAATGATCCCGTTTTACAGGCGCCTGCTCGGCGCAACCGTTGCGCTCACCTTTGCGACCGCAGGTCCTGCGCTCGCCCAGCAGCTCGAACTCAAGCTGATGGCGCCAGCGGCACCCGGCGGCGGCTGGGATCAGACCGCCCGCGCGATGCAGCAAGCCCTGGTCGCCGCCGGCATCGCGCGCAGTGTGCAGGTCATCAATGTTCCGGGCGCCGGTGGCAGTGTTGGCATCGCGCAATTCGTCAATGGCGCCAAGGGTGACGGTAACCAGATGATGGTGAACGGCTTCGTCATGGTCGGAGCGCTCGCCATGAACAAGTCGCCGGTGACGCTCGATCAGGTGACGCCGATCGCGCGCCTCACGGAGGAAATCCAGGTGATCGTCGTTCCTGCGAGCTCGCCAATCAAGACGGCACAGGACCTGGCGGCGGCGCTCAAGGCTGATGTCGCGAAGGTCACCTTTGCCGGCGGCTCCGCCGGCGGCGTCGACCACGTGATGGCGGCGCTGTTCGCCGGCACGGTCGGGGCCGATGCGAAGAAGATCAACTACATTCCATTTTCCGGAGGCGGTGAGTCGCTGGCCGCCATTCTCGGCGCCAAGGTCACTGCCGGCATTTCGGGCGTGAGCGAATATGAAGGGCAGATCAAGTCCGGCAAGCTGCGCGCGCTCGGCGTGACCTCGGAGAAGCGCGTCGCCGGTCTCGATATCCCGACCTTCAAGGAGCAGGGCATTGACCTCGTGCTCGCCAACTGGCGCTCCGTGGTCGCGCCTCCCGGCATCACCGCCGAGCAGCGCAAGACCCTGAGCGATGCGGTGGAAAAGATGGTCAAGTCGGACGCCTGGAAGGACATCCTCAAGCAGAAGGGTTGGGATGATGCCTATCTCGGCGGTGATGCGTTCGCGGATTTCCTGAAGAAGGAAACCGTCCGCGTCACTGACGTGCTCAAGTCGGTCGGCCTTGTGAAATCATGACTACGGACAGCACGCCCGGCGATCGCCCGCGCACGCGGGGGTCGCGAGGGATCGACCGCGCTGGTGTCGTGATCGCGCTGGCACTCGCAGCGCTCGCCGGCGTGCTGGTGTGGGACGCAAGCCGCCTGCCAGCCAGCATGACTTACGGGATGGGGCCGCAGGCGATGCCGATCGTGGTCGCCATCGGCCTTGCGCTGCTCGCGATCGGCAATCTCATCGACGCGCTGCGCGGCAACCTGCCGGAGCGCGAGAGTGCCGATCCCAAGCCCGTGCTGCTGATCCTTGGCGGGCTGGCCCTGCTGATCGCCATCATCGGCCTCGGCGGCGGCTTCATCCTCGCGACATCGGCGCTGTTCGTCGCCACGTCGGCCGCGTTCGGGCGGCGGGCCATTCTCGCGGACTCCGTCATTGCGCTCGTGCTGACCACGCTGATCTATCTCGCGTTCGACAAGCTTTTGACGTTGAGCCTTCCTGCCGGCCCGCTGGAGAGACTGCTGTGATTGAAACCTTCGCCGCGCTGGCGCATGGCATGGCGGTCGCCGTCCAGCCCGTGAATCTGCTCTATGCGCTGATCGGCGTGTTCCTCGGCACGGCGGTGGGCGTATTGCCCGGCATCGGTCCGGCGCTGACGGTCGCCTTGCTGCTGCCGGTGACGTACAAGCTCGATCCCGGCGGCTCCCTGATCATGTTCGCCGGCATCTATTACGGTGGCATGTATGGCGGATCGACCACGGCCATCCTGATCAATACGCCAGGTGAGAGCGCGTCGATGGCGACCGCTCTCGAGGGCAACAAGATGGCCAAGGCCGGCCGCGGCGGTCCGGCGCTGGCCACTTCGGCGATCGGTTCATTCGTGGCGGGCACCATCGCCACCATTGGCCTTGCCTTTCTGGCGCCATGGCTGGTCGACGTCGCGGTGAAATTCGGGCCCGAGGATTACTTCGCCCTGATGTGCGTGGCCTTCGTCACGGTATCGGCGACGTTCGGGGATTCGCCGATCCGCGGGCTGACCAGCCTGTTCATCGGGCTGACGCTCGGCCTTGTTGGCATCGACAAGCTCACCGGGCAAGCCCGGCTCGCCTTCGGCATTCCTGAACTGCTCGACGGCGTCGAGGTAACGACGCTCGCGGTCGGCCTGTTCGCGGTGGGGGAGGCGCTCTACGTCGCCTCGCGCCGTCATCACGCCGAGGAGAAGCTCGAGCCGGTGCGCGGCTCGCTCTGGATGACGAAAGAGGACTGGAAGCGATCGTGGAAACCGTGGCTGCGTGGCACCATGTTCGGCTTCCCGATCGGTGCGCTTCCGGCGGGAGGCGCGGAGATACCGACCTTCCTGTCCTATTCCACCGAGAAGCGCCTGACCAAGCACCCGGAAGAATTCGGCAAGGGCGCCATCGAAGGCGTGGCGGGACCGGAGGCTGCCAACAATGCTTCCGCGGCCGGTACGCTTGTTCCCTTGCTCACGCTCGGCCTTCCGACATCGGCGACGGCTGCGATGATGCTGGCGGGCTTTCAGCAATATGGCCTCAACCCGGGACCATTGTTGTTTGCGGAGCGGCCCGACCTCGTGTGGGGCCTGATCGCGAGCCTATTCATCGCCAACGTCATGCTGCTGGTCCTCAATCTGCCGCTGGTCGGCTTGTGGGTGCGGCTGCTTGCGATCCCGCAGCCCTGGCTCTACGCCGGCATTTTGGTGTTCGCGACCATGGGCACCATCGCGGCGAAACCATCAGTTGTCGAACTGTCGATGCTGGCGGGTTTTGGCGTGATGGGTTTCCTGATGCGCAGGTTCGATTTCCCGATCGCGCCCGTCGTCGTCGGCCTTATCCTCGGGCCGATCGCCGAGAGCCAGTTGCGCCGTGCGCTGCAGATCAGCCTCGGCGATCCCCTGACGCTGGTGCAAAGTCCGATGTCGGCAACGCTGCTTGCCATCGCGCTGATCGCCCTGGTGGCACCGTTCGTGCTGAAGGGGTTGGGACGCTTCAAGGCGAGCGAGGATTGATCCTTCGATAGATGTTGGTGCAAGGGCCACGTGTCCGTCGCATCCATATTTTCCGTTGACTAGTCATTTGATTTGGCACGGAAAATCCCACGGCTTGCCACATCGCGGGAAATAAAAACGCTTTCGTTGAGATCGCATCATGTCGCCGCGATGATCCCTTCATCAAACAGGATCAAGCGAGGCGTGAAATGGCGAAGATGCGGGCTGTCGATGCTGCCGTGCGCATTCTGGAGAAGGAAGGCGTCTCGATCGCCTTCGGTGTCCCGGGTGCGGCGATCAACCCGCTTTATTCCGCGCTGAAGGCGAGGGGTTCGATCAACCACATCCTGGCGCGCCATGTCGAAGGCGCTTCGCACATGGCGGAAGGCTACACCCGCGCCAAGGCCGGCAATATCGGCGTTTGTATTGGCACGTCCGGGCCGGCCGGCACCGACATGATCACCGGGCTCTATTCGGCGATCGCCGATTCCATCCCGATCCTCTGCATCACCGGCCAGGCGCCGCGCGCGCGGCTCTATAAGGAAGATTTTCAGGCCATCGACATCGAGTCGATCGCCAAGCCCGTGACGAAATGGGCGGTCACCGTGCGCGAGCCGGGACTGGTGCCGCGCGTGTTCAGCCAGGCCTTTCACATCATGCGCTCGGGCCGGCCGGGGCCGGTGCTGATCGATTTGCCGCTCGACGTGCAACTCGCCGAGATCGAGTTCGACGATGCGACCTACGAGCCGCTGCCGGTCTACAAGCCCGCGGCCACGCGCAAGCAGGTCGAGAAGGCGCTGGAGATGCTCAATGCCGCTGAGCGGCCACTGATCGTTGCCGGCGGTGGTGTCATCAACGCCGATGCGTCGGATCTGCTCGTCACCTTCGCCGAGACCGTCAACGTGCCGGTGGTGCCGACGTTGATGGGGTGGGGCGCCATCCCCGACGATCACGTGCTGATGGCGGGCATGGTGGGCCTGCAGACCAGCCACCGCTATGGCAACGCCACCATGCTGCAGTCGGATTTCGTGCTGGGGATCGGCAACCGCTGGGCCAACCGCCACACCGGCTCGATCGAAACCTACACCAAGGGCCGCAAATTCGTGCATGTCGACATCGAGCCGACGCAGATCGGGCGCGTGTTCAATCCCGATCTTGGCATCGTCTCCGATGCCAAGGCCGCACTGGAGCTGTTCGTCACCGTCGCCAAGGAATGGCGCAAGGCCGGCAAGTTGAAGGAGCGGCAGGCCTGGCCCGCGTCGTGCCAGGACCGCAAGCGCAGCATGCTGCGCCGGAGCAATTTCGACGACGTGCCGATCAAGCCGCAGCGCGTCTATGCGGAAATGACAAAAGCGTTTTCCCGCGACACCTGCTTTGTCAGCGTGATCGGGCTGTCGCAGATCGCCGGCGCGCAATTCCTCGGCGTCTACAAGCCGCGCAACTGGATCAATGCGGGGCAGGCGGGGCCGCTCGGCTGGACCTTGCCGGCCGCGCTCGGCGTGCGCGCCGCCGATCCCGAGCGCGAGATCGTGGCGTTGTCCGGCGATTACGACTTCCAGTTCCTGATCGAGGAGCTCGCGGTCGGCGCCCAGTTCAAGCTGCCCTACATCCACGTCGTCGTGAACAATTCCTATCTTGGCCTGATCCGCCAGGCGCAGCGCGGCTTCGAGATGGACTACCACGTCCAGCTCTCCTTCGAAAATATCAACGCGCCGGAGCTGGGCGTTTACGGTGTCGATCACGTCGCGGTCGCGGAAGGGCTCGGCTGCAAGGCGATCCGCGTCACCGATCCGCGCCAGGCGCAGGCGGCGTTCGCCACCGCGCGGCAATGGATGAAGCAGTATCAGGTGCCTGTCGTGGTCGAATTTATCCTCGAGCGCGTCACCAACATCGCCATGGGCACCGAAATCGACAACATCGTCGAGTTCGAGGAGGTCCTCGATCTGCCGCTCGACGAGGCGCCGGTCCGCCGCACCGAGACGCTGCAGCCGGCTTGAGGCCGGCGCGCCATCCGATTTGCAAAGCGAGGAATTTGCCGTGCCCAGATTTGCCGCCAATCTCACCATGCTATTCGGCGAGATGCCGTTCATCGACCGCTTCGCCGCCGCGCGCGCCGCGGGCTTTCGCGGCGTCGAATATCTCTTCCCCTACGATTTTGACAAGGCGGAGCTGCGCGAGCAATTGCTTCAGCATGAGCTGATGCAGGTGCTGCACAATTTGCCGGCGGGCAATTGGGCAGCGGGCGAGCGCGGCATCGCTATCCTGTCCGACCGGGTCAGGGAATTCCGCGACGGCGTGCACCGCGCCATCGATTACGCCAAGGCGCTCGACTGCAGGCAGCTGAATTGCCTCGCCGGTATCGCGCCTGCCGATGCCGATGTGTTCGAGCTGAACGAAGTGCTGGTCGGCAATCTGCGCTACGCCGCGGACGCCCTGTCGAAGGAGGGGATCAGGCTGCTGATCGAGCCGATCAACACGTCAGATATCCCCGGCTTCTTCCTCCACCGCACCGAACAGGCGGCGCAGATCGTCGCCGATGTCGGCTCGCACAACCTCTTTATCCAGTACGACATCTATCACATGCAGATCATGGAGGGCGACATCGCGCGCACCCTGCAGAAGCATCTGGCGCGCATCGCCCATGTCCAGCTTGCCGACAATCCCGGCCGCAACGAGCCGGGAACGGGCGAAATCAACTATCCTTTCCTGTTTCGTCATCTCGATGCGATCGGCTATCGTGGCTGGGTGGGATGTGAGTACAAGCCGCGCACCACGACAGTCGACGGTCTCGGCTGGCATGCGGCACAGATCTTCGAGACCTAGGGAAGAGACATCATGAAAATCGGTTTTATCGGCCTCGGCACCATGGGGCGCCCGATGGCTGGCCATCTCCAGGCGGGGCAGCACAAGCTGTTCCTGCACGATATCACGCCACTGCCGCAGGAGCTGATTGACGGCGGCGGCGTCGCCTGCAAGTCGGGCAAGGAAGTCGCGCAGCAGTCCGAGGTTGTTATCGTCATGGTGCCGGATACACCGCATGTCGAGGCCGTGCTGTTCGGCCCCGACGGCGTCGCTGCCGGGATTTCGAAGGGCAAGATCGTCGTCGACATGAGCTCGATCTCGCCGCTGGCGACCAAGGAATTCGCCAAGAAGATCGGCGCACTCGGCGCCGACTATCTCGATGCGCCGGTCTCCGGCGGCGAAGTCGGCGCAAAGGCCGCGAGCCTCACCATCATGGTCGGCGGGCCGCAGCGTGCATTCGACACCATGAAGCCGATCTTCGACAAGATGGGCAAGAACGTCACTCTCGTCGGCGCCAATGGCGACGGCCAGACCACCAAGGTCGCCAACCAGATCATCGTGGCGCTGACCATCCAGGCGGTCGGCGAGGCGCTGCTGTTCGCCTCGCGCGCCGGCGCCGATCCCGCGCTGGTGCGGCAGGCGCTGATGGGCGGCTTTGCTTCCTCGCGCATTCTCGAGGTGCATGGCGAGCGCATGATCAAGCGCAATTTCGCGCCGGGTTTTCGCATCGAGCTGCACCAGAAGGATCTCAACCTCGCGCTCGAAGGCGCGCGGGCGCTTGGGCTGTCGCTGCCGAATACGGCGGTGGCGCAGCAGATGTTCTCGTCCTGCGCCGCGCATGGCGGCAGCGCCTGGGATCATTCCGCGCTGGTGCGGGCGCTCGAAATGATGGCGAACCACGAGGTCGCAAAAGCTTAAACGTCTCCCTCTGGCGGGAACTCGATGTTCCGCCACACTCCCCGCGGAGCCCGGCTCCGCGGGGATTTTTTATGTGAACGCGCGGTTCCCTAGGCGCGCGAAGCGGGCGTGGAACCGGAACATCTCATCGTTCCATCGGTTGAACCCCATCACAACCACTGGAGGACGTGATGAGGAATCGTATTGCTGTTTCGTTGATCGCCGCGTCGGTGTTCGCGTCGGGCTCGGCGTTCGCGCAATCCACCACCGTGGAGGGCGCGCGTGAGGGTGCGCGCGTAGGCGGGCCAGTCGGCGCCATCGTTGGCGGCACCGTCGGCGCGGCCGTGGAAATCCCCAATGCGGTGATCACCTCGATCCCGCGGGGCGAGCGTTCGGTCGTGGTGCAAGAGCGCGTCGTGGTCGGCGAGCCGCTGCCGCCGAGCGTAGAACTGCGCGTGGTGCCGAACCACAGGGAGTATAGCTATGCCGTGGTCAACGATCGCCGCGTGATCGTGGAGCCGAGCACCCGCAAGGTGATCCGCGTTATCGACTAACGGACGCGATGTCAGTGAGA
>Ga0081539_10004737_pt1 | contig 14713 bp, 11 predicted proteins | sample TabmetS4T2R2_FD_71023 | JGI IMG/M metagenome (GOLD analysis project Ga0081539, IMG submission 71023) | Tabebuia heterophylla rhizosphere microbial communities from the University of Puerto Rico - S4T2R2 | ecosystem: Host-associated > Plants > Roots > Rhizosphere ...
CTCGACGGCACCACCATCGACTGGTCGGCGGTCGAGATGCAGCCCGGCGACGATCCGCCGGAGCCGTTCTCGGTCATGACCGACCGGATCACCACGCCGCAAATCCAGTGCGGGATCACCCGCACCACGCCGGCCACCCACGAGGTGATCCGGGCCAATGTCCATCGCTCACCGATGTACTCCGGCCAGATCAAGAGCACTGGCCCGCGCTACTGTCCATCGATCGAGGACAAGATCGTCCGCTTCGGCGACCGCGACGGCCACCAGATCTTCCTGGAGCCGGAAGGCCTCGACGACACCACGGTCTATCCCAATGGCATCTCCACCTCGCTGCCCGAGGAGGTCCAGCTCGCCATCCTGGCTTCGATCCCGGGGCTCGAGCGGGTGAAGATGGTTCGGCCCGGCTACGCCATCGAGTACGACCACGTCGATCCCAGAGAGCTCGAACCGACCCTGCAGACCAAGCGGCTCGCGGGTCTTTTCCTGGCTGGCCAGATCAACGGGACCACGGGATACGAAGAGGCCGCGGGGCAGGGGATCGTTGCCGGACTGAATGCAGCGCTGGCCGCCGGCGGCGCTGATCCGATCGTGTTCGACCGGCCCGACGGCTATCTCGGAGTGATGATCGACGACCTCGTCACCCGCGGCATCACCGAGCCCTATCGGATGTTCACCTCGCGCGCCGAGTACCGGCTGACGCTGCGGGCCGACAACGCGGACCAGCGTCTGACCGATAAGGGCATCGCGCTGGGCTGCGTCGGGCCGGCGAGGGCGGAGCGCCATGCCGCCAAGATGGCCGCGCTGGAAGCCGCGAAGGCGCTGGCGAAGTCGCTCGCGATCACGCCGAACGAAGCCGCCCGGCACGGCCTGGCCCTCAACCGCGACGGCAACCGCCGCGCGGCCTTCGAGCTCCTGGCCTATCCCGAGGTCGAGTGGCCGACGCTTCTGAGCATCTGGCCGGAACTGTCGGCCATCGATCCCGCGATCGCGGTCCACCTAGAGATCGATGCCAAGTACGACGTCTACCTCAAGCGCCAGACCGCTGACGTCGATGCCTTCCGCCGTGACGAAGGCTTGATGCTCACGGGGATCGACTACGCGGAAGTGCCCGGTCTTTCCAACGAAGCCCGCGCCAAGCTGCGCGCGCATCAGCCGCGGACGGTGGGGCAGGCGGGCCGGATCGACGGCATGACGCCGGCCGCGCTCGGCATCTTGGCCGCTTATCTGCGGCGCGAGGCGCGGCGGAAAAGCCTGAGAGCGTCGGCCTGACGTTTCACGTGAAACACCATGGCCCGCGCATCCCAGAAACTCAACCTCGCTTCCGACAAAGCGACGGCCCTCGCCCTCACCCCCGTTTCACGTGAAACAGAGGCGCGGCTCGATCGCTATGTCGCGCTGCTGCGGGAGTGGCAGGCGAAAACGAATCTGGTCGCGCTCTCCACGCTTCCGAATCTCTGGACCCGCCATATCTCCGATTCGCTGCAGCTCCTGAGTCTCGCGCCGTCGGCAAAAATCTGGATCGATCTCGGCAGCGGCGGAGGCTTTCCTGGCATCGTGCTCGCTTGCGCGCTCGCGGAGACGCCGGGCGCGATGGTCCATCTGGTTGAGCGCATCGCCAAGAAGGCGGCCTTTTTGCGTGAAGCAATTCGCGTGACAGGCGCTCCCGGGGCTGTGCATCTCGCCGACATTGGAGATACTGTGGAAAGATTCGCAGGGCCTGTCGATTGCATTACGGCCCGCGCGGTGGCTCCGCTACATCAGCTTATCGGCTTCGCGGAACCGCTGGTGAATCGAGGCGCGAGGGCATTGTTTCTTAAGGGCCAAGATGTAGAGGCTGAATTGACCGACGCCACTAAATATTGGAGCATTCAGCCGAGGCTTCATTCCAGCCGCACGGGCGGACAGGGCTGGATCGTCGAACTCGATTCCATCGAGCGGCGCAACGCTTCCGCGGAAAACTGCGGGTAATCGGCAATGGACGTAATTGGCAAGGTATATCAAGAGGATAGGGCGCCTCACCCGCCGGGTCATCCGCGCATCCTGGCGCTCGCGAATCAGAAGGGCGGGGTCGGCAAGACGACGACCGCGATCAACCTCGGCACCGCGCTGGCGGCGATCGGTGAACGCGTGCTGATCGTCGATCTCGATCCGCAAGGCAACGCCTCGACCGGACTCGGCATCGACCGCCGCAGCCGCAACACCTCGACCTACGACGTGCTGGTCGGCGAAGCGCCGCTGCGCGAATCGGTGGTGCCGACCGCGGTGCCGCGGCTGCATATCGCGACCTCCACCATGGATCTCTCCGGCCTCGAGCTTGAGCTCGGCACCACGCCCGGCCGCGCCTTTCGCCTGCGCGATGCGATCGCCGCGCTGAACCAGAACGCCTCCCCGGACAACGATTACACTTACGTCCTGATCGACTGCCCGCCTTCGCTTAATTTGCTCACCGTCAATGCAATGGCGGCTTCGCACTCGATCCTGGTGCCGCTGCAATGCGAGTTCTTCGCACTCGAAGGTCTGTCGCAACTCTTGCAGACCGTCGAGCAGGTGAAGACCACGCTCAACCCGAACCTGACCATCCACGGCATCGTGCTGACGATGTTCGACAGCCGCAACAATCTCTCGAACCAGGTCGTTGCCGACGTGCGCCAGTTCATGGGCGGCAAGGTCTACAACACCATGATCCCGCGCAACGTGCGGATCTCCGAAGCGCCGTCCTACGGCAAGCCGGTCCTGGTCTACGACCTCAAATGCGTCGGCAGCGAAGCCTACCTCAAGCTCGCCACCGAAGTGATCCAGCGCGAGCGCGAGCTGCGCGCGCATTAGCCATACGAGGGGAACCGCAGGATGCGTTGAGCGCAGCGAAACCCATCACCCTCGCACGAGAAAAACGATGGGTTTCGCTGCCGCTCAACCCATCCTACGAAACTGAATTTTTGATGCTGGAGTGCTGCGAGTGAATCCAAGGGAGCTGGCGACGATGGCCGACGAAGCGCGTTCGCGACTGGGCCGCGGTCTTGCAAGTCTGATCGGTGATGTCGGGGGCGAAGCCGCGCATGTCGATCGCCCGCGCAACCAGCGCAAGGTGCCGATCGAGTTCCTGAAGCCCAATCCGCGCAACCCGCGCCGCGCCTTCTCCGAAGCGGAACTCAACGAGCTCGCCTCCTCGATCAAGCAGCACGGCGTGATCCAGCCGATCGTGGTGCGCCCCGTGAATGGCGCCCATGACCGCTACGAGATCATCGCCGGCGAGCGCCGCTGGCGCGCCTCGCAGCTCGCCGGCCTGCATGAAGTTCCGATCGTGCCGGCGGATGTCAGCGACAGCGACGCCCTGGAAATCGCCATCATCGAAAACGTTCAGCGCGAAGACCTCAACGCGATGGAGGAAGCGCAGGGCTATCATGCGCTCGCCGACGAGTTCAAACGCAGCCAGGACGACATCGCCCGCATCGTCGGCAAGAGCCGCAGCCATGTCGCCAACATGATGCGACTGACCAAGCTGCCGTCGGAGGTGCAGGCCTATATCGCTTCCGGCCAGCTCTCCGCCGGCCACGCCCGCGCCCTGATCGGCGTGCCCGATCCGCTGGCTGCCGCCAAGCGCATCGTCGAGGAAGGCCTCAACGTCCGCCAGACCGAAGCGCTGGCGCATGAAGAGGGCGTGCCCGAGCGCAAGCCGCAGAAGCCGCGCGGCGGTGGCGGCGGCACTAAGCAGAAGGACGCCGACACGCTGGCGCTGGAGAAGCGCGTCAGCGACGCGCTCGGGCTCAACGTCACGGTGAACCACCGCGATCCCGGCGGCTCCGTGACGATCAGCTACAAGAGCCTCGAGCAGCTCGACGAGGTGATGCGTCGCCTGGCGCGGTCGGGCTGACCCGTTAGGCGACCGATAGTCGGCGGTCCCCGTCACTGACGCACTGTTCGAGCCAACCCGATACCTCGTGGTTGGCCAGGCTTTTGCGCCCGATCTCGAAGTTGGCGAACAGGTCACCGTTCTGGTTGTGCTTGCCCGTGCGCTGCACGATCGCCGTGAAGTAATCGGCAAAGCGCGCCGCCTTGTTGCGGTAGACGAACTCGGCATCGGGGCCAACCGGATCGGACATCGCCACGCGATAAAACAGCTTTAGGGGGTCGTGGCTGTCAGGCTCGACGAAGAACAGCGGCTTGCCGTCGATCCGCGCGCCCTGCAGGATCGCCGCGCCGCTTGCCGCCGCTTCAGCGCTCGCAAAGAATACATGCGCGTCATACGTCATTAGCGGCTCGACCCGCGTCGCCTCGACGCCGAGAAATGATATCAACGCGGCGTGGTTGTCGGGCCGGTAGAGGATCCACGGCGGCTCCTCGATGGTGCAGGTCTGGCTCAGTGCGTTCATCAGAGCCACACGGCCGCTGCCGACCGCAGCCTCGCAGCGCGCCAGCATCTTGCCGATGATCTCGTCCGTCGCGGCTGCCGCGAACGCGATCTGCGGGCAATCGTTGCCGTCGCCCGATTTCCAGTAGTGATGCTGGACGTGCGCGAGCATGTTGATGAAGATGATCGCCGCATCCGGCCTGGCGCGCTCGGCGGCGCGGATGAAGGCCATCGCCGACAGATATTCAAAGAACACGATGAAGACCGCATTGGTCGGGCCGAATTGGCGGCAGCCGCGCCAGAACACGCGCAAGCCGTCGATGAAATCGCTGCCCTTGGTCGAGCGCAGCAAGGTGCCAACGAGATCGAGGCCCTTGCGCGCGGCGGTCAGCTTGGAGAAGTCGAGATAGTTTTTGGCGAGATAGCGCGGCAACGCGATCAGACCCTGATACTCCGCGGGATAGGCGTCCTCCGAAAACGTCCAGGGGTCGGGCACGAACACCTTGCAGGCCTCAGCACTGCGGCGGTTGCCGTTCATGACGCCCCACACCACCGAGCTGATGCCGCGCTTGCTCCAGCTTTCCCAAAGCTGGTCTTCGGCGAGATTGGGCACGTCGCCCAGATTTTTCACGCCATGCTGACTGGAGGGAACACCGGTATGGACCGACACCCACTGCACCCAAGGCTCAAGGAAGCCGGTGTCGTATTCGTCCGACGTAAACGTGCTTGCTCGGCTCCAGCCGAGTACCCGCTGCAGATGCTTCAGCCCGTGCGAGGCCGCGATGTTCTGCAGCAGTTCCCGGTTGAATTCGTTGAGCTCGATCAGCAGCATTTGTCGTCCTTATCTGCGGCCGCGCACTCTAGTGTTTGGAGACCAATAGTTCCATCCCGTTGCCTTCGATCATCTTCGTCAGGCCGTGCGCCTGCCTGTAATCGGCGACGAAGTTCTGGATCGACGGATGAGTGATGCCGGGCGGATAGAAGATGGCGGTGCAGCCCGCGGAGCCGTTGAGCCGCCTGATGAGGGAATCGTCCAGGGGCAGTGAATAAAAGAAGAACTCCATTTGGCTGCGGAACGGCGCAAAGGCGACGATGTGAAAGATCGACGCGGTCGCCGTGAAGACCCTGCAGCCCCGATCGAGCAGCTCGCCCACCTTGCGGTTCAGCTCGGCGCCTGCATCGATACCAAGCTGATCATCGGCAAAACGCCGCTGCAGATTCTGGTCGCTCATCGCAAGCTGCCAGGTTAGCCCGAGCGTCGCGAAGGCGAGGACGACGGCCACAAAGCCGTCCCGCACCTGCCACTGGCGCCCGGGCGACACCACCTTCGGATCGAGCCAGCGGCGCGCCGCCATGCAGAGCGGCACGAATGCACCGATCAACAGGAAGCTGAGGACGTTGCGCAGGTCATACGCGGTCGTATTGGCCCAGGTTGCGATGCCGATGTAGAGCGGCAGCGCGAACCAGCGCAGGCGGCTTGCAAACGGGCAAAGCACCAGCCCCAGCACGAAGACAATTCGGAAAGGGAGCGTGAAGGTGGAATTGAAGAGATCAAAGGCCCGAGCCAGCCTTTGCCCGAGCGTGCTGTCGACCGGAAAACCCGGTATCCCCTTGTTCTGAAGATGTACATGGTAGATCGCATAGAGGATGACCGGGACCGACAACAATGCGGCCGCGGCAATCAAAAAACGATTTCGGTCGGCAGGCTTCAGGTCTTTCCAGGCGTCGGCGCACACCGCAGCCAGCATGGCGAGGGCAAGTAGCCCGTGCAGCGGCTTGATCGCGGCGGCGAGCGACACCAGACAGAGTGCCAGCAGTGCGTTGACGATTTTCTCTCGGTCGAAGCGGCCCTGGGAATCGTTGAAGACGAACAAGGCGACGCCGCAGGAGACGAAGATAGCAGCGACCCAGTCGGGAAACGCCTCGTACAGCGTCGCTCGCAGCCACGGGGTACGGATTTCGGCAATAAACCAGACAAAGGTTAGGCCCGGCACGAGCGGATGCCACCAGCTGGTCCGCCCCAGCACCATCGCGTTGAACAGGATCGGCAGCATGATCAGGCCGACATAGACGTAGAAGGCAAAATATTGCGCCGGCGATCCTGTGAAGATGTACGTCACCGCCCAGAGCGTCGGGATCAACTGCGGATAGCCGTATGAGTTGGTCGGAAAGTCTCCGTGAGCCCAGCTCAACGCCCAGGCGTTCCAGCTGACCAGGACGTCGCCGCCGTTGAACACGTTCGGAACGCCATGTTTCCAGAGATTGAAATAGGTGATCGCGAGCGTGACGAGGCTTGCGAGGAACCAGCCGATATCGCTGCCATACAGCACCGACCTGTCCTCGGACGTGGAGCGCCGGATGATCGCCGCCAGCACGGGCGCGGCAACCACGACGCAAGCCGCCACCCGATATGTCAGCAGCGGGTCGAGATGAAAGGCCGCAATCAGCGTCACCAGCAGATGATTGGCAATCAGGCTAGCCAGAAAGATGACGAACCAGCGCTGCGGAAAGTCCGGAATCCGGAACAGCGAAGCGCAGGCGAGTCCCGGAAGGACAAACACGAACAGCAGTGACAATACCCCGTTCAGATAGTTGGGAGCGTTCCCGATTAGCCCTGCCATTTTTCCGGTCTGTCCTTTAAAGCCCGGGGACGCTAGACGGCGGGGCGACGAATTTCAACAAATCCGCGAACCCTGCTAGTAGGGGCCGGTTGCCCCGCCGAGACACAAGTTCATGACCGACGCCAGGTCGATCATCTTCCTGATTCCCTCCTATCAGCCGACCGACATCCTGTTCGGACTGCTGGAGGGGCTGCGCCGCGCGAGCTCCGCCCCGATCGTGATTGTCGACGACGGCAGCGGCGCCGAATATTCGGCCGCCTTCACGCGCATCAGGCAGATGGAAGGCGTGACGGTGCTCACCAACGCCGTCAATCTCGGCAAGGGCGCGGCCCTCAAGCACGGCATGAACCACATCCTCGTGCACTATCCCAACTGCGTCGGCGTGGTCACCGCCGATGCCGACGGCCAGCATGCGGTCGCGGATATTTTGCGTGTCGCCGAGGCGCTGCAGCACGCTCCCGACCGGGTCGTGTTCGGCGTACGCGCCTTCGACACCGAGGTGCCGCTGCGCAGCCGCTTCGGCAACGCTGTGTCGCGCCACATCTATCGTTTTCTCATCGGGATCAACCTGTCGGACACCCAGACGGGCCTGCGCGCAATTCCGAGGCGCCTGATGGCGCTCTGCCTTCCCATCCGCGCCAACCGCTACGAGTTCGAGACCGAGCAGCTCGTCGTCATCAAAGCTAATCGGATGCCGGTTCAGGAAATTCCGATCCAGACGATCTATTTCGACAGCAACCGGGAGACGCATTTTCGTCCGCTTCGTGATTCTGCGCGCATCTACTTCGTGCTGCTGCGCTACAGCATCGCCAGCATCATTACCGAAATGGCGGACCTGGCGGTGTTCGCCACGGCCATGGCCGCCGCCGGCGATCTGGTGTGGTCGAACGTGATCGGGCGGCTGGTGGCGCTGTGGGTGCAGTTCATGCTGTTGCAGAGTTTCGTGTTCCGCCTGCGCGGCGGCGCGGCGACGCTGGCGATGTATCTGGGGCTCGTGGTGGTGTCCGGCGTGATTTCGACGGCATTGCAGCTGCAGATAGCCAACATCGTGCCGGTCCCGGTCGTCGCCAAGGTAATGGCGGAGGTGCTGGTCTTCGTGTTCAACTTCCTGTTCCTGCGTGACTTCGTGTTTGGAAAGCCCGATGACGCCGCTCGCGACTGATTGGGACCAGTATTACGATCGCCCGGCGCCGACAGCGCATTTGACGCGGCGCTATACCGCGCATTGGCTGCAGACGATGATGCGGCGCTATGCGGCCGGAAAGGCGCCGCTGAGCGTCATCGAGTTCGGCGGCGGCAACAGTTGCTTCTTCAAGGGATTGGCCGCCGCGTTGCCGATTTCCCGCTATGAGATCGTCGATCTCAATGCCAAGAGCCTTTCGCTATTCGAGCAGCAAGGACGCGACGTTCCTTCGGTCAGCACGGCCGCGCATCGCGCCGATCTTCTTAAGGAAGTGCCGATCCTGGCGCAGGCGGACATCGTCTATTCCGTCGGGCTGATCGAGCATTTTTCGCCGGAGGGAACACGGGAGGTGGCGCGGCGGCACTTCTCCTGCGTCAAGCCCGGTGGCATCGTCATCATCACTGCACCGACCCCGACTTGGCTCTACCGCGCCGTGCGCGGCGCGGCCGAGGCGATCGGCATCTGGGCCTTTCCCGACGAACGACCGCTGCAGCCGTCCGAGATCGTACGCGCCGGCGAGGGGCTCGGCACGCTGCGCCATGCCGCTACCCTGTGGCCGCAGGTGCTGACGCAGCATGGCGTGGTCTGGCAGGCGCTGGCGCGTTGATCACCCCCTCCGTTTTGCGTTCGCCGCGATCGCGAGCAGCGTGCGCTGTGCGATCACCGATGCCAGCGAGGTCTGCTTGCGCATGTCGAGCGCTGATGTTGCGAGCTGGTCGATGACGGCAACCAGCCGCGGCGGGCTGAAATTGCGCAGCGCGGTTTCCACCGCGCCCTTGCGCGAGAAGTGCAGGCGCGGGAAGCCGCCGTCGAGCACGGTCGAAAGCGGCGTGCCCTCGCCGAGCGCCAGCGCCGATTTGTGCAGCCAGGCGGCCTGGCGCTGGGCAGCGGAGATGATGAGCCCGGGATAGGTGCCGGCCACCATCGCTTTCGCAAACTCGCTTTCCACCACCGCGGCATTGCCCGCGAAGGCAGCGTCGACAATCGGATCGAGCTTCAGGTCCGAGGCATCCGAGACCACGGCCATCACATCATCCAGCGTGACCTCGCCCTTGCCGTGGGCGTAGAGCGCAAGCTTGCGCAGTTCGTTGCGCGAGGCCTGGCGGTCGCCGCCGAGCAATCCCATCAGGGTCGAGCGGGCATCCTGAGCGATGCGCAGGTCCGATGCCCGAAACTCGTCGTCGATCAGCTTGGCCAGATCGCGCTCGGTGTCGGGATAGCAGCCGATCGCCACGGCATTTTTCGCACGCTCGCAGGCCTTGCGCAGCGGCGATTCCGGCCGTAATTCGCCGGCCTCGATGACGATGCGGCAATCGCGGATCAGCGTCTCCGCCAGCGTGTCGACCCCGCTGGCAAAATTGCGCGAGCCGGCGCGGACGCGGATGGCGCGGCGGCCGCCGAACAGCGGCACGGTCATGGCTTCATCGACCAGTCGCGAGGGCTCGGCGGCGAGTTCGTCGCCGTCGAGCCGCACGAGCGAGAAGGGGTCGTTGGGGTCGTCGACGGCGGAGGCCATCAGCGCGTCGGCGCGCTCGCGCACCAGGCCCGCATCGGGGCCGTACAGCAGGATGATAGGACGGCCGGGGTCCGGCCGGGCGAGGTAGCTGTCGATCTCTTTTCCGCGGAGTGCGACCATCCGGTCCGGTTCAATAACTTCGAGATTCCGGGTTCGCGCTACGCGCGCCCCGGAATGACGGGGCAACTAGGTGCCGGCGGTGAAATAGGACGCGAGCCGCGTCTGAATATTTTCGGCGATCTCCTGCGCGGCGCGGTCCTCGGCATCGCGGAAGGCGCGGGCGCGGGCGAAGCGCTGCAGCTGGCCCGGGACGTCGTAGGACACCCGTGAGAAGGTGGAGCCGGTCATCACCGATTTGTTGGTAGCGAGCTCGACTAGATTGTACTGCGCGTCGATGCCGTAATTTTCAGACGACGGCAGCGCGGTAGCGGGGTCGAGGATCAGCGAGGAGCGGCTGGTGGAGAAGCGCAAGACAAGCTTGTGCGTCGGCGGCATGCCGGTGGCCTGGCCATAGAGCTTGAACGCCAGCGCATTGCGGATCTCGACCCCGATGCGGGCATCACGCGAGCCGTTCGGCTTGTCGACCGGCGGCAGCTCGACGCCCATCAGCTTTTCGCGCAGGCCCGGCGCGCCGTCGGCGCGCTCGGCATACATCGGCTGGAAACAACCGGCCAAAAGGCCAGCGAGCGCAGCCACGGCCAGTAGCCGAACGGCAATCCTGCTCTTAGCCGACCACATTGACGATCCTCTTCGGCACAACGATCACTTTCCGGACGGGCTTGCCGCCCAAGGCCAGTTTTACCGCATCGAGGGCCAAAACGGCACCCTCAATTTCCGGGTTCTGCGCTTCTGCCGCCACTGTGACTTCGCCGCGTTTCTTGCCGTTGACCTGGACCACCAGGGTCATGGTGTCTTCAAACAGCAAATCGCGTTCGATTTGCGGCCAGCTGGCCTCCGAGATCAGGCCCTTTTGGCCCAGCACGACCCAGCATTCCTCGGCCAGATGCGGCATCATCGGCGAAATCAGTTGGACAAGGATGACCGTGGCCTCCCTGACGGCCCAAGCCAGGTCCGCCGCCGGGGTTCCGCCACCCTTGGCCGAGATTTGGGCCAGCACGTCGGCCAAGGCATTGGTGAATTCGCGGATATGGGCCAGGCAGACGTTGAAATGCATCCGCTCGATCCCGGTCGAGACCTTGTCCAGCGTGCCGTGGGCGACCTTGCGCAAGGCGAGCGCATCGTCACCGAACGCCGCCGGCCGCGCCGCCGGCGCAGCCTTCGCGATCACGGCCGATTCGTTCGCCACCCGCCACAGCCGCTGCGCATAGCGCGAGGCGCCCTGCACGCGTTCGTCGCTCCAGATCACGTCGCGGTCCGGCGGAGAATCCGACAGCATGAACCAGCGCGCGACGTCGGCGCCGTAGGTCGCCATGATGTCGTCGGGGTCGACGGTGTTCTTCTTCGACTTCGACATCTTCTCGATCGGACCGATCGCGACCTCCTCGCCGCCGTCGATCATGATGGCGTGCCGGTCATTGCCGACGGTCTCGATCTTGACCTCGGCGGGGGTCACGTAGGTGCCGTCGGCCTTGCGGTAGGTTTCGTGGACCACCATGCCCTGCGCGTACTGGCCGGCGAACGGCTCGTCGAATGCGATGTGGCCGGTGGCTTTCATCGCGCGGGTGAAGAAGCGCGCGTAGAGCAGATGCAGGATCGCGTGCTCGATGCCGCCGATATATTGGTCGACCGGCATCAGCCGATCGACTACGGCGCGCGTGGTCGGCTCCTTCTCGTTCCAGGGATCGGTGAACCGCGCGAAGTACCAGGCCGAATCCACGAAGGTGTCCATGGTGTCGGTTTCGCGGCTAGCGCGGCCGCCGCATTTCGGGCAGTTGACGTGCTTCCAGGTCGGATGATGGTCGAGCGCGTTGCCCGGTTTGTCGAAGGTGGCGTCCTCCGGCAACGTCACCGGCAATTCCTTCTCCGGCACCGGCACCACATCGCATTTCGGGCAATGGATCACCGGAATCGGGCAGCCCCAGAAGCGCTGGCGTGAAATACCCCAGTCGCGCAGGCGGAAGTTCACCTGCCGCTCGCCGACCGCCGAGTTGCCGCGGACCTCCGTTTCCAGCCGTTTTGCGACCTCTTCCTTGGCTTGCTCGATGGTCATGCCGTCGAGGAAGCGCGAATTGATCATGCGGCCTTCGCCGTCATAGGCGGTATCGGTGATGACAAACGTCTTCGGGTCCTGGCCTTCGGGGCAGACTACCGGCGTGACGCCGAGATCGTATTTGTTGACGAAGTCGAGGTCGCGCTGGTCGTGGCCGGGACAGCCGAAGATCGCGCCGGTGCCGTATTCCATCAGCACGAAGTTCGCGACATAGACCGGCAGCTTCCAGCTGGGGTCGAACGGATGGATCGCCCTGATGCCGGTGTCAAAGCCCTGCTTCTCGGCGGTGTCGATCAGCTCCTGCGCGGTGCCGATGCGCTTGATCTCGGCGATGAAGGAAGCGAGTTTTGGATTCTTCGCGGCTGCCGCTTGCGCCAGCGGATGGTCGGCGGAGATCGCCATGAACTTGGCGCCGAACAGGGTGTCTGCGCGCGTCGTGAAAATCTTCAGCTCGGTTTCGCCGGCCGGCGAGGTTGCAGCGTCCAGCGCAAAGCGGATCAGAAGGCCTTCGCTGCGGCCGATCCAGTTGCGCTGCATCACCCGCACGCGGTCGGGCCAGCGGTCCAGGGTGTCCAGCGCGTCCAGCAGTTCCTGCGCGTATTTTGTGATCTTGAAGACCCACTGGTTCATTTCCCGCTGTTCGACAACAGCACCGGAGCGCCAGCCGCGGCCGTCGATCACCTGCTCGTTGGCGAGCACGGTCATATCGACCGGATCCCAGTTGATCTTGCGCTTCTCGCGCTCGGCGAGCCCTGCGCGCATGAAGTCCAGGAACATCTTCTGCTGGTGCTTGTAGTAGGACGGATCGCAGGTCGCGAACTCCCGTGACCAGTCCAGCGACAGTCCGATCGACTGCAGCTGCTTCTTCATCGTGGCGATGTTCTCGTAGGTCCATGCCTTGGGCGCGACCTTGCGCTCGATCGCGGCATTCTCTGCCGGCAGGCCAAAGGCGTCCCAGCCCATCGGGTGCAGCACATTGAATCCCCTGGCGCGCATGTAGCGGGCCAGCACGTCGCCGAGCGTGTAGTTGCGGACATGGCCGATATGGATGCGCCCGGACGGGTAGGGGAACATCTCGAGCACGTAATATTTCGGCCGCGGATCGTCGTTTTTGGAGGCGAAGATCGCCTTTTCGTCCCAGGCGGCTTGCCAGCGGGGCTCGGATTCACGGGCGTTATAACGGTCGGGAGTCATGAAATTGCTGGGCTTTTTCGAGGATTCGGTCCCATCCAGAGGACGGCGGACTAGGCCATAAAAGACCGTGGGGGGTCAACGGGTTGGACCCCTCCCGGGCACCCGGGGACAGGATGATGTTGCGGGGCTGCGACTGCTCGCAAAACGAGCAGAATTGAGGGCCACTTAACGATTTCATGCGACCTTCCGTTATCAAACAACAAGAAACCATTTCCCCGCAAGAACGGCGCGCTTTGCCTTGGCCGACGCATTCGACGAGCTGGATTTCGAGTACGTCACCGGCGTGGCCGAGAAGGCCATCGGGGCGATCACGGCGCAGCGCGTCCCGCCGACGCCGCACAATTTCCACGTCTGGTTCAAGTATGCGCTGGGTGCGCCAGTCGAGCTGAAGCGCACTATCGATATCCTGATCGCCAACAAGCGCCGGTTCGACGCGGCGACCAACCGCGACCTCTACACCACCTATGTCGGCTCGAAAGGCACCGACGAGGCGGTTGCCCATCAGGTCTCGCAGCAACTGCACGACGTGCTGGCCTCCGCGCAGCAGTTCCTGACCACCGCGATCGCCGACAACCGCACCCAGATCGAGGCGATCAGCAATGTTGCCGACCGCTCCGAGATCGGCACCGATCCGCGGCTCTTGATCGAGACCTTGATGAACGAGCTTTCCAAGGCGGCGACGCGGGCCACCAAGCTCGAGGCGCAGTTTGTCGAGAAGTCGCGCGAGCTCGACATCATCCGCCAGTCGCTGTCGCAGTCGGAGCAACGGGCGCGGACCGATGCGCTGACCGGGCTGCCGAACCGCCGCGCGCTGGAGGAATTTTTCCTCACCGCGCAGGCCGAAGCGATGGAGCGGGGCGCGCCGCTCAGCGCGTTTCTGATCGACATCGATCATTTCAAGCAGTTCAACGACAGGTTCGGCCACGGCGTCGGCGACCAGGTGCTGCGCCTGGTGGCCAAGGCGCTGCGCGACCGCGTGCGCGAGGACGATCTGCCGGCCCGCTATGGCGGCGAGGAGCTGATCGCGATCCTCCCCGGTGCCGACCTCGACATCTGCGCCGCAACCGCCGAGCGTATCCGCGGGGCGCTCGCCGACTGCAAGATCACCCGCCGCGCCACCGGCGAGGAGCTGCCCGGGATCACGGTGTCGATCGGGGTCGGGCAATTCCAGGGCGGCGAGTCGATGGAAGACCTGATCGACCGCTGCGACCGCGCGCTCTACCAGGCCAAAAAGCGCGGCCGCAATTGCGTCGTCACCGAGCGCGAGATCGAGCCGGAGCGGGCAGTGGGGTGAGGCGTCCTTGCAGGGCGTCGCTCGGCGCCCCGGTGTCATACCCTGCGCATGCGGGGTATCCAGTACTCCGCGGCCGATCCATTCAATCACTGACGTCTCTGGAATACTGGGTCACCCGGTCCCGTCTCCGCCAAGGCTTCGACGAGGCTTGCGCACTCGGCTCGCCGAAGGCGGCAAGCCGGGCGATGACAGTCTGAGGCATACGCTCTTATTCCCGCGGCGTGATTTCGCCCGAGTTCTGTAAATTCGTTGCTCCCCCTTCGAGCAGAGGGCGCAGGGAAGGCCGGGCGCCGGCGGCACCCGCAAGCACCGTGTGCAATGGGTTAGAAAAGAACGCACACGGATTTAACAGGTACAGCCGAGACATCCCGGCCTTCCCCGCGCAAT
>Ga0081539_10004738_pt1 | contig 14713 bp, 13 predicted proteins | sample TabmetS4T2R2_FD_71023 | JGI IMG/M metagenome (GOLD analysis project Ga0081539, IMG submission 71023) | Tabebuia heterophylla rhizosphere microbial communities from the University of Puerto Rico - S4T2R2 | ecosystem: Host-associated > Plants > Roots > Rhizosphere ...
CACGACCCGGGTGGCCCGGCCGACCTCCAGGGGCTGGCGGGGGGCGCCGCCCAGGGTCGGGGGCAACCGGGTCACGGCGGCGCGCAGCCGCTGCTGGAGCCCGACCGACCGGCTGGGATCCCACGCCGCCGGTGGGGCATCGGTGCCGGGGTCGACCCTGGTGTCCTGCGGCTGGCGGGCGTCCGGGTGGGGGGTGGGCTGGCGGCTGACCAGGACCCGGGTGACGGTGCCGTCACAGGCCAGCCGCCGACAGGCCTGCGCACTCAGGGGCCCGGCCCCGCCGACCTCCCCACCCAGGCCACCGGGCCGGCCCAGCAGGCTGTCCAAATCCACCGTCACCAGCAGCTGCGGGCGGACCCCACCGGCCTTGGGCAACCACCCACCCTCCACGCTCCGCCGCGCCAACTCCGCCAACGCATCGGCCCGGCGCTGGCCACCGCTGCGGCGGTCCTGGGCATCCGTCGGGCGAGCGAGGGGTTCCAGGGCGGCCAGCACGGTGCTGCCGGCCTCCGGCTCCAGCAGCCCACCGACGGCCACCATCCCCTGCCAGGTCGCCGACAGCCACAGCCCCCGCCGCCCATGGCGCCGCTCGGCCTTGCGGTCGGCGCCGTCGGGGTCGACGACCTGACCCAGGTGCTCGACCGCCTGGCGGAGCCGCGGCGGGTCCACCCGCCCGGCCAGCTCGGCCAGCACCGGGTCGGCGTCCAGCTTGAGGTGCTCGGGGAGCTGGTGGGTGCCGTCGGCGACCACCTTGGCATGGGCCGGGGAGATCTGCCCGGCGACCAGGGCTTGGGCGGTCTCGGTCAAGGGACAGGGGCCCCGGAACAGGGCCCGGGCGGCCCGGAGGTGCCCGTGGGCGACCGCGGCGCTCAGCCGCAGCCGCCGCCGCAGCCAGCCCGCGGTCGACGGGGCCGGCTGGCCCTGGTCGGCCCCGGCCGCGCCGCGGGCATCGACCGCCGCCAGCCGCCGCAGCCATTGGCCTTCCAGGCGATCGACCAGCCGCCGCAGCTCCACCAGCTCCTCGGCCAGGGCGGGATCGGCCAGCCGATCCAGGTCCTGGGCGGCCAACTCCCCCACCGCCGCCACCAGCCCGCCCAGCCCGGCCTGGCTGTCTCGTTCCTCCGGCCGGCCGGTCGGGTGGGCGGACGGCTGCTGGCCCGAAGACGGGGTCGAATGTGTGTTCGAGTCCATGGCGGCAACCTACCAACCCCACCCCAGAACACAAGCATCCGCGCAAGAATGTGGACAACGATTTCGCGGACCAACCTGGGCCCGCACCGCAACCGTCAACGAGCCAATGTGCGTTGCCGAACGGCACCGACCCACCGTGCCAGCTCCCTGCACCGGGCGCGATTGACCCGCCGCCAACGCCATGAACCTGCCTTGGGCCCGAGCACCCTGAGCCACCACGCCGGCCATGTCCATGGGGCCTGACACCAGCAACCATCGTGCGCGGCGAGTGCATGGGGCCCGAACCACCCCCGACCACCGCGCCAGGCGAGTATCTGGGGCCCGAACCACCCCGACTCCGACGGCCACCCGCGGAATCGTGCCTGGGTCGCCGAGGCAACCAGCACGCTGGACTTCGGACGGTTGCTCCATGCAGGTTCTTGCGTGCGCAGCGTCCAGCCATCAGGCAGTGGCCAACGACCAGCCCAATGGCGCTCCAACACCTGGCCCCGTCGTCCGTCGTATCAGGTGAAGGCCGCTGGACCCAGACAGAGGAGGTCGCAGATGCAGGTCGACATTGCAGCGGAGGTCGACACCCGCACGCGGGACCGGATCCGCCAAGCAGCGCAACAGCGACAGGCGGCACACACCAGGGTGAGCCGGGCCGGAACGCGCCGGCCGCTGGCCGACTACCGGTGGCGGCTGCGGCAGGCGGCGGGCTTCGGGCTGGTCCGGACCGGCCTGCGGCTGCTGGAGGACGGGAGGGCGTGACCGTGACCGACCGACGGCTTGCGGGCGAGATCAGCGACGTCGCCCTGCTGGACCTCACCCCCGTGTCCTCGGCGGAGGAGCTGGCCGGCATCACCCGGATCAGCGACGTGGCGATCCTGCTGGCGCCCGAGTCCCTGATGTCGGCGGTGATCGCCATCCCCATGGACGACGTCGCCATGGTGATCCCGGTGCCCGACGGCGTCCAGGTCCGCACGCACACCGGGGCCCTGGTGATGGGCGGGGAGGCCCTGACCGGCCCGGGGGTGGAGAACGCGGTCCTGATCGTCACGGGCACCCTGATCCTGACCAGCCCGGTCCAGCGGGTGTCCTACCGCCAGGTGATCGTGATGGGGATGGTGCTGGCACCACACGGCAGCGAGGCGGCGCTGGGCGCCGGCCTGACCCGGGTGACCGGGTCGGTTGACTACTACCCCCATGTCGAGGGGCAGGAGGTCAAGGTCTCGACCGGCCAGCTCCGGGCCAGCGGGGAGCTGCTGGCCAACCCGGCCGGCGGTCCCGACGACATCCTGGTGGTGGCCGGCCAGCTGCTTGTGACCGGCCCGGTGACCAAGGTCGGGTACCGGCGCATCGTGGTGGCCGGCCAGCTGCTCGCCCCCCAGGACAGCCAGCCGGTGCTCGGCCCCGCCCTCATCGTGAAAGGCCAGCTGGCCTGGTACAGCGGCCAGCCCCGCTTCTTCCTCGGCAGGGAACGCTTCGGGCGCGAGTTCTTCGAGCTGCAGGACCGGCCGCTGCAGCTGGCGCTGGTGGGACGCTTCGAGCTCGACCCCGACGTGCCAGCGGAGCTGCTGCGGGCCAAAGTCGAGGCGATCACCCTGGTCGGCAAGCTGATCGCGCCCCGGCAGCTCCACGGAGTCCTGCAGCTGCTGACGACCGAGAAGGTCGGCGTGATCACGGTGGCCGAGGATGCCTCCCAGCCGTGATGACGCGGCGGTCTTCACCCGGATCTTCGACCGGCACCATCACGCCGTGTACGCCTATCTTCTCGGCCGCCTCAGCGACCCGGAGCTGTCCCGCGACCTGCTGCAGGAGACCTTCCTGCGCGTCTGGCGCCGCCTGTCGGAGCTCGCCCCGCTCCCCGATGCACGGCAGCGCGCCTGGATCTTCACCGTGGCGCGCAACCTGGCGATCGACAGTTACCGGGTCAGCGCCGCCCGCCAGGCCGCCGAGGCCGAGCTCCACCACCAGGCCGCCACCCAGCCGACCACCGTCCCCGGCCCCCACCAGCATGCGGAGTTCGCTGAGCGCCTGGCCCAGCTCGACGCCGCCATCCGCCACCTCCCCGAGGAGCAGCGGGTGATCCTGTCGATGGCCACCGCCGGGGGGCTGACCAGCCGCCAGATCGGCGAGGCCCTCGGCGAGCCGGCCGGCACCATCCGCTACCGGCTCAGCCAGGCCCGCAAGCAGCTCGCTGGCGCGCTCGACCTGGAGGATGAACCATGACCAACCCCGCCCGCCATGACCTGGACCAGCTGCTGGCCGCGTGGGCGCAAGCCCGGCGCCTGCCTGACGCCGACGCCGAGCGGATCCGTCAGGCGATCATCCCGCCGGTGCCAGCGCTGGAGGCGTCATGGTGGTCGGAGCTCAACAGCAAGCTCAGCACCGCCATCACGCGCGCCACCGCCATACCAGGTCCCGCCCTCGCCGCTCTGCAGTAGCGCTGGACGGGCCGGGCGTGACCCCGGTCAGATCGGGATGTCGATGAAGGGGGAGCTGTAGGCGGCGGCGCCGGCCAGGACGGTCTCGGCCTCGTCCCGGGTGACCTCGCCGAGGTGGCGTTCGGCCTCGATGACCAGGGGGAGGAGGCGGACGTCGCCGGGAGTGGCGATGCCGGTCACCTCCTGGTGGGAGAGGACCCAGGCGACGGCGGCGGTGATGCGGTCCTGGTCGTCGAAGGGCTCGTACCAGGTGGTGTAGGTGTGCTCGACCGGCTCGGGCCAGTTCCGGCGGGCGGCCGACTTGATGATCATGAGGCCGACGTCCTGGGCCCGGACCTCGGCGGCCAGGGCCTCATAGGCGGCCAGGTACGCCGGGTCCTGGGCCAGGATCCAGTTGATGGGCGAGAGCACGGTGTCGAAGGGGAACCGGGCCAGGGCCTCCAGGTGGGTGGCGGGCGCGTCGTGGCCGTGACCGGTGATGCCGACGGCGCCGGCCAGGCCCTCCTCGCGGGCCCGGACGACCGCCTCCAGCGACCCGCCGGGGCGGGTGACCAGGTCCAGCTCGGGCAGGTCGCCGACGGCGTGGACCTGGATGAGGTCGACGTGGTCGGTCCGCAGCCGCTCCAGGCTCCGGTTGATCTGCGCCCACGCCTCGTCGCGGTCGCGCAGGCCGGTCTTGGTGGCAAGGAAGATCCGGTCGCGGATCTCCGGCATCCACGGCCCGAGCCGCAGCTCGGCCTCCCCGTAGCTGGCCGCCACGTCGAAGTGGTTGATGCCGGCGTCCAGGGCGAGGCGGATCGAGGCGTCGGCGGTGTCCTGGTCGGCCTCGCCCAGGGCGGCCGCCCCGTAGATCAGGACCGAGCTCTGGTGGCCAAGTCGGCCCAGTCTGCGCTGCTGCACGGCACCCAACTCCTCGTCCGGTCGGCGATCCCGGTCACCAGCTTATGCGCCATACCCGCCACAGAGCCCCCGGGTCGGCCAGCGGGTCGCCGTGGACCAGCAGGAAGTCGGCCGGGCCGCCGTGTTCCAGGACGCCGGCGCCCGGCTCGCCGAGCAGCCGGCCGCCGTTGACGGTGGCCGCGGCCAGGGCGTCGTACGGCGCCAGCCCGGCCGCGACCAGGGTCTGGACCTCCCAGGCGAGCTGGTTGGCCCGCAGCGACCCGCCGCCGAAGTCGGTGCCGGCGGCGACCAGCACCCCGGCGGCATGGGCGAGCCGGACCGACTCGTGCGCGGCCGCCCGGCGCTCGGCCAGGGCGGCCCGCCCCTCGGCCGCGGCGAAGCGGGGCAGCCGGGTGGTGGTGGCGAAGGTCTCCCAGGACTCCATCACCGCCAGGGTCGCCACCAGGGCCGTCCCCTGGGCGGCCATGGCCCGGGCGACGTCGGCGTCGAGCCGGAAGCCGTGCTCGATCGCGTCCACCCCGCCGGCCACGGCCGCCCGGGCCCCGGGCAGCAGCGAGCTGTGGGCGGTCACCGTGGCTCCGCGGGCATGGGCGGCCTCGACCGTGCGGCGGACCTCGTCGGCGGTGAACGGGGAGGTGTCGCGGTCGGGCCCGTCCATGTACAGCTTGACCAGGTCGGCGCCGTCGTCGAGCTGACCGATGGCGGCCGCCAGAAGGCCGTCCCCGTCCTCGACCTCGACCGGCAGCTGGGCGGGGAGGCTGCCGGCCAGGGTCAGCCAGGCGCCGGCGGCCCGGACATAGGGGTAGCCGGGGCGGCCCCGCCAGCGGTCGCGGACGGTCAGGTTGAGGGCCCGGCCGTCCCGGACCGGCGCCCCCACGTCGCGGGCCCAGCGCACCCCGGCCTGGCGGAGCAGCCGGGCGTTGTCCTCGGCCACCGTCAGGAGCCGGTCGGTGGGGTCGGCGGCCCGGTCGATCCAGTGGGACCCGCCGGGCAGGGTCAGGTGGCTGTGGGCGTCGACCATCCCGGCGACCGCGGTCGTCCCGCCGGCGTCGACCACCTCGGCCCCGGGGCCCGGGTCGGGGGCGTCGCCGGCCGACCCCAGCCAGCCGATCCGCCCCCCGGCCACCAGCACGGCCCCCTCCGGGGCGAGCGACCGGGTGGCGTGGTCGACCAGGGCGCAGCCGCGGTAGAGGACGTCGGCCACGGCCGCTACCACCACCCCTGCCGCTTGGTCCAGCGCAGCAGGACCCCCGACATGGCCGCCATCACCGCCAGGATCACGGTCAGCTGCCCCCAGTGGGTGGAGTTGTTGACGATCACGTTCATCCCGTAGATCGAGGAGAGGGCCGTGATCGGCAGGGTCACGGCGGCGATCACGGCCAGGCGCTCGGCGGCGATGGTCATCTTGGTCTCGGTCCGGGTCTGGTAGAACTCGATCACCCCCTGGAGGAAGTCCTTCTGCCCGTCGGCCAGGCCGCTGACCCGGGCGAACTGGTCGGCCAGGTCGGCCACCAGCGACTCGGAGGCGCCGGGGACGTACCGCTCCAGGGTCAGCATGCGACTGTAGATCTCGCGGCTGAGGGTGGCCATGGTCCGGACCACCAGCAGCTCGTGGCGGGCCCGGAACAGCTCCTCCAGGAACGGCACCGGGTCGTCGACCGCACCGCCCATGACCTCCTGCTCCAGGCGCCTGGCGTCGACGGCCAGGGTGGCCAGGAACCCCTCCTGGTGGCGGGCCAGGGCCGACACGATCGCGTACGACAGCTCGAAGGACGAGGCGGCCCGCAGCCGCCCGGACTCGAGCCGCTGGAGCGCCCGGCCGGTCTCGCGCCGGGCGACCTCCGGCTCGATCGCCGGGGGCAGCGGCCCGTGCACGGTCACCAGGAAGCCGGGGCCGATGAACTGGTCGAGCTCGACCTGGTGGACGCTGCCTCCCTGGCCGCGCTCGGGGGCGTGCAGGACCAGGAACACGTGGTCGGGGTAGGCGTGGATCTTGGGGACCTGGTTGCGCTCCATGCAGTCACGGATGGCCATGGGGTGGAAGCCGAACACCTCGGTCAGGACCCGGACGCCCTCCTCGTCGGGGGTGGGGATGTCCACCCACACCAGCCCCTCCCCCATGGCGATCAGCAGCTCGAGCTCGTCGGTGGACCGCCGCTCGACCCCGCCGCCGGAGATCAGCCAGACATCCATGCTCCCGCCACCTCCCATCCTGGCCCCGGTCCCCCAAGTATGGGCCGGTTACCGGACCACCCTGACCGGCAACCTACCTCGTCGGGGCCTGGCCGCAGGTCAGGTTCATCCCGGCCGAGGTCACCGCCGCGGCGTGGTCCGAGGCCAGGAAGACGGCGGCCCGGCCGACATCGGCAAGGCTGGTGAGGCGTCCCAGCAGGGCCTTGCTCTGGTTCCAGGCGATCAGCTCGTCGCGGGTCATGGCCTCGGCCCCGGTGCCGTAGCCGGGCTGGGAGACGTCGCTGCCGGCGATGGCCTCGGGCAGCCCGGTGGTCTGTAGCCAGACCACCCGGACCCCTTGGCCGCCCAGCTCGCACGCCCACTGGCGGCACTGGCTCTCGACGGCGTCGAACGCGACCCCGGTGCCGCCGACCTGGGGGATGGTCAGGCGGGCGGTGGTGGCGGTGATGGTCATGATCACCCCCGACCGCTGGCGGGCCATGTGCCGGGCCACCGCCCGGGTGGTCAGGAACTGGGACCGCAGGGCGGTGGTGACCGGCCGGGCGAAGTCCTCGAACGGCATCTCCAGCAGGGGCAGCCCGTGGACGTCGCCGTGGCTGATGGCGTCGAAGGACACGTCGATGCTCCCGGCCCGGGCGGCCACGGCGTCGGCGTGGGCGTCCACCGCCTGCTCGTCGAGGGCGTCGACCTCGGCGGTCTCGGCCGACCCGCCGGCGGCGCGGATGTCGCCGGCGACCGCCTCCAGCCGCGCCCGGGTGCGGCCGGCCAGGAACACCCACGCCCCCTCGCGGGCGAACGCCCGCGCCACCGCCCCGCCGACCCGGCCTGCCCCGCCGTAGACCACGGCGGTCCTCCCCTCCAGCAGCATGGTCATCCTCCGTGCGGTCGAGTGCCCGATCTCCATGCTGCAGCATAGAGTCAGCGCATGACCGACCTGCCGACGGGCACGGTGACCTTCCTGTTCACCGACATCGAGGGCTCGACCGGGCTGCTCGAGGCCCTCGGCGACCGCTACCCGGCGATCCTGGACGAGCACGCCGCCATCCTCCGCAAGGCGGTCGCCGAGGCCGGCGGGATCGAGGTCAGCACCCACGGGGACGCCTTCTTCGTGGTCTTCACCAGCCCGGCGGCGGCGGTGCGGGCGGCGCTGGCGGCCCAGCGGGCCCTGGCCGCCCACGACTGGCCGCCCAACTCCCCGCTCCGGGTCCGGATGGGCCTGCACACCGGCGAGGGCACCCGGGGCGGGGACGACTACGCCGGCCTGGACGTGCACCGGGCGGCCCGGATCGCCGACGCCGCCCACGGCGGGCAGGTGCTCGTGTCCGGCACCACCCGGGCCCTGGTCGAGCACGCCCTGCCCGACGGCGCCGCCCTCCGCGACCTGGGCCCGCACCGCCTGCGGGGCCTGACCGGCCCCGAGGGCCTCCACCAGCTGGCCGCCGGCGACCTGGCCGCCGAGTTCCCGCCGCCCCGGACCCTGGACGCCCGGCCGAGCAACCTGCCCGTGGCCCTCACCTCGTTCGTCGGCCGGGAGGAGGAGATCGCCGAGGTGGAGCGGCTGCTCGGCCAGAGCCGGCTGCTCACCCTGACCGGGCCCGGCGGGTCGGGCAAGTCCCGGCTGGCCCTGGCCGTCGCCGACGACCTGCTGCCCCGGTTCCGGGACGGTGCCTGCTTCGTCGACCTCGCCCCGGTCTCCGACCCGGCCCTGGTCCCGGCGGCGCTGGCCAACGCCCTCGGGGTCCCGGAGGCGGGCGACCGGCCGATCCTGGACGGGGTCAAGGAGCACCTCCGCGACCGCGAGCTGCTCGGTGTGGTCGACAACTTCGAGCAGGTGGCCGAGGCCGGCCCGGTCCTGGAGGAGCTGCTCGTCGCCGCACCCCGCCTGCGGGTGATGGTCACCTCCCGGGTGGTGCTGTCGCTCCGGGGGGAGCAGGAGTTCGCGGTGCCGCCGCTGCCGGTCCCCGACCCCGGGCGGCTCCCCCGCGACCTGGCCGACCTGGAGGCGGTGGCGGCGGTGCGGCTGTTCCGCGAGCGGGCGGCCGCGGCCAGCCCCCGGTTCGCCCTGACCGCCGCCACCGCCCCGGTGGTGGCCGAGATCACCGCCCGCCTGGACGGCCTGCCCCTGGCCATCGAGCTCGCCGCCACCCGGACCAAGGTGCTGACCCCCGAGCAGATCCTGGACAGGCTCAAGCGGCGCCTGTCGCTGCTCACCTCCGGCCCCCGGAGCCTGCCCAAGCGCCAGCAGACCCTTCGGGCCGCCATCGCCTGGAGCTACGACCTGCTCACCGAGGCCGAGCGGCGGCTGTTCGCGCGGCTGTCGGTGTTCACCGGCGGCTGGACGTTCGAGGCCGCCGAAGCCGTCTGCGACCCCGTGGCGTTCGGGCTGGACGCCCTGGACGGGCTGACCTCACTGGTCGACAAGTCGCTGGTCCGGCGGGCCGAGCCGCCGGGGCGGCCGGCGCGGTTCTCGATGCTGGAGACGATCCGGGAGTTCGGGCTGGAGCAGCTGGAGGAACTGGGCGACATCGAGCCGCTGCGGCGCCGCCACGCCGCCTGGTTCCTCGACCTGGCCGTCGAGGCTGAGCCCCACCTCACCGCCGCCGACCAGGGCGAGTGGCTGGACCGCGGCGACAGCGAGCACGCCAACCTCCGCGCCGCCCTGCGCTGGGCGGTCGAGGCCGAGGAGGCCGACCGGGCCCAGGCGGCCGCCGGGGCGCTGTGGGGGTTCTGGCAGCAGCGGGGGCACCTCGCCGAGGGCCGCCGCTGGCTGGCCGAGGTCCTGGCGATGCCGTCCGGGCAGGCGCCGACCGCGGCCCGGGCCAAGGCCCTGACCGGGGCGGGCGGGATCGCCTGGTGGATCGACCAGCGGGCGGCACGTGGCTTCTACGAGGAGGCCCTGGCCATCGAGCGGCGGCTCGGCGACCCGGCCCGGCTGGCCGGAGCCCTCTACAACATGGCCTTTGCCGTTGGCGCCGAACACGACCTGGAGGCGGTCGGCCGCCTGCTCGGGGAGAGCCTGGAGCTGTACCGTCGGGTGGGCGACGAGCCCGGGGTCGCCCGGGTCCTGACCTTGCAGGTGGTCCCGGACGCGATGGCCGGCCGCTGGGGGCAGGTGGTGGCCAGGCTGGAGGAGGTGGAGGCCATCTGGCGCCGCCTCGACAACCGCCTCGCCCTCGCCTTCGAGCTGGTCTGGCTGGCCTTCGCCTACGGCCGCGACGGGCGCCGGGAGGCGGCCAGGGCGGCCGCGTGTGAGGCCCTCGAGCTGTTCCGTGAGGTCGACAACCCCACCGGGATGGCGATCGCCTTTGTCGACCTCGCCTTCCTGCTCACCTGGGAGGGCCGCCACGACGACGCCGTCCGGATGGCTGGGGTGGCCGCGGCTCAGCGGGAGCGGGCCGGCGGGGGGCCCATGCCCGGGTTCGGCGGCATGCTCGAGGGCGACCCGGTGGCCGACGCCCGCGCCCACCTTCCCCCCGAGATCGCCGACCAGGCCTGGCGGGAGGGCCTGGCCATGCCGCTGGAGCGGGCGGTCGAGGTCGCCCGGGGCGGCGCGGCCTGATCAGGGCACCAGCTGGTGGCGGTAGGCAGGCCGCCTGACGATCACGCAGGCGGCCATGGCGGGCTCCTCTCCGGGTCAGGCACGCTGAGGACGATGTTGCCCATGCGGTGCTTCCGCGATCAGGATGCTGGAGCAGCACGCCATGACCAACCGCAAGCCACCCGGGATCGACTTCGGCACCTGGGTCGAACGCAAGATCCGCGAGGCCGCCGAGCGCGGGGCGTTCGACAACCTCCCCGGGGCCGGCAAGCCCATCCCCGACCTCGACAAGCCCCACGACGAGCTGTGGTGGATCAAGCGAAAGCTCCGCGACGAGGAGCTGGCCTCCCTGCCGCCCACGATCGCCCTGCGCAAGGAGGCCGAGCAGGCCCTGGCGGCGGCCACCCAGGCCGGCAGCGAGGCCGAGGTGCGGGCCATCGTCGCCGGGATCAACGCCAAGATCGCCGAGGGCAACCGCAAGGCCGCCTCCGGTCCCCCGCTGAACCTGGCCCCGTTCGACCCCGAGCGGGTGGTCGCCCGCTGGCGCGCCGCCCGCGAGCCCGACCCGCCGATGCCCGAGGGCTAGCCGGCGGCCGCCTCCCGCCCGAACACCGGCTTGAGGGCGTAGTAGACGTCGCGGTACCGGCGGTAGGCCTCGCTGTAGGCCTGGTGGCGCTCGGGATCCGGGAGGTGCTCGTCGGGCTCGTAGGTGACGAAGGCGGCCACGGCGTCGGCCACGCTCGTGTGCACCCCCGACCCGACCGCGGCGAGGACGGCCGCCCCGGTGGCGGTGGTCTCGACGCTGGTCGGGACCCGGACCGGCAGGCCGGTGACGTCGGCCTTGATCTGGCGCCACAGGGGCCCCTTGGCCCCGCCGCCGACGATCGTGAGCCGCCGCACCTCCAGGCCGGCCGCGCCCATCCCCTCCAGGATGTCGCGCAGGGCGTACGCGCTGCCCTCCAGCACCGCCCTGGTCATGTGGGCCCGGGTGTGGGCCAGGGTGAGCCCGTAGAAGACGCCGCGGGCGGCGCCGTTCCACTCCGGCGCCATGGCCCCCTGCATGCAGGGCAGGAACACCAGCCCCTCGGCCCCCGAGGGGACCCCGGCGGCCGCGCCGCAGAGCAGGTCGTAGGCCTCGCCCTGCCCCTGGGCCTCGGCGTCGCGTTCCACGGCCCCGAACTGGTCCCGCCACCAGCGGAGGTTGCCGCCGGAGACGAACCCCGGGTTCTCCAGCAGCCAGACATCGGGGTCGGCGTGCGGGTGGCACTCGACCAGCATGGCCGGGTCCTCGCCGGGCTCGGCGGCGGCGGCGCAGACCGGCTCGGCCGTGCCGGCGACGTCGCACACCTCGCCGGGGGCGAACACCCCGGCCCCCAGGGTCGCGGCCATCTCGTCCCCGCAGCCCACCACGACCACGGTGCCCCGGGACAGGCCGGTCCGCTCGGCGAAGGCCGCGGTCACCGTCCCCACCGCCTGGGTGCCGGCGGCCAGCTCGGGGAGCATGCCGACATCGATGCCGACGGCGTCCACCACCGGGCCGGACCAGGTCCGGGTGCGGGGGTCGAGCAGGGCCAGGGAGGAGGCGTTGGACCAGTCCACCGCCAGCACCCCGGCGGCCTCGCGGAGCACGTAGGAACCGGGCGGCATCAGGTGGACGGCCCGGTCGAACACCTCGGGCTCGGTGTCGCGGACCCACAGGGCCTTGAACACGGCGTGGGAGGAGTCCAGGTTGGCCCCGGTGTGGTGGTAGAAGTCGGCCGGGGGCAGCTTGGTGGCCACGGCCGCCGCCTGGGGCTCGGCCCGCCGGTCCATCCAGATCATGGCCGGGCGCAGCGGCTCCCCGGCGGCGTCGCAGACCACCATCCCGTCCAGCTGGGACCCGAACGACAGCCCCTTGACCGCCGACGGCCCCTCGGGGACCTCGGCCAGCAGCCGGGCGATGGCGCTGTGCAGGGCGGCCGTCCACAGCCGCGGGTCCTGCTCGGCCCAGCCGGGATGGGGGAAGGAGACGTCATAGGGCACGTAGGCCGAGGCGACCAGGCGGCCGTCGGCGGCGTACAGGGCGGCGTTGGTGCCCTGGCTGCCGACGTCGCAGCCGATCACGTACGGTCCGGTCACGGGACCACGACCATCTTCAGCCCGGCGCCCGAGCGGATGGTCTCGAACGCCTCGCCGATCCGCTCCAGGGGGAACTGGTGGGTGACGACCGGGGCCAGCTCCTTCCGCCGCCGGTTCAGGTACTCCATGGTGATCCGGTACTGGCGGGTGGTGGCCCCGTAGGCCCCGAGGATGGCCAGCTCCTTGTAATGGAGCTGGTTCATGTCGAGCGGGCTCACCGGGTCGTGCTTGGGCAGGCCGGCGAAGTAGACGATCCGGGCCCGCTTGGCCGCCATCTCCAGGGCCGCCTGCTGGGCCTGCTTGGACGGGGCGGCCACGCTGATCCGGTCCGCCCCCGCCCCGCCGGTCCGGTCCAGCACCTCGGCCGGGCCGTTACCGGTGCCGGCGAGGAAGGCGTCGTCCACGAACCCGCCGACCGCGCTCAGGGCGAGGTCGAGGCGCTGGCGGCTGACGTCGCTGAGCAACACCATGCCGGCCCCGCGGTCGCGGGCCATCACCGCCTGCCAGCAGCCGATCGGGCCCGCCCCGAGGATGAGCACCGAGTCGCCCAGGCCGACCTCGAGGACCTCGATCCCGTTGAGGGCGCAGGCGAACGGGTCGACCACCGTGGCCAGCTCCGATGGCAGGTCCGGGGGCAGGGGGATGAGGTTCTTGACCGCGATCGGGGGCACGGCGGCCAGCTCGGCGTAGGCGCCCGGGAACGGGTCGTAGCCGTACAGCAGGTGGTGCTCGCACAGGTTCTGGCGGCCGTCGAGGCACTGGCGGCACTGGCCGCAGGTGAGGATCGAGCCCAGGAACACCCTTCCCCCGGGGGCGACCCCGGCGGGTAGCGCGGCCTCCGGTCCGACCGCTTCCAGTACCCCAACCGGCTCGTGGCCGAGCACCCAGGGGGCCGGGGCCCGGGGGTCGCCGTTGAAGAAGGTGCGGGCGTCGGTGCCGCAGATCCCGCAGGCCTCGACCCGCAGCAGGGCCCCGGCGGGGTCGAGGGCGGGCGCCTCGGCCTCGCGGAGCTCGATAGTGTTCTGGCCGGTCATGAAGGCGGCCCTCATCGGGCCGCCCCCTCGGGGGCCGTCTCCTGGAGCTCGTCGTAGGCCTTGTCCGCGCTCCAGCGCTCCCGGATCACCCGCGAAAGGGCCCGGGTGATGGCCTGGGGGTCGCGGTGCATGAAGATGTTGCGCCCGACCGAGCAGCCGATGCCGCCGGCCGCGGTGGCCACCTCCATCCGCTGGAGCAGCTCCCGGTCGGAGACCCGCGAGCCCCCGGCCAGGACCAGGGGGATGCCGGCGGCGGCCTCGACCAGCCGGGCGAACAGCTCGCCGTCGCCCGGCCAGTTGGTCTTGACGATGTCGGCCCCCAGCTCGGCGCAGAGGCGCACGTTCCGCCGCAGGTACTCGAAGCCGTACTGCTCCTTGAGCTGTTCGACGGCGGCGTAGGTGGTCGGGAACTCGGCCTCGGCGATCAGCGGCATCCCCAGGGCGGCGCACTCGGCGCCGATCCCGGCCAGCGTCCGGAGCATCCCGGCCTCGGTGGGCCCGCCGAGGGCACAGAACAGCACCACGGCGTCCGCACCCAGGCGCAGGGCCTCCTCGACCTGGGCGATCTGCACGATCTCGGGCTGAGGGTCGCCCGGGTTGGCCGAGGCCGACAGCAGCAGGGCCAGCGAGGTGGTGGGCGAGAACGCCGGCTGGGCGAGGCGGATCATGCCCTTGGACATCATGATGACGTTGGCCCCGCCGGCGACCACCTCGCCGGTGCGGCCGGCGATGTCGGCCAGCGGCTCCAGGAACCTCGGCGAGGTCATGCCGTGGTCGAGGGCGCAGATGACCGACACCCCGGCCGGGTCGATCACCCGCTTGAGGCGCATGGCGGTGCCCACCTGCGTGGTCGCGGCCTGTCCGGTCACGTGAACCTCCTTCCGGGGCCCCGCCGGACCACCGTGAAGTCGAAGGCGTCGGCCAGGTGGAACTCGTGCGAGGAGATCACCGGCGTCCCCTCCTCGGCGTAGTCCACCTGCCAGAGGTAGAGCAGGAGCTCGCCCCGGGGCACGCCGAGGCGGGCGGCGACGGCGTGGCCGGCCCGCACCGGCCGGAACCTGGCCACGCCGTGGGAGATGACGATGCCGAGTTCTCGTTCCAGCACGTCGTAGATGGAACGTTCCAGCATGCCCTGGACGGCCCGGTCGTTCCCCCCCACCAGCCGGCTGGGCACGAGGTCGCGCGACAGCACCACCGGCTTGCCCTCGGCGGTGCGGACCCGCTCGACCACCAGCACGTCCTGGCCCGGCTCGAGCTCGAGCAGGGCGGCCTCGCCGGCCGGGGCCGGCTCTACCCAGTGGCGTGGCTGGGGG
>Ga0081539_10004739_pt1 | contig 14710 bp, 15 predicted proteins | sample TabmetS4T2R2_FD_71023 | JGI IMG/M metagenome (GOLD analysis project Ga0081539, IMG submission 71023) | Tabebuia heterophylla rhizosphere microbial communities from the University of Puerto Rico - S4T2R2 | ecosystem: Host-associated > Plants > Roots > Rhizosphere ...
GCGGGGCGGCGGCGGCCGCGCGCGGGGCGGCGTCGCCGTCGCCCGCAGCGGCCGCGCGCTGGGCCGTCGCGGCGCCGTCGCCGGCCGGCGCGCCGCCCGTCGCTTCGTCCGCCGCGTCGCCGTCGCCGGCCGGCGCGCCGCCCGTCGCTTCGCCCGCCGCATCCGACGCCGCGACCTCGATCACCGCCAGCACCGCGCCGACGTCGATCGTGTCGCCCTGCTCGCCGCACAGGCTCCTCACCACGCCGGTGGCCGGGCAGGGGATGACGACCGTGGCCTTGTCGGTCTGGATCTCGACGAGGTCCTGGTGCTCGGTGACGTGGTCGCCTTCATCGACCTGCCAGGCGATGATCTCGGCCGTCGCGATGCCCTCGCCGACGTCGGGGAGGCGGAACTCGATGGTGGACATCAGGCCTCCATCGCCGCTCGGATCGCAGCGACGACCCGCTCGACCGTCGGGACGTACAGGTCCTCCACGGTGCCCGGTGGGTAGGGCGCATCCGGGGCGGCGACCCGCCCGATCGGCGCGTGCAGCGACCAGAACGCCTCCTCCTGGATCGTCGCGACGAGCTCGGCGCCGAAGCCGGCGGTCAGCGAGCCCTCGTGCAGCACGACCGCCCGGCCGCACGGGGCCACGGCCTCGCGGAGCGCGTCGACGTCGAGCGGCACCAGGCTGCGCAGGTCGAGCACGCCGACCGAGTAGCCATGCTCCGCAGCCGCTTGCGCCGCACGCTCGGCGATCACCACCGCCGCGCTGTAGGCCACGATGACCAGGTCCGAGCCCTCGCGCACCACCCGCGCGCGCCCGAGCGGCACGGTGTAGTCCTCCTCGGGCACCTCGTCCTTGATGAGCCGGTAGCCGCGCAGCGGCTCGCAGAACAGCACCGGATCGGGGTCGCGGATCGCCTCGGCCAGCATCCCCTTGGCGTCGTAGGCGGTCGCCGGCATCGCCACCTTCAGCCCAGGCGTGTTGACGTACTTGGCCTCATGGGAGTCCGAGTGCAGCTCCGGCGTGCGCACGTTGCCGCCGAACGGCGCGCGGATGACCATCGGCATGCCGTAGGCGCCCTGCGACCGGAAGCGATATCGCGCGACCTGGCCCTCGATCTGATGGAACGCCTGGGATCCGAAGCCGAGGAACTGCAGCTCGGGGATCGGCACCAGCCCGCTGCAGGCCAGCCCGACCGCCGAGCCGACGATGACCGCCTCGGCCAGCGGCATGTCGACCACCCGGTCGGCGCCGAAGCGCTCCTGCAGCCCCTCGGTGGCGCGGAAGACGCCGCCGTTGACGCCGACGTCCTGCCCGAGCACGATCACGCGCTCGTCGGCGGCGAGCGCAGAGCCCAGAGCGGAGCGGATGGCCTCGACCATCGTGAGCTCTGGCATCAGCGGCGCTCCTCGCGCGGAGCGGCGGCGCCGGGGGGAGCGGCTCGGGCGGGCGGCGCGGCCGCATCGGCGCGTTGGCGCTCCAACCGCGCGGGCGGCTCGGCGTAGACGTGGTCGAAGAGCGCGTCCACGGCGGGCTGCTCGCTCGCCTCTGCCTCGGCGAACGCCGCATCGAACTGCGCCCGCAGCTCGGCGACGAGCCGCTGCTCGCTCTCCTCGTCGATCAACCCCTCGCTCTGCAGGTACCGCCGCACCCGCACCACCGGATCGAGGGCGCGGCGCTCCTCGAGCTCGACCGGGTCGACGTAGCGGGTCGGGTCGTCGGAGGTGTTGTGGGGCCCCATGCGATAGGTGCGCGCCTCGATGAGCGTCGGGCCGTCGCCCGCTCGCGCCCGCGCCACCGCCCGCGAGCACGCGTCATGCACCGCGAAGAGGTCGTTGCCGTCGACGAGCTCGCCGGCGATCCCGTAGCCGGCCGCCCGCGCGGCGAAGCTCGCGGCCGCGGTCTGCTTGCGCACCGGCGTCGAGATCGCCCACCCGTTGTTCTTGAGCACGAAGACCACCGGCGCGCGGCGCACCCCGGCCAGGTTCAGCGCCTCGTGCGCGTCGCCCTCCGACGACGCGCCGTCGCCGAAGTACGTCATCACCACGCCGTCGAGCCCCTGGTGGCGCAACCCCCACGCAAGCCCGACCGCGTGCGGGATCTGCGCGGCCAGCGAGATCTGGAAGGGCAGCACGTGCGCCCCCGGGTCGATCTGGCTTCCCGCGGGATGGCCGCGGTAGTACTGCAGCGCCTGCGCGAGCCGATAACCCTGGCGCAGCATCGCCGGCAGCTCGCGGTACTGCGGCACCACCCAGTCGCGCGCCGGATCGAGCGCCCACGCCGACCCGACCACCGCCGCCTCCTCGCCATTGACCGGCGAGAACGTCCCCATCCGCCCCTGGCGCTGCAGCGAGAAGCAGCGCTCGTCGTTGACGCGCGAGCGCAGCATCGCCCGCCACGCGTCCAGCAGCGCCTCGCCCTCCAGCGCCGGCGCGTGCCCGCCGACCAGCGTGCCGTCGGGCGCGAGGATCCGCAGCGGCTCGGCGGGATCGATCGTCGGTGCGGCGCTCATGGCATTGCATGCTCCCATCCCCCGTCGGCGAGCCAACCCCCGTCGACGAGCACGCTCGAGCCCGTGACGAACGACGCCTCGTCGGAAGCGAGGAACGCGACCACCCGCGCGACCTCGTCCGGGGAGGCCAGCCGCCGCATCGGCGTGCGCCCGGCGACGTCGTCGAGCGTGAAGCCGCCCGCTCGCGAGGTGCCCTCGAGCAGCTCGGTCGCCACATAGGCCGGCGACACGCTCACCACCCGCACGCCGCGCGCCGCCCATTCGACCGCGAGCACCTTCGTCACGCCCTCGAGCCCGTGCTTGGCCGCCGCATACGCCGCGCGTCGCGGCAGTCCGATGTGCCCGAGGAGCGACGAGACGTTGACGATCACCCCGCGCCCCGCCGCGAGCATCGGCCCCGCCGCCGCCTGCGCGCAGCGAAACGGCGCGGTCAGGTCGAGGTCGATGATCCGCTGCCAGTCGGCGAGGTCGAGGGTCTCGGACTCCGCGACCTGCCCGCCCCCCGCGTTGTTGACCAGCACGTCGAGGCGGCCGAGATCCGCGACGACCGACTCGACCAGCGCGCCCGGAGCATCCGGCTCGGTGAGCCGGCACTCGACGCCCACCGCGCCCTCCCCGAGCTCGGCGGCCGCCGCCCGCGCGCGCTGCAGCGAGCGCGAGGTGACGACCACGCGCGCGCCGCGCGCGAGCAGCTGCCCGGCGATGGCGCGCCCGATGCCCGAGGAGGACCCGGTGACGATGGCCACACGGCCGTCGAGCGTCTCAGGCGTGCGCGGCCTCCCGGTGATCGGACGTCAGCTTCCCGGGGAACGCGTCGTTGGCGATCAGCGGCCCCGGCGTTGAGTCGAACGTGCGCCCGACGATCCGCCCCGCCTCGACCACGCCGGGCCGGTCGTGGGCCGGAAGCACGAAGCGCGAGCCGACCAGCGCCTTGCGGATCGCCGCCTTCTCGGCGCGCTTGCTGCCGCTGTGGTTGCCGGTGACCGCCGGATCGAGCTCCATGACCTGCAGGTGCGGGTCGACGAGCTGGTGGGCGATGTCGTAGATGACGTCCCCGCAGATGCAGGCCACGCCCTCGTCGGTGTCGACGAGCACGTTCATCGACCCTTCGGTGTGACCGCCGGCCGCCACGCAGCGCACGCCGGGAATGATCTCCTCGTAGTCGACGACCTCGAGGTCGAGCAGCCGCAGCGCGCCGGGATGGTGCAGCCGGTCCACCAGGTGCTTGATGTACGGCGCCGGATACTGCTCGCCCATCAGCCCCGAGACCGAGTGCTCGAGCTCGCGGCGGTTGATGACGACCGTCGTCTCCATGGGGAAGTGGTCGTCGTAGCCGGCGTGGTCGATGTGCAGATGGGTGTGCAGCACGTACTTGACGTCGCCCATCTCGAGGCCGTGCTTGGCCAGCTGCTTCTCCATGCCCTGGTCGTCGCGCCACCAGCCCTTCATCCCCAGGTTGCCCATGATCGAGGGCTCGCTGAAGCCGGTGTCGACGACGATCGGCGCCTCACCGCCGGTGATGAGGAAGCCGAGCGTCGGCACCTGCTGGGACACGCCGGGCTCGAGCGCCAGCACGAGGAAGCTCGTGTCGAGCTCGATGTCGCCCAGGTCGAGGACCTTCACTTCGAGACCCATGCCGTCCTCCTTCTGGAGTCGTTTGGGCCCACTATCCGCCTCGACCGCCATGTGCACCATCGCACGTTCGGATGAGGACGCATCAGGCGAGCAGCCCGCGCACGCGGGCGGCGTGCACGGCCTCGGCGCGCGACGTGGCGTCGAGCTTGCCGAAGAGGTTGCGCGCGTGGGTCTTGGCCGTCGCCTCGCTGATCCCCAGCCGAGCGGCGGCCTGCTTGAAGCGAAGCCCCTCGTCGAGGCACTCGAGCAGCTCGCGCTCGCGCGCCGTGAGCGCCGCGATCGGCCGCGCGCGCTCGGCCGAGCGCAGCGCGCGCGCCGCCGCCTCGATGCGCAGGCCGTCGATCTGGGCGGCCAGCGCGTCGCATAGCGGCTCGAGCTCGGCGGCGAAGTCGGCCATCGCCTGGCCGCGGCGCGAGGTCGACAGCGAGATCGCGCCCACGACCTCGCCGCCGTCGCGCACCGGCACCGAGCAGCCGGAGTGAAAGCCGGTCGCGAGGATGACGCCATCGACAGGGCGATCGAACGCCCGCGAGCGATCGAAGTCGTCGTCGTGGAAGGCGCGGCCCTCCGAGACCTGCGCGAAGTACGAGCAGGTGCTCAGCGGCAGCGCGGTGCCGGGCGCCAGCAGCTCGGCTCCGGCGTCGGCGGCGATCTGGAAACGGCTCGTGCGCAGGTCGATGCGCGCGAGCGACACGCGATCGACGTCGAAGGCGCGGCGCAGGAGCTCGAGCGGCTCCTGGCTGGACGCCAGCGAGGAGGTCAGCGCAGCGAGGCCCAGGGCTCCTCCTCGAAGACGTCGACGACCTCGTAGCCGCCCTCGCCGGCGGTCGGGGTGAGGATCACCGTGAGCTTCGCCGGCTCGTCGCCGAGCGTGTAGGAGCCGTGGACGACGTCCTTCTCGATGTAGACGGCGTCGCCGGGCCCGAGCTCCTGCTTGTCGTCCTCGAGCCACTGCTCGATCCGCCCCTCGCGCACCCAGATGATCTCCTCCTGGTCGGGGTGCTTGTGGAACGGATGCCCCGCCCCGGGCTGGAGGGTGACGTCCATGACGCACATCGCGCGCGAGCCGGTGAACTCGGGCCGGCTGACCCACCCGGCCACGCCCCAGTCGAACTCGTCGCGGACGATGTCGTCCTGCGTGATGAACCTGCCGCCGCTCACTGTGCTCTCTCCTGGATCGGGATGGACTTGAAGCGCCTCATGTTCTCGGTCATCGCGACCTCGGTCGGCAGGCGCTCCATGCTCGAGGCGCCGAAGAAGCCGACGATGCCCGTGGTCCGCTCGAGGACGTACTGGGCGTCGTCGGGCTCGGCGATCGGGCCGCCGTGGCAGAGGCAGAGGATGTCCGGGTTGACCTCGCGCGCGGCGTCGCCGAGCGCCTGGACGCGCTCGACGGCCTCGTCGAGGGTCAGCCCGGTCTGCGCGCCGATCGCGCCGCCGGTGGTCAGCCCCATGTGCGGGACGAGCACGTCGGCGCCCGCCTGCGCCATCGCCCGCGCCTCGTCCTCGGTGAAGACGTAGGGGCAGGTGAGCAGGTCGAGCTCGTGGGCCTGGCGGATCATCTCCACCTCCAGGCCGTACCCCATCCCGGTCTCTTCCAGCCCGGCGCGGAAGGTGCCGTCGATGAGGCCGACGGTCGGGAAGTTCTGCACGCCGCTGAAGCCCGCGGCCTTGACGTCGGCGAGGAAGCGGTCCATGAGTCGGAACGGATCGGTGCCGCAGACGCCGGCGAGGACCGCGGTCCTGCGCGCGATCGGCAGGACCTCGCGGGCCATGTCCATGACGATCGCGTTGGCGTCGCCGTAGGGCATCATCCCGGCCAGCGAGCCACGACCGGCCATGCGGTAGCGGCCGGAGTTGTAGATGATGATGAGGTCCGCGCCGCCGGCCTCGGCGCACTTGGCCGACAGGCCGGTGCCCGCGCCGGCGCCGATGATCGGCTTGCCGGCGGCGACCTGCTCGCGCAGCCCGGCGAGTGCCTCCTCGCGCGTCACTTCGCGGCCTCGACCAGCTCGTGCAGCCGATCCGCCATCGCCGTCGCGAACGCGGGATCGTTGACGTCGGCGTCGACCTCGTGAACCTCGACCTTGCTCGTGTCCACGCCCTCGCGCAGCGCGGCGAACAGCGCCTCGTCGGCCTCGGCGTCGCGGAAGGGCTGGCCGTCGACGTCGATGGCCGACACGCCCTTCAGCGGGATGAAGAGCACGGTCGGCGACGAGGCGCCGTTGAGCTTGCGGGCGATCCGCCGCCCGAGCTCGGCGTTCTCCTGCGCCGTCGTGCGCATCAGCGTGACCGTGGGGTTGTGCACGTAGAGGTTGCGATCCTCGAACTGAGCCGGCACCGTCTCGCGCGGGCCGAAGTTGACCATGTCGAGCGCGCCGAGCGAGACGACCTGCGGGATCCCGGCGCGCCCCACCGCCTCCAGCCGATCGGGCCCGGCCGACAGCACCCCGCCGACGAGGTCGTCGGCCAGCTCGGTCGTGGTGATGTCGAGCGCGCCCGCGAGGTAGCCGCCGCTGGCCAGGGCCTCGAACGACTGCCCGCCGGTCCCCGTCGCGTGGAAGACGAGCACCTCGTAGCCGAGCTCCTCCAGGCGCTCGCGCGCCGTGGTGACGCACGGCGTGGTGACGCCGAACATCGTCGCGCCGATGAGCGGCCGGTCGCCGGTGCTCTCCGGGACCTTCGCCGTCGCCATCCCCGCGATCGCCCCGGCCGCGTTGGTGAGGATCTGCGCAGAGATCTGGTTGATGCCCGAGATGTCGACGACCGAGTAGGTCATCGTCACGTCCACGGCGCCGACGTAGGGCCGCGTGTCGCCCGAGGCGAGCGTCGACACGATGAGCTTCGGCACGCCGACCGGCAGATCGCGCATCGCCTGCGCGGCGATCGACGAGTTGCCCGAGCCGCCCACCGCCGCGGTGCCGTCGAGCCGTCCCTCGCCGTGCAGGCGCTGGAGCACCGCGGCCGCCCCGCGCCCCATCGCGTCGACCGCCGCACCGCGGTCGGCGGCGCGGACGAGCTCGGCGTGATCGACGCCAGCCGCCCGCGCGACCTCCTCGCGCGTGACGTCGGGCTCTACGAGCGGCTCGCCCATCACGCCGGCGTCGACCAGCACGACGTCGACGCCCGCCTCGTGCAGCCGATCGCGCATGAACGCGTACTCGTGGCCCTTCGTGTCGAGCGTGCCGACGAGGACGACGGTCGTCATCCGCGTTCCACCCCGAGCCAGCGGCGCTGCGCCTCGGGATCGTTGGCCAGCTCGGCGGCGGTCGTCTCGGCCGAGATCCGCCCGGCGACCATGACGAGCTGGCGCTCGGCCATCGCCGTGGCCATCGCGAGGTTCTGCTCGACGACGAGGATCGCCAGGCCCTCCTTCGCCAGCCCGCGGAAGGTCTCGATGAGCATCTCGATGATCGTCGGAGCGAGGCCCTCGGAGGGCTCGTCCATGATCAGCAGCTTGGGGTTGCTCAGCAGCGCGCGGCCGATCGCGAGCATCTGCTGCTCGCCGCCGGACAGCTGCATGCCGCCGTGCTTGCGGCGCTGGCCGAGGCGCGGGAAGAGCTCGTAGACGGCGTCGACGGTCCAGCGGTGCGAGCCGCGCCGCGGCGCGGCCATGCGCAGGTGCTCGTCGACGGTGAGCGACTCGAAGAGGCGCCGCCCCTGCGGGACGTAGCCGATGCCCGCGCCGGCGACCTTGTACGACGCACGCCCCACGAGCTCCTTGCCTTCGAAGCGGATCGATCCGCTCACCCGCGCGGGGCGGATCTGCATGATCGCGTTGCACAGCGTCGTCTTGCCCATGCCGTTGCGGCCGATGAGCGACACGGGCTCGTTGCCCATCTCGAACGTGACGCCCTGCAGCACGTGAGCCGGGCCGTAGTGGACGTCGAGGTCCTTGACGGCGAGCAGGGGCGTGCCGTTGGTCGTCACGACGTCGCCTCGATCCCCTCGTCGGTCACGCGACCCCCGAGGTAGAGCTCGTGCACGAGCTCGTTGGCGCGGATCTCGTCGGGCGTGCCCTCCACGATCTTGCGCCCGTCGTGCATCATCGTGACCTGCTCGGCCACGCGCAGCGCGACGTCCATGTCGTGCTCGATGAGGATCAGCGTGATGCTGCGGTCCAGCTGCATGAGCAGGTCGGTCAGCGCCACGCGCTCGCCGCGCGAGAGGCCCGACGCCGGCTCGTCGAGGAGCATGAGCACCGGATCGGTCGCCCGGGCCATCGCGACCTCGAGCTGGCGCTGCTCGCCGTGGGAGATCGCCCCCACGAGCTCGCCCAGCTTCGATTCCAGGCCGACGACGCCCGCCAGCTCGCGCGCTCGCTCGCGCATCTCCTGGTCGGCCTTCCTGCGCACCATCCGCAGATGGCCCTCGCGCGAGCCGAGCACCGCGAGGTAGAGGTTGTCCTCGACGCTCAGGCCCAGGAAGAGCCGCGACTTCTGGTACGTGCGGCCCATCCCCAGCCGGGTCCGCCCCGCCGCGGGGACCGCGCCGATGTCCTGCCCCAGGAACTCGATGGTCCCCGACGTCTGGGGCATGTCGCCGGAGATGACGTTGAACAGGGTCGTCTTGCCCGCGCCGTTGGGCCCGAGGATCGCGCGGCGCTCGCCGTGCGCGACGTCCATGTCGACCTCGCGCACGGCATCGAGCCCGCCGAACCGCCGGCCGACCCCCCGCAAGCGGAGGATCGGACCGGCCGGCTCGGTGGTGACGTCCTGCACTGCCTGGTACCTACCCGCCGACGACCTTCACCGGCTGGGCCTTGCCGATCCACGGCAGGCTCTTCTTCTCGCAGCCGGGGAAGTTGCGCCCAGGAGCGGGAGTCGAGTTGCTGAACGTGCCGCCGAACGTCTGGTCGACGTCGGGGATGCTCGTGACCGTCTTGACCGCCAGCTTGCCGTCCTTCATGTACAGCTGCTGGTCGTAGACCGTGAACACGGCCTGACGGTTCTCGTCGAGCTTGATCTCGCCGTACGGCGCCGGGAGCACGACCTTGCCGAGCGCCTCCTGGAGCTTCTTCTGATCGGAGATGTCGCCCTTGACGGCCTCCAGCCCCTTCATCAGGCCCCATGCGTTGACGTAGTAGCCGTACGTGAACGTGCTCGCGGCCTGCGCGGCGGCGTCGCCACCGGGCGGGAACTTCTTGAACCAGTGCCCGATGATGTTCGTCGCGTAGTCCTGAGCGGCCGGCGTGTCGAGGTCGCCCGCCGTGCCGGCGCCGCCGATGTAGGCGCCGTTCACGCGCGGCCCGAGCTGCTCGAACTGCCCCGGCGTCCCCCAGAACAGGTTGCCCATGAACTTCTTGGGGTCGATCGGCCCCTTGGCCTGCTCATAGGCCTTCAGGAACGGGATCAGGCCCGCGCCGCCCACGGCGACGAAGGTGCCGTCGACGTTGGTCGGCATCTGCTGGGCGTAGGACGAGTAGTCGGTCGTGTTCAGCGGCGGGAAGACCCGCTTGGTGACCTGGCCGCCCGCCGCGCAGAACTCGGCGATGAAGCCGGCGGCCGACGTCCACGCGAAGCTGTAGTCGTCGGCGACGACCGCGGCCGTCTTCCAACCCAGCTTGTTGTAGGCGATGTCGCCCAGGCCGGCGTTCCACTGCGCGCCGTCCCCGTTGAAGCGGAAGAAGTTCGGCGCCTGCACCTTGAGCGTCGTGTCCTGCGCGCCCGCGGAGCCGTCGACGAACGTCTTGTCGGGGTGCTGCTTGGCGTAGTTGGCGACCGCGATCGACTCGTCACCGGACAGCGGGCCGATCATCACGTCGGCATCCAGCTGCTCCATGAGCCGGCGGGTCTCCTTGATCGCCGTGTCGGAGCTGTCGTCGCCGCATCCGACGCCGACGAGCTTGAGCGGGTGGTCGCCGATGGCCCCGCCCGTGAAGCCCTTCTTCGGGTCGTTCGGGTCCTTCGGCTTGGCGCCGGCGAACTGCGAGATCGCCGAGACCGCACCAGCCATGTTCTGCTTGTCGAACGCGCCGAATGCGCCCTTGCACTCGGACATGATCGCGATCTTGATCGGCGTGCCGGAGCCGCCGCTGCGCGGCGCGACCGCGGGCTGGGGCTCGGGCGCGTTGGCGGGCGCTGCCGCCGGCGTGCTCGTGCTCGCCGCCGGCGCCGCCGTCGTTGCCGCCGCGCTGGACGTGTTGTCGTTGTTGCTGGAGCCGCAGCCCGCCGCGATGAGCGCGACCGCTGCGATCACGAGCGCAAGCCAGAAGACACCCCGGCCCGGCCCCCTCACGAGTTGCATCTGTTCTCTCCTCCTCGAAACGGATACCGCTTGCGCAGCCACCATGGCCGCGGTACCTACCCGACGGGTGTGGGTTCGGCCGACCCCCTCTCTTGTGCGATGTCCCCGGGGGTCACCCGGCGCCGCCCGACCGTGGCACGCTCCCACAGCCCGATGAGGCCGTTCGGCGAGATCAGGACGATGACCAGGAAGACCACGCCGATGAGCGTGTGGAAGCGATCGCCGACGACCGAGACGCGCGGCGCGTAGTTGTTGAGCACCACGAAGACCAGCGCGCCCAGCCAGGCGCCCTCGAGGCGGTAGAGGCCGCCGATCACGGCGATCACCAGCACGTCGATGGTCGCGCTCAGGCCGATCGTCGACGGCGCGATCTGCGCGTTCCACCAGACGAAGAGGATGCCGCCGATCGCCGCGATGAGGCCGGCGAACGTGAAGGCGAGCATGCGGTGCAGCGCGATGTTGTAACCCAGCGAGCTCATGCGCACCGGGTCGTCGCGGATGCCCTGAAGGGTTAGGCCGAACGGCGTGCGCGCGACGTAGCGCAGGCAGGCGTAGACGAGCAGCGCGACCGCGAGCGTGACGAAGTACAGGCGGTCGGGGTGGGCGGTGCGGCTCAGCCAGCTGGGGATCGGGATGCCGCTGATGCCGCCGAAGCCCGAGATGCTCGTGACCTGGCCGAACACGAGATTGGCGATCACCGAGTAGACCAGGGTGATCATCAGGAAGTAGATCCCGTAGCTGCGGCTGGCCAGCGCGCCGAACAGGAAGGCGACGGCGACGGCGATGACGATCGCCACCACGATGCCGGGCGCCTCGGCCCAGCCGAGGTTCAGGCCCTTCGTGTTGCCGTTGGTGGTGAGGTTGCCCAGCGCGAAGCCGGCGATGCCGTAGATCGCCACCTGGCCCAGCGAGACCATCCCGCCGTAGGCCGACAGGAAGATCAGGCTGGCCGCCACGATCCCGAGGAAGAGCATCTGGGTCAGCAGCGTCGCCACCCAGTACTCGGTGAAGATGAGCGGCGCGAAGAGCGCGACCACGACCAGCACCGCCCCGGTGGCGCGATCGATGGTGAGCTTCGAGCCTTGTGCCGCTTTCATGCGGGCCGGCCGTAGAGCCCCAGCGGTCGGACGGCGAGCACGATCGCCAGCAGCACGAACGTGAAGATGATCGAGTAGTAGGTGTAGTTCTCGGGCAGGTACGCGGCCGCGAAGTTCGTGGTCAGCCCGAGGAGCAGGGCGCCGATCGCCGCGCCGCCCAGCGAGCCCATGCCGCCGATGATCACGACGATCAGCGAGTTGAGCAGCCAGTTGGCGTCGACGCCGGGCGCGAGGCTCGCGAACGAGCCGCCCACCGCTCCGCCCAGCCCCGCCAGCCCGCAGCCGACGAAGAAGGCCAGGGCGAAGAACAGCTGGATGTTGACCCCCATCGCCGAGACCATGTCGCGGTCGTCGACGCCGGCGCGGATGACCATGCCGGTCCGCGTTCGCTTCAGCCAGAGCCACAGGGCGCCGCCGATCAGCAGGCCGATGCCGAGGATGACCAGGCGCGTGAGGGTGTACTGGATGCCGTAGGCGTGGAGGTTGACGAACTTGTCGAACGTCCGCGGCCAGGAGATGTCCTCGGCGACGCCGCCGTAGTGGGCGAGCATCTGGTCGGCCAGGATGATCGAGATCGCGATCGTGATCAGCGCCTGGCGCAGGTCCTGGCCCTGGTTCCAGCGCAGGAAGAGCTGCTGCATGACCAGGCCGACGCCGGCGACGATGAACGTCGCCGCGACGAGCGGCAGGAACCACTGCATGAAGCTCACCTGGGCACTGCTGATGCCCAGCGCGCCGCCGCTTCCGACCGAGTTGCGCTGGATGTGAAGCGCGATGTAGCCGCCGAGGAGGAACAGGGCGCCGTGAGCCATGTTGACCACGCGCATGAGCCCGAAGATCAGCGTGAAGCCGCTGGCGACGACGAAGTACAGCGCGGCCGCGGTGACGCCGTTGAGCAGGGTGATGAAGAAGTCCTTCGGGTCGCTGACCGCCGAGCCGAAGGTCGTGCCGGAGGCGATGAAGAGCACCCAGACGATCGGGAAGGCGACGAGCGCCAGCAGCAGCCAGCGACCTACGCGCCGCAGCGACCCGTATGCGCTCACCTCCGTCAACCCGGGGCGACCGTACAGGCCGCTCGGGCACGTTGCAACCCGAACTATCGAGAATCGTTAGTCCGGGCGATTCCGCCCAGCGACGGGGAACGCGGGGCCCTTCAGCGGGCCGGCGCGCGGTTGGCGTAGAGCGTCGCGCGCCTGGCCTCGTCGCTCTGCGGGCGCTCGTCCGCGATGTGGGTGATCTGCGTGACGACGGACCGGTCGAGGGTGCTCGCGTCGGGCCAGTTGACCTCGACGAGGTTGCCGGCCGGATCGCGCAGGTACATCTGCACGGCGCCGTCGACGAGCTCGCGAACGGTGGCGTCGAACGCGTCGCCGTCGAAGAGGCCGCGGTCGCGGGCGATGGTGTAGACGGCCTCGAAGTCGTCGACGTCGAGGCCGATGTGGTGGCGGTTCGGCGCGGGGTCCTCGCTGAGGAAGAGGTGCAGCTGCTGATCGCCGATCTGCAGCCATTCGACGGTCTGGGCGAAGTCCGGGCTGGGGACGCGCTCCATCCCGAAGAGCTCGGTGTAGAAGCGCACCGACTCCTCGAGGTCGTACGCGTGGATGCTCACGTGGGTGAAGCTGGTCGCGCGCATGGCTCGACGCTAGCGCACGCCGTCGGGCAGGTGGGCGATCGCCTCGATCTCCACGCGGGCGCCCAGCACGGCGAGGCGGCTGACCTCGACGAGCGTGCTCGCGGGGCGGCTGTCGCCGAAGAACTCCTCGCGGACCGGGTTGATGCGCGGCCGGTCCTCGATGTCGAGCAGGTAGACGGTGACCTTGACGATGTCGGCCGGCTGCGCGCCGGCGGCGGCGAGCACAAGGCCGATGTTGGCGAAGACCTGGCGCGTCTGCGCGACGGCGTCGTCGCCGACCACGTTGCCGTCGGCGTCGATCGGCACGACGCCGGAGATGTAGAGGATGCCGTCGGCGACGACGGCGTCGGCGTAGTGGCTGATCGGCGGGGCGAGGCCGTCGATCGTGAGCTCGCGGCGGGTCATGACGCGGTCGCTCCGCCGCCCCGCACCGCCCCGCTCACCCCGCCGCCGTCCGGATCTCGTCGATCGTCTGGCGCGGCGTGATCGCCTGCGGATCGACGCGCAGCTCGATCAGCGCCGGGCGCCCGCACGCGAGCGCTTCGTCGAGCGCGTCGCCGATCTCCTCGCTGCGCTCCACGAGCGCGCCGTGGGCGCCATAGGCCTCGGCGAGCGCGACGAAGTCCGGGTTGCGCAGGTCGGTCCCGATGACGCGGCCGGGGTAGTGGCGCTCCTGGTGCATGCGGATCGTCCCGTACATGCCGTTGTTGACCACGAGGATCACCACCGCGAGCTCCTCCTGGACCGCGGTGGCGAGCTCCTGGCCGGTCATGAGGAAGTCGCCGTCGCCGGCCAGGCAGACGACCGGCCGGTCGGGATGGACCGCCTTGGCCGCGATCGCCGCCGGCACGCCGTAGCCCATCGAGCCGCTCTGTGGCCCCAGCTGGGTCGGGTAGCAGTGGAACTCGTAGAAGCGGTGCGCCCAGACGCTGAAGTTGCCGGCGCCGTTGGTGAGGATCGCCTCGGGCGGCAGGCGCTCGCGCAGCGCGGCCATGACCGCGGAGAGCTGCAGCGGGCCTGGCAGGTCGCGGGCCTCGCGCAGGTTGCGCCCGTAGGCCTCGCGGGCCTCCTCGAGGAGGCCCGAGCGCTGGTCGGCGCCCGTTGCGGGCAGCTGGCGGGCGGCCGCCGCGAACGCCTCCAGCCCGGCGACGATGCCCAGCTCGGGCTGGTAGACGGAGCCGATCTCGTCGGGGTCGGGGTGGACGTGGACGAGGCGCTGGGTCGGGCGGCCGGGCCGGATGAGCGTGTAGCCGTCGGTGGGGATCTCCCCCAGCCGGCCGCCGATCGCCAGCAGGACGTCGGCGTCGCGGATCGCGGCCGCCACGTGCGGCGCCATCCCCAGGCCGGCGTGGCCCGCATACGCTGGCGAGGCGTTGTCGACGAAGTCCTGGCAGCGGAAGGAGGCGACGATCGGGATGCGCTGGGCCTCGGCGAACGCGGCCACGTCGGCCCCGGTCTGCGCGGTCCATCCCGCTTCGCCGACGACGATCGCCGGCCGCCGCGCCTCGCCGATCAGCTCGGCCAGCCGCGCCATGTCGGCGTCGCTCGGCGGCGGGCCGCTGGGCGTGCGGTGCGGCGCGGCGTCGGGGACGTCGACC
>Ga0081539_10004740_pt1 | contig 14708 bp, 12 predicted proteins | sample TabmetS4T2R2_FD_71023 | JGI IMG/M metagenome (GOLD analysis project Ga0081539, IMG submission 71023) | Tabebuia heterophylla rhizosphere microbial communities from the University of Puerto Rico - S4T2R2 | ecosystem: Host-associated > Plants > Roots > Rhizosphere ...
CCGGCTGCTCCAAGTCGCTGATCATGTGGCGCCACATCCTGCCCAACGTCATCAACTCCGCCATCGTGCTCGCCACCTTGATGCTGGGCGTGGTGATCGTCACCGAAGCCTCGCTGTCGTTCCTCGGCGTCGGCGTGCCGCCGCCCAAGCCGGCCTGGGGCCTGATGATGGCCGACGGCAAGAAGGGGCTGATGGTGGGCTACTGGTGGCTCACCGTGTTCCCCGGCATCTGCATCATGCTGATGGTCCTGTCCGCCAACCTTTTAGGCGACTGGCTGCGCGTAAAGCTCGATCCGCAACTGCGTCAGTTGTAGCCCATGCCCTCCCCCCTCCTGTCGCTTGAAAACCTGTCCACGCACTACGTCTCCCAGCAGGGGACACGTGTGGTGCGCGCCGTCGACGAGGTGACGCTCAGCCTCGATGCCGGCGAGACCTTGGGCATCGTGGGCGAATCGGGCTCGGGCAAGAGCACGCTCGCCCTCACCATCCTGCGGCTCTTACCGGCGGCGGCGCGCATCACCAGCGGCCGCATGATGTTCGAGGGCGAGAACCTCCTGGACAAATCCGAAGCCGAGATGCGCGAGGTTCGCGGCAAGCGCATCGCCATGATCCTGCAGGATCCGATGGCCTCGCTGAACCCGCTGTTCACCATCGGCGACCAGGTCGGCGAGCCGATCCGCGTGCACGAAGGCGTTTCGCGCGCCAGCGCCTGGAAGCGCGCGATCGAGCTGATCCGGTCGGTGCGCATCGCCTCGCCCGAGACCCGCGTCACCCAGTTCCCGCACGAGATGTCGGGCGGCATGCGCCAGCGCATCGTCGGCGCTGTCGGCATTTCCTGCGAGCCAAGGCTGCTGATCGCCGACGAGCCGACCACCAGCCTCGACCTCACCATCCAGGCCCAGTATCTCAAGCTCCTGCGCGACCTGCAGCGCGAGCACGGGCTGGCGCTGATCTTCATCACCCACAATCTCGGCATCGTCGCCAAGATGTGCGACCAGCTCGCGGTGATGTATGCCGGCCGCGTCGTCGAGCACGGGCCGGTGTCGCGCATCTTCAACCAGCCGTCCCATCCCTACACCAAGGCGCTGCTGGGCTCGATCCCGCGCATGACCGACAACCGCGACCACCTGACGGCGATCGAGGGCCAGCCGCCCGATCTCGCCTCCCTGCCGCCGGGCTGCCCCTTCGCGCCGCGCTGTCCCGAGGCCTTCGGCCGCTGCCGGGAGGAGACACCACCGGAGTTCGCCTTGGACGGCGAGACAAGGGCGCGCTGCTGGCTCGTGCCGATCGATGCCAGCGCCAAGGCGGCGTCATGAGCGCCGTCGTTCACACGTCGGTCGTCCAGGCCGCCGAGCTCACAAAACACTTCCCCGCGCGCCGCGGCATCTTCGGCGGCCAGCGCGGCGTGGTGCGTGCGGTCGACGGCATCTCCTTCACCATCGAAGGCGGCAAGACCTTGGGCGTGGTGGGCGAATCGGGCTGCGGCAAGACCACGACGGCCAAGCTCGTCCTGGGGCTGGAGGAGCCCACCGGCGGCACCATGCTGTTCGAGGACCGCGACCTCGCCGGGTTGGATACCGCCGGACGCCGCCACTACCGCAAGTCCGTGCAGGCGGTGTTCCAGGACCCCTATGCGTCGCTCAATCCGCGCATGCGCATCAGCGCCATCATCGCCGAGCCCCTGATCACCAACGAGACCGTCGAGCCCGCCGAGGTGCGGCGACGCGTGCTGGAGCTGCTCGACCTGGTCGGCCTGCCGAGCCGATCGGCCGATCTCTTTCCGCACGAATTTTCCGGCGGCCAGCGCCAGCGCATCGCCATCGCCCGCGCGCTCGTCCTGTCACCCAAGCTGGTCGTGCTCGACGAGCCGGTCTCCGCCCTCGACGTGTCGATCCGCGCCCAGATCCTGAACCTGCTGCGCGACCTGCAGGCGAGGCTCGGCCTCTCCTACCTGTTCATCGCCCACGATCTCGCCGCCGTGGCGCATATGAGCCATCAGATCGTCGTGATGTATCTCGGCAAGATCGTTGAAAGCGGCGAGGCGCGCGCCATCGCCGGCAACCCGCAACATCCCTACACCAAGGCCTTGTTCGCCGCCGCCCTGCCCAGCCATCCCGACGAGCGGCGCGACGACGAGCCGCTGGCGGGCGAAGTGCCGAGCCCGCTCAATCCGCCATCGGGCTGCCATTTCCATCCACGCTGTCCGCACGCCATGCCGCGCTGCGCCCAGCAGGCGCCGCCGCTCGCCCAGGTCGGAGACCGCCTGGTCGCCTGCCACCTGTTCGGCTAGCACCGGCTCGTCACGTCGAGCGGCCTTGCGGACAGGCGCACGCCCCCCGACAATCCACTGCCTGAGCCACATGACGGGGCCGCTTCAGCCGATGCAAGCCGTTCCTCCACGGACCCCTCTCATCGGGCTGTCGCGCCGGCGCTTGCTGGGAAGCTCCCTGGCTGCCGGTACGATTGCCTGTCCGGCCGGAATCGTCCGCGGCCAGCCCCCCGCCTTCGCCTCCGATCCCTTCACGCTCGGTGTCGCCTCGGGCAGCCCGCGCGAGGAAAGCGTCGTGCTGTGGACCCGGCTCGCCCCGCGACCGCTGGAAGGCGGCGGCATGCCCGACAGCCCGGTCGCCGTCGACTGGCAGATCGCCGAGGACGAGAAGTTTGCCCGCGTGGTCGCGCAGGCCACCGTGCAGGCGACGCCGGCGGAAGGCCATTCCGTGCACGCCGAGGCCAGGGGCCTGCGGCCCGGCCGGCACTACTGGTATCGCTTCCGCGCCGGCAACGCCTTGAGCCCGATCGGCCGCACGCGCACGGCGCCGGCCGCCGGCGGCACGTCGCCGTTCCGTTTCGCCTTTGCCTCCTGCGCGCAGTACGAGCAGGGCTACTTCGCCGCCTATCGCGACATGGCCAACCGGGATCTCGACCTCGTCGTCCATCTCGGCGACTACATCTACGAAAAGTCGTGGGGGTCGAGGCTGGTGCGCCAGCACGCGGTCGGCATTCCTACGACCTTGTCGGAGTTCCGCGACCGCTACGCCCTCTACAAGCTCGATCCCGACCTGCAGGCCGCCCATGCCGCCGTCCCGTGGCTTGCGACCTGGGACGATCACGAGGTCGCCGACGACTACGCCAACGACCGCTCCTACACGACGCGCGATCCCGCCCAGTTCATGAAGATGCGGGCAGCCGCCTATCAGGCCTACTACGAGCACCTGCCGCTGCCCGCCTCCGCCCGGCCGCGCGGGCCCTTCGCCACGATCTACGAGCGCTACCGCTTCGGCGACGTGCTCGACGTCATGCTGCTCGACGACCGCCAGTATCGATCGCCGCCGGCCTGTGTCGGCGACGCCCGGCCAGGCACCGTGGCCGACTGTCCCGAGCGCACGCTCGAGGCCCGCAGCATGCTCGGCAGCCAGCAGGAGCAGTGGCTGGACCGGCAGATCGCCAGCGCCAAGGCGCGCTGGACCATCGTGGCGCAGCAGACGCTGATGGCCGAGCTCGATCGCCCGAACGAGGGTGGGCATCGGTTCTGGATGGACGGCTGGGACGGCTATCCCAACGCCCGCCGCCGCCTGCTCGAGTCCATCGCGAGCCACAAGCCGCGCAATCCGGTCGTCATCGGCGGCGACCGTCACGCCTTCTTCGTCGCCGACCTCAAGCGCGACTTCGGCCAGGCGCGCGAGCCCGTCGTCGCCAGCGAATTTGTCGGCACCTCGATCACCTCGCAAGGCCCGAGCGCCGCCAGCATGCAGCAGGCGCTCAAGGCCAATCCGCAGCTCAAGTATGGCCGCGGCGACAAGCGCGGCTATGCGACGGTCGAGCTCACGGCGGCGCGTTGCACGGTCGGCTTCGAGGCGCTGGATGACGAAAAGCAGAAGGACAGTGCGGTCCGCCGCCTGGCGACCTTCGTCGTCGAAGATGGCGTGACGGGCGCCAAGCCGGCATGAGCCAGACACCGACCGACGACGACATCGTGCAGCTTGCTCGCCAGGCAGGCCTCGACCTGCCGGCCGAGTTCATGCCCGAGCTGATCGAGGCCTATGGCCACGTCCGGCAGATGACCGCGCGCGTTCGGGCAGCGCGCCCGCGCGGCGACGAGCCGGCCCATGTGTTCGTCGCCGCCGCCTTCAGGAAGGACCAGCGGTGAGGGAAGCCGCGTTCCTGACCGTCGCCGAAGCGTCGCGTCTCATCGCCGAGCGCAAGCTGTCGCCGGTCGAGCTCACCGAGGCATGCCTGCGCCGCATCGAGACCCTCGACAACCAGATCGACAGCTTCGTCACGGTGACTGCCGAGCGCGCGCGAGCCGAAGCCAGGGCGGCCGAAGCGGCAATCATGGCTTCGGCGCCGAAGAGCCGCCTGCACGGCATCCCCTACTGCCTGAAGGACATCTTCGACACCGCGGGCATCCGGACGACGGCCATGTCCAAGCTGCTGGCGGACAATGTCCCGGCACGGGATTCGCATTGCCAGGAGAGGCTCGCCGCCGCCGGCGGCGTGCTTCTGGGCAAGAATGCGACGTGGGAATTCGCCCATGGCGGTCCCTCATGGGACATCCTGTTCCCGCCGGCGCGCAATCCATGGGATCGCAGCTGTTCGCCATCCGGCTCCTCGTCGGGCTCCGCCGCCGCCGTCGCGGCGGGTTTTGCGCCGGCGACGCTCGGCAGCGATACCGGCGGCTCGATCCGCGGCCCGGCCGCCGCCTGCGGCATCGCCGGCCTGAAACCGACCTACGGCCTGGTCAGCCGGCGCGGCGTGCTGCCGAACTGTTTTAGCCAGGACCATGCCGGGCCACTGGCCTGGACCACCGAGGACGTCGCCATCCTGCTGCAGGCCATCGCGGGCCACGATCCGGAGGATCCGGGCTCGGCCAACGTGGCCATCCCCGACTATTTGGCAGCCCTGACCGGCAGCGTCAAAGGCCTGGTCATCGGCGTGCCCACCGAGTGGCTGGAAAAGGAAGCGCCGCCGTCGCCCGCCACCATGGCCGCGTTCGAGGTGGCGTTGAATGTGTTCCGCGGCCTGGGAGCAAGCGTGCAGGCCGTCACCTTGCCGGCCATCGAACAGTTCGACGATGCCAAGAAGATCCTCGCGATCTCCGAGCTGTTCACCATCCATGCCGACGACCTGCGCAAGCGGCCGGAGCTGTTCGGCGCCAGCCTGCGCTATCGCATCATCGCCGGCGGCCTGGTGCGCGCCGAAGACTACATCCAGGCGATACGGCTCAGGACCGAGCTGGCGCGCAAGCTGCAGGCCGTGCTGTCGAGGGTCGATCTTCTGATGCTGCCGACGGCTGAGCCGGCGAAAGAGCTCGAGCCTGTCCATCCGTCGACCCTGTTCACGCAGCCCTCGCTCACGGCGGCGTTCAATGTCGGCGGCAATCCCGCCCTGTCGGTGTGCAGCGGCTTCGATGCCCGCGGCCTGCCGTTCTCGCTGCAGATCGTCGGCCGCCTGTTCGACGAAGCCACGGTCCTGCGCGCGGGCGACGCCTACGAGAAGGCGACGCCGTGGCGCGACAAGCGCCCGGTCTTTTAGCCCTAGGCCTTGACCTGCTGGCCGAGCCAGTCGATCGCGGCCTGGGCGCCGCCCTTGCCGTGCGGGATCTCGAGCGCATTCAGTGCCACCTCGATCACGCTCAAGGTGCCGAGGATCATCGGCGCATTGACGTGGCCCATGTGGGCGACGCGGAAGGCCTTGCCCGACAGCTCGCCGATGCCGTGGCCCAGGATGACGCCGCACTTCTCGTTGCAATAGGCGCGCAGCGTCTCGGGATTGTGGCCGCTGTTCATCAGCACGGCGGTGACCGTGTCGCAGCGCTCGCTGGGCTCGATGATGTTGAAGCCGATCGCCTGGCCCTCGCCCCAGATGCCGACGGCGCGGCGCACCGCCTCGGCGAGCAGCCGGTGGCGGCGGAACACGTTGTCGAGGCCCTCGGCGAACAGCATGTCGATCGCCGCCCGCAGGCCGAACAACAGGTGCTCCGGCGGCGTGCCGGCGTATTTCTGGTAGTGCTGATCGCCCTCGCGGTCGGTCCAGTCCCAGTAGGGCGTGCGCAAACCGGCCTTCTTGTGGGCCTCGCGGGCGCGATCGTTGGCGGCGACGAAGCCCAGGCCCGGCGGCGCCATCATGCCCTTCTGAGAGCCCGACATGGCGACGTCGACGCCCCATTCGTCCATGTTGAACGGCATGCAGCCGAGCGACGCCACGGCGTCGACCATCAGCAATGCATCATGGCCCGCGGCGCGCACCGCCTGGCCGATCGCTTCGATGTCGTTCACCACGCCCGAGGCAGTATCGATCTGCGCCACCAGGATTGCCTTGATGGTCTTGCCCCCATTCGCCTTTCGGTCCGCCTTGAGCCGGGCCTCGACCTCGGCCGGCCGCACGGCGCGGCGCAAATCGCCCTTCAGGATCTCGACCTCGACGCCCATGCGGCGAGCGCTCTCGCCCCAGCCGATGGCGAAGCGGCCGCTCTCCAGCACCAGGATCTTGTCGCCCTTCGACAGAACGTTGGTCAGGGCGGCTTCCCAGGCGCCGTGGCCGTTGGAGATGTAGATGTAGGCGCGGCCCTTGGTGTTGAACACGCGGGCGATGTCCTTCAGCAGGCTGTCGGTCAGCGCGAGCAGCGGCCCCGAGTAGATATCGACGGCGGGGCGATGCATGGCCCGCAACACCTCGTCCGGGACCGTCGTCGGCCCCGGAATGGCCAGGAATTCACGCCCTGCACGCACACTCATGCTGTTCCTCCGCAATGCGGCATACACATTAGCACAGGTAGGCCATCTGCCCCGGCATATGCTTTCCTAATGGCTGCCCGGCGGTTGAGTAGGGACTACGATGCCGCCTGAGGGGGAAGAATGATCATCGACTGCCACGCCCATGTGTTCACGCACTGGATCGGCGCCTGCGGACATCCGACGCGCGACGTCCATAACCGCTACCTGCAGCGCATGATCACGCGGACGGCGGCCTCGACCTTCCGCACGCGGGACTGGGCGCGCGCCGACACCAAGGCGCTGTACCGCGCCGACGATGCCGGCTGGAGCGGCCTGACCGACGTCGATTTCCGCGTCGGACGTTTCGGCCAGCTCGAGTTCACGCACCAGGGCGAGGACCATGTCATCCAGTACATGCCGGTCGGCATGCAAGAGATGACGGCGCCACCCGAGCTGATGTTGGCGCAGATGATGTATGCCGGTGTCGATCATTGCCTGCTGCAGGCCGGCGGCTCCTACGGTGCGATGACGGAGATGAACGCCTTCGCCCAGCAGCAGTATCCCGGCCGCATGACCGGGATGATGCATGTCGACGAGGCGAAGGCCGGCACCGAGGCGGAGCTGGCCAAGGTCGATCATGCCTTTCACGTGCTGAAACTGCGCAGCCTGTATTTCAACGTCGATTCGCTCAGTCGCCACGGATTTCCCTGGCCTCTCGATGCCAGGGAAATGGCGCCGTTCTGGGCCAAGCTCGCCGAGCTCGGCATCGTGCTCTGCCTGGAACTGAGCTCGGGACCGACCTACGACCAGGCGGGTTACATGGGCCATATCGTGGCGCTGGGGCGGATCCTGGCGCGCCATCGCGATTTGCGCGTGCACCTGGCGATGAGCCCGCCCGTTCCGTTCTTCGCGAGGAACGGCTGTTACGAGTTCCCCGACGAGCTTCTCGCCGTCTACCGACATGAGCCGCTGGTGCTCGAGGTGATGTTCCCGATCACCTATGGCGGCATCTGGGACTATCCCTACCCCGAGGCGCAGGCGCTGACGATGAGCCTGCGCGACCAGCTGGGCGCGCATCGGCTGGTGTGGGGTTCGGACATGCCCAACGTCGAGCGCTTCTGCACGTACAGGCAATCGCTCGACTACGTGCGCAGATACTGCCCGTTCCTCACGGCACGGGAGAAGGACCTGATCCTGGGCGACAACTGTGCCGCCTTCTACGACATCGGCAAATCGCGCGTTTGAAAGGGTTTTCAACGATGAGTGACGGCATTTTTTCGGGTCTTCGGGTGATCGACTGCGCAAGCTGGATCGCCGGGCCGGCGGCGGCGACCATCCTCTCGGACTTCGGCGCCGAGGTGATCAAGATCGAGCCGCCTGGTGCGGGCGATCCGTGGCGGGCCTCGTCGCCGGTGCCCGGCAAGACGGTGGACTACTGGTGGCAGTTGACGTCGCGCAACAAGCAGAGCCTCGCCATCGACCTCAAGGCCCCCGAAGGTCTCGCGGTTCTGCAGCGCCTGATCAGTTCGGCCGACGTCTTCATCACCAACTTCCCCCTGCCGGTGCGCGAGCGGCTGAAGATCGCCGCCGCCGACCTGCTGGCGATCAACCCGCGGCTGATCTACGGATCGATCACGGCCTATGGCGAGGTCGGCGAGGAAGCAGCCCGGACCGGTTTCGACGCGACCGCCTACTGGGCCCGCACGGGCCTGATGGACATGGTGCGGGTCACGCCAGAGACCGAGCCGGTGCGGTCCATGCCGGGCATGGGCGACCATCCGACGGCAACGGCCCTCTATGCCGCCATCGTCACGGCGCTCTATCGTCGCGAAAAAACCGGACGCGGCGGCGTCGCGCAAACCTCGCTTCTGCAGAATGGCCTGTGGGCCAATGGCTGCTTCGTGCAGAACCGGTTGTTCGGCGAGCACGTCGCCCATCGACCGCCGAGGGCCGGCACGCCCAGCGCGCTCGCCAACCACTACCGCTGCCGCGACGGCCGGTGGTTCCTGATGGCGCTACACAACGAGGCGCGCCAGCTCCCGAGCTTCCTGAAGGCGATCGGCGCCGAGCATCTCGCGGAGGACCCGCGCTTTTCAACGCAGCCCTTGCGGCGCGCCAACGCCAAGGCACTGACCGCGATTCTCGACGAGGTCTTCGCCAAGCGTGATCTCGCCGACTGGCGGACCATTCTGGAGAAAGCGGGCGTGACCTTCGGGCCCGTGTGCTCGGTCGACGAAGCCGCGGACGACGAACAGTCACGCAGGATCGGCGCGCTCGTTCCGTTTGCCGACGGCGCCCACCTGACCGTATCCAGCCCTTTCCACATCGATGGCGTTGCCAAGGTCGCCCCGGCCCGCGCCCCCGGAGTCGGTCAGCATTCGGAGGCGGTGCTGCGCGACGCCGGATACTCGGCCGACGAGATCGCGAAGCTGAAGGACCTCGGCGTGGTACAGGCGCACTGAAGCAACGCCATCGCACGCCGGTAGTTTCTCTTGCTTGGAACACGCGATGAAAGGATGGCGCACATGAAGGAAGCCCGCCCCGAGCAGCGTACACGCGCGCGAGCCAAGGCAAAGATCACTGTCCGCAGTCAGGAGGCCACGCCCTACGACCAGGCCGTGGTTCCGACATTGGTGGAAATCCGCCTGGTCGAAACCTTCGCCGGAGACATCGAGGGCGAATCGCCGGTTCGGGCGCTGCAGGTCCTGCACGATGATCGATCGGCCAGCATGGTCAGCGTGCAACGATTTCACGGAAGGCTGGGCGGACGCCGGGGCAGCTTCGTGCTTCAAGGCACGGAAACCGTCGAGGACGGCAGGATCAGGGCAACATGGTTCGTCGTTCCCGGATCGGCGACGGGCGACCTTTCCGGATTGCGCGGCGAAGGCGGCTTCGAAGGCCAGTTTGGAAAGGGATCCGACGGAACGCTCGACTACTGGTTTGAATGATCCGCTCCTGCGAAGCCGTCGGGCCGCGGACTACGCGCAGTCTCAACGGAACGTCAGCCCCTCGAAGCGCCCGGACCGGCGCCACTCGTCGATGTACTTGAAGTAGGCCGAGGCGCCGGCCGGGTAGCCGACGGCCAGGCGGGCGGCAAGCCCGGCGTCCTGGCCTTCGTTGTTGTAGTAGCCGGGCGTGCAGTCGGCGCCGCCGGTCATGCGGCCCATGCCCGTCAGCAGCAGGCTGACCCAGGCCTCCTCGGCCTCCTTGGTGACCTCGATCTCGCGCAGGCCGTGGTCGAGGGCGTGCCGGACCTCGATCGCGATGGTGCGGCCCGCCTCGGTGAGGTTGTGCGGCACGTTGGAGATCAGGTTGGCGCCCTGCGTCGGCTGCACGAAGAAGGCGTTGGGGAAGCCATGGACGTGCATGCCGTGCTTGGTGCGCATGCCCTCCTTCCAGTGCTCGGAGAGTTTTAGCCCATCGCGCCCGACCAGGTCGAAGCCCGCCCGGCGGCGGTACTCGGTGCCGACCTCGAAGCCCGAGGCATAGATCAGGCAGTCCAGCGGATATTCCACGCCGGCCACGACCACGCCCGCCGGCGTGATGCGCTCCACGCCCTTGCCGTCGGTGTCGACCAGATGGACGCCCGGCAGGTTGAAGGCCTGCAGGTAGGAATCGTGGAAGCAGGGCCGCTTGCAGAGCTGGCGGTACCAGGCCTTCAGGTGCTGCGCCGTCGCCGGATCGCGGACGATCGCGTCGACGCGGGCGCGGATCTCTTCCATCTTTTCGTGATCGGCATCCTCGAAGGCGGCCAGCATGCCCGCGCGCGTGCGCTGCTCCTTGGGCAAGGTCAGGATGCGCTGGCGGATGCGGCGCGACAGGTCGGTCCAGCCGTCCTTCACCAGGTCCTCGGTCGCCGTCCCGCCTGGCTGGTTCGCGGTGAAATTCTCCAGCCAGCGCTGCTGCCAGCCCGGCGTGGCGATCGAGGAGAACCAGTCGGCGTCGATCGGCGCGTTGGCGCGGACATCGACCGATGACGGCGTGCGCTGGAAGACGAAAAGCTCCTTCGCCGCGCGCGCGAGGTGGGGCACGCACTGCACGGCGGTGGCGCCGGTGCCGATGATGCCGACGCGCTTGTCGGCAAGCCTGGTCAGCGGCGCGCCGAGCGGATCGCCGCCGGTATAGGCGTAGTCCCAGCGGCTGGTGTGAAAGGAATGCCCCGCGAACGTCTCGATGCCCGGGATGCCGGGCAGCTTGGGGACATGCAGCGGCCCGGTGCCGAGCCCGATGAACTGCGCGGTGAAGACATCGCCGCGGTTGGTGCGCACGACCCAGCACGAGCGGCTGCCGTCCCACGACAGGTCGTTGACCTCGGTGTGGAACAGGGCGTTGTCGTAGAGGCCGAAATGCTCGCCGATGCGCCGGCAGTGCGCCAGGATCTCGGGCGCGTGCGCGTACTTCTCGGTCGGGCGATGCCCGGTCTCCTCGAGCAGCGGCATGTAGACCATCGATGCCGTGTCGCACTGCGCGCCGGGATAGCGGTTCCAGTACCAGGTGCCGCCGAAGTCGCCGCCCTTCTCGACGATGCGCACGTCCTTCACGCCGGCCTCGACCAGGCGCGCGGCCGTCACCAGCCCGGCGAAGCCGCCGCCGACGAAGGCGAAGGTGACGTGATCGGTCTTGGCGGCGCGCGGCTCGACCGGCAGATAGGGGTCGTCGAGATAGCGCGCGAACACCCCCGATGCCTGGACATACTGGGCATTTCCGTCGGGTCGCAGGCGCTTGTCGCGTTCCTCGCGGTACTTGCGCCGCAGCGCTTCACGGTCGATCGGTGGGGCAGCGGGGCTGTCGGAAGCATCCATGGGCCCGCCCTATAGCGTGCCGGCGCCGACGCGGCTAGGCCGGCAGGACCCACCAGGGGTTCGGGCGGTGCTGTATTTGTTTTATAGGCAAACAATTATTGGGGTAGGCTGGTGCCATGAGCGAGCGGACTCAAATCGGCATCGTTGGGGCAGGCCCTGCCGGCCTTTTGCTGGCGCGGCTGCTGAAGGTGCATGGCGTGGACAGCGTCATCGTCGAGGCACGCTCGCGGGAGTACGTCGAGAATCGCATCCGGGCCGGCGTGCTCGAGCAAGGCACGGTCGGTCTGCTCGAGGAGGCCGGCGTGGCCGAGCGGCTGCACCGCGAAGGGCTGGTGCATGACGGCGTGGAAATCGGCAGCGGCCGCCGACGCTTTCGCATCGACTTTCGCGAGCTCGTCGGCAAGACCGTCACCGTCTACGGGCAGACCGAAGTCACCAAGGATCTCATCGCGGCGCGGCTCGGCGGCGACGGCCCGATCCTCTGGGAGGCGTCGGACGTCGTCATCAACGACGCCGACAGCCGCCGCCCCCGCCTTGCGTTCCTTGTCGCCGGCGAAAGACGAGAGCTCGTCTGCGACTTCATTGCCGGATGCGACGGATTTCACGGGGTCACTCGACCGACCCTGCCGCAGTCGCTCCGGCAAACCTTCGAGCGCGTCTATCCCTTCGGCTGGGTCGGCATACTGGCCGACGTGCCGCCCTGCTCGCCGGAGCTGATCTATGCCGGCCACGACCATGGCTTTGCGCTCGCCTCGATGCGGTCGCTGACGCGCAGCCGGTACTATCTGCAATGCAATCTCGACGACAGGATCGAAGAATGGTCCGACGCGCGCATATGGGACGAACTCAAGGTGCGGCTGGGTTCGGCGTCAGCCAACATCACGACGGGTCCGTCGATCGAAAAGAGCATCGCCCCACTGCGCAGCTTCGTCTCGACGCCGATGCAGCATGGCCGCTTGTTCCTGGCGGGCGACGCCGCGCACATCGTGCCGCCGACCGGCGCCAAGGGTCTGAACCTCGCGGCGTCCGATGTGCACTACCTCTGCCGCGCCCTGGTGGCGCACTACAAGACGAACAACGACGACCTTCTTGGTGCCTACAGCGATACCGCACTGGCCCGCGTCTGGAAGGCGGAGCGCTTCTCGTGGTGGATGACGATGCTGCTGCACAAGCTGCATGCCCCGGAAAGCTTCGAGCGGCAGATGCAGATCGCCGAGCTCGACTATCTCGCTTCTTCGCGGGCCGCCCAGGTCATGCTCGCCGAGAACTACGTCGGCCTGCCGTTCTGACCGCCGCTATACGGTCTGCAGGATCTTGTCCTTGGTGATGTCGGGCGCCAGCGCCTGGTGCCAGTCGGCATCGCGCGCGAAGACGTCCTCGCCGGCCTTCACCGCATAGTAGCTGGTGCCGGTGCCGGCCGGCTGCCCGCCGGCTTCGACGGCCTTCACCGCTTCGCGCAACAGCTTGCGGGCCTGGATGATCGCCTTGTCGGCCGGGCCGAGATGCTCGCGGCTGCGGTCGACGATCCGGCCCATGCTTTCCTGCAGGGCGCGGTCCTGCTGGTTGATGCCGTCGATGCCGCTGTAGCTCTCGGTCTTCTGCACCTTGCGGTCGAGGCCGTAGTTGTTCGTCCGGTTCTGGAACGAACGGAAGGTCGTCTGGTCGACGTGCAACGGCCCATTGCCGAGGCCGCGTTCGAGGCGGTCTTCCGCCGTCAGCGGCTGGTCGGTGATGCTGTAGATCCAGTTGTAGACCATGCAGTTGTGGTCATCGATCGGCACCCAGATATGGCCCGCATCGGTCCGCAATCCGCTTTCCGAACGCGACGGGCGGATCTGGTGGAACGGCATGATGAAGTGATAGGTCCGGACGTGGATGTCGCCGTCGCCGAGCGGCCGCACTCCGGCATAGAGGTAGCCATAGTCGGTGATGTCGACCCGCAGGTTCGGCGCCTTGCCGCGCACGAACGGGTTCGACGGCTTCAGGCCTCCGCGGCTCGAATTGTCGGTCAGCAACCGGTGCAGGATCGGTGCGTGCGAGGTGTCGATGCCGCCTTCGAGCGCCTGCAGGTAGTTGCATTCCTCGACGACCTTGGTGACGTGGCGGCGGGCTTCCGGCACCTGGGTCCAGGCGAACTTCGGCACGGGCGGCATCTTCTCGGCCGGCCCGAGATAGGCCCAGACGATCCCGCCGAGCTCGCAGGTCGGATAGGCCAGAAGCTTCACCTTGTGCTTGAACTGCAGCTCCTCCGGCTCGTTCAGCTGATCGACGCAGGCGCCGCTGACGTCGAACTTCCAGCCGTGATAGACGCAGCGCAGGCCGCACTCCTCGTTGCGCCCGAAATAGAGCGACACGCGACGATGCGGACAATATTCCTCGACCAGCCCGATGCGCCCCTCGGTGTCGCGGAAAGCGACGAGCTCCTCGCCCATCAGCTTGACGCGCACCGGCGCCCCGTCCGGTTCACCGATCTCGCTCGACAGGCAGGCAGGGACCCAGTAGCGCCGCATCGCATTGCCCATCGGCGTGCCGGGGCCGGTGCGGGTGATCAGTTCGTTGTCTTCCCGTGAGAGCATGCGGGTTCTCCTCGGCTGAGCACGAACGCGCCCGCCGAGGATAGGCCATCAGGGGAGCCGAAGGAAGCGCCTGGCGTTGCCGTACAGCCACTTCTCGACCACGGCTTCCTTCAGAGGCAGCGCCTCGTACAGCTTCACCATCTCCGGGATCGACAGGCCGAACTGCTCGGCGGAGAAGCCGACCATCACCTTGTCCTGCAAGAGCGTGTTGCCGAACTGCAGCAGCATTTCCCAGCCCGAGCCCGCGGTGCCGAAGTAGCGCGGATGATGCGAGGCGGTGTCGCAGACGAGGTTCGGGTGGCGGCGCAGCAGGCCGACCATGTCGTTGATCCACGGCCAGCCGCCGAGCCCGGCGATGATCCTGAGCTCCGGGAAGTCGATCGCCACCTGGTCGAGGTGGCGCGGATGGCCGAGATCGTAAGGCCGGTCGTTGGCGTAGTTCATCGAGGTGTAGATGCGCACCGGGATGTCGAGCTCGACGCATTTGGCATAGAGCGGGTAGTAGCGCCGGTCGCTGGCGGCGAGGTTGTTGTACAAGGCGCCGACGCGCATGCCCTGCACCTTCTCCTCGCGCACCAGCCTCTCCATTTCGCGCACGCCGCGCATGCCGTCGAACG
>Ga0081539_10004741_pt1 | contig 14708 bp, 15 predicted proteins | sample TabmetS4T2R2_FD_71023 | JGI IMG/M metagenome (GOLD analysis project Ga0081539, IMG submission 71023) | Tabebuia heterophylla rhizosphere microbial communities from the University of Puerto Rico - S4T2R2 | ecosystem: Host-associated > Plants > Roots > Rhizosphere ...
TGGCCACCCGATCGGAGGGAACAACATGGATGAGTCCGATCGGGTGGCCACGGAGGGCCACCCCTACAGTTGTTTTGCGACAGGCACAAGCCCTATTGTCCGCCTTCGCGTTTCTTTCTCGCTTCTTGCTCGTCGCGCTCGCGTTCCCAGCGGCGCAAAGCCTGGACGCCGGTCTCGAACTCAGCGCCGTTGCTGTAGAAGTTGTGCGCGCCGTCGTCACGATCGGGGTTGCGCACGTAGTAGAGATAGTCAGATGTCGCCGGATTCAACGCCGCCTTGAGCGAGCTCTCGCCGGGTGAGGCGACTGGTCCGGGCGGCAGTCCTGCATAAAGCCGAGTGTTGTAAGGCGAGCGCCGCTCGATATCACTGCGATAAACCTTCCCGTCGTAACGCCACTTGCCCTCGAGTTTCGACGCATAGATAACACTCGAGTCCACCGCGAGGGGAATGTCTTTCTTCAGACGGTTGTAAATCACAGACGCCACGAGCGGACGCTCATCCGCCAGTTTCGCCTCCGTCTCGATGATCGACGCAGTCGTCACGATCTGGCGCGGAGTGAAGGCGAGACTGCGCGCGCGGTCTGTCCAATCCGGCTTCCAAACGCCTCGAAACCGCTTCACCATCATTTCGACGAGCTCAGCCGGCGTCGTCTCAGGCGAAAACTCATATGTGTCGGGGAACAAATAGCCTTCGAGATTTTTCGCCTCCGGGTCGAGGTCGCTGATCAGGCTCACGTTATTCATTAACTCTAACGCCTGAGCATCACTCGTGAGGCCAAACTCTGGCACCTGCGCCATTGCCTTTGCGATGTCCCAACGCGTCCAGCCTTCGATGATAGTTATGCGATTGAGCCGGCGTTCGCCGGTCTGGAGTTTGGCGAGGGCGGCAAGCGGCGAGATTGGCGAGGGGAAATCGTATTCGCCCGCTTTCAAGGTGGAGCCTTTGCCCGTCGCCTTCAAGTAAAGCATTAACGGCCACTCGTGCTTGATTATTCCTTCCACCGCCAGTCTTCGGACGATGGCGCTCGGGGATGAGCCTTTCGGGATATCGATGTACTGTCCGTTTTTGGTATGGGTGATGGGTTTGTGCAAGTCGGAGTAGGCCCAGAAGCCGAGACCGGCCACGGCCAGAACTCCGACGAGAATTATCAACAGGATCAGCCGTTTCATGCTTGTGTTGTGTCGACCAGGTTTCTGTCTTGATCGCTATCGAGAAAGTCGCGCAGGATCATTGCCGCTGCTTCGCCGTCGATGAGTGCCGGGATCTCCTCAGGCTTCACACCCTCGGCCTTTAAATTCTCCATCGCGGCGCGGGAAGTCAAGCGCTCATCCTGTAGATAGACAGGCTGCTGGACCGACTTCGCGAGGTTCAGCGCCACGCGGCGGACGTTCGCGGCGGCATCGCCATCGGTGCCGTCCATGCGTAACGGCAAACCAACTACTATCGTTTTAGCGTCAAAGCGCTCCAGCAGGTATCGCACGTCCTGAAGAAGTTTTTTCCAGTTTGAGCGCTTGAGCGGTGGGAGACGTTTGGTTGTTACCAGCCTCTCGTCCGAGATAGCGGCGCCGACGAGCTTCTCGCCGAGATCGAGGGCGAGTATTGGACCGGTGATTTGAGAATGCGTTCGTGTCATTTGTTTTCTCTGCGTAACCTCTGCGCTCTCTGCGTCTCTGCGGTAACACGTCGCCGTTCACCGAAGAGGCGCAGAGAACGCAGAGATTACGCAGAGTTCTTTAGCTTGCGCCCTGTAAATACGGCCTGTATCATACGGAACCGGTGCTCTAACGTAATCGATGAGGTAGTTAAATGTCATTTCGTACCAAGTTTATCCTGACTCTGCTATCGGCCACGCTGACTCTCTATACCGCCGTTGGCGGCTGGATTTCCACCCGCGCGCAACAGCCGGCAAACGATCCAAATGCTCAGTTGCGAATTTTTGAGAGTGTGTTGACGCACATTCAGAACGATTACGTCGATGAGCCGAATATGGATAAGGTTCGCGCGGGCGCCCTGCGCGGTCTCGCCTACGGCCTCGATCCTTATTCAACTTACCTGACGCCCGACCAGGTCAAAGAATACAACGCCGGCAACAAAGAAAACGCCGTCGGTATCGGCGCAGAGCTTTCACAGGTCGCGTCGTATCTCTACATCATCGCGCCGATGAAAGGCTCAGCAGCAGACCAGGCCGGACTCAAAGCTGGCGACATCATCGAGTACATCGACAACAAAGCCACTCGCGACATCTCGCTGTACGACGCCAAACAGCTCCTGAACGGCGGCGCCGGCAGTGAGGTAAAGCTTCGTGTTTTGAGAGCGAATTCAAGCCCGCTCACCATCACTGTGAAGCGTGGAGCAGCACGCGCGGCAGCCGCGGAAGGACGTATGGAAGCGGGCCGCGTCGGCATTCTCCGTATCAACAGTTTTGCTGACGGCGAATCAAACGAAATCAAGACGCGCCTGCAGGATCTGCTCAAACAAGGCGCGCAGAAGATCGTCATCGACATGCGCGATACTGCGGGCGGCTCGTTAACCGAGGCCGTGAACGTTGCGAACCTCTTTATCAAAGACGGTGTCCTCGCGCAGACAATCGGTCGTGAAGGAAAAGCGCTGAAGACGTTCACTGCGGATCCCAAAGCGACGGTGTTCACCGGACCGGTGGTGGCGCTGATCGACAACGGCACCGCGGGAGCCGCTGAAGTTGTTGCTTCGGCTATCGCGGAACGAAATCGCGGACAGATCGTCGGCGAGAAGAGTTTTGGCGCAGGAACGGAACAGCAACTCTTTACCCTCCGCGGCGGCGATGGCCTGTTGCTCACGACAGTGAAATGGGCAAGCTCGAATGGTAAGACGTTCCTCGGTGAGGATCGTGCGCATTCCGGCGTGCAGCCGAGCGTTGAAGTGAAGGGTCAGGAAGTGACGGAAGCAGTCGATCCGGACGAGCTGACCGGCAACGACGACGACGCGATCGCCAAACCGGAGCAGGGAAATGAGAAGCGCGAAGTCGCACCCGCTCCGACCACCAAACCAGCCGCTGAAGACATTCAGTTGAAGAAGGCGCTCGAGCTTATTAACAAGCCACTCCAGCGCGCCGCCTAACAAGTATTTCCTAACCACAGATCACACAGATGGACCGGATTTAATCCGTATCCTATCTGTGTAATCTGTGTCCCCATATCGGGTAATCCAATCTTGCGATTTTCTTGCAACTCACATTTTCTCGTCTGTGATTGCTAGAATTATCAGCACTTACCCGACTTATCCCGTTCACCCGACATTTTGGAATAGTGCTTGCAGAATTCTCGGCAGCTTGGGAAGTACTTGATCTTTTAGCAAGAAGTGGCAAGGAGAAGCAGAGCGATGATTATGACTAACAAATTACTTCCAGTGGCCCTGATCGCTGCCCTCGTCGGTGGCTCCGTTGGCGCACTGGTGATGCACAAGAGCTCGCCGGCATCGGCTGAGACTACAACGTCTACACCGGCACAGGACACCGCGAGAACCGTGACTCCTGCTGCACAGCCGGTTTCCGACAATGAAATGGTTCCGGCCGAATTCAACACGGCCGGTGAGCAGTCGGCTTACAAGACCGGCTTTGCAGACGGTTTCGCCGCAGCCTCAGAGAATCGTCAGAGTGCGGTGACCTCGACCAACGGACGCAGCACGTCACGCGTCGTTTATCGAAACGTCGGTCGCAGCAGCAGGGCTTCGTCCAACCGCGTGTACTACAACTACGAACCGCGGAAGCGTAGTTTCTGGGACAAGCACCGCGATAAGCTGACCGTTGCGATGGGTGCTGGTGCTGGTGCGGCTATTGGCGGCTTGATCGGTGGCAAGAAGGGCGCTGCGATTGGTGCTCTGGGCGGCGGCGGCGGCTCGGCCCTGTGGACGTACAAGCTGCGCAAGCGCAACCGGAGCTACTAACGAGGTAGAGGTCCGGAGCATGAGCAAAGCTAAACTTGCTATCGCTCTAAGTACTCTCAGTGTTGCAATAGTTGCGTGGGCGATTCCGATGAGTGGAATCGCCCGTCAACGTGTTCAGCGCCTGAGAGGTGCCGACGTCGTCGCGCCCATTCGCCTGAAGGATGAACGCGAGCGCGGGCTGTTGGCGCAGGGCTGGATAAACGGCGCGGGCCCGTTCGTCTTCGTGATCGACACGGGTGCGGGTGTTTCGCTTATCAGCCGCAACGTTGTGGCTGAGGCGCGGCTTCAGGTTTCGAAGTCACGCCGTACGCTCGTCGGAGGCTTGAGCACCTCGCCCATCGCTTCAAATGAAGAGACGCGAGTCTCTGGTATTGCTTTAGGGCAGCGAAACAACAGCGTGCCGGGAAGTTTTAGCGCGGCTGTGGTCGCGAACCTGCCTGGCTCGATTGATGGAATTCTCGATCCGACGGAAGTGTTCCGGCCGTACGGCTATTCAGTTGATATTCCGAATCGTGAGTTGCGCGTGTTTGATACGGCTTCGTATCGACTCAGCGCGGACGAAGTGCCGAAGGATGGCGCGGTGGTGCGTTGGGTGCGTCAGGCTGGGAGTGAGCGACCGTTCGTCCGGCTCAGTGATGGCAGGCTGGCGCTGATTGATACTGGATCGACGTTTGGATTCGCACTTAACGAACCTGGAAGTGTTGTTGGCTCCAACCACATCACCACACACGATCTTGGCGGCGGAAGCGTTCAGTCACGTCGAGTGGCGCCACAGACGGTGAGTATTGGCGCGCTCGTTCTCAGTAAGGTGCCGACAGATGTGTTGACGGGAGTCGCACCAGGCACGCCGATCATCCTCGGACGCGGCGCGCTGTTTCCGTTCAAGATCACCTTCGATCCCTCTTCACGCCTCATCGCCTTCGAGCCGACAGAGTAGCCACAAAAGGCACAAAAAGCACAAATAAGAAAGTTCAGAGTACAAGCTTTAGCTTTGCTCGCCACAGCCCCGACGCTGCAGCAGCCTAAAGGCTGAACTCTGAACTTCTTATTTGTGCTTTTTGTGCTTTTTGTGGCTAAAGAGGGATGTTGCCGTGCTTGCGTGGCGGGTTCGTGTCGCGTTTGTTTTCCAGTAACGATAGAGCACGGATGAGTTTTGGTCGTGTCTGTGCAGGTTCAATCACTTCGTCGACAAAACCACGCTCGGCGGCGATGTAGGGATTGGCGAATTTGTCCTCTAGCTCAGTGATCTTCGAGTGGCGTACTGCTTCTTTGTCCTGCGCGTCGTTTAGCTCGCGGCGATAGAGAATTCCCACCGCGCCCTCAGCTCCCATCACGGCGATCTCCGCCGATGGCCACGCAAAATTGACGTCAGTGCGAATGTGCTTGGACGCCATCACGCAATACGCGCCGCCGTATGCTTTGCGCGTGATGACCGTGACTTTCGGCACGGTGGCTTCAGCAAACGCGTAAAGAAGCTTCGCGCCCTGCGTGATGATCCCGCCGTGCTCCTGTGACACGCCCGGCAGAAAACCCGGCACGTCTTCAAACGTAATCAACGGAATGTTGAAGCAGTCGCAGAAGCGGACGAACCGCGCGCCTTTGACCGACGCCGCGATGTCGAGCACACCCGCGAGAAACGCCGGCTGATTTGCAATGATGCCGACTGAGCGTCCACCCAAACGCGCAAAGCCCACGCAGATGTTCGGCGCAAACATCTGATGTACTTCGAAGAAGTAGCCGTCATCGACAACCTGATTGATAACGTTGCGAATGTCGTAAGGCTGATTTGAAGCTGCTGGAACAATGTCGTTCAGCTTCGGCTCGATTCGATCGATCGGATCGCTTACCTCAACACGCGGCGCATCTTCGAGATTGTTTGAGGGAATAAACGAGAAGAGCTCGCGCACGATCCGAAGCGCGTGCTCGTCGGAATCGGCAGCGAAATGCGCAACACCCGAGATGCTGTTATGAGTAACAGCGCCGCCGAGAGCTTCCTTCGTGACTTCCTCATGAGTGACGGTCTTGATCACGTCCGGTCCGGTGATAAACATGTAAGACGTGTCTTTGACCATGATGTTGAAGTCCGTGATCGCCGGGCTATACACCGCGCCGCCCGCGCAAGGCCCCATGATGCAACTGATCTGCGGCACCACTCCGCTCGCGAGCGTGTTGCGCAGAAAAATGTCTGCATAACCACCGAGACTGACAACACCTTCCTGAATACGCGCGCCGCCCGAGTCGTTCAGACCAATGATCGGCGCACCGACCTTCATCGCGAGGTCCATCACTTTGCAAATCTTTTCCGCGTGAGTTTCGGAAAGGGAACCACCAAACACTGTGAAGTCCTGCGCAAAGACAAACACGTTGCGACCGTCAATCAAACCGTGACCCGTTACCACACCGTCGCCGGGATAGAGTTGCTTGTCGAGTCCGAAATCTCTCGAGCGATGGACCACGAGCTTGTCAAACTCTTCAAACGATCCTTCGTCGAGCAGAAACTCGAGCCGCTCGCGCGCCGTCATCTTTCCTGACGCGTGCTGTTTTTCCACACGAGCGACACCGCCGCCCTGCTCAGCCTGAACGCTGCGCTCGCGCAGTGTTTCGAGCTTCGATTTGCTCTGTTTTGGTTGTTGTTTTGAGGCCATATTCTATTTAGCCACGGATTTTCACCGTGTAGATCCGTGTAATCCGTGGCTAATACAAATCATTAAACGGGAACGCCCTTGACTCGATGAGCCCCGTTATTTCGTTAAGGGCCCGGCGCGCATTTGCCTGAACCTCCTCGGGGTAAGCGTAGCGCCTGGCGTTCTCTTCAAAATCTTCGACGTCGAGAACCTTGTAAGTGAGGTCGGGAGCGACCAGCACGTCAATGTCGAGGTCGATGTAACTCAGCACGCGCCCGTCAAAACTCGGCGGCTGATTTACATTGCAGTAAAAGTTCTTCAGCTTGTGATCGGGATCGCTGAAACGAAAGACGTTGTACCAGCGATCGAGCCAGTAATACTCCGTACTGATCGTTCCCGACGAGATCGTCCCGAGCAGATCGTGTTCGATCTCGTCTTCGAAAACGGCGTCGAGGATCAGCAACGGTCCATCGATCTTAGCTATTCGCGCCGGCCAGCGTCGATGCTCAAGACCATCGTACTTGACGACGCTGACAATAACGTCACTTTCACCCACCTATTTTCTTCCACTTTTGGCCCAGTCTGCCAAAAACTGCGCTTGTCCTTTGTCCGTCAACGGGTGATTGAACAATTGATCGATCACCTTGAAGGGAATCGTCGCGATGTCTGCGCCCATGCGCGCGGCTTCGATCACGTGCACCGGATGGCGCAGGCTGGCGGCGAGCACTTCCGTCTTCCAGGTGTAATTCCGGTAAATCTCGATAATGCTTTCAAGCAACAGCAAACCGTTTTCGCCGATGTCGTCAAGACGGCCGAGAAACGGGCTGATGAACGCCGCACCTGCCTTCGCGGCGAGGATCGCCTGTGCCGGAGAAAAGCAGAGCGTGACGTTTACTTTAATGCCTTCGTCCGTCAATTGTCGGGTGGCTTTCAGACCATCGCGCGTCAACGGGCACTTAATGACAACATTCGGGGCAATCTTCGCATACTCGCGGCCCTGTGCAACCATGCCATCTTTGTCCTGGCTCGTCACTTCGGCCGAAACGGGCCCCTGGACGATCTCGCAAATCGCGGCGATGTGTTGTTTGAAGTCGACGCCGCTTTCCTTCGCGATCAATGAAGGATTGGTTGTCACTCCGTCTGCAAAACCTAATTCTGCTGCTTCGCGAATCTCGTTGAGATTTGCGGTATCAAGAAAAAATTTCATAACAAGACTCCTAACCCGGTGCTACCGCACTCGGTTCTGTAATACTCCGATGCCTGCCACTTCAACCTCCACCACATCCCCGGACTTCATGCGCGAGACGCCCGCAGGCGTTCCAGTCGCGATCAGGTCTCCGGGATACAGTGTCATGATCTCAGAGATGTACCTTATAAGAAAGGCGACAGGAAATGCCATGTCAGCCGTGTTGCCTTTTTGTTTTACTTCACCGTTCAGACGCGTCTGGACTTCTACATTCCCTGGATCAATGTCCGTTTCAATCCAGGGACCGACGGGACAAAACGTGTCGAAAGATTTGCCGCGTGTGAACTGCACGTCTTTGCGCTGGAGATCGCGTGCAGTGACGTCGTTCACGCACGTGTAGCCAAGGACATAACTCAGTGGATCTTCGTCGCTCGTGATGTTGCGCGCGACGCGTCCGATCACAACGCCCAGCTCGCCTTCGTGTTCGACCTGCTGTGACGCGCCCGGCAACACGATCTCATCGCCCGATGCGATGATTGCCGACGGCGCTTTCAGGAAGAGAAGGGGCTCGTCCGGCATTTTGTTGCCGAGCTCCGCAGCGTGTTCGCGATAGTTTCGTCCCACACAGACGATCTTTGAAGGACGGATCGGTTCAAGTATTCGCATCGATTTCTAGGGCGCCTTCTCCGAGCCGACTTCAGACGGCGGACTCACGTTGCCCGCTTTGTCCACTGCAATGATGTAGTAGTAGTAAGTCTTGCCTGACTCAACCTTGTCGTCCTGGTATGTCGTGCGTGTCAACAGCGACTGGTTCAGCTTCGTCCAATTCTGTTTCGGCAGATCGGGATCGGTTGAGCGGTAAATGTTGTAACCAGCGATGTCGGTTTCTTTGTTTGCCGCAAAGAAGATCGCAAGACGTGCTGAATTTGGCTCAGGCGCCGCGACACTCGGCCGCTCAGGCGCAGCAGGCGGGAAGACATCGCGCGGCGCGACGGAAACAGTGTTGGAATTAAGACTCTCGACCTGTGCGCCGCCTGTTCCGAGCGAAACTGCACGAACGATGTAGCGATAGTTGTTGCCGAACTGGAAATTCTTGTCCGCGTAGGTGGTCCCTGAGATCAACGTTGAGTTCAACGGCTGGTTACCGGAATCGGTTTGAGATTCGTCAGTGCGATAGACGTTGTAACCGAGCAGATTCACGGGCGTTGAATTGTCGATGTTCGCGGCAGGTGATTGCCACGAGAGCGTAATCGAGTCTTCGGCAATCCTGACGTCGCTCGAGAGTGTTGGTGCCTGGGCGATACGCACGGCCGGCTCGATCGACAGGAAGTTTGAAAACGCTGCGCGCTGGCCGGAAGCGTTGACGTAACGAATCGCGTAACGCAAGCGTGTGGGCTGGCCTGCGAGCTCGAGTGCATCGTGGTAAGTGATCGTGTCGCCCGCTGTCTGGATCTGTTCGAAAGTGACGGAGCCGACGAGCGTAGCGCGCGCGGAGAATTCGTCTTCCGTTAAAGCGAGTGGCGCGCCGGGTTTTTCAGCGAGGCGATAGACGTCGATACGACGGATGCTTTGCACACTGCTGTCGGGCGCGTTACGTCTTGGCGCGGGCCAACTGAGAATTACCTCGTTGCCTTGCTGCGCGCCGGAGAGCAGTTCCGTGCGCTGCTGCACGCGCTCGATTGGAGGCTGAGGAGGACGGCGCTTGCCGCAACCGGATAGAGAAGCGATTACGAGCAGGATGGTTACGAGTGACCGAATGGACAACAGTTATGTTGCTCCAAGAGCGTGGAGTTGATTAGAGCACTGAGCGTTTACGAACGTTGGACAGGATTACAGGATTCGCAAGATTTACATGATCTATCTTGTTGATTTTGTAAATCTTGTAATCCTGTCTAACTGCCTTACTAAAGTATGTATCTACTGAGATCCTGATCTTTAACAGTCTCCGACAACATCCCCGACACGTACGCGGCATCGATGCGCTGGTGCTTCGGATCGAGATCGGGGCCTTCAAAGCTGATCTCCTCCAAAAGCTTCTCCATGATCGTTTGCAAACGACGCGCGCCGATGTTTTCAGTCTGTTGATTCACCTGCGCCGCGTAGTTTGCGATCGAATCGATCGCATCAGCCGTGAACTCGATCGTTACGCCTTCCGTTTCCATCATCGCCTGATACTGTTTGATCAGCGCGTTGCGTGGCTCTGTCAGAATGCGCTTGAAATCTTCGATCGTGAGCGACTCCAGCTCGACACGAATCGGGAAACGACCCTGCAGCTCGGGAATCAAATCAGACGGCTTAGAAACGTGAAACGCTCCGGCTGCTATGAAGAGAATGTGGTCCGTGCGCACCATGCCGTAACGTGTGTTGACGGTCGTGCCTTCGACAATCGGAAGAATGTCGCGTTGCACACCTTCGCGCGAGACGTCTGGTCCATGGCCCGACTCACGTCCCGCGATCTTGTCGATCTCGTCGAGAAAGATTATGCCCGAGTTCTCAACACGCTCAATCGCTGCGCGCGCAACCTGGTCCATGTCGATGAGACGCTCTTCCTCTTCCTGCATCAGGTACTCCATCGCCTCGTCGACGCGCATCTTGCGGCGCTTCGTGCGACCCTGAAACAGGTTGCCCAACATGTCTTTCATGTTGATGCCCATCTCTTCGACGCCCTGTGGACCAGCCAGCTCGATCACGGGGAAATTTTTCTCTCTGACTTCGAGCTCAACCAGACGATTGTCGAGTTTCCCGCTGCGTAATTGAGTGCGCAGCTTCTCGCGTGTTTTTTGAAACTGTTCGTCACGTGCGGGACTATCGAGCTCGGTTGACTCTTCGTCACTCGTGTCGGCGTCGAAATCGTAAAAACTCGAACGCGGCGGCGGCAGCAACAAGTCGAGAATGCGTTCTTCGACGTTCAGCTCTGCTTTCTCCGCGACTTCCTCGCTCTTGTCCTGTCGCGTCATCTCGATCGAAATCTCAGTAAGATCGCGAATCATGCTCTCGACGTCGCGACCGACATAACCGACTTCAGTAAACTTCGACGCCTCAACTTTCAAGAACGGCGAGTTGGACATGCGTGCGAGACGGCGCGCGATCTCCGTTTTGCCAACACCGGTCGAGCCGATCATGATGATGTTCTTCGGCATCACGTCGACTGCCATTTCCGGCGCGAGCTTCTGCCGTCGCACACGATTGCGCAAGGCGACAGCTACAGCTCGTTTTGCATTGCGCTGACCGACGACATGCTTATCGAGCTCGGTCACGATCTGACGAGGCGACATCTCGTCAAGCCGCGCCTCTTCATCTACTTCTCCAGCCAAATAAATAACCATTGCTTAATCCAGTCTCACAACTCCTCTACGATAATATTCTGATTAGAGTAAATACATATCTCACCGGCGATGCGAAGCGCCTCCACCGCAATGTCGCGCGCCGAGAGATCCGTATTCTTAATCAGCGCACGCGCGGCAGCGAGGGCGTACGAGCCACCGGAACCGATCGCCAGCACACCTTCATCCGGCGCGATCACGTCGCCATTGCCGGACAAAAGAAACGAAGTCTTCTTATCAGCCACGACCAGCAGCGCCTCGAGATGTCGCAACATCTTGTCGGTGCGCCATTCTTTGCTGAGCTCGATCGCCGCGCGCTCGAGATTGCCGTGATATTGCTCCAATTTGCTTTCGAATCGCGTCAAAAGGGCGAACGCGTCGCCCGTCGCGCCGGCAAAGCCGGCCAGTATCTGATCGTTATAAAGCCGGCGCACCTTCCGGGCACTGGCTTTCATGACAGTTTCGCCCATCGTGACCTGCCCGTCTCCGGCAAGCGCTACGTCAGCGCCTTTCCTGACGAGCAGCACTGTTGTGCTACGAACCCTGGTTTTTTCCTTGTGCATTTTCTTTAACGAGACTATAGGAACTCGTTTGAATGTAAGTCAAGGACGCCTTCCGGCGCTGTAGTGATGTAGTTTTCGGATATGGGTTATGATAGCCGCGGAAGGAATTGCTCCTGACGTAATGATGCAAACACGACCACGCATCGGTATCACGATGCGAATTGAACACACCACGAACCGTTTCTATCTCGGCCGCGATTACAGCGAGGCGGTCGAGGCCGCCGGTGGATGTCCAATACACATCAGTTTGATTCCAAACGCAGACTACATCGAGTCAGTGGTTGCACAACTCGATGGCATCCTGCTTCCCGGAAGTGACAGTGATGTAGATCCGCTGCGCTATGGTCACCAGCCGCATCCACAGCTCGGCACGGTCCAGACCATCAAAGACGAAACTGATCTCCTCGTGATTGCTGCCGCCGAAAGACGAGGGATACCGATCTTCGCGATCTGTTTCGGTATGCAGGTGCTGAACGTGTCGCGTGGTGGAACGTTGATCCAGGACATCAACTCCCAGGTGCCGAATGCGATCAAACACGAGCAGGGAATACCGCGCGATCGCCCGTCGCATCGTGTGCGCTTGAGCGAGCACACGAGACTTTCACAGATCGCCAGCGCCGTTGATGCTGTCGTCAACAGTCATCATCACCAGGCCGTTAAATCTCTCGGCGCCAATCTCGTTGCGACAGCGTGGACCACCGACGGTGTTATCGAGGCACTCGAAGATCCACGAGCCGATCGGTTCATCGTTGCCGTGCAGTGGCATCCGGAGATTGGCTGGCAGAATGATCTGCTTTCGCAACGTCTCTTCCGCGCCTTTGTAAACGAAGCGATGAACGCTCGTGAAGCAGAGGTCAGTTCAGTCTCCACACCTGCATGAATCAGTCGGCCAAAGCGCTGGGGCTCGCGGGTCGCGTCGCGATCGTGACCGGTGGATCGAGAGGGATCGGTAAAGCAGTTGTCGAACTGCTCGCGTCGTACGGCGCTCACATCGTTGTTAATTACGTTAGAGACGAAGACGCTGCGCGCGCGACGGTAAACCTTGCGCAATCCTACGGCGTAAAAGCTTTGAGCATTCAGGCCGATGTGGCGCAAGTCGATCAGGCCGAGCGGCTGGTTCAGGAAACGGTTGAGCATTTCGGGCGCGTTGATTTTCTGATTTGTAATGCCGGTATTTGGGAAGGCGCTCCGGTTGAATCGCTGTCTGAAGAACTGTGGAACAAGACGTTGGACATCAATCTCAAGGGCACGTGGTCGGTGTGTCGCGCCGTGGTGCCGTTGATGAAGCAGCAGAGGTTTGGACGAATCGTGATTGTCAGCTCGACAGCAGGGCAACGCGGTGAAGCTAACGTTTCGAACTATGCGGCATCAAAAGGTGGACAGATCTCGTTCATGAAGTCGCTGGCGCCTGAGTTAGGCCCGTTCAGAATCAATGTGAATTCGGTTGCGCCTGGTTGGGTCGAGACGGAGATGACTGCGGATGTGTTCGCTGATGCGGCGCAGCGGGAGTCGATCAGTAACGGCATACCGTTAGGTCGAGCGGCGACGCCCGAAGAGATTGCGGGGCCGATCGTGTTTTTGTGCAGCGAGTGGGCCAATCACATTACGGGTGAGGTGTTGAATGTGAATGGCGGATCGGTTTTGTGTGGGTAGGAGGGTTCACGTATGACTTTAAGTTTGGGGCGAGAGGATGCCGCGCACGGGTGGCCACAGAGGGCCACCCCTACAGTTGAACCGAATGATATGAAAGAACACGTCGAGCTTGGAGTTGAGAGATTACTTGAAGAAGGTTATCGAGCGATTCAAGGTGCGAGGGTGGGGTTGATCTGTAATCAGGCGTCTGTTGACCATGGGTTTCGGCATGCGGCGGACTTACTGCACGAGCATGCTGACATTCAGTTGACAGCGCTGTTTGGTCCACAGCACGGAATACGCGGCGACGTCCAGGACAACATGATTGAGACCGGTCACGGTGTCGATCGCAAGACGGGCCTGCCGGTCCATTCGTTGTATAGCGAAACCCGCGAGCCGACTGATGCGATGCTTGAGGATGTGGACGTCCTGGTCTTTGACATGCAGGACGTCGGCTGCCGCATCTACACCTTTGTTTACACGCTCGCCAACTGCATGCGAGCGGCGCGACGGTTAGGGAAGAAGGTGATTGTTTGCGATCGACCGAATCCAATCAACGGCGTGAGCATGGCCGGGAATATTCTTGAACCGGAATACGCATCGTTTGTAGGTCAGTTTCCGTTGCCGACTCGTCATGGAATGACGGTCGGCGAGCTCGCGAGAATGTTCAACGAGCACTTCGGTATCGGCTGTAATCTCGAAGTAATCGCGATGGATGGATGGAAGCGAGAGTTCTGGCTCGATGAGACCGATGCGCCGTGGGTGTTGCCTTCGCCAAACATGCCCACGCTCGACTCAGCCACAGTATTTCCAGGCACGGTTCATTTCGAAGGCACACAGGTTTCCGAAGGAAGAGGGACCACGAAACCATTTGAATTGATCGGCGCACCTTATATCGATCCGGATGACTACGCAGAGCGATTGAATGGTCTCGGGCTGGCGGGTGTGTATTTCCGAAGCTGCGTGTTTCAGCCGACGTTTCAGAAGCATGGCGGCGTGAGTTGTGGTGGCGCCCAGATTCACGTGCTCGATCGTGATGTGTTTGAGCCGTGGCTCGCGGGTATCGCGATGGCGAAGTTCGCGCACGACATGTACCCGGATCAGTTTCGGTGGAAGGTTCCGCCGTACGAGTATGTCTACGACAAGAACCCGTTCGACGTGATTAGCGGAACGGCGAAGATCAGAGAAGCGTTTGAGCAGGGAACTCCGCTCGACGAGATCGCGGAGTCGACAAAAGAGCCGCTCGCAGAGTTTAAAGAATTACGTGAGCCGTACCTTTTGTATCGGTAGAAAGTTAACGTGAGATGTTAGAGGTCGTCACGCCGACCGCTCATGTGAATTGTGAGCAGGATATGATGCGCCTCCTTGGAGTGCGGCGGCTTGGCGCCGCTTTGGTATCGATGATGCGCGATCGAGGCCAAAGCGGCGCCAGGCCGCCGCACTCCAAGGAGGCGCTCAG
>Ga0081539_10004742_pt1 | contig 14708 bp, 18 predicted proteins | sample TabmetS4T2R2_FD_71023 | JGI IMG/M metagenome (GOLD analysis project Ga0081539, IMG submission 71023) | Tabebuia heterophylla rhizosphere microbial communities from the University of Puerto Rico - S4T2R2 | ecosystem: Host-associated > Plants > Roots > Rhizosphere ...
GGGATGATGGTAGGGGCAGGGCAAGTCCGCGGCCCGCTCGGTTTCGCCAGCAATGGGCAGGGACAAGCCCTGCCCCTACAGTTTTGACATCGGTCGCACTCATCTGCAAATCGCTATAAGAGTTCGCCGTTCTCGAACGGCACGGTCGCGCTCGTTCCCGTGAGCGTCGCTTTGATGTGCGCGTCGGAGTTCTGCTCGCCGTGGCGGAAGCCCATGCCGTGCTGCGGGATGAGCGTTCGGAGACAGTGGAGCATGTCGCGCGCGACGTCGGGGTCTGCGTTCTCGTTGACCGTCAGCCCCGCGGTCGTGTGCCGAACGTAGAGCACGCACACGCCCTCGCGCGCGCCCGACTCGCGCAAGCGCCGGCGAACCTCGTCCGTGAACTCCACCAACTCCTCGCGCTCGCGCGAGCGCACCTTGATTCTGTAGGTTGCCATGCGCGCCATTCTACAACAGCCGGAAACTCGCGGCGCGCGCCGGACGGCGACTCAAAGACTCTCGGCCCAAGCGTGATGCGCGAAGAGTCTGTCGAGCGCGCGCGCCCTTCCTTACGTTCATCACCCAGACAAAGGTAAGGAAGGCGCGTGGCGGGACGTCGTGTGCATGTCGCCGTTACGGCTTCGCCTCGCATTCGCTCGTCCGACTGCGCTACATTATCCGGCGTGCGAATTTAGTTGCGCAAAGGGGGCGGCTTCGCGATGCGTGATTTCGTCGAGCGGCGTTCAATCGTACGTAAAATCTGGGGCAGCCCCGACCTCATACTGCTTATCTTCGCAGGCTCGGCGGCGGAGTTCGCGCTCAATCGTGCGGTTGACTGGCTCTTCTTCACGGGTAAAATTCCCGGCGACCCCATCGGACGACTCTTCTCCACAGTCCGCTACGCCCAAGACATCGTATTCGCAAACGAGGAGACGGCGCGCCAGACGCTCGGACGCATAAACGCCGTACACGGCTCGGTCGAGCGCCAGCGCGGGCAAACCATCCCGGATTGGGCTTACCGCGACGTGCTCTACATGCTCGTTGATTACTCGGAGCGCGCTTATCAGTTGCTCCACAGACCGCTCTCGGCCTCTCAGCAAAATGATTTGTACACGGTATTCCGGCGTATCGGCGACGAGCTACGCATCACGGAACTGCCCCCGACTTATGCCGAATGGCGACGTGACAGGCGGCGTCACCTCGAACGCGACCTCGCTTACAGTCGGCACACGGCTCTTCTCTTCCGGCAGTATCGCCGACACTTAGGATTCTGGCGTTATAACTTACTGCTTCAGGTGCAAGCGTTGCTCGTGCCCGGTGAGGTGCGCCGCCAACTCCGACTCAGCCCGAACATATTGCTCCCCGGCCTCATACGTGCGTACGGCATCGTCGAGCGTTGTAATCTTCAATCCATCATCCACAGCCTGTTGATACCGCCCCGTTATTGGGCCGATGTGCGGAAGTTTGACAGAATGGCCGTCACTCAGGCTACGACGTAGAAGCCTAACGCCCCCGCGCAACTTTCATGAGAGCCAACGTGTCGGCGGTCGGGTGCATGCCGTTGTTAGGCATCGTCGTGGAGATTTCGTCTCAGCCAAGCAATATCACCTTGATCCTTATCTCGACCTGATGCGATCTTATTCCTTAGTAAATCAGCCTTTGAGGGGACATAGAGATCGAGGCCGTCTACCGTAATAGCAATCTTGTTCTCCCAAGCCTCGCTAAACTCTACGCCGTCAATCCCGGTTGTAATATCTATACGACACGGCTGCACACCAATTTGCACAACCATATCCGTAGCCATGAAATCTTGCCCGGACAAATCGGTGAGTGGCGCACCAAACTTCTCCAATGCGCGCATAACCTTAACGGCGTTATCGGGGGAATTTCTTACCCAGATGTCAATGTCGCCAGTGGCGCGAGGGAAGCCGTGCGCGGCAAGGGCGTAAGCGCCCACAATAATGAAATCAACCTCTGCCTCTTTTAAGCACGACAACATGTCTCTGAAGTCTTGGTTCAGCATCGACAGTTTCCTTAAATGACCAAGCGCTGAGGGCCAACTGCCACATCATGCCGACCAAATCCTCCGGGGATTTATCCTGCAAGTCATTCCCCGGTTGAGTCTCATGGCGCTTGGTTTTCCTGATCACTACCTCTCTCATATGAGCACGATTCCTCCTTGATATTGTACAGCCAAACGCCTTCGCATTACATATAGAAGAAGATGCCGAACGCTCGAATTTGTATGTTGACTGAAGACGGCTGAAGCATCAAGCTCCAGCCATCAAAGGGCACCGGAGAAGCTGTGCTCGAATTGAATCTACCCCCGTTTAGTAGACACCAAGATAAGACTTTCTTCGAGCCTCACGCTGCCTGTTTCAACTGCGCCCAGTAGAGCGCTTCGTACTCCGCTGGCGCGAAGTATTCACTGGCTGAATGTATGCGACTGCGGTTGTAGAAGACTTCGATGTAGTCGAACAGTTTGTCCTTCGCCTCCTGTCTGGTGGCAAAGCGTTCGTGATGAACCATCTCACTCTTCAAGTTGCCAAAGAAGCTTTCCGTCACGGCGTTATCCCAACAGTTCGCTTTGCGGCTCATGCTCTGCCGGCAGCCCCACGCCGAAAGCCGCTCTCGAAAAGAGCCACTCGCATACTGGCTGCCGCGATCACTATGCACCAGCGGCGAGACGGCCAGCCCTCGCCTCGACTGCCCTTGTAGAAATGCCCTCTCGACGAACCCGGCCTCAAGGCTCTCCGAGATCGCCCACCCGACCACCAGCCTTGAATAGAGGTCGAGGAAGACCACAAGGTAGAGCCACCCTTCCTGAGTCCAGATGTAGGTGATGTCCGAAGTCCAGACCTCATCCGGGCGCATCGCTTTGAAGTCGCGTGCCAGCACGTTCTCGGCGACCGGCAACGAGTGGCGCGAGTCAGTCGTCCGCCTGCACTTCTTGACCCTCTTCGCCTTAATGCCCTGTTCTTTCATCAGTCGCGCGACTCGCTTGTGGTTGACCCGGTAGCCCTCTCGTCGTAACAAACGGTAGACCTTCGGCGAACCGTAAATGGCGCGACTCGCGGCGTGGATCGCCTTGATCTTCTCTACCAACCGCTCGTTCTCCTGGTCGCGCGCCGGTGGCTTGTGCCTGTGCCACCGATAGTAGCCTGCGGGACTGACTTCAAGCGCACGGCACATGGCCGCAACGTGGAACTCCGATTGGTGGTCACGGATGAAGGCGTACTTCACCCTACTTCTCTGGCAAAGTACGCTGCCGCCTTTTTTAAGATGGCGCGCTCCTCCTCAAGCTGTCTCACCTTCTGCCGCAGTTCAAACAACTCTTGCTGCTCTGAGGTGCGCTGACCCTGCCCGCGGAAAGCTTCGCCCCCTTCCGAACGGGCCGCCTTCACCCATCTCGACATTGTCCACGGGGAGATACCGAGACTCTGAGCGGCATCGCCAATGGTTCGTCCCTGCTCGGTGACGAGACGGACGGCCCCTTCTTTGAACTCTTTCGTGTATTGTTTTCTCTCTTTCATCGTGCCTCCATTATAAGATTATTGGGGAGGCTCGAAAGAGTCTTATCTCACTCTCTACTTTTCGGGGTAAGGTTCAGTCTTGAACAACGACATCGTTCGTGCTCTCTCTTCGGGACGCGAGTTAGACTACAAGTTCCTCTCCGATACGACCGCCGAGATAAAAAAGTGCGCCACACGACTCGACGCGAGTCTCGCGCTTCCCAACCCGCAGGAAGAAGAACTGAAGACTTCACGGCACAACGACCTGTCTGTGAGCCTTCTGCTCTCAAGCCTCGACGGATTGATTATTAGATTCGTCAGGAATCCGACCTTCAAGGAAGCCGCCATACTCGACCGCGACGCTGCGCCGCACGCCAAACGCGACCTCCTGCTCATTATCAGGTTGAGCGAACATCTCGTTCAAAGACTCAAAGAGTTGAGCAAGACCGGCTCGAAGTAGCCAAGCGGCAACGCTCCGGCGAATGCGTAAGCACCTCCAAATGTTATAAAGTAATCAACTGCCGCCCGGCGGGCGGAATAAGTATGACTACAGGGGCGAAGCCATCTTCGTTGGAAGTCGTTGGCGACGAGACTTCAAGGGTCGCGCTTCCGCCTTCGCTTGCGCATCAGAAGCAATTCCTCTTCAACCGCGAGTTGAGTTGGCTGGAGTTCAACCGGCGCGTGCTCGAAGAGGCGCTCGACCCCGCGCAGCCCGTCCTCGAACGGCTCAAGTTCCTCTCGATCTTCTCCTCCAATCTGGACGAGTTTTTCATGGTTCGCGTCTCCGGGTTGATGGAAGAACTGGAGGAAGAGGTAACAGAACTATCGCCCGACGGCATGACGCCCGCCGAACAGTTGAAGGAGATTAGCCTTCGGCTCAGGCCGTTGGTCGAGGAGCAGACGCGCTGCTTGCAGAAGGAGGTTCTGCCGCAACTCGCAGCCAGAGGCATTCTTGTCGTTTCCTATGGTGAGTTGAACCGCGACGAGCGCAAGGCCGCCGACAAATACTTCGCCGAAAAAGTTTTCCCAGTCCTGACGCCGCAGGCCGTTGACCCCGGCCACCCGTTCCCTTACATCTCGAACCTCAGCCTGAACATCGGCGTCATGGTCGAGCCTGCCGCTCAGCCAGACGCTTCGGCAAACGACGCGAGCGTTGGCGGCAAACGTTTCGCGCGCATCAAAATCCCGCCCGTCGTCCCGCGCCTCATACCCGTTGACGAGACGGGAAAGAAGTTCGCCTTCGTCGGAAGCCTCATCGCGGCCAACACCAGCGCGCTCTTTCCCGAAATGAACTGCGGCCAGTGCCACCTGTTCCGCGTCACGCGCGACGCCGATTTTGAAATCCGAGAGATGGAAGCGGGCGACCTTCTGCGCACGATGCAGCAGCACCTGCGACGCCGGCGTCGCCGCTTCGGCGACACGGTTCGCCTCGAAGTCTCCGAGACGATGCCCGCCGAGATGGTCGAATACCTTACGACATCGCTCGACCTGACGCCCGACAGCGTTTACACAATCGGCGGGCCGCTCAACATCCCAGACCTGATGCAACTCTACGGACTCGACCTGCCGGAGTTGAAAGACGCGCCGCTACAAACTTCCGTCCCCGTCGCTCTCAAACAGCACAAGTCGGTCTTCGATGCCGTGAAGCGACAGGACGTTCTGCTCCATCATCCATACACTTCCTACAACACCGTCACCGACTTCATCAACGCCGCGGCGCGCGACCCCGAGGTGCTGGCAATCAAGATGTGTCTCTACCGAACGGGGCGACGCTCGCCGATTGTGCAGGCTTTGATTGACGCGACCGAACGAGGTAAGCAGGTGACGGCGCTCGTCGAGTTGAAGGCGCGCTTCGACGAAGAGAGCAACATCGAATGGGCGCGGCGTCTCGAAGAGTCGGGCGTCCACGTAGTCTATGGAATGCTGGGCTTGAAGACCCACTGCAAGCTTGCGCTCGTCGTCCGGCGCGAGGGCGAGAGCTTGCGTCGCTACGTGCACCTCGCCACGGGCAACTACAACCCGACGACCTCGCGCATCTACACGGACATCGGCCTCTTCACCACAGACGAAGAGATAGGCGCGGACGCCACGAACCTCTTCAACTACCTCACGGGCTACTCGCGCTACTCCAAATACAACTGCCTTCTCATCGCGCCCGTGAATTTGCGCGAGCGCATCTTGGCGCTCATCGAGCGTGAGGCCGCGCACGCCTCCGCGGGCCGAGAGGCACGCATCATCGCAAAGATCAATAGCCTCACAGACCTCGCCGTCATACGCGCGCTCTACGCGGCGTCGCGGGCAGGGGTTTCGATTGACCTCGTTGTGCGCGGCGTCTGCATGTTGCGCCCCGGCATCGCGGGCGTGTCAGACAACATCCGTGTGCGGAGCATCGTCGGTCGCTTTCTCGAACACAGCCGCATCTTTTATTTCGAGAACGGCGGGGATAAGGAACTCTTCATCGGCAGCGCCGACTGGATGTCGCGCAATCTGGATAGGCGCGTCGAAGTAGTAACGCCTATAAAGAGCGACGAGTTGAAAAAGTATTTGAAGGCGGTCGTCCTCGATACCTACCTGCGCGACAACACGAAGGCGCGTGAGCTACAACCCGACGGCTCGTACGTTCACGTTCGCGCCGATGCGGTTGGAGAAAAAGTTGACAGCCAGAGTTTTTTCCAACGCGCCTGATCAAGACACGCCGGGACGACGGCCCTCGCTTCCCTTCTCTTTGTGCTAACCCTGCTTCGAGCCGCCGCTCTTCTCAAGCGGACGCTCTCGCCAATCACATCGAGCGAATTAAGCAAAGCGTAAACTCGACGTAACATTCCCTTTATAGGGTTCGTCTAACGTCGTACGGGGATGGTTCTAACAACACCGGCAGAGGAAGAATAATTCTTATGGCTGACGAACACGACGAGACGACAGGAGCGGAATTTGAAGATGTGACGCCCGTGATTGAAGAAGACGGGGTGGACGATGATTCCGACGATGAAAGGCCGGATGGCGAGGAGACGAGTGATACAACCGGCGTTGATTGATTTCGTCCGGGGCGGAAAAAATTTTGACGCTCCGCTTTCGCGGCGCGAGGGCAATCCTCGCGCCGCGCTTTTTTTGAGAAGGTGTCTTTGGCGGGTGATGTCAGCGCGAAATGGTCGTCTGGGAAGAAAGCAAAGGAGTTACAGATGAGCGATCAGAACCCGATTGAAAGAGCCGCGCGCGAAGCGCGTAAAGCCGCCGAACGCGCGCGTGCGTTCGCCGACCTGTTCGAGGAGTACGCAGCCTGCCTTCTCGTTTCCGGCGAGAGGATACACGCCGCGGAGCTACGCATGTTGGGGAAGGACAAGTTCGCGGAAATCCGCGAGGCCCTCTCGGATAGTGAAGACTGGATTCGTCTGGCCGAATGGCGCGAGGAGGTGATGTTCGCAAGCACGTCGCCTTGAATGAGGCGCAAGCCCGCATCAATACGGAATAAGCAAATCAGTTGACCTGCCGCGCCCCCCAAGCGCGAGCCATCGTGGGAGGTAAACTTGATGAAGTCACGATTCGATTCGTCGCAACTCAAGTTGATAAGCGATTTTGACCCTCCGCCGTCGAACGCCGATCTGGTCGGTCGAGTTTTCTCCGACGGCTCATCGGACGTTCGCATAACCGGCGTGAGCCGTACAAACCCGGCTCAGGTAATCGTCGAGCGTGAAATGGACGGACGTGTCTGGACTGTTCCTGCCGGACTCATCCGGTTGATTATCAAGGGTGAGCGAAAAAAGAGAGCCGCTTAAGAGTTGTCGTCACGGAAGAATTATGTCCAGACCGGTTCTCATCGTCGAAGACGACCCGGACATCGCCGAGGGCTTGCGCTACAACCTTGAGCGCGAGCGATTCGAGACGCGAGTCGCGCTCAACGGCGAGCAAGGGCTAGAGGCCGCGCTCGACGCGCACAATCCGCCCGCGCTAATCATCCTCGATCTTCTGCTCCCCACAATGAGCGGACTCGAATTGTGTCGCCGCCTCCGACGCGAACCGGCGACGGCGAGAACGCCCATCATCATCGTCAGCGCGTGCACTTCGGAGACGGACGTTGCGACCGGACTCGACCTCGGCGCGGACGATTATCTGAAGAAGCCTTTCTCCGTGCGCGAACTACTTGCGCGTATCCGCGCGATGCTTCGACGCGCGGAGTCGGACACAACCATCTGCTACAAGGACGCTCGTCTCTCGATTGACTTCGCGCGCATGAGTGTCTCGTGTTCCGGGGCCGATGTGAGGTTGACGCGCAAAGAGTTTGAGTTGCTGAGGGCTTTGGTGTCGAACGTGGGGCGCGTCTCCACGCGTCAGCATCTGCTCGACAACGTATGGGGCTACAACCACTACGGCGATTCGCGCACGCTCGACGTTCACATACGACGCCTGCGACAGCAACTCGGCGCGTGCGGCGATTCGATTGAGACGGTCATCGGCGTCGGTTATCGCTTTACGCGTTGCGAAGCATGCGGCAACGACACCGAACCGGGCGACGTGAGTTTAGAATCCGGCGTCGAGGAATAGAGCGGGACGCGCGATGTAATCGAATCTTAAAGCTGAATTAACGTCCGCTCAAGACGGCGCGACTATCGTTGTCATCGTCCCGAAAGGGCAACCGAGAGCAAGGGGGAACGGCCACGTGAGGAAAACCGGAAGAACACGTGGCCTAAAATTTTAAGCGTAAGCGACAGAGACGCGAGACGTTTGCGCGAACGCGACATCTGCAAAACGCCCGACGACAAGGCGCTCGTCGTTCTCCCCCGCATCCTCGGCAGCCACTCGCTCTACAGCCTCCACGACGGTTGATATACACGAACTCAAGTGCGCTGGCGTACGACGTGGAACGACAAACGCGCCGTCGTCACCATGCTGCGGCCCGTGTAGAGAAAGATCGTTACCCAGAGCATTTGAAGGAGTAGAACGAGCCAACCGCTCGCAAGCGAACTCATGCCTGCCAGCACGTCCGGCTCTCGCACTTGCGGGACGGGCGTAAATACGACAACCGCCGCCGAATAGATGAGCGACATCGCAGCCATAAACTGATATGCGGAGATGCGTCCGCCCCCGCGATAGTCGGCCCTGAAGAACTCGGACGCGACGCGCCACCCCTGTGTGACGAAGACAGGGACGATGAAAGCAGTTCCCCAGTTTGACTTGAAAAAAAAGTATGTGCCGGCGAGAGCCGCCGCCGCGTGGACGATTGCCGTCACGGCTTGGATGGGGACGACCGGCGAGCCGACCAGTGCGCCCTCGTATGCGACCTTCTTCGTATTGCCTGTGAAGACGAAGCAATGGCGGCTGAATATGCGTTGCAACAGCGGGTGGCTTTCACGAAGCGGCTTGCCGTAACAACACCCGAAGCTGATGCAAGCGAGCCGGCCCAGCCCTTCGCCGAACGCGTAAGCAATCCCGGCGGCGGCGAACAACGGAAGCGCCGGGATTTCCGTCTCGCTTTTGCGTAAGAAAATATTGATGAAGTAGATCGCGCAAGGAAGTACGAGCGCGCCGACGAAAGAAGCTCCCCCCACGGTGAACGTGTAGCGTTTGCCTTCGACCGCACGCGCGACGAATTTCGCGGCGGGCACGCTGAAGGCCAGCAAGACCCCGACGATAATCAGTGTGCTCAAGAGAGCCACGCCGATGGCGCTCATCAGCAGAAGGATGATGGCGACGCTGAAGGCGCAGGCCGTCGCGTTGAAGAATCCGTAGTAAGTTAAATTCAAACCCTTCCAGCCGCCGTCCGCGTCACGACTCACTGGAACGGCGGCGATTATCTGCCAGCCTTCGTTCGGAAGTACGCGGAATCCCCACGCGAAGAGCGCCGCGAACAGCGCGGCGAGCGATAGAACGAAAACTTCAGGCGACATGAGCAACCTCCGCTTGTGAAGTTCGGTTTTCAAGAATCGAAGCGCGTCCGTTATCGTCGGGAGCGAGTTTGTTTACAGGAGTCGCAAGGAGCGAGCGCACCGCCGTCTCCGTCTCCACGAGCGTCTGTCCGAGACCGAGCGAGAAGCGGCTGTGGACATCGCGCCGTTGAAGGTTGCCGACAATGTCTTCGGCGAAGCGCACGCGCCCGCGCTCGAAGAGGAGGACGACCGTGCTGCCGCCGGGACGAAACAAACACTTCGGCTGGCCGCGTTTGATATACATTCCGGGCGCGACCGCGCGCGGCGAAAGGTATTCTTCGTCGCTGTAGCACTGCACGACTTGGCCTATCATCAACGCGGCGACCTCGACGATGGCGACGAGTCCGACGCCGCTTCCGTCTTCCACGTCTGTCTGAACAATCGTGACCGACCTGCGGTTCTTCGAGTGCGCCGAGATGGTTCGGACAAGAGCGCCGGGGTTGCAAGAGTGGTAGCGCCCTTCCAACTCGTAGAAGTCAACGACCGTGCCTGAGACGGGCGCGTGTACGTAGTGATACTTTTCAGGCGTGAGCCGGAAGACGGCGAAGTCGCCGCCGTTGAATGCGCCGGGCCAGTCGCGGCGGCCAACGCCAAGCAGTTCTTCATGGTCGAAGAACTTACCTTTGATGAAGAGCGCCGACGCTTCGCCGAGCGACCCGACGAGCACGCGCGAGTCAGCCGGACAGACGATGGCCGAAGGGTCAAGGGGAAGAGGGCGACACTCCCGGTAGCGTATCTGTCGCTCGAAAATTTTGCGCGGCGTGTCGAGCGAGTGCGGCGGCAATAGACATTCGTCGAGATTGACGCCGCACTCGCGCATGAAGCGAAGCGTGCCGGTGATGCGCGCTCCGATGAAAGTGTCGTAATTCAGAAAGGCGAGCGCTGAAGAGAGTCGCCTGCTCGTCGCCATGCGAAAAAGCCACGGCGCGCGCTCCAACGCATCCGAATAGAGAGCGCGCACGAACGCGTCGCCGCGCAGTCGTTCAGTACGCACCGCACGCGTATGCCGCTCGATGTACTGATGCTTCTGTCCGTTCATGTCTCGCTGTCTTCGAGTCTAAGACTTCGCCCGCGCGACGCGCGTCCTCTACGATGACTGTGAGGAGCAGCCTGATGAGACGCAGCAATTGCCGCTCGTCCAGATGCCCGTCGAGCAACGACTCTTCCGACTGCGTCAAAAATTCTCGCGCGCCTTGCTCCATTTGATTCGAGAGCGAAGCAGTCGCTTCTGAACCGCCGGAAGGATGACTACAATAACGCTCCAAGTCTTCGCGCAGGTGCGCGATTGCCTCGCTGACGTGTCGCCGGCGGAGGTCTTCGCGGTAGTAATCTTCAGCCGCGATGTTGAACTCGCGCGCGCCGACCGACATGGCGCTCTTCTCGCCGAGCCGCGCGAGAATGGCGCGCAATAATTTCCCCGTCGCACTTTCGCGCGAATTCGCCAGACGTTCGGCGAGGTCGGAGAGGCAGCTTTCCGCGCCCAACATCTCAACAACTTCCGCTCCTTCGTGCCGGAGAGTTTCGAGTAACGCACGGCGGTATTCGTCGAGCGGGACGCGGATGTAGCCGGTGTGACGGCGACTGAGTCGCGTGCGGCGCACAAAGCTGAGCACGCGTCGAAGGAAAAGGTTCGGCGTGCCGGCGCGCACGTAGAAGACCGGAAGCCCTATGGCCGCGCCGAAGAATGCTTGACGTCGTTCGCTCTCGCTCGAAGGGTCGTCGGGAATCCGCGCGTGCGTGTACGCGCCGGAGAGCGCGTACTTGAAGGCGACGACGGTGATGAGTTGCTGCAATTCGACTGCCGGAGCGAAGTCTTCGTCGAAGCCCTCGAAGATGCTGTAGTGACGCCCCTCGAAGCCGGAGAAATTCATGTGCGCGAACTCGCGTAAGGAGAAAGGCTGGTACAACTTCAAACGGCGGTCTGCGACGCCCATGTTCTCAAGGTCTGCCTTCAGACGCTCGACGTTGCCCGGTGTGCCGTCGAGCGCCGAACTCGCTTCGGTCGAGAGCCACGCGACCGGGTAGTCAATCAAACGAAAGTCGGGCACGAAGTCGCCGCGAAGATTGAAGAGGCGCGCGAGCAGATTGTCTAAACGCTGCGGCCCGTAAGGCGTGAGCGCGTGACCGAAGATGCGAAGGCGTGCTTTGCGCCTCCAGTGTCGCCAGAGCATGCGAAGGTGCGTGTAGTCGAGTTCGTGCGGGAGGAAGCTGAGGACGCGCTCCGGGTGGAAGTCGGAGAAGGAGAGGCGGTAGGGCGCGGCGGTGTATGTGCCGGCGAAGAGCGGGAGGAAGTGTTCGCAGATTTTGATGACGAGGTCGCCGAGCCGCTTCTCTTCGCGGGACGTGAAGCCCGAAGACGTGTCTGAAATCAGTGCGGCAAGCTTGCGGCTGCCGAGGCTCAGGTGCGTGCCGTTGTTGGATAGACTGACGTTCGACGTGTTGGGGAGTACGATGAGGTCGTTCGTGACGATTCCGGCTTCGCGCAGCTTGGCGATGGCGTTCAGTTGACTGCGGCTTGAGACCATGTGCGCGACGTGCATGTAGTCGCACTTGGCAGCGCCGTCGTCCCAGCCGGAAAGACAAGGGTTGATGAAAAGCTCACGGTAGAAGGCGTCGGAGATGCAGTCGTTCAACTCCTTCTGCCTGACGGGCGGGTGCGGGGCGAAGAAGACGAGCGCGCGCTGTCCGGCGTCTTCGAGTCCGAAGCTTTTGTTCGCCCACTCGATAAGCAACTGCGTGAGAAGAAAACGGCGCGCCGCCTCGCGCGCCACCGCTTTGCCGAGACTCTGATTTTTTCTTGAAGGGACGACGTGAAAAGAGAAGGTTTCCGGCGAAACTAAATCGTTCAGAAAATGTCGGGCGAGCCGAAGAAAGGCAGCTTCGGTTTCCGTGCCGGCAAGACCTAGTCTCGCTATCGCATCGGCAAGCGCTATCTTGAGCAGGTAGCTGACGGGGACTCGCGCCCATTCTTCGCCGTTCTTATTAAAGGTGAATCGCGCCGCGTCGGGGCGCGGCTCGCCGAGCGAGTCGTGTCGGCTGACGAGGAGGTCGCGCCGGAAAGTTTCCCGCGCGGCGCGCGCGAGGACGCGCAAGGGGAAGCGTACCCAACTGTTCTCCCAGACGCGTCTCCGATTCTCTTCGAGGTAGTGTCGGAGTTCGGCGACGGCTTTGCGCGGCGCTTCACCCGCGGCGGCGCGGCGCGCGACGTTTGCGTAGTAGCGCGACTCTTCGATTGCTACCGGAAGGTCAACCGCGCGCGCGTCGCCCGATACGACCGCCTGCAATTCGTTCTCAGTTCCGGCGGTCGCGTCGCCGGGCGTGAAGGGGAGTTGTTCGACGCGAACGCACCCGGCCAAAGAGTCGAGTGCGCGCGGTACAACCCCTTGAAAGGCGTGGGCGATTTCTTTCGTTCGTGTACTCAAACTGAGTTGGCGCTGTCTTATGTTAAGAGCAAACGTCGTCGAACGAGATGGCACAACACCCCGCGTAAAAAGAGACTATAAGAGCCTGTGGTTTAGAGAGCGTTACCGTGCGGTTAAAAGTCGGTTAAGAGATGAGAGCGATAAGACAGCCTAATCCGGCAACACTTGAAGGCGCTTCGCCAGCGCGCGCGAATTTTGGTCGGACGAGCGAGGCCAAACGCGCGACGTTGCGAGGCGACCACGTTGGGTTTCAGCCGGATTGAATTTTGAGGGCTTGTATCGTTATGTAGGCTGAAGCTGCTCGCAAACGGGAGTCAGTTAGCTTTAACTTTCCAAGCATCGCCCGGCGCGAGATGAATTCGGACTGAAGATTCCGTTAAATAATCGAGGGTTGACGCTTCTACGACTCTCCGACCTTTGATTGTTTAGTGCCCCGTGATAAGTTGCGGACGAGTGAAACTACCCCCCCTGAAAAGGTTTCCGTATGTCAATCGCCAACGAGTTGAGCAGCGAAGTTGCCGCCGCGGTTTTTACCAGCGAAGACGTTGAGAAGAGCGCGAAGTTGTTGAGCGCCCTGCTTCTGTTTCAGGACACGTTGCGCGCGCTCTCAAAGGATGAGCGCCGGCGTCGCCTCTTGAAGATACTACCCATCGAGCCGTTTCCTTCACACAGCATCGCTGCCGCGAAGAACGCGCGGGCACGCCCTGAGAATTGATAAGCTGCGCGCGTGATAAACGACCGCCGTCAGCGAAACATCGTGGATAAACCTACAGAGACTGACTCCATCTTTGATGGCTGACGCGCAATTAAACTTCAAAGGTCGCGCCGGCCTTTGCCTCACTTATCTTTGCGCTTGCCCTTCTTCGCGCTTGCCTTCTTCCTTTTGCCCTTGGAGGATTTGCCCTTCGCCTTCTTGCCGCCGGAGCCTTTGAAAATATCGCCCAAGTCTAGCCCCAGAAGATCATTCAACTGGGCTAAAAGCACGGGTGTCGCGCTGGCTACGAGCGTCGGGACGATTACATCTTCGACTCTGGGAAGTTGATCCGTGAGCCAGTCGCCGATGTCCGACATCCCGCCCGCGATTCGCGCAACCAACGGCTCCAGCGCATCATGCAAACGCTCGAACGCCTTCGTCTCTTCCAGCGTGTCGGCGACCTTGTAGCCGACGGCCAAGCCGACGACGAGCGCGCCTATGCTCCACTCGACCGGATGACGGCGAAACTGTTCGCGCCAATCGAAGGTCTGCGCGACAGTTTCCTTCACCGATTCGTATTGATCGGTCACAGTCTCCTTTATCTCCGTCACGGTCTGCGAGATTGACTCGCGCGCCTCCTCCATCTGCCTTTGAAGCTCGACCTTCGTCGAATCTTCTTCCGCGCCGCCGATAGTTGCCGCCCCAACTCCTATATCCGTCACCGCTTCTTCCTCCTTAGAGTGAAGGCGTGAGCATACGACATCATTTCTTTGTTTCCTTACTCTTTTTCTTCTTTTTCTTTCCCGACGCCCTGTCAACGACGCCCGTAATCAACGCCGTGGCGAGCGAGGCGGCCACTTCCGGGCCATACTTCTTCACGGCCTTCTTCATCTGTTTGCCCAAAGCCTTCTTCGTCCGGTTCTTGATGATAGCCATTTCAGCAGTCGCATCCTTTCTACGTGTTTGATAGTTTATTATAACAAAGCGCCGGGGCAATAGTTTAACTCCTCTGACACCTCCAGTTCACTCAGCCGTCACACGCGTCTGTTACTTGATGCACTGCTCATAGAGCATTAGGACTTTCTCAAACAGGTGAATGACATTAGACTTTGGCCGTGAAAACGACTCGACAAATCTACTGTCAATATTTGCTATCGAGCCAGATCAACTACACCTGCAC
>Ga0081539_10004743_pt1 | contig 14705 bp, 15 predicted proteins | sample TabmetS4T2R2_FD_71023 | JGI IMG/M metagenome (GOLD analysis project Ga0081539, IMG submission 71023) | Tabebuia heterophylla rhizosphere microbial communities from the University of Puerto Rico - S4T2R2 | ecosystem: Host-associated > Plants > Roots > Rhizosphere ...
TGATTTTCATTCCTTTAAGATAGTTTTTAATCTCCACTCTATTTAACGCAAAGCCCAGGCTCAATGAATACATTGATATGAATCCTCTTTGTGCAACATAACGTCCTTTATGTGGTATAACACGGCTTGAGTTGAAACAGGCATGGCGGAGGTTAGGTCGCCACTGGAAAATCGCTTGTAGGGCATCCTAGAGAGCCGAAAATGACCACAGGGCTTGTTAAAGTCGAAAAGGGGATCGTGCTCCCGGCCATCATCGCCGGCGAAGGCCAGAGAGCCAGCAAACGCTTTTTAGAGTTCTTCACCGCCAACATCCGAAACCCCAACACGCGGCTTTCCTATATGCGAGCTATCAGTCCGTTTCTCGCCTGGTGCGAGGAGCGCGGCCTAGAGCTGCGCCAGGTCGAGCCGATAGCAGTAGCGGCCTACATCGAGCAGCTAACCCAAGAGCGAGCGCCGCAGACCGTGAAGCAACACCTAGCGGCGATCCGAATGCTGTTTGACTGGCTTGTGACGGGGCAGATCGTGCCGTTCAACCCCGCCGCATCCGTGAGAGGCCCGCGCTACAGCATCAGGAAAGGCAAGACGCCAGTGCTCTCCGCCGAGGAGACGCGGAAGCTCCTCGACAGCATAGACACCTCGCACGTCGTCGGCCTGCGCGACCGGGCACTGATCGGGGCGATGGTTTACAGCTTCGCCCGCGTCTCTGCGGTCGTGAATATGAAGGTCAGGGATTATTACCCGCAGGGCAAACGCTACTGGATACGCTTGCATGAGAAGGGCGGGAAATTCCATGAAGTGCCGGCGCACCACACGGCGGAAAAGTACCTTGATGAATATATCGAGGCTGCCGGCATCTCTGAGGAGAAGAACAAGCCGCTGTTTCGCTCGACGAGGGGCAGGAGCCGCGAGCTAACCGCGCGAGCGATGAGCCGCTTTGATGCTTACAAGATGATTCAGCGACGGGCAGAGGACGCCGGCATCTCGTCAGAGATCGCTTGTCACACTTTCAGGGCGACGGGCATTACTGAGTATCTGAGGAATGGCGGAACTATCGAGCACGCGCAGCAGATCGCGGCGCACGAGTCGCCAAGAACGACCAAGCTTTACGACCGGACGAGTGATGCTATCAGCTTAGATGAGATCGAGCGGATTGTCATTTAGCGATTTTGAGGAAAGGTACATGAGAGGACTCGTTCTCTGCGAAGAGTTATTTGATTCTCATATGACGCAACGCCGGAACAATAATGCCGATCCCCGCCTAAATTATCTTGGGGGCAGAATGTGCTCGCCCTTATTCTCTATTTAGACCGCTTTAAGCCTTCTCTTCCCGTTGCTGTGTTACTTCTCCGGTAGAGAAGTATCATTTATGAAAAGTTGTCGCGTTGATTGCATGAGTAATGATATAGTATCGCGCCGTGAAACAGTATTTTTCTGATTTTTTTGAAGTTCCGCCAGAGGTCGTAGAAGAGTACGGTGCTTTCGATGTTTCCCTTCTTGCAGACCTACCACTCTTCATTGACCCCTTTCTCCTCTTCAATAGTGATAAGGCAGAGTACCAGCAGCTTCACGAGGAGATCATTACCTATCTTAAATTTCTCAGAGACAAATCTACCGATGCTGATTTAGGCAAAGGACTGATTGAGGCATGGTATCGGTTCCCGGAGATCAAGCAGAATTGGCTTGGCTTTTCCGCCACCGGCAACAAAGGTAGCGGCTTGGGCCGAGCGTTCGCTATTGCTCTCCATCAAAACCTACACCGTGTCTTTACGGATTTCGGGAAAGAGCGTGTCACCCAGGGCAGCCACCTAGAGAAGCTTTGTTTAATCGCTGATGGTGTCGGCAAGGACAATATCAGCGACTTTACTACGAACCTTATCCATAAGTTCTTACTCGAATACACCCAAGACTTCGCCCAAGCGAATATTAAGGAGGAGTACCGAAGGAAAGTTAAAGTCGGCAAAGTGCGGTTCAACTATGAAACCGAAACGTGGGAGTACGGAATTTACGATCTGCCGTCTTTCAACGGGGATTATGTGCTGCTCACGCCAAAGGACATTTTGACGAGAGACGAGACATGGATTTGTAAGCCCGATCTACTGGATAACTTCGCCGTCATTCCAACGGCGATTTCTGACGATGCGCTCCGGGCGCAAGTGAACAACTACTTTATGAAGGTCTTACCGAAGGATAAAGACGGTGAGGCCCAGGAGACGAAGAAGGCGAAGCGCGAAGCCGCATCGCGCACCCTCAAGGAATATCCTGAGATCATTGACTACTACATCAAATACAAAGAGGAGCACGGCGACGACGCGGAGAATATCAGCTCGTGGAAAGTCAAAGAATCAAAGCAGCTCTATCACGATCAGTTCAAGCAACTCAGCGAAGCACTAGCCCGCCTTACCAGCTTCTATAACCTCGCCGGCGACACTTACGAGGAAGCCTACGAGCGTGTCATGTTCCTTAAGGACGTAATCGAGAATAACGATGGCTACAGGCTGTTCTACTTGAAAGGAAAGCCCATCGAGCGCGAGGAGGATATACAAATCCTGTATCGGTTGACTTGGCGCGCGACGCCCTCAGACGTGAATCGAGAAGTAAACAACGGGCGCGGCCCGGTGGATTTCAAAATCTCACGAGGCAGTAAAGACAAGTCGCTCGTGGAGTTCAAACTGGCGAAAAACTCTCAACTTAAGCGCAATTTAGAAAAGCAAGTTGAAATCTACGAGGAGGCAAATCAGACAAAGAAATCCCTGAAAGTGATTTTATACTTTTCTCAGGAGGAGCTAGACCGCGTGACGAGGATTCTGCGAGAGCTGAAATTAACCGATGCCAAGAACATTATTTTGATAGACGCGCGCAACGACAATAAACCCTCCGCTTCACTTGCCGCGTAGCAACCCCTCTGCGTGCGCCGGTAGGTTGCTTTGCACGAAGAGGGCGATTTATCGCAATTATCTGTGGTATAAAAGCCTCTCGTCTCAATATCTAGTGAGATCGTTTTTATTTTCAACTCAACTACCTATAATTGAATTACATGAGCACTGTGTTTGCGTCGCAGACGCTTGGAAAGGTCAACTGGGATTTCGCCGGGGCTAAAACCGTCTTTTCTACACACGGCATCCACCCATACCCGGCCAAATACATACCGCAGATACCCGCCTCTCTTATTCAGGAACTATCCGACCCCGGCGAGCGCATAGGAGACATTTTCTGCGGGAGCGGCACTACTTTAGTGGAGGCGCTTTCACTTGGCCGGCACGCAGTTGGTGTAGATGCAAACCCGCTCGCCTGTCTGATTTCAGAAGCAAAGACGGTGCGGCTCACTGCCGAGGACAGACAATCACTTGAGGGGATAGTCACGCGAGCAAAGGCATTGGCGAGCGAGATCAGCGTTACCACGTCCGGCCTGTTTGCCGGTCGGGAAGGCTTTGTATCAAACGCCCCGCGTCCTGAGTCTGAAGCTCTTACATTTTGGTTTGAGCCGTTCGTCATAGAGGAGCTTGCACAGGCGCTTTCATGGTGCGACGCACTACCAACCGAGACGGCTAACAAGGTGGCGCGTGTGTCGCTCTCCGCAATTATCGTCGCCGTCTCCAAGCAAGATTCTGATACGCGGTATGTCCGGCGCGATAAAAACATTCCGCCTGGAGAGACCTTGCGGCGCTTTGCCCGATCACTCGCTAACACCATAGAGGCTATTTCAGAGTTCAACCGGGCGCTTACCCCAGAGCTGTGCTGCGACATACACCACGCCAACCTACTCACCAAGCCCGACATTGGTACGGTTGATTTGGTCGTTTGCTCGCCGCCTTACCCGAACGCATATAGCTACCATCTCTACCACATGACCCGAATGCTTTGGCTTGGGATGGATCAGCCTAAGTTCAAACGCGAAGAGATCGGGAGCCATCGTAAGTACAGCAGCCGAAGCCAAAACGGAGCGACAGCAGAAACATTTAGATCAGAAATGGATGTTATTTTCGACTGGCTCCGGGCGCACCTACGTGAGAACCGCTACGCCTGCCTTGTCGTCGGAAACTCCACCATACGAGGCGAGACGGTGGATAACGCCCAGCTCCTCGCAGACGTTGCAAAGGGGCGCGGTTTCCGCGAGGTCGCCCGCCTCAATCGAAATATGCAGGAGACCAAGAAAGCATTTAATCCCGCACACGGAAGAATTAAGACGGAGCAAATCGTAATCTTGCAGAACGCACCAGGAGTGCGGGCATGAGTGAGCTGGTTCGCTGCTACATGAAGCCTTATATCCAGCCCTTCGAGCGCAGCCTGGCGCTTGCAGAACTAGCATCCTTGAGCGGCGCAGAGCCACACCCCGCCCACGAGAAACATCACAAAGCCGGTGATTACCTAGTCCACTCCAACGTGCCGGCGCAGCAGCTCGCCCGCAAGCTGGCTTATTGGGAATCCGTCAGCACGGATGAGTTGCTACTAACCGATCAAGTCTTACGCGAGGCAACGGTAAGTGTCGCCCGGAACGGCGTCGCCTTTGAGGAGATTGAGTGGCTAGTAAATCTCAAATTACAGCAATCTATCCCTAACCGCAGAAGCCTACGCTACGGCCCGCATGGACTACACGAGTACCGAGGCAAGTTTTTCCCGCAGCTCGTCCGTGCGCTGATTAACGTCTCTCGCGTCCCTTCGGGCGGGATCGTAGCCGACCCGATGAGCGGGAGCGGAACAACGCTAGTCGAGTCCGTTTTAGCAGGCTGTCACGGTATCGGCCTTGATATGAACCCCCTTTCAGTATTCATGGGGAGGACGAAATGCGCCGTGCTCGCCGCGAATCCTCAAGAGCTTATCGAGGCGCACAAAGCGATCAGCGCCCGCCTCGCCGACGCGAACCCCGCCCACGAGGAGCTGATCTACTTTACTTCACTACCCAAGCCAGACCAGGAGTATCTAGTCAACTGGTTTTCTCCGAAGGCGCTTAAAGAGCTAGACGCTATTTCACAATCCATCCGGCAGTATGACGCTTCCCCCATCGCGCAAGATTTAATGCGCCTGTCTTTTAGCAACATCATTCGCGCCGCGTCGTTTCAGAAAGCCGCCGATCTGCGCGTGCGAAAAGAAGTCAGGCCGGACGAGGAGATACGCCCGATCACTGATTTCCTAGAGGAGTTTCGGCGTGCGGTAAAAACGGTAGTTTCGTGCGCCTACCAAATTCGAGGCTTAGAGCTGGGTTCCTTTGATCTTCAGGACGGCGATGCTCGCCAACTCCCGCGCGTGTGGGAAGCGTGGCGCGGCAAGGTGGACGCGGTAATCACGTCCCCGCCCTATGCGACCGCTCTACCCTACCTAGACACCGACCGTTTGAGCCTCATCTACTTGGGATTCCTTACGCGCAAGGGACAGCGCGACCGAGACCAGTTGATGATTGGGAACCGCGAGATCAGCGAGAAGCTACGGCAGGAATACTGGCGGCTCTTTGGGGAGGTAAAAGACCAGTTGCCGGCATCCGTCGCGGCACTCATCGAGCGAATTGATACACTGAACGCAGGTACAGATGTAGGATTCCGCCGGCGCAACCTACCATCTCTCTTAGCAAAGTATTTCTTAGACATGAAAGAGGTGCTTTCCGGCATCGCATATATCCTGAAGCAAGGAGCGTCGGCGTATGTCGTTATTGGCGACAACCACACGATTGCAGGCGGCGAGCGCGTGGATATTGCTACCGCCCATCTCCTCGCGGATATAGCCGAAACTGTAGGGCTAAACGCTGGCGATCATGTCCCGATGGATATGCTTGTCTCGCGTGAAATTTTCAAAAAGAACGCTGTAGCCTCCGAGACAATCCTTTGCCTACAGCGTCCTCACGGCCACTAATGAAACTTGGAGAGATTCGCGTCAAAGAGTTCCTTGACCGCACCGGCGGCGAGGTCAGAGGCCGCCTTGTCTCAGACGCGAAAGACCGAGCATACAGCGCCGATTACACCTACACGGAAGATACGGACGGCCTGCTACACATTACCCGCACCGGCAGCCGGTCAACGGTAGTGATGAAGCCCGTTATTGATCTGGACGAGGCGCTTGTATGCTTCTTCGGCTTCTACAGCGGCGACGGCGCAAAAGGCGGCGAGCGCCCGGATAACCCCGGCATCGTGCGGCCCCCTCTTTCCATCTCGCAGAGCGAACCGAATCTAATCCGATTCAGCGTTGAGCAGTTCCGCAAGGTATTTGAAAGCTCAATACACTTTTCGTTTTCGCTTGGCGAGGATAGCGCCTACTTTATGGCGGACGAAGGCTTGCGCGCCCTAGAAGCTCACTACGGAGGAGCATTACCACCAGCCGAACCGCTAAACCGAGTCCGCCCAACTCTCGACGCTAAGGATCGCCAGTACCTAGCAGAGCGCCGCCCCGTTGCGGGAGCCAACGAAACGCACCTAGCGTTCTACTACCAGCACAAGGACGCAATGGCGGAAATCCTTGCCGCGAGGAAGCGAGAGGACATTGACCGTGCAGGCATAGCCCTAACCGCGAGTGACAGCGTAACGGCATCCCTCCGAAGGCCGTTCAAAAAGGGCGCACGGCAGCCGGGCGGATCGAGCAGAGCCGATGAAACGCACGTCGGCGGTGTAACCGGCTTCGGAGAACTGTTCCTGAAAATGCTCCACGAGGCTGAAAGCTCCATCCAGGCAAACACACAGGAGTCAACACAGGGGCTAATCGTATGGTCTGACGTTCCCTCCGAAGTCGGGGAGCTAATCAACGTACAAGATTTCTTCACCCGTCACCCCTACGGGACTATCGGAGGCGAAAGGCCGAGGTTTACCGCAGCGACGCTCCCGACAGGCGGCGCAGCAACAGGGCGCATCATTGGCCGTTGGCCCAGGTCTCAAAACATAGAGGTAGCAACCGAGATCAGGATTGATCCCTTATGGTGCTACACAGCCGGCCTGTATTTGGCCGAGGGCAGCACAAGCAAGGCAGACATACTTGCGATGCCCCGCCGCCGGCTCTCGTCCCCGGCGCTTGGCTTCACCTCATCAGAGAACATTAGCCTTGAGCTGCTGCTACGCACGCTTCAAAAGCTATTCCGTCCTGAAGATTGCGTTACGGCGTGGAAAGTGAAAGTCGGATCGCAGTATTTCCCGGAGCTAGTCGTTATTGGCCTTAAGAATGCCGTCCCTATGCTGCGCGGCGGCGCAAGCGGGGACGGCAAGATGCGAACCGTAGAAATCTCAGTTGCGATTAAAGATTGGGCGCTTGGCGTCGCGCCCTGCATGATCCCCTATGCTGAAAGGTATTCGCACGTTGAGCCTACTGGCGCAGGAGTAGCCAGAATAGATATGTGGGCTTCCCCTACCCTGTGCCGCTGGTACTTTCCGTTATTGCTTTACGCCACATTCGGCGCGACCGTCACCGATCCGGCCACCGAGCTTTGCTAATGACTACGCACCTATTTTTACCAACCCTAACACTCACGGAGAGCACCTTGCTCCCGGAACATGAGGCATGGCTAACCTCCTGGCTTGAGGAGCTGGAAACTAACATCGAGGCCGGCGATATCGCGGCGTCCCTATGTCTGCAAGGAGCTATCAGCGAAATTGCATTGCACGGCTCGCTCAACACGGATTGGCTCGGCGTGATGGATGAGTTCCTAATGCGCGATGGAAAGCCTATCGCGTATTCAGAGCAGTACGGGAAGCGCCTTTATCAGTTCGCACAATGGATTCAAACGGAAGTCCACGCGATCCACGCCCGCCGGTGGATCGAAAGGGCTTCGGAGCACGCGGAGTCGTTGGACTATCCAGCACTTATCGAGGAACTGATACAGCCATCCGGGTGGATTTATAACCCCGCAGTAAGTCCCACCGGCCTGCGTACCCGGATGAAGTCTGAGTACCTTATGTCGCTAGCAATGGGAGTTGAAATACTCTCCCCTTCTCCGATTCTCGACCGCAACAGAGAGCAGTTTGAAGCAACCTTATCCGCAGAGCCGGTCACAGGCTATTTGAGCGCCGAATACTTCCGGCAACACGCCCTCGCTATCTTGAACGCAACGAACCTTGCTCCGGCGACCATTGAGGCGGTTATTAGCTCGTGCGAAGTAGGCGAGGGATACTGCGACTTCGACGTGAAAGCGAAGATTGACGATTATATGGGCACAGCCAAGAGGGTAGGGCGAGATATTCCCGTTCACTCTGCGCTCTCTAGCCTGCACGCCCTTTCTCTTTCGTCACTTTGCGACGAGGCCACACAAGAGCGCGTGCGCGCCCGGCTAGGTAGTTTCGCTGAACACTTGAGAGCAAACCCGCTCGATATACAGCCATTCAAGATGCGAGATATTGATATACCGTTCGGCACTGGTTTATCACCACTAGAAATTGTGGCGGCATCAGGGATTGTTGTTCGGTTATGATTCTTAGTGAAAGAGGTTTTTATAATGCCGCGTTCAATATCGTCAGTCATTCCGAACGCCGAAGATTTACTTGCACTTGAGCCGGAGGAGTTAGCCGGCGTGCTGCTTCAATATGTCGGCGGCCTTGAAAACCAAAACCTGCACCGGGGCAATGCATTTAACGGAGAAACAATAGTTCAGGGATACCCACGCCACCAGCACGAGGAAATTAAGCGTGCCCTTATGGAAGCCTGGATATGGCTAGAGCGCGAAGGCATGATTGCTCCGAGGCCGGGGAGTGATAGGGATTGGATTTACATTACTAGGCGCGGCAAGCGTCTTATCGAGTCGGGAGATTTTGAGTCTTACCACAGAGCGAGCTTGTTGCCGAAGCACCAGATTCACCCGGTAATAGTTCAGAAGGTTTACAACTCATTTTTACGCGGAGACTACGACGTTGCAGTTTTCCAGGCTTTCAAAGAAGTAGAAATTGCTGTGCGGGATGCCGGTAACTTTGCCGCTATTGATCTAGGTGTACCCTTAATGCGGAGGGCTTTTAATGTGCCGAGCGGCCCTTTAACAGATACAAACGAAGTACCCGCAGAGCAGCAAGCACTTTCCGATCTCTTCGCAGGAGCTATTGGATACTGTAAGAACCCTCAGAGTCACCGCAACGCGCCACTAGAGCCGGCGGAGGCCGTAGAGCTAATCATGCTCGCTAGCTATTTACTCCGCATCGTTGATTCGAGGAACACGACCACATAAGTATGACAATCTTTCTCTTATTCCACATTACAGTAAATTTATCGCTCACCTACCAGAGACACTAGGAAAGACATAGCGCACACAGTTCCCTCTTCCACAAAAAGAGTTAAACTTTGGAATTACAATATACGCTATCTACAAGTAACGCTTTTCATTTATTAGCTATCTAAGTCAGGCCCTTTGGTCACCCAACTTTCTGAATCAATCAAAAGACGATCTGATATCACAAAGATATATTCTAGCTATCAAATTCCTAGCAAGTTGATATATTCCCTGCTGTTCTATGTTAATGTGTTGAGGCGAAATCGCAGCAATATCAGCGAATTTCTTGCATGGCGGCTTGGAGGAGAACATTGCAATCAAATGACAGGCAAGTCCTTCGCCCTCGCGCCCTCTCTTTCCTTGCGCGTGAAGCCTCTTTCCGCGCATTAGTAAAGAGATCGCCTAGTTCCTCATCACTCATCCCGCTCTCTTCAATATTGCGGCGGAATGGGGCGAGGATTTCATCAAAAGACTTCTCCGCCAGGAGGTCTATCCGGTCTCGTCTCTTAGTTCCCTCCTCGACGAGCGACTTAACATAGTCTTCAAGCGGCAAGCCTTCTTTGGCTGCCTGTGTTTTAACGGACTCTTCAACATCAGACGGCAAGTCAATCGTGATGGTCATAGCTACTATCCTTTACTCTTCTCGGTTCTTCGGCGTCTGATAAAAATTGTAACCAATAAGGTGTTCAAGCTCTTTTCGGCTATAGATTCTCAGAAGTCCTCGACGGGCACACCGCGAAAAGAAGAGCAAGTTTACCATAGCGCGCCGATCCCTTAGATAAAAGACTTGCGCCAATGATTTTAAAATGATATTTACCTGATTTCAAATTTATTTCGTGAGGGAAACCCCATGATAATCGTTGTTGGCGGCATTAAAGGCGGTTCCGGCAAGACAACCCTAGCGACCAACCTAGCCGTGATACGGAGCGCGGAGGGGCATGACGTTCTGCTTATTGATGCGGACGATCAGGAGACCTCGACCGATTTCACCATCATACGGAACGAGCGCCGACCCGATGGCGCGGGGTACACGAGCATCAAGCTCACCGGCGCAGCCGTCAGGACGGAGACTTTGCGCTTGGCGAATAAGTACGAGGACATCATTATTGACACGGGCGGGCGCGACACCACGAGCCAGCGCGCGGCGCTTACCGTCGCCAACTTCTTGCTAGTGCCTTTCGTGCCCCGATCCTTCGACGTGTGGACGCTCGAAAAGGTCTCAAGCCTCGTGAACGAGATGCAGGCCGCAAACCCCGACCTTCAGGCGTACACCTTCATCAACCGCGCCGACCCGCGAGGGCAGGACAACGACGACGCGGCGGAGGTTCTCAGGGAGACCGAATCGCTCTCGTTCATCGAGACGCCTTTAGGCGCGCGAAAGGCATTTAGCAATGCCGCTGCCGCAGGGCTGGCCGTCACTGAAATAAAACCCCAAGACCCGAAAGCTACGGAAGAGATGATGATGCTATACAGATATATTTTTGATACCAAAGAGGCATCAGCGCCGAAAGGAGTTGGAGCGTAATGGCGATTTCACGAAAGCCCAAGCAATCATCCAGTACCGCGAAGAATGTTGACGTGAACGCCCTCATTAACAAAGGGGGAAGCGTTGGCGGAAAAAATGGCGGGCAAGAGCGAGACGCCGTGCCGGTCATTCTCAGAGTGCCCGAGGACATTCTTGAAAAGGTTGACGCCAGCGTGCAGGCCAGGCGTATCAAGACGCCGCGCCACACGTGGTTGCTCGAAGCCGTTTTAGAAAAGCTGGAGAGGGAATCAGCTTAATATCGGACTGATATTAAGCTGATATTATTAAGGCACGTACTTTGAAGAGACGAGCCGCGTACTTTCAGGAGACGAAACCCGTACTTTGGGGAGACCGATCCCGTACTTTGGGGAGACGAGCCACGTACTTTGAGGAGACGAATTTGAATTTAATTGCTGAAAGTGCTTGCTTTATCGGACGCTAACTATTATTAGACTTTCTTAGACAACAACAACAAGGTGTTGTTGCTCTGATTTCCTTACGGAAAGGCCGCACATGACCGAGCAGCTAGAACTGGCCCCACAAAACACGATCAGGATTGAAACGGCGCTTTCGCGCTTTCCCGTCCACCGTCTAGCGAAGCGCGGCAACATCAGCATTGAGATCAACGAGAGAAGCAGCACAGGAGAGCTAAAGACCAAGTGGGAAGTTACCCACAATAGCAAATACGGGCAGCCCGGCCCGCTCGCCTACAAGGTTGATACCCTCATCGTGAATCGGAGAATTGACGACGAGCGGCCAGCCATCCCCAAGATAATTAAACTAGGAAGTCTCAGCGATATTTGCCGAGAATTAGGAATGCCACCAAGCGGAAAGAACACAAACGACGTAAAAAAAGCTCTCTATCAAAACGCTAGTGCTTTCATTACCGCTAAGACCAGCTACAAAGGGAACGAGGGAACAGACCGGAGCTTTGAGGCAGCATTCACGCGATACAGCGCCATTTTCACAGGTGAGAGATTTCCTGACGGTCACAAAGCAGATGCGGTCTATCTGATTTTGAATGATGTTTACATTAAGGTGCTAAACGATGCTCAGACCCGACCCCTCGACTACGATTACTTGCGGGAGCTTCCGCCAGCGCCGCGCAGATTCTATGAGCTGCTAAGTTTTCAAATGTTCGCTGCACTCAGGAACGAGCGCCCACGCGCTCGGATGCTTTATTCCTATTACTGCACCCGTGCCCCTCAAATCCGCTATTTCGATTACGAGCACGTCAAAAAGCAGATGTACAAGGTTCACTCTCCGCACCTGAAATCCGGCTACTTGGCAAAGGTTGAGATTCAGGAGCAACGAGCCGAGAGCGGAGAACCCGACTGGATAATGCTTTACACGCCAGGGCGACGGGCGAAGGCAGAATTTCGTGAGGCCACTAAGCCACGCGCGATCCAGCGCCCGAAGCAGACGCCCGAGCTGTCGCCCGCCGCGACCGAGCCGGAGCAGCCCGCGCCGGCGCAAGCCGTCCGCGAGGCAGAGCCGCAGGAGCTTGACCCGCTCGTGACCAAGCTTGTGAGCTTCCACATCGCAGAGCCGACGGCCAGAGAGCTTGTCAGAGACTACCGAAAATCGGTTGAGCTTCAGCTACGCGCCCTGCCGCATCGCAACCTGAACAAAATCCGTGACCTCGCTTCATGGCTCATCGTCGCCATCAAAGAGAACCACCAGCTACCCGAACCCATCCTTGAGGCGATGGCGAAAGAGGAAGAAGTCAGGCACGCCATAGCCAAGCGGGAGGCCGAAACAGAGCGCCAGAAGCGTAGGGAGGCGCTACAGCCAGCCTATTTTGAGTTTTTGAGGGGCAGGGCAGGGAAGATCGAGAAAACGCAGCCAGAGGCGCACAGGGCTTTTTTAGCGAAAGAGGCAGAGGAACGCCGGGAGATCGAAAACAACCGTGTCTTTAAGGCCAAGCTGAAGGAGCGGCTATTGACCGACTTTGACCACGAAGAAGAACACCTAAAGAGGCTGCAAATCTTCTTCAAAGAACCTGGTTTCGACGAGTGGCTAGAGCTGAACGCGGCAGAGTCCTAATCCTCTTTTGGACGGCGCTTGCTACTTCGAGAGGCAGGAGCACGTTTTACCCCTTCATTCTTTGGAGAGCAGGGCAGCTTGTCAGGTAGGTCCAGATCGTCATTTATGAGCACGTCCACCCACACGCCCGCAGCTTCAGCGTATTTCAGCAGCGTTAATAGCGACGGCTCACGCACTCCTCGCTCGTAGGCCGAGACTTCCTCTCGCGTCAGCTTATCGCTCAACCCCAAATGCCTCAGCATCTCATTCTGAGATAGGCCGAACACCTTACGAATCTTGACGAGCTTCGCGGCTAACCGCGTAGGTTTCTCCCTCTTACCTTTGCCCATCAGAAGTTTCCCCCTGATAGGCTGCAACGGCTCGTTTTGCCCGCGTTTCTAGGAACAATTGTTCCTAACGTGATATAGTGCCGAGGTGTCGCCCGGAGTTTTGCCGCTCTTGGCTCCGGGGCGACGGCCATCATCTGCAATGTCGAACCGCTTTACGCATTGGTCGTTGCGAGAGGGTATTACCGTCACGGACGGCCAGGATACAAAGAGCTAGGGTTAAAAATGCCCGCAGCATCTTAGAGCAAACTACCAACCCGACCAAGTAGTTTTGCCTCATCAATGAACGCCGAAGGATGAGCAGGGGCAGATTCAGCTATCGCAGGAGAACCTTTCTCGCGCCGACCTCGACGGGCTTCACCTCTTACGTGCTGGCGGAGGTCGAGTCGAGCGACGGCGGGGAATACAGGTGCGGCCATTACATGCTCACCCTGGCCGACTGCCGCCGACGTATTGACCTTGAGTTTGTTCTGAGCACGGCCCTCAAGCGGCGTCAGAGTCTAGCGAAGATTGATCTTCTCCTGGAAGTCCTAACCAAGTTCCGCGCGGCGCTCGCGGCTGAGGCGCAACTGATCGCAGAGCGTGAGCAGGAAAAGAAGGCTGAGGCCGCGAAGAAGAGAAGGGCGAAAAAGGGATGAGACGATGAGCTGTAGCACGGCAGGCAGGCCGCTACTGGATAAGTGCCGCCGTGCGCGAGACCGCCGCGCGAGAACGGGCGGGGCGCGGCGGTCTCTGCTTTCCCATGTACCCCGCTCGCCGGATGCGCGCACGCTCGCTGCCGCTCGCATTAGCGCGCCCCATCTTCGCTCCCTTTCTTCGAGCGACGGCGGGCTATCTTCGGCCTCTTCAGTCCTGGAATCACGAAGGCATGATAACCTTCCGAGTTTCTCTTTTCTTCGTTGTAGTACAGGTCTGTAAACAGATCGGCTATGTATTTCGGCTCACCGCCGCCCTCCGCTCTCTCCACGCTGACAACCCCCAGGTCTTCGGCCACCTCACGGTCATGGTAGAGATATTCGTTAGGGACTAAGACGACGAACTCATCGCCCGACTTACTCAACAGCCATTCCCGATAGCCGCCCTTATCACCATGAAAGCCGTCCTCGATTAAGGTTTCCTCGACTTCCGCCGGCATGTCCTGTATCCGCCAGATCAGAAGCGGCCTCTTTTCTTTCATTCGCCCTCACCAGCGCCAGCGGAGGCCCGCGCCTCGCGTTCCAGCCGAGTGACCAGCGACCGCACGGCATAGTTGAGGGCATCATTGATAGCCTCTTTCGTCATACCTGTTTCGCTCGCCAGCTTTTCCAATCGCTCGTGCAGGTCGGTCGAGAGATCGAATTTGTATGGCTTGAACGCAGGCTTTTGTTTGGTAAACCTGTCGAGTAACCGCCCCTGTGCGCGCTTCTTGCCGGCCCCCTCGTTGCTGCTCATTCGTGATGTTCTCCGATGGTGAATAGTCAAAATCAAAAGTGCGTGCTATGGTATCGCACAGTAGCGCAAGAGGCGAGTAGCCACCTATCCGGCTGCTCTTCTACGGATGGCAGGATACGCATTCTGCCGTCACTTTCACTCCGCTACGCTCCGTTACAAGTGACAAGACAGAATGCCGCCCGCCGCGCCTTGCGGCGCTAGGCGGCCCGTGTCC
>Ga0081539_10004744_pt1 | contig 14700 bp, 10 predicted proteins | sample TabmetS4T2R2_FD_71023 | JGI IMG/M metagenome (GOLD analysis project Ga0081539, IMG submission 71023) | Tabebuia heterophylla rhizosphere microbial communities from the University of Puerto Rico - S4T2R2 | ecosystem: Host-associated > Plants > Roots > Rhizosphere ...
GCCGTGATTCCAACCAGACCCGCGTTACATGCGCGCCTCAAAATTCCACAATCGACAACAGCGCGAAAGAATTCGGGAAAGATGGTGATGATATCGAAGCGCAACATCCTTCTCAGTAATCAAAGATCCAAAAGTCCTTCAGGCGGGTCGATGACGATTGTCTTTCCCGCAGCGTCGACTTCCGTGACGATCTCGTCTGCCAGCGGTATCAATCGTTCCTTGCCGCTCTCGTCAGTGACGACGAGGATCTCGGCGCCACCGGTTTTCAACACGGAACTGACTGTTCCGATACTCTCGTCGCCAGCCTTGACCGTGCATCCTTCGAGTTCCCAGTCGTAATAGTGATCCTCAGGAAGCGAAACACGATCTTCTTCGGGAACAGCGAATTCAAATCCGACCAACTCTTTGGCTGCGTCGACGTCGTCATAACCAGCCACTTTTAATACGACTCGATCGTTCTGAAACCAGTAATCTTCGAGTCGTTTCGTTGTTCGCTCGCCACCTGGCGAAACGAGGATCAGTTCTTCAACTTCTTCAAACCGATCCGGAAAATCTGTCAAAAGCTCCGCGACGATCTCGCCTTTCAGGCCGCGGGGTTTAACCGCTCGCGCGATAATTACAAGCTCATTCGCGCCCGCGTCTTCCATCGATCATTCAACGATTTCCAGCAAGTAGCGCCGGTTTTTCTTGGTGCCGCCGATACGGGCGAGAGATCTCAGCGCGCGAATCGTTCGCCCTTGCTTGCCGATGATCTTGCCGACGTCGTTCGGCGCGACGCGCACCTCGATGAGCGTGGTTCCATTGCGCTGCTCGACTTCGCGAATGTCCACATTCTCGCTATCGTCGACCAATGCCTTGACGATCATCTCGATGACGTCTCGCATAACTTGAAAGCTTAGGCCTGCGCTTCGGTCGCGGCTTGTTCAGCGCGTGCGCTGGCTTTGATCAACCGGCTGACGGTGTCAGTAGGTTGCGCACCTTTTTCGATCCAATAGTTAACTCGACTCAGATTGAGTTTGATCTCAGCCGGGTCTCGCGTCGGATTGTACGTGCCGAGGTTCTCGAGATAAGCCCCATCGCGTTTTGACTGTTTCTCTTTCACGACAACGCGGTACGACGGGCTCTTCTTCGCTCCGGTGCGCATTAATTTAATCGCTAACAATTGCTTCCTCCTTCAGGGCCACTGATCCGTGGCTCACCTTCGTCTCTTCTTCTTTTTCTTTTTCAACTTCTTTCTTGATGGCGCGGCCGGCAGCGAAGGTATTTGTGGCATTTCACCTTCTTCTCCCGCAAACCCGGCCATGTCGGGCATGCCCGTCATCTTTCTCAACATCTTGCTTTTGATCCCGCCACCGCCGAACATTCCGGAGCTGGAAAGCTGTCGCATCATCTGCCTCATTTCGACGTACTGCTTGATGAGTTGATTGACTTGCGCGACTGTCGTTCCCGATCCGCGCGAAATGCGACGCCGCCGGTTCGCGTTCAAAATGCGATGATCGTTGCGCTCTTCCCACGTCATCGAGTCGATGATGGCTTCAGTGCGTTTGAGCTCCTGCTCCATCATTGCCGACTGCTCCTCGTCCAACTGCGGCATGCCGATGCCGCCGAGCAGTTGGTCCGGCAAGAGCTTCATTATCTTTGAGAAAGAGCCGAGCTTCTTGACCTGTCGCAACTGCGAACGAAAGTCGTCTAACGTAAACTCGTTCTTCTGAAGCTTCTTGAGCTGGTCTTCAGCTTCTTTCTGATCGACCTTCGCTTGTACTTCTTCGATCAGCGACAGGACGTCGCCCATCCCCAGGATTCGCTGGGCCACTCGATCGGGATAGAAAGGCTCGAGCGCGTCGTAACGTTCGCCAACGCCGACAAACTTCACTGGCTGCCCGGTGACCTGCTTGATCGAGAGCGCCGCGCCGCCACGTGCATCGCCGTCCATCTTCGTCAGGATCACTCCAGTGATGCCGACGCGACGGTGAAACTCTTCAGCAGAACGAACGGCGTCCTGGCCCGTCATCGCATCGGCGACAAACAGAATCTCAACCGGGTGAGTTTCCTGTTTGATACTGACGAGCTCTTCCATGAGGGCGTCGTCGATGTGCAAACGGCCGGCGGTGTCGATCAAGAGCGTGTCGAAGCCAGTTTGCTGTGCGTGTTTCTGTGCTTCACGCACGAGCGTTAAGGGATCGTCGCTCTGCGGGTATTCAAAGATCTGTTGGCCAGTCGCTTTCGCGATGACCTTTAGCTGCTCACGTGCCGCCGGGCGATAAACGTCGACTGAAAGCAGTAGCGGCTTTCGCTCCTGGTTCGCCGCGAGCCAACGCGCGATTTTGCCGGTCGAGGTGGTTTTACCGGAGCCCTGCAGGCCGACCACCATCACCGTGTTTGGAATCTGCTTCGTAAAAACAAGTCGCGACGATTGACCGCCAAGCAGCTCAACCAGCTCGTCAAAAACAATCTTGACGACTTGCTCAGACGGCTTGAGGTCTTGCCAGACCTGTTGTCCTTCAGCTTTTTGCTGAACAGAACTGATAAAGTCTTTAGCGACTTTATAGTTGACGTCGGCTTCCAAAAGCGCCAGACGGATCTCTCTCAGCGCAGCGTCAACGTGCTCTTTCGTTAGCACGCCCTCGCCTCGTAAGTTCTTGAGCGTGCGCTTTAATTTGTCCGAGAGGGACTCAAACATATAACACTAGGCGAAGTTCCGCGCTGCGGACGGAAACGGAAATGATAGCGGCCGACCTTTGGGGTGTCAAGGCGCGCAACGATTAACTTGCGGCGTAAACCTCTGTATTTCGATAAGTTAATTTGAGGCCGCGTCGATCCGCTGGCGAAGCAAAATACGAAATTCCGTCATTAAGTACGGAAGAAACTGTACGGGACCGCGGTCATGTGTTAAATTCAGCACGAATAAAACACGTTTGCGCGGCAAAACTTAAAAACAGACGAGTTTTGACGGTTTCCCTCCCAACCACGCATCATGAAAAGTCAGCCGGATTGATCTTTTATAGGTACTAAATGGATAAACGTGTGGGTCATGGACCGCTGGGTCGTGACCAAAAGCCCCCTACGGAGCGAGGTGTGGTTGATCTCGCTGATGCCCGGGTGAGAATTCGCTCGCGGAAGCCTACGCATGAGTCACTCACGCGTGAGCTCGACGAGATCCGCTCGCTGTTAGACCAGGGGCTTTCCACCGAAGCCAAAGACCGGCTGGCCTTACTCATCAACAACGCTCGTAACAATGCTTCGATACTCGCGCTTGCACGTTGTGCTCTTTCAACGGCGCTCGAGCAGCAGGGCCATTACCGTGATTCGCTCGCGGCTGTGTCGATGTATGAGGATCCGGAGTCACGCGGAAAGCTCGACGATCAGACCGTCAGCTACCTGCGAGTGCAAATCGGTCTTGCGTACAACTATAACGGCGATCATCCTAAAGCGATCGCAATGCTTCAGTCGGCGTTGCGCGACCACTCTGAAACCGGCACGATCAACTTAGGCCACATCTACGCAGCCCTTTCGCGCACGTACCGAACTATCAGCGAATACCCGATTGCGCGCGACTATGCTCAGCGCGCTCTTGAGAGTTTCCGTCAGAATGGTGACTGGCGCGGTCTGGCCGAGTCGTACTTCGGGGTCGGTGTGGCTGATATTCACGAGGGAAATTACGAGGCAGGACTCGATAATCTCGAACAGGCGCTCAAACTCATCGGCGATCATCCGGCTGCCTACATGCTCGGCAGGATCTACGCAAACATGGCCGGGGCCTGCTGGTTCCTCAAACGACCGCAGGAAGGCATCGATCATTTAAAGAAGGCGATCACGTACTACGAGCGCACGGATCACAAAACAAATGCCGCGGATGGTTATAACAATCTCGGGATCAATCTTATCCTAATCGGCCATTGGGACAGGGCTCAGGAAGCATTGGAACGGGCGCTTTCACTGGCGACTGAAGTGGATGAGCGCGGCGCGAAAGTGCCGATGATTCTGGATTCGCTGGGTGAGCTACACATGCTGCGCGGCGATCTCGATCAGGCAAAGGATGACCTCTGTCGCGCCGTCGCCCTCGCGACGGAAAACGGAAACAAGTGGTATGCGGGCCAGGCGTTAAGAACGTTGGGACGCTGTTACCTGGCGATCGAGGATCCTGCCAACGCGCTCGCCAAGGCCAGAGAAGCCCTCAATCTCGCTGAGCTTATTGGAGACCGCCAGGCTATCTGCGAGTCGCGGTTGATAGCTGCTGAAGCGTATCTGAAGACGGATGAGCTGGAGGAATGTAATCGCGAGCTTCAGAGCGTTACGGCAGAAACGACGGATGCGGCCACGGATTTGAATTTCACCGGCGAAGCACACCGGCTCAATGGCATGCTGAACATGGCCCGCGCCGATGCTGAGTCTGCGGCACAGCACTTCGGTAGCAGTGTTTCGATATTTGACATGCTTGGCGACCGTTATCGCGCCGCGCGGGCACATCTCGAGCTCGGTCGAGCGTACGCCATCATCCGGCCTGAGCGCGCCGGCGAGCATCTGAGCCGGGCTATGAATACGTTTCGTGAGTTGGGCGCGCGCATAGATTTAACGCGTGCTGAAGAAGAGTTAAGAGAGCTTGCGCGGCGGACGCCTGAGCGGATTCAGGAACAGTCGGCGTTGACGCAGCTCTTGACGTTGCGACTTGCCGAGGCAGTTGCGTCGCGCGAGTTGCTACTACGCGAGTTGGCGGCGGTGATGCGTCAGGAAACGGGCGCACAAAGAGTGATCATCACTGAGCGTGGTGAACGTAACGAGCCGAAAGTTGTCATTGCGACGGGCTGCACGCCTGCTGAGGGCGAGAAGATCGCAGAGGAGATCGATGCGATTGAGGACGACTCGGCGCGTGAGCGTTATTGTAAAAAGCACGACGCCGAAGTGATCTTGTTGAAGTCGTCAAACGCGCCGACGGCTAAGATGTATCTATCGCCACGCAACCGTGCGAAGTTGCCGAACGGCGTTGCGCTCGAGCCGTTGTTGCGCGTGGTCGAGTTGGGAATGGACGTTTGTGCGCTGCGTGCAGGGGCACAAAAGAGCGGTACGAACGAACATTCCGACGAGTTGACAGGAACCAGCCTGATGCCTGGTTTCATTCACTCGAGCCCGGCAATGACGCAGTTAGTCGAAGAAGTTCACAAGATTCGATCGTCTGACGTGACGGTGTTGGTGACGGGCGAGTCGGGTACGGGTAAGGAACTGGTGGCACGCGCCATCCATGCGATTTCGTCGCGCCGGGCGAAAGTGTTTGTGCCGTTCAACTGCACGGCCGTTCCGAAGGAGTTGTCGGAAGGTTATCTGTTTGGTTACCGCCGCGGCGCGTTTACGGGCGCGGTGAATGATTCACACGGCGTGATTCGAACGGCTGCCGGCGGCACGCTTTTCCTGGACGAAGTTGGCGATTTGCCGCTCGATGTTCAGCCAAAACTGCTGCGTTTCCTGCAGGAAGGCGAAATTCAACCGCTGGGCGAGCAACGTCCCAGCAAGGTCGACGTGCGCATCATCGCGGCGACAAACACGGATCTGGAGGAGATGGTCGCGCAGGGCCGCTTCCGTGAGGACCTTTACTATCGCCTGAACGTGATTCGACTGCGGGTGCCGCCGTTACGTGAACGTCGATCTGAGATTCCGACCATCGTTAATTATTACGTCAATCACTATTCGGCGAAGTTTGGCAGGAAGGATATCCAGATCACGCCGCAGGCGGTCGATTTGTTGATGGTGAGTGATTGGCCTGGGAACGTGCGCCAGCTTTGCAACGAGATTCAGCGCACCGTGGCTCGTGCTGAGGATGGCACGGTCATTACTCCCGCGCATCTTTCGCCGGAGTTAAAGCGGACTTCGTCGCCCACGACTCCGTCTGGAGCGGCGTCAATAACCTCAATGCCTCCGTCAAACATACCGACTACCGGTACTGGCACGCTTGCTGAGGCCTTGGCGGAAGTTGAGCGGCGGATGATTTCCGATGCTTTGCGCCGGCATGGCGGCAACATCTCACGGGCCGCTCGTGAACTCGGGTTGACGCGTCGCGGCCTCTATCTGAAGCTCGAGCGCCACGATCTCAGCGTTAGCGCCTAAACAGCGAGCACCCTCCTGCGTTGCGCAATTTCCTGCGCGATCTTCGAGATCCGGTCGATATCAAACGGTTTCGCGACGACCCAGTCTGCTTTCACGGCGTTCTTGGTTTCGAGGCTGATGGCGTCGGCCCAGCCGCTGATGATCGCGATCGGCATCGATTGCGAGCGTTGTCTTATCTCACTCACCAGTTCCCATCCGGTCATTTCAGGCATGCCGATGTCGGTGAAAATACCGTCAAAACGGCCTTCATGTTGATCGAATAGTGCCAGAGCGATCTCGCCGCTTTGGGCCGAGACGACTTCGCAACCCTCGGCTTCGAGCGCTTCGATTAACACCTCGCGCACGTGGGTTTCGTCGTCAACTACCAGCACGCGAACCTTGTCTTCCGAGGTCGAAACAGTGACTTCCGGAGTGCCGGCGCTCTGAGTTTCCGCCGATTCCTGGGTCACTTTCGGCAATGAGATCTTGAAGGTTGTGCCCCGGCCGAGCTCGCTGTCGACCTCGATCGAGCCTTCGTGACGGCGAATGATGCCGAAGCTGACCGCCAGGCCCATGCCTGTGCCGGCCTTTCCTTTGGTCGTAAAGAACGGATCGAAGAGGCGCTGCTTGACTTCCGGTCCCATTCCGGTGCCGGTGTCAGTGATGTGGATGACTACGCGATCACGTGTTTCCTGAGTGGAAACGCGCACTTCGCCGCCGGATGGCATCGCGTCGACGGCGTTGTAAATCATATTTACCAGCACTTCGCGCAGTTCGACGGGGTCGCCTTTGACCTGGGCCTTGCAGTCGGCGTGAAGAGCGAAGCGAATGGGTGCGAATTCCGAGCGCGACTCCCAGCGCGGGCGAGTCATTTCGCCCGCGTCCTTAAGGAGCTCGGCGAGGGCGATGGTTTCGAACTCGCGGCTTGGGCGCTGGCGCGCAAAGTCCTGAATACGACGGATGATGTGGGCGCCATCCTCTGCGCTTTTAATGATTAATTCCAGGCCGGCTTCGACCTTTGCCGGGTCGTTGCTGTTGCGGAGGATCAGTTGGGCGCGGCCGAGAATGCCGGTGAGGGTATTGTTTACGTTGTGGGCGACCCCGAACGACAGTTCGCCTAGGGCGGCCATCTTTTGAGCGTGAATCTCCTGTTCTCGCTCAGCCTCGTGGCGCGTGTGGGCCTCTGCGATGGTTTCGAGGCACTTGCGCAACCGTTCGCGGGTGGCCTGTTGTTGGGAATTAGCGAGCAATTGGTTAGCCTGCGCCCCAATCTCGCGCCGCTCATCATCGGCCAACTGGTCACACATCTCCTCAATTATGATCAGCAACGCCCGCCCTGCGCCTTCGCGATCACCACACCTTTCAGCCACTCGCCGGGCACGTTCACTTATTTGTTTTGCCTTTTGCTTGTCTCCCAAGCGGCAAAGAATCAACCCTTGAGTAGTAAGTGCTTCGGCTAAGAGAGCGTCTTCACCGCTTCCTTCAAGTGTATCTAAAGCCCGCTTTATAGCGGATTCTGCAAAATCCTCTCTAGTTGACGCAAGGTAGAGTTGGGCCAAAGTCTCATCCACTTGGGCGCAGCCAATTGCGTCACCCAATTCCTTGAAAATGGCTCGCGCACGCTCAAGATGGATTTCCGACTCTTCAAACCGTTGCAGACTGAGCAATAGATATCCACGATTGTTTTCGACTATAGCGACGTACCTTGCGTTCCCAAGTTGCTCAAACTGTCTTGAAGCTTGTCTGTAGTGACTAAGGGCATAATCAAAGTATTGGCTTTTACCCTCCGAAACGCCGAAAGCTTTCAGCGTGTTGGCCATTTCCGTGTGAAATCGACCTTGAGTCCACGCACTACTTAGCTTCTCGAGCGACGAAGCTACTTCCAACAAGCTGAGAGCTTCCTTTAATCTCCCGGAATGGCGCTCGACAATAGCTAATCTTATAAGAGCCACGGCTTTCAATTCAAAATCTTCAGCGGTAAGCTCTTCGACGCATTTCTTCAAAGTGGAATGAGCGATATCGAAAAGTCCTTGGTGGTAGTAACAACAGCCCAATTCGATTCGCGCTTCAAGCCCTCTTGTATTTTCTCCGAGGTGGTCGAACAGAGCAATTGCTCCGCTGATAAGTGCCTCGGCTAATCTCTGGCCTCCAAGCATCCGCCTCACTCTGACCACTGAATCAGTGAGTGATCCCGCAGTTAATAGGAGTTCTCCCGCAGCGACAGGCCCCAGACCTTGCTGAGATGGCCATTCTCCGAGTTTCCACCAAGGGCTAAGGACCGTGCAGCCAGCATCATAGTCACCAACTTCGATCTTTTCTCGTGCAATGGAGCAGCAGGTCAAAACTTGCTCGGTTTTACGAAGTGGCCCTGACTGAATCGGATTCTCCCCGATTTTGCTCTTCAGTGAAGTCACATTTGGCATCTTGATTTCACAGTCCGCTTGCTTTACCTAAGGCTCGGGCAACGAATTGCATACTAGATATTCATTGCTACACGCATATACATGAATCAATGTTGCTTGCAATTGCCTTTAGGGCAAACATTTGCTCAAAAAAGTGTCGGTTTCTCCCCGGGGTTTGAAGTTGTGTACTTGCTAACCAAAAACAAAAAACTGAACTGGCGAGAGGTTTCGGACACTCTTCACTCTAAACACTGTAGTCGTCGGAACTTAGGGGAGCGTCCATAATTAGCTTGTAGTGGCACATTGTTTGTAAAAGCCCAGTGTGAATCAGTTATTTATTAAGAGTCGGCCTAAAGAAATGCTTAGCGGGCGAACCTTCAAGCCGACCCAAGTACCCCTGACTTCGAGTCACCAGGAGCAAAGCAATGAAGAACCTTAAAACAGCAGTTTGCGCAGCAGTATTAGTTGTGGCTCTATTCCCTGCCACGTTCGCTAAAACTGGAACCATCTCGGCCACCAAAGCTGGAACTATTTCAGCAACTCGAACGGGAACTATTTCAGCAACTCGAACGGGAACTATTTCAGCGACCGGAAGCGGAACTTCGCGAACGGGTACTATATCGGCCACCCAGACAGGTACAATTTCGGCTACGCGGTTCGGCGTTGACCAAATTTCGCTAATCGAACTCCTAATAGCAGCACTGCGAGTTTGGTAGTACCACGTCAAATTAAGCGATTTCGGTCAAACGGAATTACTAGTAACTCAAAAAGCTGACCTTCGACCAGCTTTGTCCGACAAAAGCGCGGCCAAAATATAGTATGAGCAATAAATGTGCCGCAGAAAAGGTTGTTATGGGGCTAGAATTTGCGCCGGAATTTTACACAATTTGCCAGACATTAGAGCAAATAAACAGTTTAGAGGGCTTTATCTTTCCCGTTGATGAATAAGTCCCTTGCCTCAGAAGAGTAGTTACGCAAACCGCAGCGTTTCCGAGATTGTTGCCAAATGTACCATTGCAGTGAGCGCAACGCTGCGCGTCATTGTACTGGTAAGCATAAGCATCTACCCGCAAAAACGATCTGTTGTCGCCCGGAATCGCTTCAAAGAACTTCTTCCAAGCCTCGCGTGTGTTCTCCGGTCACATTGCCCCAAAGCCAGGCAACTTACTTGCGAATGTTGAAACTATTCTGTTGACGGCTCATCTATGTAGGTGAAAGCGCTTATTGAGAAAATTGGATTTAGTTGGGTCACTAACCCAACTTACACCCTCTGCTTTTACACTCAGACTCTCAGACTACATCACCACAGTGAAGTGCATAAACAAACTCAAGTAGTCTCCTTAGAAAAAAGCATCAGGCATCTTTCAACACGAGAGCGTGTGGATTTAGTCTGTGTATTTTCTAAGAGTCTGCGCATGCGAGCAGCCACATAATATTGATCAGGTTGATCCAGTTGGCTATACATTTCCTCAAACAATACGAGCAGTGCACGGGTGGCTCCCTCAAAATCATTACACCTTTCCGCTATCCTCCAAGCCCCTTCCAAAATCGCTCGCGCTTCAGTAAAGCGCTTCAGTCTACAAAAGAGCAGTCCCCTTGTAATAAGTGCTTCCGCCAGTAATGCCTCCTCGTCATTTGCCTCTAAACAACTAACGGCTCTCTGTGATGCTAAATCCGATGACTCCAATTGGTTTGTCGCGATAAATAGTCGCGCTAATGTATCATCGACTTGAGACATTCTAATTGCGTCATTAAATTCCTCGAAAAGCTTTCGTGCATGGACAAGCCGAATTGCTGCTTCCTCAAAACGATCTAGGTTGAGGAGAAGGAAACCGTGGTTGTTTTCTACTACAGCTGCATATCGATGATGTCCAATGGCCGCAAACTCGTAGAAGGCACGTTGAAAATGACAGGCTGATGTATCTAGATAATCTTTACGATCTTCAGCTAGAGCAATTGCTTGAAGTGTAGCTCCCAGCTCATGATAATAGCGTCCCGTTAATAACGGTCCGCCATCTTGAAGGTAAGTATAAGCCTCGTAGAACCGACTGAGAGAGTCTGCAATGTGACCTCCATGTCTCTCGACCACGCCCAACCTTATTAATGCAAGACTGCGCAACTCACTGTCGTTGGGTTCTAATTCACCAAGTACTTTTAAAAGAGAATTTCGACTCACCGAAAACATGCCTTGACGATAGTACGATAAAGCAAGTTCAATCCTCGCTTCTGCTGCTCTTCTTTTGGCCCCTAGAGATTCAAAAATTCCGATTGAGCCACTCAGCAGCTCTTCCGCATGCTTCTGTCCCTTTTGGACGCGTCCAGTACTGGATAGGCAGCCAGCTAATGAGCCGGTGGTAAATAGAAGGTCTGCCGCTCCGTGGGAGCTCAGACCTTTGAGATTGGGCCATTGGCCTGGACTCCACCATTTACCAAGCATTACAGAACCAGCGTCATAATTTCCGATTTCAATCTGTTCTCGAACCACTGCACACAACACATGAACCTCCTCGTTAGGGCTTAAGACTGAGGTAAAGAGTTGGGGGGGATAGACCAAATCACCAAGCGCTTCATTGGCGCAATCTTTGCGGTTCATTAAAAAGGTCTTGAATATGTCTCTCGAACGGCAGTAAGCGGCGTACCATTGGGGGGCGGTGGGGTAGGTGGTTTGTAGTTCGTTGGCGCGACGGAGTTCGCGCTCCGCTCCTTTCCAGTCCCATTCAAACCGCAACTTCACCCGCGGGTCTGATTCACCATCACCGGCCTCCGGCTGATAACCCGCCTCCTCTTCCGCCGGCGCCACGTCGTCTTCGGGGGGCAAATAATTCGTCGCCAACCTCAGATAACAATCGATAATCCCCGCATACGCCAACGCATAATTCGCATCAAGCTCGATCGCCGTGCGGAAATATTCAATCGCCCGCTCAATACCACTCCGCGTATACCGGCTCCAGTGGTGCCGACCTTCAAGATACGACTGGTAAGCCTCAGCATTCTCCGTGTATCGAGCCGTAATGCGCTTCTCTTCATCGCCGCTTAACTTCACTTTCAACGACGTAACAATCTGCCGCGTTATCACCTCCTGGATTTCGAGAAGATCTTTTTTCTCCGAATCAAAACTCTCACCCCACAACTGCCAGCCCGTGGAGGTATCCACCAGTTCCACGGCGATCACGTTATGGTCCGTCCGGCTGTTGATCTTCCCGACAAGCACCGCCTCCGCCCCCAAATTTCGACCAGCTTGTTGCGGATCTATCTCTTTCGTTCTGTAGCGAAAGACCGCACTACGCGACATAACACGCAGTTTGGAAATTCGCGACAGGTTGTTGATGATATTGTCAGTAATCCCCTGGACGAGGTATTCCACCTCTGGGTCACCCATCACATTTGTAAATGGAAGAACCGCAACAACTGGCCGGTTGTTAACATGAACACCGTTCGACAGTTGATTCTCTTCAGCTTCAACAACTCGCACGGTCGCGATGAAACGATAACCTCGGCGCGTGACTGTCTCGATGTATTTCGGACCAGCCCGATCATCGTCTAAAGCCCTGCGCAAATAGAAAATATTCTGACTAAGATTGGCCTCCTCTACGAAAGTATTGGGCCAGACCTCTTTCAACAGCTCATCCTTCTCCACCAACTGCCCAGCCCTCGTGACCAGCAGGACCAGTATCTCGGCGGCTTTGGGAGTGAGTGAGATCGTTTCACCCAAACGTTTGAGAAGGCGTGTATTTACATTCAGTTGATACGGTCCAAATTCGTAGTAGACGTTGTTATGAGGCATAGGAACTGACTACTCCCACTTAGTCTGGTCCAATTGCGATTGTCAAAATCAATAATAGAGATTACGAGGCAGAAGTCCTTAAGAATTACTAAGAACTTTTTTAGATTGTTCTAAGGATTTCTGCTTTACAGATGAGTATAGTCCGCCCGTCGTTAAGCGCATTGCTTTTCAACGGGCTGCCAGATTTTAAGAGCAAGTCTGAGGGATAGCAAGATATCGAGAGGTCCTCGGTGAGCGTTTGATTCGGGCCAGTTGAGAGAGGGGGCAAAATCAACTGGTAGGATAGGTGGGTGTCCTTCACCGGATCTGGGTACCTCACCCCGACGACGTAGCTGATCCTTGTGCCTCATAGCGGCTTCGCCCAGCAAGGCAGGCTTTGAGGCACAAGGCAGCGTAGATGTGAACGCCGCCGCTCAAATATGATCGCGAACATCTTTGTCGAGTAACTTCTGAGGCTGTTATTCTTCTATGCTCGAGATGTCTCAACATGACTCCATCCTTAAGGAACGTGTCCGCGCGTTCTGGCAGCAGAACCCCTGCGGGACCAAGTTTGCCGATGCGCCACCCGGCTCGCGCCGGTTCTATGAGCTTGTAGAAGAGCATCGTTATAAAAAGGAGTGGCACATTCCTGCAGCCGCGGGTTTTGCCGACTCGAAAGACCTGAACGTGCTGGAAGTGGGTTGTGGCCTGGGAACTGATGGCGCCCAATTTGCCAAAGCCGGAGCGAAATATACCGGTATCGATCTCACGCACGCCGCCGTCGACTTGGCAAAACGGCGCTTCGAATTGTTCGACTTGCCAGGCACTTTCCGTGTTGCGGATGCAGAACGACTGAATTTTCCAAACAACTCGTTCGACATCGTCTATTCCCACGGCGTACTCCACCACACACCAGACACGGCTGCAGCCGTACGCGAAATCCATCGTGTGCTGCGTCCCGGCGGCAAGGCTGTGATCATGCTCTATCACCGCGACTCCTATAATTACCGCGTCAACATCTCGATGCTACGCCGCACAGGCGTAAATCTCCTGAAGTGGAAGGCAGGCGTGAAACTAATTCACTTCCTGACAGGGGAAACAGAAGAGAACCTGCATGAACACGCCCGGCGATTAAAAAACCAATCGGGCTATTCAAGCTCAGACGAATTCCTCAGCCGGAACACTGACGGCGCTGATAATCCCCTGGCACGAGTCTACTCCAGAGCCGAGGCGCGCGAGCTTTTCAAAGACTTCGCACACGTGGAGCTGCGCACTTACTTTCTCAACAAACGCTGGCTGCCACTGCTCGGCCCGATCCTGCCGCGCCCACTCGAATCACAGCTCGCCGCGCGATGGGGCTGGCATTTGTGGATCTATGCTACAAAAGAGTAATGAAAAACTTTCTGGTAACTGGCGGCGCCGGCTTTATCGGTTCCCACCTCGTTGATCGACTGCTCTCAACTGACATCACCCGCGTCACAGTCGTCGACGACTTCAACGACTTCTACGATCCGTCAATTAAGCGTGAGAACATCCGCGAGCACTTAAAAGATCCACGCTACAGCATTCACGAAGTCGACATTCGCGATCACGCCGCACTCGAACAACTCTTCAACCAATTAAACTTCGATTGCATCGTTCACCTCGCCGCTCGCGCCGGCGTAAGACCATCACTCTCCGAACCCCAGCTCTACAACGAAACAAACATCAGCGGCACGCTGAACCTCCTCGAGCTCGCGCGCCAACACAACATCAAACAGTTTGTCTTCGGCTCGTCATCATCCGTCTATGGCATCAATGCCCACGTACCGTTCAGCGAAGACGATCCGATTCGCCAGCCAATCTCACCATACGCAGCGACCAAAGCCGCGGGCGAGCTCCTCTGTCACACTTACTCGCATCTCTACGGCCTGCGTTGCGTGTGCCTGCGATTTTTCACGGTCTATGGCCCACGACAACGACCAGATCTCGCGATTCACAAATTCGCAAAGCTGATCAGTCAACGTAAACCGATTCCCGTTTTCGGCGATGGCACCACGCGCCGCGATTACACTTACGTCGACGACATTATCGACGGAGTCATGGCCGCCATCCACTACGACCACAGCAACTACGATGTCTTCAACCTCGGCGAATCGCGAACCGTCGAGCTCAACGAGCTAATCTCGCTCCTCGAAAAGGAGCTCGACGCACACGCGATCATCGACCGGCAACCGCCACAGCCAGGCGATGTTCCGCAAACATTCGCCGACATTTCCAGGGCGCGCAAATGGCTCAACTACAACCCCCAAACCCAGATCGAAGAAGGCCTGCGCCGCTTTGTCGAATGGTTTAGGATGAGAGGTTTGTGAAACTGTTCTACAATGTCTCGCGGTGCACGCCGTTCAGGCGCCCACTGACCACTCATGAAGATTCTCGACGAACAGGAACAATTAAAAGAGGATGTGGCGAGTGTGCCCA
>Ga0081539_10004745_pt1 | contig 14693 bp, 14 predicted proteins | sample TabmetS4T2R2_FD_71023 | JGI IMG/M metagenome (GOLD analysis project Ga0081539, IMG submission 71023) | Tabebuia heterophylla rhizosphere microbial communities from the University of Puerto Rico - S4T2R2 | ecosystem: Host-associated > Plants > Roots > Rhizosphere ...
CCGTGAACCCGTAGTTATGTGCGCATAGCGTGCATTAGGACGGGTTCACGAGGGACGGGGCCAGCTCGCACACCTACCTGCCCTTGGCGGTGTGCGGGCTGGCCCCGTCCCTGGCCGCTAAGCCCTAGGCCACCGGCCTGTGATGTCCCCTTAGCCGCGTGAGGCTGAGCAGGGCGGAGGCGATCGCGATCGCCGCGGCGAAGACGAAGGCGCCCTCGTAGTCGGAGAGCGCCGCGGCGGCGCCGGCCAGGGGGGCGCCGAGGCCGACGCCGGCGTCGAAGAAGGCGGTGTAGGTGCCCATCGCGGCGCCGCGCGCGGCGGGGGTGACGCGGCCGAGCGCGATCAGCATCAGCGAGGGATTGACGAGCGAGAAGGCCGCGCCCATCACGGCGCCGCCGGCGATCGCGACGGCGAGGTCCTGGGCGAGCGCGATCATCAACAGGCCCACCGCCTCGACCAGGGCGGCGACGATCGCCACCGGCGCGGCCCCGATCCGGTCGGGGAGATTGCCGGCGATCAGCCGGGAGACCACGATCATCGCCGCGAAGGCGCCGAAGACGAGCACGCCGTGGCCGATCCCGCGGTCTTCGAGGTGGAGGATCACGAACGAGGCGACCGCCGCGTAGCCGACCGCGGCCAGCGCCACCGCGATCCCGGGGCCGACCGCCTCCGGCGCGATCAGCGGGTGCGGCTCGCTGTGGGAGTGGGGGACGAACGGGTCGGGGACCCGGGAGGCGACGAGCGCCCCCAGCATCGGCACCACCGCGGCGAAGATCCAGACCGCGGTGTAGCCGCCGGCGTCGAGCAGCAGCTCGCCGGCCAGCGGGCCGACGCTGAGCCCGCCCCAGACCGCGAGCCCGTAGAGGCCGAGGACGCGGCCACGGCGCTCGACCGGGGCCATGTCGACGATCCAGGCGGAGCCGGCGGTGTAGAGGGCGCCCTCGCCGGCGCCGGTCGCGAGGCGGGCGAGAATCACCCCGGCCAGCCCGAGGCCCGGCAGGTAGAGCAGCCCGCCGCAGGCCAGCACGACGATCCCGATCATCACCGTCAGCTTGCGCCCGCGGCGGTCGGCCAGCCGCCCGGCGAAGGGCCGCAGCAGCAACCCGGTGATCGCGTAGGCGCCGATCACGATCCCGACCGCGACGTCGCCATAGCCGAGCGGTCCGTGCACGTAGCGGGGCAGGACTGGCAGCACCGCGCCGACCGCCAGCAGGCCGCAGAAGGTGACCGCGAACAGCGCCGCGAAGCTGCGGCCGGCGTGAGGGGCGGCGCTGGCCCGGTCCGGGCTCACCGCAGCAGCGCGGCGAGGTCGGCGACCACGTGGTCGGGCGCCGGGTCAGCGTTCGCGGCTTCGGCTTCGCTGGTGGTTCCGCTGAGCACGAGGATCGTCGCCAGCCCGGCGGCCTTGCCGCCGGCGATGTCGGAGGAGACGCGGTCGCCGACCATCGCCACCCGCTCGGCCTCGCCGAGGCGCTCCCGGGCGAGATCGAAGAGATGGCGCTCCGGCTTGCCGCCGATCGCCGCCGTCTTGCCGCTGGCGGTCTCGACCGCCGCGAGGATCGCGCCCGTCCCCGGCAGCTCGCCTCCCGGCATCGGCAGGGTCGGGTCGTGGCTGGTCGCGACCAGCGCCGCGCCGGCGTCGAGCGCCCGCTTCGCCGTCACCAGCTCCTCGAAGTCGAAGCCGCGGTGCCCGGAGACGACGACGACCTTGGCCGCGTTGGCGGCCTCGCCGGCCAGCGTCTCCGCGCCGGCCGCGGCGACCATCTCCTTCAGCGGCTCGGCGCCGATCACAAAGGCGCCGCCGCCGTTCGCCGCCTCGCTGGCCAGGCGGGCCGTGGTCATCCCGGCGGTGACGATCTGCTCCGGGCCGACCTCGACCCCCATCGCGCCCAGCCGCTCGGCGTAGGTCGCGGGCGGCTTGGTCGGGTTGTTGGTGACGAAGACGAGCCGCTTGCCGGCCTCCAGGAGCGCGGCCAGCGTCTCGGCGGAGCCGGGTACCGGCTCGCGCCCGATCCAGACGACGCCGTCGAGATCGACCAGAAGTCCATCGAATTCGTCAGCCAGTGGCACGAGGGGGAGGCTATTGGCTCCTCATCGATACGGTTGCGTCAGTGAGTGCGAACGGAAAGGTCGTGGTCGCCACCGATCTGACCCGCCGCTATGGCGAGGGCGACGCCGCCGTTGACGCTCTGGCCGGGGTCAGCACCGGTTTCGACCGTGGTCGCTTCACCGCGATCATGGGTCCCTCGGGCTCCGGCAAGTCGACGCTGATGCACATCCTCGCCGGCCTCGACAAGCCGACCAGCGGCAGCGTCGAGCTCGACGGGGTGGAGATCACCGCCCTCGACGACTCCGAGCTGACCCAGCTGCGCCGCGACAAGCTCGGCTTCGTCTTCCAGTTCTTCAACCTGCTGCCGGTCCTCAGCGCCGAGGAGAACATGACCCTGCCGCTTTCGATCGCCGGCCGCAAGCCCGATCCCGAGTGGATGGAGCGGCTGGTCACGACGGTCGGCCTGGCCGAGCGCCGCACCCACCTGCCCTCCGAGCTCTCCGGCGGCCAGCAGCAGCGGGTCGCGGTCGCCCGGGCCCTGCTTTCCAAACCGGCGGTCGTGTTCGCCGACGAGCCGACCGGCAACCTCGACTCGAAATCCAGCGGCGACGTGCTTGCGCTGCTGCGCCAGGCGGTCGACGAGTTCGACCAGACGGTGGTGATGGTCACCCACGACCCCGTCGCCGCCGCCCACGCCGACCGCCTGATCACGCTCCGCGACGGCAAGATCGTCCACGACGCCGCGCCCGGCTCCGCCGACGACGTGATCGAGCTGATGAAGACGGTTGACTAGCCTCGCGCTCAAGAGCCTCTGGGCTCGCAAGGTGCGCGCCCTGACGACGACCTTCGCGGTCGTCCTCGGAGTCGCCTTCATGGCCGGCTCCTACGTCCTCACGGACACGATCTTCGCCGCCTTCGACGAAATCTTCGGCGAAGTAAACAAGGGCACGAGCGTCGTCGTCAGCTCCAAGAACTTGGTCAAACAGCAGAGCGGGGAAACCCCGACGATCGAAGAATCGCTGCTGGAGCCGATCAAGAACACCGCGGGTGTGCGGCTTGCCTCCGGAGCGATCTTCACCGCTGGCGGCTTCTTCGACGAAGAGGGCGACGAAGTCGGCGCGAAATTCTCACCGAAGTTCATTTCATCTGTCCTGCCCGGACCCCTTGAGGGATTGGACTACGTGGAGGGGCACAAACCGCGCGGCCCGAGCGAAGTCTCACTCGACGAAAGCGCAGCCAGGGAAGCGGGGCTCGAGCTCGGTGACACGTTGCAGATTGTCGGTCGGGTTCCGGCCAAGGACTTTGAACTTGTCGGGTTCACGAGGCTGGGGGAAACGTCATTCGGCGGCACCAGCATCGCCCAGCTGACCTTGCCAGAGGCCCAGCGAATCACCGACAAGCAGGGTGAGTTCGACCAGATCTCGGTTGCTGCCGAGGAGGGGGTCACGCCAGTCGAGCTAAAACGTCGGATCGCCGCGGAGATGCCGCCTTCGGTGCGGGTGGAGACTGGAGAAGAAAACTCGGAGCGGGCCTCCGACGAAATTCGCGACAGCCTCGGGTTCCTGAACACGATGCTGCTCGTCTTCGCCTTCATCGCGATCTTCGTCGGCGCCTTCGTCATCTTCAACACCTTCTCGATCACGGTCGCCCAGCGGGTCACCGAATTCGGGATGCTGCGGACGCTCGGCGCCTCGCGGGGCCAGATCCTGCGCTCGGTCTTCTCTGAATCGCTGGCGATCGGCGTGCTCGGCTCGGTGCTCGGGATCGCCGGCGGGTTCGTGATCGCGCTCGGGCTGAAAGCGCTGTTCGAGGCGGTCGGCGCCAACCTGCCGACCACCGACCTGATCCTGAAGCCCCGGACCGTGGTCGTCTCGCTGCTGGTCGGCGTCGGCGTCACCATGGTCTCCTCGCTGGTCCCGGCCCTGCGGGCGACGCGGATCCCGCCGATCGCCGCCCTGCACGCGGAGACGCTGCCGCCGAGCCGCCGCCGCCGGATTCTCAACGCGGTCCTCTCCGGGCTGCTCGGGGTGGTCGGCCTGGCGATGCTGCTGGGGGGGCTGCTCGGGAACGCCAGCGGCGACGCGGCCGCCGGGCTGATGGGGGCCGGGGCCGTCTTCTTCGTGATCGCGGTTTCGCTGTTCAGCCCAGCGCTGGTGCGGCCGCTCGCGGCCCTCGCCGGCTGGCCGCTGGAGAAGTTGCGCCACCTGACCGGGCGCCTGGCCCGCGAGAACGCCCAGCGCAACCCGAGCCGCACCGGGATTCCTGCGGCGGCGCTGATGATCGGTCTCGCCCTGGTCGCCTTCGTGACGATTTTCGCCGCCGGCTTGAAGAGCTCGATCGCGTCGGCGGTCGACGACACCTTCCGCGGCGACCTGGTGATCCAGAACAGCAACGGCTTCTCGCCGATCCCACCGGCGGCGGCCGACGCCGCCCGGCAAGAGCCGGGGGTAGAGCTGGTGGCGACGATGCGGGCGATCGAAGCAAAGCTGGTCGGCAGCGGCGCGAAGCCAAAAGTCAACGGCCTCTCGCGCGACGCCGGCCCGGTCTTCGAGCTCGAATGGGAGCAGGGCGGGCCGAGGCTGCTGCGCGACCTGGGCGACGACCAGGCGCTGGTCAAGCAGTCCTTCGCCGACAGCCACGACCTCGAGGTCGGCGACGGCTTCCAGCTGCTCAGTCAGTCGGGCGCGAAGCCGCGCTTCAAAGTGGTCGGGACCTACGACACCAAGGTCGGCTTGATCGGCGGCGTGATCGTCACCCAGGACGTGCTCGCCCGCGATTTCGAACAGACCCAGGACACGATCGACTTCGTCAAGCTCGACCAAGGGGCGGACGCGGAAAAAGTTCAGGGCCAGCTGGAAGCGCTGATGGAAAAGCAGTTCCCGACCGCCGAGGTCGTAAACCAGCAGGAACTGAAAGAAAAACAGGAAGAAGGGGTCAACCAGCTGCTGATCCTGATCTACGTCCTGCTGGCGCTCGCGGTCCTGATCTCGCTGTTTGGGATCGCGAACACGCTGGCGCTCTCGATCCACGAGCGCACCCGGGAGCTGGGAATGCTGCGGGCGATCGGGATGTCGCGCCGCCAGGTGCGGACGATGATCCGCTACGAGGCGGTGATCACGGCGCTGATCGGGGCGATCCTCGGCATGGTGCTGGGCGTGATCTTCGCGGTGCTGATCGCCCAGCCCTTGCAGGACGAAGGCTTCGAGCTCTCCTTCCCGGTCGGCCAGCTGATCGGGCTGCTGATCTTCGCCGCGATCCTCGGAGTGATTGCCGCGATCCCGCCCGCCCGCCGGGCCTCGCGCCTCGACGTGCTCGACTCCCTGCAATACGAGTGACCGAGCCCGGCGGCCGGCGCATCTCTGCGTCCTCGCTCGCTCACGTGCAAAGCACGCTTCGCTCACTGCGTCCTTGATCTGCTTGGCCGCCGAACTCGGTCAGGCCAGGCCCATCCGCAGAGCCCCGGCGAGCTCCAGCGTCGCCGCCCGTGAGGAGGGGCTGACGTAGGCGTGGTTGACGAAGCCGTGGACCAGCCCGGAGTAGCGCTTCAGCGCCACCGGCACCCCGGCCTCGCGCATCCGGATCGCGTAGGCCTCGCCCTCGTCGCGCAGCGGGTCGAAGCCGGCGGTGGCGAGGAAGGCGGGCGCGAGGCCGCTCAGGTCCGGGGCTTTGAGGATCGAGATCCGCGGGTCGTTGACGTCGGTGCCGGGGCCGATGTAGAAGCCCTCGAAGAGGTCCATGTCGGCCTTGGTCAGCATGAAGCCGTCGGCGAAGAGGAAGCGCGAGCGCGGGTCCTCGGCTGAGTCGGTGACCGGGTAGAGCAGCAGCTGCATCGCCAGCGCCGGGCCGCCTTCGTCGCGGGCTCGCAAGGCGACCACCGCGGCCATGTTGCCGCCGGCCGAATCCCCGGCGACGGCGATCCGCGACGGGTCGATTCCCAGCTCGGCCGCGTTGGCCGCCGACCAGGCGAAGGCGTCCCAGGCGTCTTCGATCGCCGCCGGGAAGGGATGCTCGGGCGAGAGCCGGTAGTCGACCGAGAGCACCGCCACGCCGGCCCTCTGGGCGAGCAGGCGGCAGACGCCGTCGTGGGTCTCGAGGCTGCCGATCACCCAGCCGCCGCCGTGGTAGTAGACGAGCAGCGGCGGCGGCACGCCGCCGGGCAGGTGGCGCGGCAGGTAGAAGCGGGCGCCGAGCGGCCCGGCCGCGGTCGGGATCGTCAGGTTCTCGACCCGCTCCATCGGCAGCGGCCGCTGCGGGACCATCGCTTCGGCGCCGCGGCTGTTGAAGGCGCGCGCCTCGGGCGGCGGCAGCAGGTTGGTGTAGGAGCGGGCCCCCGAGCGCCGCGCGATCTCGACCAGCGCGTGCACGTCGCTGGCCAGCGTCTGCCCCTCGATCGTCGGCGGCGCTCCGAACATCCGCCGCTGGGTCCGCGGCGGAAGCCCGCAGACCCGGCGCAGGAAGCGGTGCTCGATGCTCGCAGGCAGGCGCGGGGGCTCCACGGTCGGCCAGCCTACGCGAAAAGGCGACGACCGTCGCACCGATTCATGTAGCCGTGGGGGAGAGACGGAGGCGACGGCGGACTTGGAGCCTGCATGTGGAGACAGGGAATCTGCCGCGGCGTCCTGCTCGTGACCGTCGCTCCCGGCGCGTTCTTCGGGGTCGCCTCCGCCTGGCAGACCGGCGAGGAAGCGAGCACCGCGCCGCCCCTTGCCGCGCCCCGCGTCGAATGCGCCGCGCCGCGCACCCTCCGCCTGCGCCGCTTCGAGGACCGCTCCGCCCAGCTCCTCTGCGGCCACCGGGTGATCGTCCGCATCTCGGTGCCGGGTTAGGAACAGCGGATTACTTAACAAGCTCTAGGCTCCCCGCCTTCGTTCACGCGAAGAGGGAGAAACATGAGACGACGTTTTGCTGTGCTGCTGGCGACGGGCGCTCTCGTAGCGGTCGTTGCCGCGCCGCCCGCCCCGGCGGCCGACAAGGACTGCTCTGATTTCAAGAGCTGGCGTCAGGCGCAGAACTTCTACAAGAAGCACGGGGGCCCGAAGCGCGATCCGCATCGACTTGACGCAGATCACGACGGGATCGCCTGCGAGGACCTGCGTTAGCCGCGCTCGGATCGATCCGTCAATTGGGGGCCTATGGGGCCGCCAACTGACGGATCGATTCCCTGGCGCGACGAACGTCACACATTTCGGTGCAGGCGTCGGAGTAGCCTGGGGTCCATGGAGGCGGCGGTCAAAGCGGCGGCGCCGGTCGAAGTCCCCCAGGGGAAGCCGATCAAGGGGTTGCCGCCGGGGCCGCGGATGCCGCGGGCGCTGCAGACCGCGATCTGGTCGCGCCAGGCGCAGTGGATGCTGGGGCAGTCGCGGGCCCGCTTCGGCGACATGTTCACGATCCGGATCGCCCACGAGGGCGACTGGGTGATGCTCGCCGACCCGGACCTGGTCAAACAGGTCTTCACCGGCGACCCGAAGATCTTCCACGCCGGCGAGGGCAACCAGATCCTGCGGCCGATCCTCGGCGACAACTCCGTCCTCGTCCTCGACGAGAAGCCGCACATCGGCCAGCGCCGGCTGCTGCTGCCGCCCTTCCACGGCGAGCGGATGAAGGGCTACGAGCGGACGATGAGCGAGATCGCCGCCCGGGAGATCGACGCCTGGCCCACCGGCGCCCCGTACAAGCTGCGACCGCGGATGCAGGCGATCACCCTGGAGATCATCATCGAGACGGTCTTCGGAGTGCACGATCGGGCGCGGATGGATCCGCTGCGCGCGGCCCTGCGGGACTTCCTCGACCTCACCACCGACCCCCGCTTCCTGCTTCCGGTCGTCCTCGCCGGACCCGAGCGCGTGCGGCGGATCCCCGCTTTCGGGCGGCGGATCGACCGCGTCGACGAGCTGATCCACGCCGAGATCGCCGAGCGCCGCGCCGCCTCCGGCCTCGAGCAGCGCGAGGACATCCTCTCGATGCTGGTCGCAGCCGAACACGAGGACGGCAGCCCGATGAGCGACGCCGAGATTCGCGACGAGCTCCTCACCCTGCTGGTCGCCGGCCACGAGACCACCGCGACCGCGCTCTCCTGGGCGGTCGAGCGCCTGGTCCGCCACCCGGAGAAGCTGGAGCGTCTGCGGTCCGAGGTGCTGGCGGGCGAGGACGCCTACCTGACCGCGACGATCCAGGAGACCCTGCGCCTGCGGCCGGTGATCGTGCTCGTGATCCGCAAGCTGACCGAGCCGGTCGAGCTCGGCGGCTACGAGCTGCCGGCGGGCGCCCGGGTCACCCCCTCGATCTACCTGATCCACCGCGACCCGCGGATCTACCCCGACCCGCACAGCTTCATCCCCGAGCGCTTCCTCGACAACCCGCCCGGCACCTACACCTGGATCCCCTTCGGCGGCGGCGTCCGCCGCTGCCTCGGCGCCGCCTTCGCCCAGTTCGAGATGGCCGTCGTCCTCCGCGAGCTCGTCGCCCGCCGCCAGCTCACCCCGGCCCGCGACGGCTCCGAGCGCCCCTTCAGGCGGGCAATAACCGAGACGCCGCGCCACGACGCCGAAGTCGTCCTGAGCTAAGCGCCCTGAGGGCGTGAGGCCAAGCGGGGTCGTGCGCGTGGCGAAGCGGCAGTGCTCTGCACGACGCGCAGCCGCGGGTGCGGCAACGCGCCGGGCCTCACGTCCTCAGCCGCAGCCGGTGTTGTTGCCGCAGCTGCTGCAGGTGTAGCAAGAGCCCGTGCGCTGCATCATGCCGCCGCACTGCTCGCAGGCCGGGCCGAGGTCGAGGCCCTGCATCTTCGCCGGGACGACCGGGGGGGTTTCGGTGAAGGCCGCGGCGGCCGGGACCGACTCGCCCGCCTTCGCCTTGGCCGCTCCGTTGCCGCCGTTCCCGTGGCCGTTGCCACCGTTGCCGCCATTTGCCGGACCGGCGGTGTCGCTGCTCAGGCCGATGCTCATCTGCGAGGTCTCCGCTTCCTTCTTGTTGCGGACCTCCTGGGTCATGATCCCCAGTTCCTCGAGCGCTTCGGTGTCGTCGATGAAGCGGCTGGCGACCCAGCGCATGATGTAGTCCGGCAGCGATTTGGCGAACGGGATCTCCGGGTTGCCGGTCATCCCCTCCGGCTCGAAGCGCATGTAGCTGAACTTGCGCACGAAGGTCTCCAGCGGCACCCCGTACTGGAGGCCGAGCGAGATCGAGGTCGCGAAGGCGTTGAGCAGCCCGCGCATCGTCGAGCCCTCCTTGCCGATGTCGGTGAGGAAGATCTCGCCGACCGTGCCGTCGTCGTACTTGCCGGCGGTGATGTAGCCCTCGTGGCCGGCGATCGAGAACTTGTGGGTGATCGATTCGCGCTCGCGCGGCATCTTCTTGCGCACCGGCTGGGCCATCTCGACCTCAGCCTCCTCCTCCTGGGCGTCGGTGCGCAGCGCCTGCGCGGTCTTCGAGCCGTCGCGATAGATCGCCAGCGCCTTGAGGCCGCCCTTCCAGCCGCGCGTGTAAGCGTCGGCGATGTCCTCGACCGTCGCCGACTGCGGCATGTTGACCGTCTTCGAGATCGCCCCGGAGAGGAACGGCTGGGTCGCGGCCATCATGTCGATGTGGCCGGTGTGGCTGATCGCCCGCTCGCCGACCGCGACGTCGAACACCTCGAGGTGCTCGTCCTTGAGGCCGGGTGCCCCGACGATCGTGTTCTTCTCGGCGATGTAGGCGTCGATCTGGTCGATCTCCGCCTCCGAGTAGCCCATCGCCTCCAGCGCCATCGGCACCGACTTGTTGACGATCGTCATCGAGCCGCCGCCGACCAGCTCCTTGAACTTGACCAGCGAGAAGTCCGGCTCGATCCCGGTCGTGTCGCAGTCCATCAGGAAGCTGATCGTCCCGGTCGGGGCCAGCACCGTCGCCTGCGCGTTGCGGTAACCGTGCTCCTCGCCGAGCTCGACCGCTTCGTCCCAGGAGCGCTGCGCGGCCTCCAGCAGCTCGCCTTTGATCCCGGTGCCGTCGACCTCGTAGGCGGCGTCGCGGTGCATCCGCATGACCCCGTTGTGCGGCTCCCGGTTCTTCTCGTACTCGTCGTAGGGCCCGGTCGCGCCGGCGGCGATCAGCGCCGACTGGCGGTAGGCGCGGCCGGTCATCAGCGCCGTGATCGCGGCGGCGACATTGCGGCCCTCGTCGGAGTCGTAGGGGAGGCCGTCGGACATCAGCAGGGCGCCGAGGTTGGCGTAGCCGAGCCCGAGCTGGCGGAAGGCGCGGGCGTTGTCGCCGATCTCCTCGGTCGGATAGCTCGACGGGCCGACGATGATCTCCTGCGCGAGGAAGACGGTGTCGACCGCGGACTCGAAGTCCTCGGTGTCGAAGCTGCCGTCCTCGCGGCGGAATTTCATCAGGTTGAGCGAGGCCAGGTTGCAGGCCGAGTTGTCGACGTGCATGTACTCGCTGCAGGGGTTGGAGGCGTTGATCCGCCCCGACTCCGGCGAGGTGTGCCAGCGGTTGATGATCGTGTCGTACTGGATGCCCGGATCGGCGCAGCGCCAGGCGGCGTCGGCGATCTGGTTCATCAGCTCGCGGGCGTCGAGCGTTTTCGTGGTCGAGCCGTCGGTGCGCGCCTTCAGCTCCCACTTCTCGCCGGCCTCGACCGCCTCCATGAACTCGTCGGTGACCCGGACCGAGTTGTTCGCGTTCTGGTACTGGATCGAGGTGAAGCCCTCGCCGTCGATCGACATGTCGAAGCCGGCGTCGCGCAGCGCCGCCGCCTTCTCCTCCTCTTTGGCCTTGCACCAGATGAAGTCCTCGACGTCCGGGTGATCGACGTCGAGCACGACCATCTTCGCCGCGCGGCGGGTCTTGCCGCCGGACTTGATCGTCCCGGCCCAGGCGTCGGCGCCGCGCATGAAGCTGACCGGGCCGGAGGCGAGGCCACCCTTGGAAAGGTGCTCGACCGAGCCGCGGATGTTCGAGAGATTGATGCCGGAGCCGGAGCCGCCCCGGAAGATCATCCCCTCTTTGGTGTTCCACTCGAGGATCGACTCCATCGTGTCGTCGACGCTCAAGATGAAGCAGGCCGAGCACTGCGGCTTCTCCTCGAAGCCGACGTTGAACCAGACCGGCGAGTTGAAAGCCGCCTTCTGGTGCAGCAGGATCGCGGTCAGCTCGTCCTCGAAGGCGTCGCCGTCATCCTCGCTGGCGAAGTAGCCCAGCTCCCGCCCCCAGTTGGCGATCGTCCCGGCGACCCGGCCGATCATCTGTTTGACCGAGTTCTCGCGCTCGGGGCTGCCGAGCTTCCCGCGGAAGTACTTCTGGGCGACGATGTTGGTCGCGTTCTGGGACCAGCTCTTGGGGAACTCGACCCCGCGCTGCTCGAAAGCCGGATTTTCCGGATTGCCGATCACGGCATCCCGGATCTCCCACTCGATCTGGTCGAAAGGATGCACGCCGGCAGTCGAAAATCGCCGCTCGATAGAGAGGCCCTGCAGACCGTTTTTGGGACTGGTAGTGGCGGTCTTGGACATCGAACTTCTCCTCTCAAAGCGACTTTTAGGGGTAACAGAGGAGGATTGCTTCCCGCTCGGACGGAACGCGGCCAAATTAGCGTTGGCAGGCGTGCGGAAGCGCCTACAAATTGTGACAACCCCGCTAACTCGGCGAAGCGATCTCGCGGTACCCTGGGGGCGCGATGGTGGATGAGCTGCGCAAGAGCGCCGAGCGGGTGGGGGAGAAGGCCACGGCGGCGCGCGACGCGATGGGCGACCGGGTCGACGCGGCCAAGGAGGCCGCCTCCGACGCGATCGCCGCGGTCAAGCCGAAGCTGCGCGGCAGCTCGCACAAATGGGCCTTCTTCGTCTCGCTGGTGCTCGGCGTCGTCCTGATTCTGATCGCGAAGACGCCGAAGGCGACCCTGGCGGTGGCGATCTACGCGGTCAGCCTCTCCGCCCTGTTCGGGACCAGCGCCCTCTACCACGGGGTCAACTGGACGCGGCCGAACGTGCGCATGTGGATGCGCCGGCTCGATCACTCGATGATCTTCTTCCTCATCGCCGGCACCTACACGCCGTTCGCGCTGCTGGTTCTCGAAGGCGCCCTGGCGACGGCGATCCTGGTCGTCGTCTGGACCGGCGCGATCGCCGGCGCGATCGTCGAGACGGTCTGGATCGACCACCCGAAGTGGGTCTCGGCGCTGATCTACCTGGCGCTCGGCTGGGTCGCGGTGGTCGCCTTCCCGGACCTCTGGTCGACCCTCGGGGTCGGCGGCGCGGCGCTGGTGATCGCCGGCGGGGTCCTCTACACGGCCGGAGCCGTCGTCTACGCGACCCAGCGGCCGAACCCGAATCCGGCGATCTTCGGGTACCACGAGGTGTTCCATCTGTTTGTAATTGCGGCCGCCGTGGCACATTTCTCGGCAGTAGCCTTTTTCGCCCTGCCCCAAGCTTAAGAAGGGACCCCCCAATGCTTTCTGCCCCACGGCGCCTCGGCGTTCTCCTTGTCCTCCTCGCGCTGCTGCTCGCCGCGCCCGCTGCCGCTCAGGCCTCCTGGGGCTCGATCGCGATCAATCCCGAAACCGGCAAGAAAGGCATCGCTGCCGGCAAGAACTCCGCCGAGGCAGCCAAGAACACCGCGAAAAGCCGCTGCGGCGATCCCCACTGCAAGTCCGCCGTCTGGGTCTTCAACGGTTGGGGCGCGACCGTGAAGAAGAAGAGCGGCCTCTACATCTCCGGGATCGGCAGGACGAAGGCGAAGGCGATCGCCAACGCGCGCAACCGCGCCAACGAAAACGCCCCCGTCTACGCCACCGTTTTCAGCGGCATCGGCTAGCGGGGGCATGTCGAGTTCGTTCCCACAGGGGGAACGAACTCGACATCAGGCGACCGCCAGCTCCTCGACTTCGGCCAGGAGCTGGCTGAGGATCTCGCCCAGGCGCCCGGACTGCTCGGGCGTCAGGTCGAGCTCGCCGTCGTGGAACTGGGCGGCCGCGCGGGGGACGGGCAGCTCGGCCTCGACCACGCGGCCGCCCAGGGCGCCGAGCACTTTGCGTGCCTCGGCCTGCGCCCAGACCGCTCCGAACATCCCGGTCGAGGCGCCGATCGCCGCCGCCGGCTTGCCCGCGAGGGCGCTCTTGCCGGCCGGCCGCGAAATCCAGTCGAGGGCGTTCTTCAGCTGGCCCGGAAGCGAGTGGTTGTACTCCGGGGTGGCGACCAGCACGGCGTCGGCCTCGCGGACCGCCGCGCGCAGCTCCTCGACCACCGCCGGGACACCCTGCTCTTCGAGGTCGGCGTCGTAGGGCGGGATCTCGCCGAGCCCCTCGTATTCGACCAACTCCGCCCCGCCGGGCAGCCGCTCGGCGGCTGCCCGCAGCAGGGCGGTGTTGTAGGAGTCCCGGCGCAGGCTTCCGGAGATGCCCAGGACCCGCATCGTTACACCTCCTCCGCGACGAACTGCAGCTCGACGTTGATCGCGACCTCGTACTCGAGCGCCTGGCCGCCGCTCGGCAGGTCGGCGTTCCAGTTGAGGCCGAAGTCGCGCCGGTCAAGCGCCGCCTCGACCGAGAACCCGACCCGCTGCTTGCCGTCGAGGTAGGCGGGGACCTGGGCGAAGCGGCCGATCGCGTTGACCTCACGGGTCTCGCCGCGGATCTCGAGCTCGCCGCGGAGTCGGACCTGGCCGTCGTCGGCGATCGCGAGCTCGCTGGAGCGGAACTTGAGCTGCGGGTGGTTCTCGACGTCGAAGAACTCGGGGCTCATCAGGTGGCCCTTGAACTGCTCCTCCTCGATGTCGATGCTGGCGACCTCGACTGCGCCCTCGAGCGCCGGCCGCTCGCCGCCGGTCAGGGTCGCGCTGTACTCGCCAAAGCCGCTGCGGAAGGTGGCGATGCCGCTGTGAGTGATACCGAAGCCGATCGAGGAGTGGACCGGATCGAGGGTCCAGGTCCCGGCGGGAATCTGCTGGTTGAGGGTCTCGGTGCTCATTTCTGCTGCCTTTCTGGGGAAGTTGCCGTCACAATGATTGACGTAGAAACAATCGTAGCAGAAATGATTTGCACGTCAACTATTGTCCCCACAACCTTCTTGTGCGATCATGTACTTATGTCTGAGAGCGCCGCGCCGACCACCGCCGCACCCACGCACGACGCCTGCGGCGGCAGCCCGCACCGCGAGGCCTGGCTGGCGCTGGCCCGGGCCCACGCGGCGATCACCGGCCGCATGCAGGAGGCCCTGACCGCGGCCGGTCTGCCGCCGCTGCCCTGGTTCGAGGTCCTGGCGACGATCGCCGAGGCCCCCGAGCAGCGACTGAAAATGGGGGAGCTGGCCGAGGCGCTGGTGATTACCCGTGGCGGCCTCACCAAGCTCGTCGACCGCCTGATCAAGGCCGGTCTGCTGGAGCGAACCTTCTGCGAGACCGACCGCCGGGTCAGCTACGCGACGCTGCTGCCGTCCGGGGCCGAGCTGCTGGGGGAAATGCGGCCGGTGGTCAGCGCCGAGCTCGACCTCGCCTTCGACGGCAACCTCAGCGACGGTCAGGCCGACGAGCTGCGCGAGACGCTCGAGCGCCTGCGCGGCAGCGCCTGCGAGGCCTAGATGATTGATTCCACGCCTCCAGGCGTGGAAGGGCGCATCGCAAGGAAGCAACGGGCAACAGGTCGAAATCGGCGGGGTCTAAACCCCCCCTCGAC
>Ga0081539_10004746_pt1 | contig 14686 bp, 9 predicted proteins | sample TabmetS4T2R2_FD_71023 | JGI IMG/M metagenome (GOLD analysis project Ga0081539, IMG submission 71023) | Tabebuia heterophylla rhizosphere microbial communities from the University of Puerto Rico - S4T2R2 | ecosystem: Host-associated > Plants > Roots > Rhizosphere ...
CGAACGGCGCTCGGCGGCGACGCACGCATCGGCGGCGTGAAGACGTTTGTCGCCACGGGCCGCACGCGACAAGTACGCGGTGACAACCTCGTTCCGATCGAATTCGAGATCCAGATCGAACTGCCCGACAAGTACTCGCGCTATGACGAGTTTCCTGCGCAGGACGCCGGACCGGCGACCAGCGGTTTCAACGGCGAGCGGCTGGTTCAGATTCCTGAGCCGGTTGCGCCGCCGCCGCGCGCCGGCGGTCCACCGCCTCCGACACCGGAACAGCAGCAAGCGGCCGCGCGCGCCCGCGTGCTTCAGGTCAAGCAGGACTTCGCGCGACTGATGCTCGGCTTGTTCGCCACTTCCTATCCGAGCTTCCCGTTGACGTTCACCTACGCCGGGCAGGCGGAAGCGCCGCAAGGCAAGGCACACGTGCTCGACGCCAAGGGCCCGGCGAACTTCGCGGCCCGTCTCTTCATCAGCGCCGACACGCACCTGCCGATCATGGTGAGCTGGCAACAAGCCGCGCCGCCGCCACGCCGCGGCGGCCCACCGCCCGGCGGACGCGCAGCGCCACCTGGAGCCGCTGCGGCTCCACCGGCCGGCGCTGCTCCACCAGCGTCCGCAGGACCGCCCGCTGGCGCGGGCGGCGGGCCACCCGCGACACCGCCGCCGGGAATGGAGCATCGCCTCTACTTCGCCGAATACCGCGACGTGGACGGATTGAAGCTGCCGTTCCGGCTGCGTCACGCCGTTGGTGCCGAGACGATCGAGGAGACGACCTTCGATCGCTTTCGCATCAACGCGCGCACCGACCCGAGGCGTTTCGAAGTGAGCAGTCAGTAAGCTGCCGCCTCGGCGCACGTATTCACTCCATGGGGACCACAGGGATCAATAGGGGTCTGTACCGCGGACTCTTCGCTCAGGTGAGGTTCACATGTCGTACTCGCGCACGCCCCATCGGTTCTCCACCATTCTGCTCGCGCTGATGCCGCTGTTGCTGCTGACGAAGCCTGCTGCGGCGCAGGCTCCGCGCACGGCAACGCTGCAAATCACCGTCGTCGATCAGACGAACGCCGTTCTTCCAGGCGCGACCGTCACGATCGTCGGCACCGACGGAACAACCAAGGCGAGCACGGTCGAACCGGTGCAGACGACGCCACAAGGCATCGCCTCGGTGCTCAACCTCACACCCGGGGTCTACACGATTCAGGCGGAGTTTCCCGGATTCGAGACACGGCTGATCAAAGACGTCCGCATTCGCGCCGGGGACAACAAACAGGTGCTGCTGCTGCCGATCGCCTCGGTCAAAGATGCGGTGACCGTGGAGCAGGACAAGCAGGAAGCCGCGTCCGATCCTCGCGGCCCTTCGTTTGGAACGACGCTCACACGCGAGCAGCTCGAGGCGCTGTCGGACGACCCGAACGAGCTGCGCCGTCAGATCCAGGAGATGGCGGGCCCGGGTGCGGTGATCAAGGTCGACAGCTTCGAAGGCGCGGCGCTGCCGCCGAAGGCGCAGATCCGCTCGATCCGCATTTCGCGCGATCAGTTCGCCGCGGAAAATCACAGTGCCGGCGGCATCAGCGTCGAGATCATCACGCAGCCCGGTATCGGGCCCATCCGCTATCAAACCGGCTTCCGGTTCCGCGACGACGCCACCAGCGGGCGGAGCCCATTCGCGACCAGGACGCCGCCCGAGCAGATCAAGCAGTACTTCATGGGTATGCAAGGAACGCTGATCAAGGACAGGAGCTCGTTCGGGCTGTTCATGAACGGCATGAACTCGTTCGACACGCCGCTCATCAACGCGGCGTTCACCACGGGCACCCGCTCCGAGGTGCTTCGACTGCGGACGCCGCGCGACAACATCAACATCAACGCCAACGTCGATTACGCGCTGACGCTCGATCAGACGCTCCGGTTCGCCTACAACGTGAACCGGAACACGGTGGACAACCTCGGGATCGGCGCGTACGACGAGGAGTCGCGCGCCTACTCCAACGAGAACACCGTGCACAACTTCCGCGCGCAGCACATGGGGCCCGTCGGGCGCCGCGCCTTCTCGCGGTCACGGGTGCAGTTCACGTGGACGGACAACGAGTCGGTCTCGCGCGTCGAGCAGCCGACGATTCGCGTCAACGACGCATTCACGCTGGGCGGTGCCCAAGTCGCCGGTGGCCAGCACTCGCGCGTGCTCAACCTGGGAACCGACTACGACTACGTGCGCGGCGTCCACACGGTCCGGACTGGTCTGGCGGCGGATCTGTTTCGCGTCCACGCCGACGACACGGCGAACTACCTGGGCACCTACACCTTCGAGAGTCTCGCCGCCTATCAGGCCAACCGGCCGCGCACGTATACGCGGCGAATCGGCGACGCGAACATTGCCTACACCAACGTGCAGGGCGCCTGGTATCTGCAGGACGACATACGTATTCGCCGCAATCTGACTGTCAGCGCGGGAGCGCGCTATGAAGCGCAGACACACGTCGGCGACTACGACAACCTCGCGCCGAGAGTCGGCATTACCTGGGCGCCGCTCAAGAGCGGCGCCACGACGCTGCGCGCCAGCTGGGGAACGTTCTACGACTGGATGCCCGGAAACACCTACGAGCAGACGCTGCGGGTCGACGGCGTGCACCAGCAGGAGATCAACCTGCTCGATCCGACCTATCCGGACGTTCCGGTGTTTGGCGCGGCGACGCCGGTCGCGCGGTATCTGCTGGGCGACGGCGTTTCGCTGCCGCGCAATTCACGACTGAGCCTGGGCGTCGATCAGCGACTGGCTCGCAAGGTCCAGTCGAACGTGACCTACAGCTACGTGAAGGGCGCCACGGTATGGCGAGGTCTCAACCTCAATGAGCCGACCGACGGCGTGCGCCCCGATCCCCACTTCGGCAACATCATCGAGGTGCTGTCGGATGCGGCGTCGAAACAGCATCAGGTGGCGACGAGCGTCACGGTCAATCCTGGAGCGCTGTTGCCGGCGTTCAACGCCGCGCGCATCAACTGGACGCGGGTGACCGTGTTCTTCAACTACAACCTGGGCTGGTTCGAAAACAACAGCGACGGCGCGTTTGCCCCGCCCGCAACTCGCTCGCTGCTCGAGGAATGGGGCCCCGCCGGTCAGGACATCCGTCATCGGCTGAACGTCACGGTCAACAATCAGATCGTCAGAAACCTGCTGATGAACTTCAACGTGAACTACAACAGCGGGGCTCCCTACACGATTCGAACAGGCTTCGACGAAAACGGCGACCTGATCTTCAACGATCGTCCCTTCGGCATCGGGCGCAACACGCTGCGGGGCGCAGCGCAGTGGTCGATCAATCCGGCCATGGCGTACACGTTCGTCTTCGGCCGACAGGTGACCACGCTGCCTCCCGGCGTCGGCGTGATCGCCAACGGCGCAGCGCCCACGGTGGTGTCGGTCGACCAGAGCGGCGGACGCTACCGCCTGCAGCTGATCGTGCAGGCGCAGAACATCACCAACCACGCCAACTACGCCGGCTACAGCGGCACGCTCACGTCGCCCTTCTACGGCCGCCCGACGCTGGTCAACGGGCCGCGCAAGATCGACGTCGGGTTCAATTTCAGCTTCTGATCTCGTCGACGCACACAACGCTCGGTTTTTGCCACGAAGGACGCAAAGAACAGAAAGGTCCTTCGTGCCTAATTCGTCTCCGTGGTCTTCAGCTCCGCGACGAGCGGGAAGTGATCGGATCCGTCATGCGCGTCGGTGACGACGTGGCACATCGAGACGGAGTCGAGCCACCGCTCCGGCAGGAACAGGTAATCGAGCCGCACGTGTGGATCCCAGGTGGGAAACGTGTTGCCGACGAGATCCGGGTGCAGGTGGCGGAAAGCATCACGATAGCCGGCATCGAGAATGGTCTGGATAGTCCGCCAGCGTACGCGCCCACCACTCATCCAGACGAGCGCACGCAGGCGCGCCGGCAGCTTGCGGATGTCGAGCATGTCGCCGGGCGCCACGGTATTGAAGTCGCCGACCAGGGCGTGGGCGCCGTGTTGATGCTGCGCTATCGCGCTCAAGAGCGCACGCAGCTCGAAGACGCGGCGGCGCTCCGTCCACGCCGCGTGCACGGCACTGAGATGAACGCCGAAGATTCGCCATGGCAGACCGTCCGGCACGATCTCGAGAAACGCATGTCGCGAGATACGCGGGCGGTGCCACGCCGAGTGCACCACCGGTTTTCTGCTCAGGAAGCCGAGCGATGCGCCGCGCTGCGAGCCCCACTGCGCCATTCCCGCGGCGCGGCCAATCCGCTCGACCACATCCGGTCGCGTCGCTTCCTGCAGGATCACGAGGTCGGGCTCAGCCGCACGGATGGCCGACGAGAGCGCGTCCTCGCGCCCCAGACCGCCATGGCGAATGTTGTAGGAGAGCAGGCGCAGAGCTCACGCCTCCTTCTCACGCTCGCGTTCGATGAGGGTGAGGTATGGCTGTCCGAGCAGGCCGCCGCGGAAATGAATCACCGCGTCCCGCGACGCCTGGATGTTGACCGGCCGCCCCGTCATCGTCATCAGCGTTTCGCGGAGCGGCACCAGGTCCGGCGCAATCTTCGGATCGAGATCGGACAACGGACGTGAGTGCACGCCGGGCACGAAGAACCCGGTAATCGTGAACAAGCCGATGGCGGCATCGCCGACGAGCGTGAGATCGAGATCGCTGGTTCCCGGGCCGTCTGAATCGAACGGTGCGCCGTCCTTCCATCGCTGCCCGGTAATCGCGCTGCCGCGCAGGATGACGGCGGTATCCGGCGGAATCTCCTCGCGGATGGTTTGCACGAACTCGTGGAACCGCTCCTCGCTGCCGGCGAACACGAGCCGAATGACGTTGGCCTGCTTCTCCGATTCGCTCAACCCGCCTTGCATCAGCCTGCTGACAGCCTTTCTGCTTTTCGTGTAAGCTGCGACGACATGGCGTTCATCATCACCGATCCGTGCATCAGCACGAAGGATACTGCCTGCGTCGACGTCTGCCCGGTCGACTGCATTCACCCACGGAAGGACGAGCCCGAGTTCGCCACGACGTCGATGCTCTTCATCCATCCGGAAGAATGCATCGACTGCGGCGCCTGCGTCCCCGCGTGCCCGGTCAGCGCGATCTACGACAGCCCGGAGGCGACGCCCCAGTCGCAGGCGAGCCTGATCGAGGCGAACGCCATCTTCCGCGCCGGCGATCCCGATGCCCTCGGACGCGCCGAGGCAATCGTGAAGGCACACATGGAGGCACATCCCGATCTGCTGGGCCTGGCGCCCGCCGATCGAGCCGCCTCACACGGGAAATAGGGCACTCGGTTTGCTGCAGTCGATCGCATGACGATTCAGAACGCCGTCGTCGGATTCGGAACACGCCGCGTGATCCGCCGTGTCGGCCGGGCGCTCCCATGGGTCGGCGTGGCCTTCGCCGTCTTCGGCGTGGCCGCCGCGATTCGCAACAAGGGCGTGATTCGCGGATCCGTCGACTGCGCGCTCGACGCGTTGCCGGTGGTCGGCAGCATGAAAGCGGCGGCCGAGTTGATCCGGGGCCGGGACTTCATCCAACCCAAGCCTCGACCCGCCTGAGAACGGACACGACGGCCTGACGCGGACATTCGTCGTTGTTCGGCTCCGACCGGACCTCAACGCGTCCGTCGCACATCGCCGGCCAAGATCGTCCACGCCATCCAGAATCCGCCGCCGGCTGCCGCCAGGAACAGCACCATCGCCAGACCCGGGTACCCGAGGATCGTAAAGCTCGTCTGAACCTGCATCAGCATCGCCGCGCCGACAATCAGTGCCGCCAGCACCACGCCGAGCGCGATCCGGTTCGCCACCTTCTGAAAGCCATCGATGATCGACCCGTGATCGATGACCTCGATCTTGAGCCGCAGATCGTTGGCGGCCAGCGAGTCGAGAATGCGGTTGACGCGCGACGGAAGCCGCGCGGCGAATTCGCGGACGTCGAGCGCCGAGGCGAACACGTTGGCCGGTGTCATGCTCTTGAACATCTGCCGCCGCATCAGCATCGTGGCGTTGCGCCGCATCGACGCGTTCACGTCGAAGTCGGGATCGAGCAGCCGGCCGATTTCATCCAGATTCAGGAGCGTCTTCCCGAGCAGGGCGAGGTCCGGCGCCATCTTCAATCCATGCTGGCTGCCGCATCGCGCCATTTCCAGCACGACCCGTCCGACGTTCACGTCCTTGATCGCCGCGCGCTGATACCGGCTCACCAGTTCGGCAATCGCGCGGCGCACCTGCGCCTCCTCGAAGTCCTCCCGCTTCTCGCCGAGCGCGATGATCACCGACGCGGCGTCGTCGCCGCGCCCTTCCGACATCGCGAGCAGCAGCTTGAACAGTTGCTCCTGCGCGCCGTGCGACAGTCGTCCGACCATGCCGACGTCGATGAGCGCAATGCGATGGTCCGGCGTCAGCAGCACGTTGCCCGGATGCGGATCGGCGTGAAACACACCGTCAGCCATGATCTGCTGCAGGTAGGCACGAAACAGATCGTCGGCCAGCGCTTTCCCCTCGACTTCGGTCCACTCGAGCGGACTGACAGCGGTGATCTTCGTCCCGTGGACGTAGTCCATCGTCAGCACCCGCGCGGTGGTGAAGTCGTCGATCGGCAGCGGCACGACGAAGCGCTCGTAGTCGCGCAGCTGGTGCGCCAGCATCAGCATGTTGCGCGCTTCCTCGCGGTAATCGAGCTCCGCCAGAATCGTGCGGCGGAGCTCGTCGAGCAGGCGCGTCGCGTCGACGTTGCTCGTCGCGGCGCGGAAACGATCGAGGAACGCAGCCACCTTGTCGAGGGCGTCAAGGTCCTTGATGACGCGTTCGCGAACGTGTGGGCGCTGTACTTTGACGGCGACTTCGCGGCCACCACGCAGCATCGCGCGATGCACCTGCCCGAGTGATGCCGCCGCGATCGGTGTCGGCTGAAACCGCTCGAACGCTTTCGACAAGCGGACGCCGAGCTCCTCTTGAACGATGCGCTCCACCTGGTCGTACGGGAACGGATCGACGTTGTCCTGCAGGCGCGCGAGCGCGTCGAGATACTCCGGCTGCAGGAGATCAGCGCGCGTCGAAAGCAGCTGTCCGAGCTTGATGAAGGTCGGGCCGAGCGCCTCGAGGTCGCGGGCGAAGTCCTCAGCCTGCCGGCTATCGGCCGGTGGACGCGGCGTATCGACCGGATCAACCACAACAAAGTCCGCGCGCCGGTATTTGGCCGCGAACCGGGCGAGGTCGGAGTATCGGCTCAGCCGCTCACGCAAGGCCATCAGCCGTGACCTGAGCAACGGATGTGCCGAAAGATCCAGCCCGTCGACCGCGAACCCCGACCCCAACGCTGAACCGCGATTGGAGTTGGGAGTTGGCTCGGCGTAAGCGCCTTCGAATTTGCGCGGCTTAACGGATGGGGTCGCGCTACGCAGCCGGGTCGAGCTGGTGTGCGACGACATCCACCAGCCGATCGGGGTCGCACGGCTTGCGCAGGACAGCCGCGGCGCGAGTCGCCGCGAGGGTCTCGTCGGAGCCAGTGACGATGACCACAGGAATATCATGCAGTTCTGGACGTGCAGTGATTTCCGTGAGTACAGAGATGCCGTCAAGATGAGGCAACGAGAGATCGAGCACGACGAGGGCCGGACGACGCTGCTCCAGCGTCAACAAGGCGACGAGTCCATCATCGGCGACATCGACATCGAACCCCGCAAAACGCAGTGCACGGCGATACATCGCGGCGCACGACTCGTCGTCTTCGACGATCAGAATGCGGCGGCGGGTGGGGGGTGTGAGCAGCATCACTGGTGGAGTTCCGATGGAGTCGTTTGGGCAATGGGTTACAACCCTCGTTCCACATTCGAGCGACACCGCCCAGACCGGCCGACAATCATCGGCGATGGTGGATGAGCTGTTCGAACGGGTCGATGCGCGGCTCGCCGGTGGTAAGCTTCCCGAGATATATGGACAATCGCCGGAACGGCGACCAGAACGATCGACGGGCGCATCCGCGCTTCGGCCGTCGTGACGCGGAGCAGCACCGGCCGTGGTACACGCGACGGCCGGTGTGGCTGGCGGCTGCCTCGCTCGTGTACCTGGGGTGGCGGCGCATCCGTACGCTCGGGCGAAGCACCACACGCGGCCATTCGGACGTGGCAGCCTGACAATGGCGCGTGGTTTCGAGAGCAAAGCGGTCGAGGCGCAACAGCAGGAGGCCGCCGAGCGTCGGACGCTGAAACCGGCCATGACACCGCAGGACGCACAGCGCGCCGCTGAACGTGCGACCTTGATGCTGGCACGCACTCGAGCGCTTTCCGATTTACAGCGCGCCTGCGCGCCCGCGCATCGCGCCATGCTCGAACACGCCATCCGGGATCTCGACATCCGCCTGGCCGCGCTTCGGAACACCGACCGGTAGAAGCAGTTTCCAAACGCTACAGTTTTTGGGCGTTTCAGATCTTGAAGAGCACCGCGCGCGCCGGCCGTTGCATGGCCCGCGCGACAGCCTCCGCGTACAACGTGACCTGGCGCCGGTATGCATGTAAGAGCTCGCCCTGCGCGCGATCGGTCTTGAAGTCCACGATGGTGATTCGGTCTCCCTGGTCGAAGGCGAGATCGACGGTCCCTTCGAGCAATTGGTCGCCGCGGGTCAACGTGATCGGCGCCTCGCGGAAGCAGCGACCAGCGGCGTCCGCACGCCTCGCCGTCTCGACCAGGACGTGACGCAGCACGCCGACGATCACGTCACATGCTGAGCGCTCCTCGTCGATTGTCGCCCCCAGGATTCGCGCCTGCGTGGTGACGATCGTTTTCACCGTTGTCTCATCAGCGTCGAGCGGCACCGTTGCCAGCGCGGCGTGGACCAGCGTGCCGTAGCGCACGCCCGACGGCCGGAATGGGTCCGCGTCGAGCTCGATCACTTCGACCGTCTCCGCAGACTCGGACACGGCGTCCTCGTCCTGGTCTCCGACCGCACTCGCCCACTCGGTGACCGTCCGCACGCGGCAGCTCGGTGTCGAGCCGTTGGAGATGGCCGTTGCGCGCGCTTCGCGCCACGCGATATAGCCTCGTGACCCCTCGGCGATGACCTCCTGGTCGACGTCCTTCGCGATCAGCTCCTGCCGCCGCAGCCCGAACGGCGGCTCGGTGCCAAGATTGAGCGCCATCGGATCCCACCAGACGATGTCGAATGGCTCACTGCCGTCCTGCGATTCGATGCGGTGGCGGCCGGGACATACGGTTCGCGGCGACGCCACGCCCTGGTCGGGCCGGTCGATCACCGTATCCTTGCGGAACGCCGGACAGCCCGGGGCCGGTGCCGCCGTGCGCCGTCGATCGATCGGCGGATAGAGGACATCGTTGAGCGGCGACAGCCAGCCGTCGTATGTGTCGTCACCAACGGCCGGAACGACGATCAGATCGCGGGCCCGCGTCGCCGCGACGTAGGCCACGCGAACGCCTTCCTCCGTGTCGCGGGCATGCTCGAGCGGCTGCTGCAGGATGAGATCGCGCGGCGACCACCCACCGATGCGCAGCGCGCACAATCCGCGTGCCGGATCGAGGTAGCGCGAGGGATCGAGTGGAGCGATCTTCGCCGTCATGTCGGCGAGAATCACCACCGGAAACTCGAGACCCTTGGCCTTGTGAACGGTCATCAGCCGCACGCCGTCGCTGCCCTCCTCGACGATTGGGGCCTCGGCGCCTTCGCCGTCGGCGGCGGCGCCGCGAAGCTCCTCGACGAATCCGCGGAACGAGATTCCGCCCGACATCTCGTACTGACGGGCGAGCTCGGCGACGTGCAGCACGTTGGCCAGCACTTGTTCACCGGCCGGTCGCAGCGCAAACGCGACATGGGCACGCGTCGCATCGAAGAGTCGCGTGATCGTTTCAGCCACCGGCCGTCGATTGCGGCGCGTGTGGAGCTCGGCGAGGAGGCCGAGCGCGCCTCCGATCGGACCGAGATGCTCCGGCAGCACATCCGGCACGCGAAACGGATGCAACAACCTGGGAAAACGGTGCCGGTACTCCAGCAGCTCCTCGTCGCCAATCGCGAACAATGCGCCCCGCAGTGTCGCGAACACCGACAATTCGTCATCCGGCCACTCGACTGCCGCCAGCGCCGCCCGCAGCGTTTCGATCTCCTCGCGATCGTGAAAGGCGCGGCCACCGACGAGCAGGTGCTTGATACCGCGAGCTTCCAGGCTGTCGACGTACGGCCGCGTCACGTCGGCGCCGTAGTTGACGAACCGGCGGAACAGCAGACAGATGTGTCGCGGTTGAACCGGAACGAGACCAGACGTGGATCCACGTTCTGTGACCTGCCAGCCGCTCTCGCGCACGAGCCACTCGACGAACGCGCCCGTGGCGTCGGGCAGCGAGGCGTCGATGGCCGCGCCGGAGATATTCCGTTTCCCGTACGGTTTCGGCACTGGCAGCGCAATGACCGACGGTTGATCGCGGATCGCGGGACGACACGGCGTCAGCGGCACGTAATCGGCTTGCAGCGTTTCGCGATCGCCCGTCAGCCGCGGCGCGAAGGCGGCGTTGACGAATCGCTGGATCTCTGGAACGCTCCTGAAACTGGTCGTCAGCGCCAGCGGCCGTGCGCCTCGGGCGACGAGCTGCTCGCGCACCTCACGGTAGACGCCGACGTCGGCGCGGCGAAATCGATAAATCGATTGCTTCGGATCGCCGACCATGAAGAGCTTGCCGGCAACGGGCCGGACGCGCGACCAGTCGCGCTCGTGCGGATCGTCTGCAGACAGCAGGAGCAGGATCTCCGCCTGGAGCGGATCCGTGTCCTGGAACTCGTCGACGAACAGGCACGTGAACCGGCCCTGGAAGTCGCGACGCACCTCGTCGGAATCGCGAACGAGGTCCCGTGTGCGCAACAGGAGGTCGAGGAAATCGAGTGCCCCCTGCCGAGCCTTCAGCACCTGATAACGCTCGATGGCGCCGCGCAGCTCGTCGCGGAGCAGCGACGCGAGATCGGCATCCGCATCGGCCCTGAACTGATCGAGCGCCACGAGCAGCATCTGATGGGCCGCGTGGACGTCGGCGCGGCTCACCCCCTTGGCGTAGTGGGCGCCGCTGCCCTTGCGTGCGCGACGGAAATCGCGATCGCGGGCGAGATCGACCAGCACCGCTTCGGCAGCGTCGACGTCATCGCTGGCGGTGATCAGGTGCAGCTCATCGCTCGCCCGGCGCGCCGCCGCCGTATCGGTGAAAAGATAGTCCCGCGCATTCGACGAACGCGAGGTCATCGCCGCAAAGGCGTGCACCTCGCCGATTAGCGCGGCGATCGCGGCGCGACGATCGAAGTCCGGCCGCGTCCATGACGCCGGAAAGTCGCGCCACTCGGCCAGATCCCAGCCGGCGCGACGCAGCCGTTCGACCGGGCCATCCGCATCCGGATCGCCCGACGCCGCCGGGCGACTCGATCGGCGGAGCGATCGCCGCACGCCTTCCGGCATATCGCGAAGCGCGTCCTGGAACCAGACGTTGAATGCCTCGTCATACATCCGCTTCGCCTGTGCTTCCGTGAGCACGCTGAACAGCGGATCGACGACGGCCTCGACTGGACGCTCACGCAGCAGATCGGCACAGAACCCATGGATGGTGCCGATGTGCGCCTCTTCCAGGTTGTTCAGGGCGTCTTCGAGCCGGCGACGACTCGCCTCGTCGCGCACCGTACTCTGGCGTGCGCTCTCGAGCTCGCGCCGCAGCCGAAGTTTCAGCTCACCAGCCGCCTTCTCTGTGAACGTCACCGCCACGAGGTTGGCCACCGACGCCACGCCGCTGGCCAGCACCGCGAGAATGCGGCTGACCAGCTCCGTCGTCTTTCCCGTACCCGCGGCCGCTTCGACGACGAGAGTTTCATCGAGGCGTGTGCGAATGAGATCGCGGGCTTCCTGGTCGGCAAGGGGGACCGTATTCATGGCCTGCTCCTCAGCTCGACGAGGTCGCGGAAGTGATCGAGCGGCTTTCGCGTCGCGCGGAGCTCTTCGTGCGGACCACAGACAGTCCGGAAGTCGCACCATACGCACGCGCCTTCAGCGGGCGCGGTCGGCAATGCGCCAGTCTCGATCGCGCGATCGACGATCTCCAGCGCTTCGATGCCGGCCTGACGGCTGTTCGCGGTCATCACAACCGGTCTCACTTTGTAGCCGCCCGCGGACGTGCAGAAGAACAGCCGGGATTCCCACACGGACTTGCCGGTGATCCGTTCGACCACGAGTGAATAGAGAACAGGTTGGAGCACGGCGCCCCCGGCGATGACGAGCGTGTCCTTCTGGCGATCCTTGCCCGTCTTGTGGTCGGTCACCCGCAGCAGTCCGGTCTGGCGGTGCTCCTCGACCAGATCGACCGACCCGCGCAGCCTGAAGTCGTTCTCGATGACGACCGCCTTCGCAACACTCGCAGCGTCGTGCTCGCCGTCGTCACGCAACCCGAACGCCAGCTCGAAGTGTTTCGGCGTCCATTCATCGCCCTCGTCGGCGACGCGTCGCAGCCAGCCGCGCAGGTCGCGAGCAATCGACGCGATTTCCTCGTGCCAGACGCGATCGATGGCCGGTGCAAGCCGCTCGTAATACTCGCCGGCCACCGCGACAACGACATCCTCGAGAATGCGCAAGGCGGCGTCGAGATCCCCACGCGTCACGGGCAGCTGATTCCGCCGCTGCAGCTCGCGAAAGACGGTGGCCTGCATCTTGTGAACGATCGTCCCTTTCGTCAGCGGATCGAGTCGCTGCAACGGCACCGGATCGTCGAACGGCTGCAAGCGAAAAATGGCGCTGAGCAGGAACTGGTAAGGACAGATGGAGAACTTCTGCAGGGCGGACAGCGAGTACTCGCGCTCACGCAGGCGATGGGTTGCGAGCGCCTCGCGTGTCCTGTCGGTGACGCGAACGAGCCCGTCGAACTGGGACCACCGGCGCTGGCCGCGAGCCCAACGCTCGCTCACACTGCGGCGGAGCGTGGGCTCATCGCGCAGCATGTAGTACGCGTGCCCTCGCACGGCGGACACGTCGCGTGTTTCGAGCAGTCTCCATAGAATCGCCAGGTCGTGTTCCTGGCGGTCGATCGCAACGGCGGGATCCGTTGGCGCGGGCCACGCCAGCGACGAATCTCCGGCCTGCGCCGCCGCCTGCGCCAGCGTTTCATGATCGGGAATGCGACCCGTGGCGCCGCGCAAGAGGTCCAGCGCATAGAACGACGGAACGCGAACGCGGCCTTCACCAACGTCGAGTCGCGGATACGACACATACAGCCGTTCGGCGGCGGCGCCTGCAGCCAGATGCAGGAGCAGGCGCTCGCGCCGGCCATGATCCGCGCGTGTCGCCAGCACCGGATCGAGAGCGAGCCGCGCCTCGTCCCGGAGCAGCGGATCCTGTACGGGCTTCTGTGGAAAGATCCGCTCGGCGAGCCCGGGCACGAACACGACACGGAACGATCGTCCGCGGGCCTGCGCGGGCGTTCCGACGAACACGCGACCGTACCGTCGCAGCGGTGGTTCCGCATCGACGGTCCGCAGCCGCTCGGCCAGCACGGCACGAACTTCTTCGAGCGTCACGGGACCGACATCCGCCATCGGCCGCAAATCGGCGAGCACCCGAAGCACGTACGGTGTCGTGCGCAACACGCGCGGTGCGAACGCCGCCAGCCGGTCGAGCCACTCGCCCCAGCGTGCAGACGATGGCCACGACGCCATCTCGTCGACGATCGGCAGGACGAACGAACGCAGATGCGCGAGATGCGCAAGCTCGCGCTCCAGCGCGGCGGCGCGAGGCGACTCCAGCTCCTGCCGGCGGACTTCCTTCAACCTCGCGAGAAAGTCCTGCGCCAGACCGTCGAGCCGTCGTCGCCACCGATTCGGGTTGCCGCCGATGACGGCGGCTTCGACCAGCAGGCGTTCCCATTTCCGCGGGGCGCGCAACGTTCCTGCAACGGCCGCACCTTCTTCCCTGTCTTCGGTCCGATCGATCGAATGCTCCGATGACTCCTCGTCCAGGGCAATCTGTTCCGGCGACAGCGTTTCGTCGACCGATGGCGCCCACGTCGATTGGGGCTCGTCAGGCGCCGGCAGCTGACCGAGAGACAGATACTCGGCGACGCGACGAGCCGACAACCCTTCCACGGCCGCAGACACCAGCGCGAGAAACGCGCGGCCGGCGGGATGAGGCCGACGCGTTCCACGATCGAACCAGGCGGGAATGCCAGTGCGGGCGAGCGCGTGCTCCAGCAAGCCGTGATACTGGTGGGGCGCCCGCACGAGAATCGCCATCCCGTCGAACGGAACACCGCCACGCGCCTCGCTCAGAATGCGTCGCGCGATTTCCACGCATTCGCGCCCCTCGCCCGGCGCAGAGAAGAACTGCAGCGAGCCATCGAGCGACCGCTCGTCCGGGGCACGATCGGCAAACAAATGTGTACGCAGCAGGTCGAGGTCGCTGCGGTTCGATTCGGACAGTGTCTGTACCTGGCCGCCACTTCGACCGAGCGCCGTCAACGCCAATACGTCGTGTGCAGGCACGGTCGCCTGGACCGACGCGGCGACGGTGATCAGCGCGTGGACGAAGCGCTCTTCCGCCCGTGAGTCGATCGCGACGTCCACCAACAGGAGCGGCGCGCGAAGAAACGCCTCTGCGCCCACCGCGTCTGCGGCGGCCCCGGACAAGCGGGGCCTGGCCGCCGC
>Ga0081539_10004747_pt1 | contig 14685 bp, 16 predicted proteins | sample TabmetS4T2R2_FD_71023 | JGI IMG/M metagenome (GOLD analysis project Ga0081539, IMG submission 71023) | Tabebuia heterophylla rhizosphere microbial communities from the University of Puerto Rico - S4T2R2 | ecosystem: Host-associated > Plants > Roots > Rhizosphere ...
CGACCTCTCCAGCGACGTGTTCCGCCTCGCCCCCAACGGCGCCGGTGAGGCCTGCCCGCACGCCACCCCGACGCCGCCGCAGTCCGCGCCGCCCCCGCAGAATCCCACCCCCATCCGGCGCTGAGCCGGTGCGCGCGCTCCTCGTCGCCGCCGCGGTGCTGCTCCTCGCCCCCGCGACCGCGGCCGGGTTCGACCTCGTCCGGGTCGACGACTTCACTGCGCCGATCGACATCACCGCGCCGCGCTACGAGGCCGGGGCGCGCGCCGTCCGCCGCGCCTACGAGCAGGCCCGGCTGGTGCTCGCCAACTCCGCGGGCATCGAACGCGACGCCCGCGCGCTCGGTGCGGCGCGCACCCGCGTCGTGCGCCTGGGCGCCGACGTTCCGCCTGAGCCGCCGCAGCACAAGGCCGACGCGCCCACGCTCGTGACCGTCGGGCACCTCGTCGCCCGCAAGCGCCACGCCGACGTCGTTCGCGCCATGTGGCTGCTGCGAGAGCGCCAGCCCGACCTGCGCTACCTCGTGATCGGCGACGGCCCCGAGCGCGAGCCGCTCGCGCGCCTGGCCGCGCAGCTCGGCGTCGGCGACCGCGTCGAGCTCGCCGGCCAGCTCCCCAACGAGGAGGCGCTCGAACGCGCCCGGACCGCGCACGTCTTCGTCATGCCGAGCATTGACGAGGCCTTTGGCGTCGTCTACGTCGAGGCGATGGCGGCCGGCGTGCCGGCGATCGGCGCGCGCGGTGAGGCCGGACCGCAGGAGATCGCCGCCGCCGGCGACGGCCTGCGGCTCGTCGCGCCGGGCGACGTCGAGGCGCTCGCCGCCGAGATCGAAGGGCTGATCGCCGAGCCGGAGTACGCCAAGAGCGTCGGCGCCGCCGGACGCGAGACCGTCAAGCGCGCGTTCACGTGGGAGGCGTGCGGTCGCGCGACGGTCGCCGCCTACGAGGACGCGCTGCGGTGACCGCGAGCCCCGCGGAGCCGCGCGCCGGCGCGCCCGTCCTCTTCGTCACCAACCACGTCCCGCCCGACCGCGCCGGCGCCTTCGCCGCGCTCCACGCCCGCACCCCGCTTCTGCTCGCGCTCTTCGGCGGGCGCTCTCATCACGCCACCGCCGGCCTCGACGATCCCGGCGTCCCCCACGTGCGCGTCAGCCAGCGCGCGGTGCACGCGCTCGCCGCAAGCGGCCGCTTCGCCGCCGTCGTCTGCGGCACCGCCGGCCGCGTGGCCCTGCCCGCCGCCTACCTCGGCGCGCAGCGCAGCCGCACGCCGTTCGTCCTGTGGAGCGCGCTGTGGGGCGACCTCACCACGCCCGCTCACCGCGCCGCGCGGCCCCTGCTGAGGCACATCCACCGCCACGCCGCGGTCGTCGTCGGCTACGGGCCGCACGTGACCGCCTACGCGCAGCGCCTTGGCGCGCACACCACCGCGGTCGCGCCCCAGGCGGTCGACAACGCCTTCTGGTCGCAGCCGATCGAACGGCGGCCGCATCCGTTCACCGCCCTGTTCGTCGGCCGCGACGTCCCCGAGAAGGGCCTCGACGTGCTCCGCCGTGCATGGCGCACGGCGGGGTTGGAAGCGGCGCGGTTGGAGGTGGTGACCGGGGTCGGGGCGCAGCAGGTCCGCAACTCCTACGCGCAAGCGGACGTTGTGGTCATACCGTCGATCGCCACCAGGCACTTCCTCGAGCCCTGGGGGCTGGTCGCCAACGAGGCCATGAACCAGCGCGTCCCCATCATCGCCACCGATGCCGTCGGCGCCGCCGCCGGCGGACTGGTCCGGGACGGGCGCAACGGCCTCGTCGTCCCGGCCGGCGACGCCGACGCGCTCGCGACCGCCCTGCGCACCCTGCACGGCGACCCCGAGCTGCGCGCCCGGATGGGCGAGCAGGGGGCGCGCGACGTCGCGGCCTACACCCACGCCGCCTGGGCCGACGCCTTCGCCAAGGCCCTGAGCGGCGCGACCAGCGGGAGCCTCGATTGCTAGCCTCGACCTCCGGCAGGGGACTCGCCAGCGCGCCTGCCCGACGTGACCGCGCCATGCGCCGACTCCTGACAGCCCTCGCCATCGCCTGCCTGGCCGCACCCGCCGTCGCGCACGCCGACAGCGGCGTCGACAAGCTGCTCGCCGACGCATGCAACGACGAGCACATCGACGGCCACTACACCCAGGCGCAGTACAAGAAGGCGCTCGAGGAGCTCCCCACCGACGCCGACGAGTACACCGCCTGCCGCGACATCCTCCAGCGTGGACGGCTCGCCGCCCTTGGTTCGGGCAAGAAGAACAACGGCGGCGGGGGCGGGAGCCGCGCCACCACCGGCGGCGGTACAGGAGGCGGCGGCGGGAGCACGACCGGGGGCGGCGGCTCGACCGGCTCTTCGGGCTCGCAGCCCGCGCCCAGCGCCGACCCAGTGGCCAGCGCGACGCCCGCCCAGAAGCAGGCGCTCGCCGCGGCCGGCCAATCGGCCAAGCCCGTGAACGTCGGCGGCAAGCTCGTCCAGCCCGGCGAGCTCGGCCTCGGGGCGATCTCCGGCTCCGGCCACAGCGTGCCCACGCCGCTGGCCGCGCTCATGGTCCTCCTCGCCGCCGGCACGCTCAGCGGCGGCGGATGGTTCCTCTGGAGACGTGTCCTCTCACGCCGCTTCGGCTGAGCCGGGCGCCTTCGCGCGCCGGGTGACATGGCCGCGCGCCGTCGCGGTCGAGCCGCTGGCGACGGTCGCCTTCGCCGCGGTGCTCGCCGCGATCGCCTTCGAGGGCGGGGGCGGGCTGCAGCTCGGATCGGTGACGAAGGTCGAGATGGCGGTCGACGTCGTCGCCGGTGCCCTGGCGTCGGCGGCGATCGTCGTGGGCGGCTACACGCGGCGACTGTGGGGCGCGCTGACGCTCGTCCTCATGGCCGCGCTGGTGGTGGTCACGGCGCTGTCGATCAGCTGGGCGGTCGAGCCGTCCGAGGCGTGGCAGGAGGCCAACCGAACGCTGAGCTACCTCGCGACCATGGCCGCCGGCGTCGCGCTCGTGCGCCTGTTCCCCAAGCGCTGGACCGCGCTGCTCGGCGGCGTCGTGCTCGCCAGCGTCGTGATCTGCGGCTACGCGCTGCTGACGAAGGTCTTCCCCGGGGCGCTGAACGCCAGCGAGCAGCTCGCGCGCCTGCGCGAGCCCTACGGCTACTGGAACGCGATCGGGCTTACCGCGGCGCTCGCCGGACCGGCGTGCCTGTGGCTGGGCGCGCGGCGCACCGGCCACGCCGCGATCAGCGCCCTCGCCTATCCCGCGCTCGGCGTCCTCATCGTCACGTTGATGCTCGCCTACTCGCGCGGGGCTCTGCTCGCGCTGGCGGTCGGGTGCGCGGTGTGGTTCGCCATCGTGCCGCTGCGACTGCGCGGCGCGGTCGTCCTCGGGGTCAGCGCCCTGGGCGGCGGCCTCGTGGCGCTGTGGGCCTTCGCCCAGGACCCGCTGAGCAAGGACAAGATCGACCTCGGCGACCGCATCTCGGCCGGGCACGAGCTCGGCATCGCGCTCGTCGCGATGCTCATCGTGCTGACGATCGCCGGCATGGCGATCGGCTTCGTCAACGCGCAGCGCTCGCCGTCGCTCGGCCTGCGCCGCCAGGCCGGCGTGGTTATCCTCGTCGCGCTGGCGCTGGTGCCGGTGGCCTTCGTCGGCGCCCTGGCCCTCTCCAGCCGCGGCCTGGGCGGCTCGCTGTCGAAGGGCTGGAAGGACCTCACCGACCCCAACGCGCAGGGCAACATCGTCTCCAACGACCCCGGCCGCCTCACCGCGGTGGGCAGCGTCCGCGCCCGCTACTGGAACGAGGCGCTGAAGATGTTCAAGGCGCACAAGACGCTCGGCGTCGGGGCCGGCGGCTACCAGACGGTGCGCCCGCGCTTCCGCCACGACCAGCTCGAGGTCCGCCACGCCCACGGCTACGTCGTGCAGACCGCGGCCGATCTCGGGCTCGTCGGGCTCGCCGTCTCGCTGGCGCTGCTCGCCGCGTGGCTGGCGGCCAGCGGGCGCACGGTCGGGCTATGGGGCGCCGGTCGCGGCGCCGCCTGGACTGCCGAGCGCGTCGGGATGGCGACGCTCTTCGCGGTCTGCGTCGTCTTCGGCGTGCACTCGTTCGTCGACTGGACGTGGTTCGTGCCCGGCAACGCGATCCTCGCGCTGCTGTGCGCGGGGTGGCTGGCCGGCCGCGGGCCGACCGACGAGCCGATCCTGCGCCGCACCGCGCCGCGGGTGGCGATCAGGGAGCCGTGGCGGATCGGGGTGGCGGTCGCCGCCGTGGCGGTTGCGCTGGTCGCCGCGTGGACCTCGTGGCAGCCCCAGCGGGCGGTGGCCAAGGGCTCGGACGCCCTGAGCGCCGCGGAGGCCGGCAACTTCGCGCAGGCGCGGGCCGAGATCGCCGACGCCGAGTCGATCAACCCGCTGTCGGTCGACCTCCTCTTCCAGGAGTCGGCCATCGAGCAGGCCGACAACAAGCCCGACGCGGCGCGCCGCGCGCTGCAGGAGGCGGTGCGCAAGCAGCCGGCCAACCCGACCCCGTGGCTGACCCTCGCCGAGTTCGAGCTCGACCAGGGGCGCAAGCCCCAGGCGCTGTCGGCGGTAGGCTCGGCGCTGTACCTCGATCCACGATCGCCCACGGCGATCGCCACCTACCTGGAGGCCAGTCGGGAGAGTTGACCGGGCGCGCGTGCTCCCTGGCAGTGCTGGCCGCGCTGGCGCTGCCGGGCGCAGCCGTGGCGTCGAGCACGCAGGAGTCGACGTTCTCCGACGACGACCTGCTCGTGCGCGGCTCGCCTGCGGTCCAGGCGAGCACGCTGGACACGATGAAGGCGCTGGGCGCCGACCGCGTGCGCGTCTCGCTCGTGTGGCGGCTGGTGGCGCCCGCCGCGGCCGGCGCGCAGAAGCCGGCCGGGTTCGACGGCGCCAATCCGAACGCCTACCCCGCGGGCGCGTGGGACCGCTACGACCGCCTGGTGGCGCTCGCCAAGCAGCGCGGCCTGAACATCGCCTTCGACATCACCGCGCCCGCACCGAACTGGGCGACGGGAACCCCGCCCGAGCAGCCCGAGATCGACCCGACCTTCGATCCCAACGCGACCGAGTTCGCCGCCTTCGTGCGCGCCGCCGGCCTTCGCTACCGCACCGTGCACTACTGGTCCATCTGGAACGAGCCCAACGACGCCGGGTCGCTGACGCCCCAGTGGCTGCACGACCCGCGCGACCCGACCCGCTGGATCCCGACCGCGCCGCAGGTCTACCGCCGGCTCGTCGACGTCGCGTGGCAGGCACTGCAGGAGACCGGCCACGGACGCGACACGATCCTCATCGGCGAGACGGCGCCCAAGGGCCTGCTCGACAACGCGGGGCTGACCGCCTCGCTCGACGCCCAGCTCTTCATCCGCGAGCTCTACTGCGTCGACGCCAACCTGCAGACCTATCAGGGCACGAGCGCGGAGGTCCGCGGCTGCCCGACCGACGGCCAGCCCGCGGCGTTCGCCGCCGCGCATCCGGCCCTGTTCGCGGCCACCGGCTGGGCCCATCACCCCTACGAGCTCTCGATCGCCCCCAACGAGCCGCCCCGCCACGCCGACAGCTGGGTGACGCTCGGCAACCTCGGCAGCCTGAGCAGCCTGCTGCGCCGCATCCGCCTGCGCTTCGGCCAGCCCGGGCAGGCGCTGTCGCGGCTGTACCTCACCGAGTACGGCTACCAGACCAACCCGCCCGAGCCGCAGGGCGTGAGCGCCAAGCTCCAGGCCGAGTACCTCAACCACGCCGAGTACCTGACCTGGCGCAACCCTTCGGTCCGCACGCTCGGCCAGTTCCCGTTGAAGGACGGCACGCCGGTCGCCACGACCTTCCAGAGCGGTCTGCGAACCGCCAAGGGCGACCGCAAGCCGGCCTTCGACGCCTACGCGCTGCCGGTGTGGCTGCCCTCGCCGCGGGTTGGGGTCGGCGGCAAGCTGAAGGTCTGGGGCCTCGTGCGCGCGGCGCCCAACGACAAGCGCGCCAAGGTCTCGATCCAGGTCCGCCGCCGCGGCTCGCGCACGTGGACGCGCGTCGCGACGCGCTCGACCAAGGGCCCGCGCGGCTACCTCACCGCGAAGGTCACCGTGCGCGCCTCGGGCGATCTGCGACTGGTCTGGAACGGCCACCGCAGCCGCGCGGCGAGCTTCACCGTGCGCTGAGTCAGACGCGGACGATCTCCACGCCGCGGAAGGCGGTGAAGTCTGCGTCCTGCGTCCAGACCGCCGCGCCGTGGACGAACGCGGTTGCCGCGATCCACGTGTCGTTGACCCTTGGCTTGCGGCCGGCGGCGAGCTCGCCGGCGGCGAGGCGCGCGTACGCCGAGGACACGCGATCGTCTATCAAGACGCCCGCCGCCTGCTCGCGGACGCGGGTCAGCGTGGCCAGCCGCGTCGCGCGGACGTCGGCGTCGCGGGCCATCAGCACTCCGAGCTCGAGCTCCGCGAGCGTGATGACGGAGACCCCGACCTGATCGGGCAGCGGCCGCGCCAGCTTGCGGTCCTGCTCGACCGCGACGAACACCGACGTGTCGAGAATCGCCGTGCTCACGGCTCGGAGACCGTCTGCGAGCGCAGCGCGGCGAGGTCCTGCAGCAGCTCGGCGTCTGCGGGCGCCTCGCGCAGGATGCGCTCGAACGCCGCACCCGACGCCCACTGGGCGCGCCCCAATGGCACGAGCTCGGCCACCGGCCGGCGATTGACGTTGATCCTGATCCGCTCGCCCGCCTCCACTCGCCGCAGCAGGTCCGCGGTGTGGTTGCGCAGGTCGCGCGAAGAGGCCTCGGACATGCTACGAATGTAGCACTTCAGCTACAGAGCGCTCGCGTGAAGCCCCCGGCCGGCGCGGCGGACGTCGACGTCGCGGAAGCCGGCGTCGGTCAGGACCGCGCGCAGGGTGCGGGCGCTGAAGAACCGCAGGTGGTCGCCGCGGGGGTCGAAGTGGGCGTCGGTGGCGATCACCAGGCGGCCGTGCCACGGGGTCGTGACCAGCAGCCGGCCGCCCCAGCGCAGCACCCGGCGGATCTCGGCGAGCAGGCCGACGACGTCGGCGACGTGCTCGAGGACCTCGCCGGCCCAGACGACGTCGAAGGCGTCTTCGGCGAACGGAAGCGGCCCGCCGTCGGCGAGCCTGACCGCCTCGGCCGCGGGCGCCCGCGCGCGAGCGCGGCGCAGCGCCTCCTCGGCGACGTCGGCCATCGTCACGGCGCAGCCGGCGCCCAGCAGCGCGGCCGCGAACGTCCCGTCGCCGCAGCCGAGGTCGAGCACGCGCTCCCCGGCCGTCACGCGATCGAGCAGGAACGAGCGGCGCGCTGCGAAGCGCTCGGGCTCAGCGTCCTCGGGCACCGCGCGCCACACCGCCTCACGCCAATCGTCCATCGCGCGGGCAGGCTAGATGACGACCCACCAGTACTCTCCCGTCGACCGTGAAGCTCCTGGCCGTGAACGCCGTCGATGTCCCCGGCGGCGCCGAAGTCGGCCTGCTGCGCCTGGTCGGGCGGCTGCGCGAGCGCGACTGGGAGATCACCCTCACCAGCCCGCGCGAGGGGCCACTGAGCGACGCCGGCTACCCGTGGCTGCGCCTCGACGTCGGCGGCCTGGGGCACGGCGAGGGCGCTCGCGCCGTCGGCTCCTGGCCGCGCGCGCTTCGCCTCGCGCAGCGCTTCGACGTCGTCTACCTCAACTCGACGGTCTGCGGGCGCCTGCTGCCCGCGCTGCGCGGCACCCGGAGCGTGCTGCACGTCCACGACATCGTCGACCGCGTCCCGCGCCACTGGGCCCAGGCCGACGTCGTCCTCGCCGACTCCCAGGCGGTGGCCGACCGCCTCGAGGATCTCGACGCCCACGTCGTCTACTGCCCGATCGAGCTCGACCCGCCCGCCGCCGAGGCCCCGTGGCAGCGCGATGGCGCCGGCCCGGTGATCGGCTACGTCGGGCGCATCGAGCCGCGCAAGGGCGTCGTGGACCTCATCGCCGCCGCCCCGGCGATCCGCGCCGGCGCGCCGGAGGCCGAGGTGGTCATCGTCGGCGACGACCCATGGGGCGCCTTCCCCGAGTACCTCGCCCAGGTGCGCGCCGCGCCCGACGTCGTCCACGTCCCGTGGCACGAGAACGCCGCCGGCCTCATGCGCCACCTCGACGTCCTCGTCGCCCCCTCGCACCAGGAGCCCTTCGGAACCGTCCTCAGCGAGGCGATGGCGGTCGGAACGCCGGTGGTCGCCACCCGCGTCGGCGGCCTGGCCGAGGTCGTCGACGACGGCGTCACCGGCGTGCTCGTCGAGCCCGGCGAGCCCGCCGCTCTCGCACAGGCCGTCCTCGACGTCCTCACCCACCGTCAGGAGATGGGCGCCGCCGCGCGCCAGGCGGCGCAGCGCTTCGGCGCCGACGCCTACGCGGATCGCGTCGAGAAGCTGATCGCGCCGTGACACATCGCGATGGCTCGCGAGCCCGGCACGCGCCAGACTGACGCCATGGGCAGCGACTACGACATCCACCTCGACGTCAAGTACGACCACGGGACGCTGATCGACGTCGCCGCCGAGGCGGCCGCGCACGAGCCGTGGTTCAACCAGACGCTCACGCAGGTCGACGAGGCGGTGGTGCGCCTCGGCGTCATCGAGGGCGACTTCCACTGGCACAAGCACGACGACCAGGACGAGTTCTTTCTCGTGCTCGAGGGCCAGCTGCTGATCGACATCGAAGGGGACGAGACGGTCACCCTCGATCCCCATCAGGGGTTCACGGTCAGCCGCGGCGTCGTGCATCGCACGCGCGCGCCGGTGCGAACGGCGATCCTGATGGTCGAGCGTGCCGGGGTCGTCCCGACGGGCGATTAGCTAGAACGCCCCGCGGCGCGACAGCACCGCCGGGATCGTCTTCAGCAGGATCGAGAGATCCAGGAAGACCGACCAGCGCTCGAGGTAGAGGAAGTCGAGGCGGACGAGGTCGTCGAAGTCGAGGTCCGAGCGCCCCGAGACCTGCCACAGGCCCGTGATGCCCGGGGTGACGAGGTAGCGCTTCTTGTGCCAGTCCTCGAGACGGTCGTAGTCGCGCTGGGGCAGGGGGCGCGGGCCGACGAGCGACATCTGGCCGCGCAGGACGTTGAGGAGCTGCGGAAGCTCGTCGATCGAGAAGCGCCGCAGCAGGCGGCCGACGGGCGTGACCCGCGGGTCGTCGCGGATCTTGAACAGCGCCCCCGAGGCCTCGTTGAGGTCCTCGAGCGCGGGCTGGCGCGCGTGGGCGTCGCGGTACATCGTGCGGAACTTGAAGCACGAGAACGGCACGCCGCCGATGCCCGGGCGCGCCGAGCGGTAGATCACCGGCCCGCGCGACGTCAGCTTGATGGCCAGCGCGCAGGCCAGCAGGAACGGGCTGAGCACGAGCAGCAGCAGCAGCGATCCGACCAGGTCGAACGTGCGCTTGAGCGCGTAGTCGAAGCCCTCGAAGACCGGCGGCTTGAGCTCGAACAGCGGCACCGACTGGCCGGGCACGAACTCGGCGCGGTGGACCAGGATCTCCATCGTCGACGGCGCGATCCGCACCGTGACGCCGCGCTGATGGCACTCGTCGACGAGCTCGACCGCCTCGCGCTGGGGGAAGTCGGGGTCGGCGATGATGACCTCGTCGACGCGGTGGACGCCCACGACCTCGCCGACGTCCTCGAGCGTGCCCAGCGAGATCAGGCCGTTGTCCGGCCGCGGCGAGAGCGAGATGAAGCCGATGACGTTGATGCCCTCGTCGCCGGCGGCCAGCGCATGGGCGACGTCCTCGATGTGCTCGCCGGTCCCGACGAGCACCGCCCGCCGCTGATATCCCGCCGCGCGCAGCAGCCGGAGCGTGAGCCGCTCGTAGGCGAAGCGGAACATCGACACGTACGCGACCGCGAAGAACAGCGAGCCGTAGAAGATGTAGTAGCTGGAGAAGTCGTTGCCGCTGACCACCGCGTACGCCAGCACCACCACGGTGACCTGGAACAGCGAGGAGACGATGCTCGTCAGCCCCGGCCGCACCGCGCGATCGCCGTAGAGGCCCGACTTGGCGAACAGCAGCGCGGTGACCAGGAACGCGAAGGTCACGTAGTCCTTGGTCTGGTTGAAGGAGACGTGGAAGTTCCACGCGTCGCGCGCGGCCGCCTTCAGGCACAGCGCGGTGAGGATGGCCAGGAAGAGCGCCGCGAAGTCGAGCGCCAGCAGCGACAGGCCGCGCGCGATCCGCCGCAGCGTGTCCATCCGCAGCAGGAACGAGAGGGCCGGCGGGCGCTTGCGCCGCACGTCGCGCTCGACGAACGGCAGCTCGGCAGGCGGTGACGACGAGGTCCTCCGGGGTGCCTCGGTCGTGCCGCGCGTGGCCATCTCCCGGTTCCTAACGGCCAACTGGCCCGGATGTCTCGCGGTTTGTCACGGGGAACGTGCGGGCGCTAACGCGCCGCTCCGACGAGCACGTCGACGCCTGCCTGCTCGATCGTGCGCTCGAGGCCCTCGCGCAGCGTGACCTTGGGCTCCCAGCCCAGGAGCTCGCGCGCGCGGGTGATGTCGGGTTGGCGCACCTTCGGATCATCCGTGGGGAGCGCCTCGTAGATGATCTCCGATCGCGATCCGGTGACATCGATCACCGTCTCGGCCAGCTCGAGGAGGGTGAACTCGTCCGGGTTGCCGATGTTGACCGGCTCGTGCGCGCCGGATTCGGCGAGCGCGATGATCCCCCGGATGAGGTCGTCGACGTAGCAGAAGCTGCGCGTCTGCGACCCGTCTCCGAACACGGTGATCGGCCGGTCCGACAGCGCCTGGCGCAGGAAGGTCGGGATCGCGCGGCCGTCGTGGGGCCGCATCCTCGCGCCGTAGGTGTTGAAGATCCGCACGATCGCGGTGTCGACGCCCTGCTGGCGGTGGTAGGCCATGGTCAGCGCCTCGGCGTAGCGCTTGGCCTCGTCGTAGACCCCGCGGGGGCCGATCGGGTTGACGTGGCCCCAGTAGTCCTCGGACTGCGGGTGCACCTGCGGGTCGCCGTAGACCTCGCTGGTGGAGGCGAGCACGAAGCGGGCGCGCTTGTGCTTGGCCAGGCCGAGCGAGTGGTGGGTGCCGTGCGAGCCGACCTTGAGCGTGTGCAGCGGCAGGCGCAGGTAGTCGATCGGCGACGCGGGCGAGGCCAGGTGGTACACGACGTCGACGGGCTCGTCGATGTAGTAGGGCTCGATGATGTCCAGATGCGCGAACCGGAACTCGGGCGCGCGGATGTGCTGGATGTTCGACAGCGAGCCCGTCTCGAGGTTGTCGACGCAGATCACCCGGTGGCCCCGCGCCAGCAGCTCGTCGCACAGGTGTGAGCCCAGGAAGCCGGCGCCACCGGTGACGAGACAGGTGGCCATGTTGTGAAAGGGTAGTTCGTCGCGACGACCTCGCGCGTCTTGCACGTCGGCTACCGTCTCGCGCCATGCCTGCCAACGCCTTCGTGGAGCGCCTCAACGAGCAGATCGGCTACGAGTTCGGGGCCTGCCAGCAGTACGTCGCGGTCGCCGTCCACTACGACGCCGAGACCCTCCCCCGCCTGGCCGCCTTCTTCTACGCCCAGGCGCTCGAGGAGCGCAACCACGCCATGATGATGGTCCAGTACCTGCTCGACGCGGGCGTCGACGCGACCATCCCGGGCGTCGAGGCGCCGCGCACTACGTTCGCCGACATCGTCGAGCCGGTGGCGCTGGCGCTCGAGCAGGAGAGGCGCGTGTCTGACCAGATCGCCGAGCTGGCGGCCATCGCGCGCCAGGAGGGCGACTACCTGTCGGAGCAGTTCGTCCTGTGGTTCCTCAAGGAGCAGGTCGAGGAGGTCGCGACCATGTCCGACCTGCTGCGGGTGGTCGAGCGCTCGCGCGAGAACCCGATGTTCGCCGAGGACTACCTCGCCCGCGAGCGCCCGGGCGGCGAGGCGGAGGACCCGACCGCGCCCCCGGTGGCCGGCGGCGCTGTGTGACCGGTCCGCACGGTTCGGTCCGGTCGGCTTGGGGTAGCGCGAGATGATGCTCACCCTCACGCCGGTCGCCTCCGAGGCGATCCGCCAGCTCAGCGCCCAGACCGACGACCCCGAGGCCAGCGGCATCCGAATCGCCCCCGGCCCCGAGACGCCGCAGGGCACCGCTCTGGAGCTCACGCTCGTCGAGGAGCCCGATCCTCACGACGAGAAGGTCGACGACGACGGCGCCACCGTCTACCTCGAGCCGCACATCGCCGGCTTCCTCGACGACAAGGTCCTCGACGCCCAGGTCGACGAGGGCCGCGTGACCTTCGTCCTGCGCGACGACGGGGAGGACGAGGGCGTCGGCCCGGCCGATTACGGCCAGCCCAACGGCAACGGGGCCTAGAAGGTCAGCCACAGCAGCGCGGTCGCCGCGACGACGCCGGCGGCCGCGAGCGCGACGAAGCGCCGCGCCTGCAGCGGCGGAGCCGCGTCGCCCGCGATCTGGGAGGCGATGAGGGTCGCGACCGAGCCGTGCGGAGTGGCGACGGAGCCGACCGCCAGGCCGATCGTCGCCGCGTAGGCCGGGGGGCCCGCGGCGAGGAGGCTCGCCGCGGAGACGCTGACCGGGAGGTTGTTGGCGAGCGCCGCGGCCGCCGCGACGGCGCCGGCGAGCAGCAGCAGCTGGGGCAGCGCGAGGTGCGCGGGAGCGGGCGGAGCGATCCCCAGCGCGCCGATGACGACGCCCAGCGCGGCCACCTGCCCCGCGACGCGCCACGGGACGACCACCCGCGGCCGCTCCCTGGCCGTGAGCGTGGCGAGCGCCACGACGGCGGCGAACGGCCACCACGGCGCGACGCCGAGCAGCGGCGCCGCCCAGGCGGTCAGGGCCGCGGCGGCCAGCGCGAGCGCGGCGTGGCGCTCGGCCGCGGAGAGCGGGGTGCGCTCGCGGTCGGGCACGACGACGACGCGGGTTGCGAGCGCGCGGCGCTCGGCCAGCGCGATGCCGGCGGCGCCGAGCGCAGCGGCGGCCAGGCCGGGCACGAGCATGTGCAGGGTGAAGGTCGCCGGCGAGAGCTCGAGGCGGTCGATGACGACGAGGTTGGTCGGGTTGCCCTGCGGGACGGCGATCGAGCCGGCGTTGGCGACGATCACCGCGCCGAGGAACAGCGGCGCGAACGGCGCGCCGAACCGGCGCGACAGCGCGAGCAGGAGCGGGACGACCAGCACGACCGCCCCGTCGAGCGAGACCGCGGCGGTCAGCGCGGCGCACGTGGCGCAGACGAGCGCGTATAGGACGAGCGCGCTGCCGCGTGAGCCGGCGGCGAGCGCTTCGGCGGCGCGGTCGGCGATCCCCGACCGCTCGACGAGCGCGGCAAGCGTCAACGCCGCCGCGAGGAACGCGGTGAGCGGCGCGACGACCGCGAGCGCCGGCGCGACGGGCGCCCCGAGCGCGGCATCGGCGCTCGCGGCGGCCAGTGCGGCGAGCGTGGCGGCGCCGCTGCGCGGGCGCAGAGCGAGCGCGGCTATGGCGATGGCTGCAAGAATGGCGTGGACGATAAGCATGGTTATCCGTTAAGTATACTTATCTATTGCCCGCGCCACGGAAGAAGCAAACGAGGGGCGCCGCGGAGCGGCGCGTGGGAGGCCGCGCCGAGCGGCCCGCCGCGCACGCGCACGCCGAGCGCACGGGCGCCGCCGCGGAGGCGCTCGCCGCCGTCGCCCCGCTCGCCACGCGCTGGATCGAGCGGCTGCTCGTCCGCCACGAGCCGGCGCTGACCGTGCCGCAGTACCTCGCGCTGCGCGCGATCGCCCGGGAGGGCGTCACCGGATCGGAGCTGGCGCGGCGAACGGGCGTGTCCGGGCCTGCCGTGTCGCAGCTGCTCAGCGGCCTGGCCGGCGCGGGCCTGGTCGAGCGCCGCGCCGACGCGGAGGACCGCCGCCGTCAGTCGCTGACGCTCTCACCGCCGGGAAGCGAAGCGTTCGCCTCGGCCGAGGCGCTCCTGCGCGAGCAGCTCAGCGAGCTGCTCGGCGACCTGCCCGGCCCCGAGATCGACGCGCTCTCGCGCCTGCTGCCGAGCGTCGAGGCGGCGCTGTCGGGCGCGCCGCCGCCGCGGCGTCCGCACCCGCACCCGCCCCCGCCGCCCCGGCCCTGACGCCTACGTGGTCGGCGGGGCCTGGCCCCGCACCCACTCGCCCTCCTCGCGCTTCCAGATCGGTGCGCGGCGCTTGATCTCGTCGATGATCTCGCGCGCGCCCGCGAACGCCTCGGCGCGGTGCGGCGCGCTGGCAGCCACGATGACCGAGGCCTCCGAGCGCTCGACGCGGCCGATCCGGTGCTCGGCGGCCGCCTTGCACAGCCCGTGGCGCTCGATCGCCCCTGCGACGATCGCCTCGATCTGCTCGGCTGCCATCTCGGCGTAGGCCTCGTAGTCGAGGTGGTCGACCTCGCGGGTCACGCCGCTGAAGGTCACCACGGCGCCGGCGCGCGGATCGCGGACCGCGGCGGCCAGCGCGTCGAGCGACAAGGGCTCAGCGCGCACCGCCACGTGCGGCGCGGTGGCCGCGCCGCCGGACACCGGCGGGATCAGGGCGAGCTCGTCGCCGGGCGACAGGCGGTGCTCGGGCGCCGCGTACTCGCGGTTGACGGCGAGCACCAGCGGCAGGTCGCGCGCGAGGTCCCCGACCGCCGCCAGGGCGTCGGAGACCAGCGCCCCATCGGGG
>Ga0081539_10004748_pt1 | contig 14682 bp, 14 predicted proteins | sample TabmetS4T2R2_FD_71023 | JGI IMG/M metagenome (GOLD analysis project Ga0081539, IMG submission 71023) | Tabebuia heterophylla rhizosphere microbial communities from the University of Puerto Rico - S4T2R2 | ecosystem: Host-associated > Plants > Roots > Rhizosphere ...
AAGCGCCGCCGCGAGGAGGCCGAGGCCGATCAGCTGCCACGGCTTCTCGCGCCGCTCGCGCAGCGCCTCCGCCGCGATCGACTCGGCCTTTCCCTCCTCCGGGATCACGAGCACGGCCGCGAGGTAGATGAGGATGCCGGCGCCCCCGAGCAGCGTGAGCACGACGAAGCCGACCCGGTAGAACGCGGGGCTGAGGTCGAAGTAGCGCGCGAGGCCCCCGCAGACCCCCGCGAGCATGCGGTCGGAGTGGCTCCGCTCGAGCCGCTTCACCGCCGGTTCGGATGCGATGTTCTCGGTCATGCCGACAGCTTCGCTCGCGAGCGGCGCGGCCCGCTATCCGGGATGACCCTGAGCTTCCCCCGAGTTCATGATCGGCCCGTGCGCGGCGCACTCCTTGCCGTAGCGGCCCTCGAGCTCGGGCTCGTCCTCGCGCTCCCGGCGCCCGCGAACCAGGACAAGCCGGGAATCCTCGGCGGCCTCCGGACGGCTGCGGCGCAGCTGCGCGGCGAGGGGCCGCCGGTCGATCTCGTCCAGGACTACGTCGGCGGGCGGAGGCTCGTCCGGCGCCGCGACGCGTACCCGGTGCTGACCGAGGCGTTCGCGAGCGTCGGACTCCGCTGGTCCGCCGAGCACCGCTCGACGCATCCGCCGACGGCGTTCCTGCTCGTCCTTCCGGTGGCGTGGCTGCCGTGGAAGGCGGCAGCCGCGGTCTGGGCGGCGCTGATGCTCGTCGCGATCGGCGGCGCTTGGTGGGCGCTCGGGACTCGCGCGGAGCTCGCGGCCGTGCTCGCGCCTTTGACGCTCGTCTGGCCGCCCGCGGCATGGTCGCTCGGGCAGCTCACGCCGCTGTGGCTGTTCGGCCTCGCTTTGGCCTGGCGGGAGCGCCGGCGCGCCGCGGGCGCCGGCGCCGCGATTGGGCTCGCTTCGCTGACGAAGCTCGTGCCGGCCGTCTCGCTCGTCCCGTTCCTCGCGCTCGGGCGGGCCGCCGTCCTGCGCACCTTCGCCGCCCTGTGGGTGGTTGCGGGGATCGTCCTCGCCGCGGTCTCGCCGGGCGCGATCGGCCGCTACGTCTCGGTCGGGCGCTCCGTCGGCGACGACCAGGCGGCGCGCGGCGAGAACTCGGCGCTCCTCTGGGCGTTCGACCACCACCTCGGCGCGGTCGGACTCGCGGCGGGCGCGCTGCTCGTCGTGCTCGTCCTCAGCGCCTCGCTCGTCCGGCTCCGGGCAGCCCGGCAGCTCGACGAGTGGACCTGGTGCGCGTGGTGCTGGGGCGGCGTGGCGCTGCTGCCGATCGCGTGGATCTACTCGCTCCTGCCGCTCGCGCCGGTGCTCTGGCTCTGCATGCGCCGCGGCGGCTTGGCGGCGCGAGCCCTCGCGCTCTTCGCGCTCGTCGTGCCGTTCACGATCGACCCGTTCGGGCTACCGGGTGCGATCTGGCTCGCGGCCGCGACCGCGTCGGTCGGCGTCGCGCTGCTCACGCTACCAGCCGCGGGTCTCGAGCAGCTCTTCGGCCGGAATCGAGGCGGCTGACAAGCCGCTCATCGCGTCGCCAAGGCCCTGCGAGACGCGCGCGAGGATCTCGGCGTCCCGGAAGTGCGTCGTCGCCTCCACGATCGCCTTGGCCCGGATGGCGGGCTCGGACGACTTGAAGATCCCCGAGCCGACGAAGACGCCGTCGGCGCCGAGCTGCATGCACAAGGCCGCGTCGGCAGGCGTCGCGATGCCGCCGGCGGTGAAGGTCACGACCGGGAGACGGCCGTTCTCCGCGATGAAGCGGACGAGCTCGACCGACGCCTGGAGGCTCTTCGCCTCGGCGAAGAGCTCGCTCTCGTCCATGGCGCCGAGGCGCCGGATCGCGCCGAACACGGCCCGCATGTGCGTGACCGCGTTGACGATGTCGCCGGTGCCCGCCTCGCCCTTGGTGCGGATCATCGCCGCGCCCTCCGAGATCCGCCGGAGCGCTTCGCCGAGGTTCGTGCACCCGCAGACGAACGGCACCGTGAACTGCCACTTGTCGATGTGGTGGGCCGTGTCGGCCGGCGTCAGCACCTCGCTCTCGTCGACGTAGTCGACCTCGAGCGCCTGGAGGATCTGCGCCTCGACGAAGTGGCCGATGCGCGCCTTGGCCATGACCGGGATGGTCACGGCGTCCTGGATCTCGCGGATCTTGTCCGGATCGGCCATGCGCGCGACGCCGCCCTCGCGGCGGATGTCGGCCGGCACGCGCTCCAAAGCCATCACCGCCACCGCGCCCGCGTCCTCTGCGATCCGGGCCTGGTCGGCGGTGGTCACGTCCATGATCACGCCGCCCTTCAGCATCTCGGCGAGGCCGCTCTTGACGCGCATCGTGCCGAGCTCGGTCACGACGGCGATTCTACTGGAGGCACCCTCGCACGAAGTCCTTCTCGGCGGCCGTCGGCTCCGTCTGCCAGTACACGACCGAGTTGCCCTCGAGGTCGAGGAGCGAGCGGAGGCGCTTGCGCTGGAACGGCGTCCGCGCCGACCGGAGGTAGCCGCGCTCGAGCAGGTCGGCGTCGTCGCGCGTGTTCCCGAAGGCGATCGTGAAGCCCTTCCCGTCGCGGCTGGACCGAAGCGCGCCGTTCGGCGCGCTCTCCGAGACGAAGTCGCCGGGCGCAGCACCGGAGACGACGCGCGAACCGGCCTTCGTCAGGCACTTCTTCGTCGCGCCGAGGCTGTAGACACCCGGAGCGTGTCCCTTCGGCGGGCCGCAGCCGGCGAGGGCGAGCGGCGCGACGAGCGCGAGGAGGAGCGTTCGACGGGCCAGCACGACGGGCAGCGACTGTAGTTGAATCCCCGGCTCGCATGCGCCCCTGGTCGACCGAGCCCAGCGGTCGTCTCGACGAGCATGTCGTCGAGAGCGACCTCCTCCGCGGCAACCCGCTCGGCGACCCGCACCGGCGCCCGCTCTGGGTCTGGGTCCCGCCCGGCTACGACGACGAGCCGGAGCGCCGGTACCCGTCCGTCTACGTGATCCAGGGCCTGACGGGTCAGCTCGACATGTGGCGCAACCGGAGCGCGTTCCGGCCGACCTTCCTCGAGCTCTTCGACGCCGCGGCTCCCGAGTGCGTCGTCGCGCTCGTCGACGCCTGGACGTCGCTCGGCGGGAGCCAGTTCATCGACTCGCCGGGCACGGGCAGGTACGGGAGCTACCTGTGCGACGAGGTCGTGTCGTTCGTGGACGAGCGGTACCGAACGCTCCCCGAGCCGGCGCATCGCGGGATCATGGGAAAGTCGAGCGGTGGCTACGGCGCGATGGTGAACGCGATGCTGCGGCCCGACCGCTTCGGCGGCTTCGCGACGCACGCCGGGGACGCGCTCTTCGAGGTCTGCTACCAGCCCGATTTCCGCACCTCCGTCCGCGCCCTGCGCGACAACTACGACGGCTCGTTCGAGCGATTCTGGGAGGACTTCCGCTCGCGCCCCGCCTTAGCGAAGAAGACCGACTACGTCCTCCTGAACGACTGGTGCATGGCGGCCTGCTACTCGGCCGACGAGGACGGGACCGTCCAGATCCCGTACCGGACGGACACGGGCCTGCTCGTCCCGGAGGTGTGGGAGCGGTGGCTCGCCTGGGACCCGGTGCGGATGGCGCCGAAGCACGGCGACGCGCTGCGCGGCCTCCGCGCGATCTGGATCGACGCCGGTCGCTGGGACGAGCCGCACCTCGACCTCGGCGCCGAGGCCTTTCGGCAGGAGCTCGATAAGCTCGGCGTCACCGACGTCCACTTCGAGCTCTTCGACGGCGGCCACGGCGGGATGGAGTGGCGCTATCCGCTGAGCCTCCAGTACCTGGCGGAGCGCCTCGCCGCGTAAGCGCGCGAGGCCGACGTCACGATCCGTGCTGCGTCTCGCGCCGATAGATCTCGTCGAGCGCCTGCTTCTGGCCTTCGTCCAGCAAGGCGTAGACCGCGTCGACGGTCTGCACCGTCCGGAGCAGGACGTCGCGGAGGTGGCTCGCCGTCAGGTCCCTCACGTCCGCCTCAGGTAGCGCCGACGGCGCGACGGCCCGCAGCTGCGACCGCGGCGCCGCCTCGCTCCGGAAGTAGAGCTCGCGATGCTCCCGGCACAAGTCGATCACCTCGAACAGCGTCTCGGTCGCCAAGCCGGTCTCCCGCCAGTAGGCGATAAGACGCGTGAACGGCATCGCCGTGACGTGTGCGAGCGCCGGGCGCAGCGCGAAGGCGTCCGAGATCTCTCCTCGGGCGAGCGCCTCCGCCGTGCCGCGGTAGGCGTCGGCGATCCGGTCTGCCGCCCGCTCCGCGGCCTCGTGGTCGAACGTGAGCGGACTCATCGCTGCGCAGTAGTCTTCGTCGGCCGAAGCGGAGGACTCGGTCAGCGCCGCGACCCGCTCATCTGTCGCGCGCGCGGTGAACCCCTCGAGCGACAAGGCCTTGATCTCTGGATCCGTATGGTCGTGAGCGCACATTTCCGCACCTCCCCTGGTAAACGGCCTCAGTCTTGCATCGCGGCGGCGCCGCGTGCAGCGAGCGATCGGCGCTCAGATTCGCGGGACGACAATCGTTCGCGAGTTCGAGTTTTTGGCGCGCGGCAACCCTTGCTTGCCGCGCGTCGATCCCTCACACTCGTCCGATGGCGTATGCGGCCCGCGCGATCGGTCGGTTCACGCTGCTCCGGGAAATCGGCCGAGGAGGGATGTCGGTCGTCTACCTCGCGCGCCAGATGGGGCTCGAGCGCGAGGTCGCGCTCAAGGAGCTCGCCAAGATCGGGTTCGCCGACCCGTCGTTCGCGCAGCGGTTCATCCTCGAGTCGCGGCTGACGAGCTCGCTCTCGCACCCGAGCATCGTGACCGTGTTCGACTTCTTCGAGCACGAGTCGACGCCGTACATCGCGATGGAGTACCTCCCGCGCGGCTCGCTTCGGCCGTGGATGCACCGCCTCACCCAGGCGCAGATCGCGGGGGTGCTCGAGAGCGTCCTCGCCGGCCTCGCCCACGCTCACCGGCGCGGCGTGATCCACCGCGACCTGAAGCCGGAGAACCTCCTCCTGACCGGCGAGGGCTCGATCAAGATCGCCGACTTCGGGATCGCGAAGGCGATCGGCGAGGCTGCGACCACGACCGTCCGAACCCAGACTGGGATGGCGATCGGGACGCCGGCCTACATGTCGCCGGAGCAGGCGATGGCGAGGGGCATCGGGCCTCGGACGGACTTGTACGCCACCGGCGTGATCGCCTACGAGCTGCTCGTCGGGCGCGTGCCGTTCGAGCAGATCGACACGCCGATGGCCGTCCTCTTCGCGCACGTGAACGACCCGATCCCGCCGCCGCTCGAGGTCAAGCCGGACCTCCATCCCGGGTTCGCGCGGTGGCTCGAGCAGCTGTTGCAGAAGAATCCGGCCGACCGGCCGCCGGACGCGGCGCATGCGTGGGACGCGCTCGAGGAGGTCGTCTTCGACGCCCTCGGCCCTCGGTGGCGCCGCGACGCGCGCATCCTCGATCCCACCGAGAGCGACCCGGCGTTGCGGCCGCTGGCTCCGGCGTCCTTCCACGAGCTGCCGAACGTCGAGACTCCCACCGAGCTCGCACCCGCCGAGGTCGATCCCGAGGCGAAGACGCCCGCGTTGCCGCCGCCGCTTCCGCCGGAGGTGGCTGCGGAGCCGCAGCCGAAGACGGGCGAGACGTCCTTCACCGACGCGGTCGGAGCGGTCGGCGCCGCCAAGCCGTCGCGTCGCCGGTCGAGGCTCGTCTGGCTCCTCGTCGGGGCGGCCGTCCTCGCGGCCGGTGCGATCGCGGCGGCCGTGGTCCTGCTCGGCGGCTCGGGCGGCGGCTCGCAGCCGACGACCGTCACGCCGCCGCCGCCGCCGCCGAAGGCGCTGTCGGTCGCGGTCGCGCGCATTCCCGCCGGTGCGACGCTCGGCGGGCCGCTCGACGAGGAGATGACCTCGCTCGCCCGCAGCGGGTCGATCTATTTCGCGGGCGGCTTCGAGGCGCGGAAGGACGGGTCGACCGCCGCGCTGCTGTGGGGGTCGCGCGACGGGCGGCGCTTTACGCTCATCGCGCCGGGCGGGATCCTCGCCGGGCGCGCGTCGAAGGTCGTGAACGGAGTCGCGATTCGCGGCCCGATCCTCGTAGCCGTGGGCTCCTCCCGCCTCGGTGGCGACCAAGACGCGAGCGTCTGGGTCGCGCACCTCGGCGGCCCGCTTCAGCAGGCTTGCACCGAGGAGGCGATCTGCGGAGACGGGAACGGGCCGAAGCGAACGCAGGCGATGCTCGGGATCACGGCCACCCCGACAGGCTTCGTCGCAGTCGGCGAAGACTTCAGTGTCTCCACGCGCCATCTCGACGCGGCCGTCTGGCATGCGTCTCCCGACGGACAGACCTGGAACCGCGTCGTCCTGCACGAAAAGCTCCTCGCCCCGGGCGACCGGGTCATGAACGCGGTCGTGTGGACGCCGGGCTTCCTCTTCGCCGTCGGACGCGACCCGGAGGACGCCGCCGTCTGGCGCTCGTCGGACGAGACCCACTGGAGCCGCATGCACAGCGCCGGGTTCGACGGCGCCGCCGGAACCGCCGAGATGAAGGCGATCGCAGTAGGCGGTCCCGGTCTCGTGGCGGCCGGCTGGATTCAACCGCCGGGCGGCAGCCGCAGCCAGCGCGACGCGGCCGTCTGGACGTTCGACGGCGCGGACTGGCACCTCGTCCACAGCTCGGCGTTCGCAGCGCCGGGCCTGCAAGAGGCGACATCGGTCGCCGTCACCCGGCGCGGGATCCTCGTCGGCGGGTTCGACGGCTCGAGCTCTCCCGATGCGGCGCTCTGGTTCTCACGCGACGGAACGACGTGGCAGCGCGTGCCGACCCGCGCGCTCCGCGGCGAAGGCGACCAGACGGTCGACGCAATCGTCGGAACGGGACAAGGCCGCGCGCTTCTGGCCGGCAACGCGGCCTCGCAGCGCCTCATCGACGAGGACGCGGCCCTCTGGAGCGCACGCATCGGGGCACGCTGACCCCGCTTGTCACGCCGCGTCCGGCGGCGGATAATCGCGCTTCGGGGAATACGCGAGTAAGGAGCATTCAGTGGCGATCCGGGAGACGAGCGCGGCCGAGCGCCTGATCGAGGCGCGCCGCCGGTACGTCTCGCAGGGCGTGTCGACGCCGCGGCTCGTGGTCGAGCGCGCCGAGGGCGCGCGGCTCGTCGACGCCGACGGGCGGACGTTCCTCGACTTCGCCGGCGGGATCGCCTGCCAGAACACCGGCCACCGCGACGAGCGCGTCGTCGCCGCGATCCACGAGCAGGTCGACCGGTACCTGCACCAGTGCATCATGGTCGCGAGCTACGAGCCGTACGTCGAGACGTGCCGCCTCCTGGCCGAGCTCTCGCCGTGCGCCGGCGAAGAGCAGAAGTCGATCCTCGTGAACTCCGGCGCCGAGGCGATCGAGAACGCGGTCAAGATCGCGCGCACCGCCACCGGACGGCCGGCCGTCGTCACCTTCGAGAACGGCTTCCACGGCCGGACGCTCCTGACGATGACGATGACCTCGAAGGTCGTGCCGTACAAGCGCGGCTTCGGCCCGTTCGCGCCCGAGGTCTACACGACGCCTGCGCCGTACCCGTACCGCGGGATCTCGTCCGACGACGCGATCGCCGCGCTTCGGCACCTCTTCAAGGCCGGCGTCGACCCGGAGACGGTCGCGTGCGTCGTCCTCGAGCCGGTGCAGGGGGAGGGCGGCTTCATCCCGATGCCGCCGGACTTCCCCGCACGGCTCGCGGAGCTCTGCGCGAGCCACGGGATCCTGTACGTCGACGACGAGGTCCAGAGCGGCGTCGGCCGGACCGGCCCCGTCTGGGCGATCGAGCACTACGACGTCGAGCCGGACCTCCTCGTCTCCGCGAAGTCGCTCGGCGGCGGGCTGCCGCTCGGCGGCGTCACCGGCCGCGCGGAGCTGCTCGACTCGGTGAAGCCCGGCGGCCTCGGCGGGACCTTCGGCGGGAACCCAGTCGCGTGCGCCGCGGCTGTCGCCGTGCTCGAGGTGGTCTCGGAGCCGGGCTTCCGAGCTCGAGCCGAAGCTGTCGGGAGGACGCTCCGCGCGGGCCTAGAGGAGATCGCGCAGCGCGTGCCGGCGGTGGGCGAGGTGCGCGGGCTCGGACCGATGCTGGCGCTCGAGCTCGGCGAGCGGACGCCGACGCTCGCGAACGCGACCGTCGACGCGGCCTTCGAGCGCGGGCTCGTCGTGCTCGCGTGCGGTCTCTACGGCAACGTCCTCCGGATCCTCGCGCCGCTCACGATCACGGACGAGGAGGCCGCCGAGGGTCTCGAGCTGCTGGAGGCGGCCCTTGTCGACGCAGGCGCGGCTGCGGCTTAGCGGGCTCGCGGAACCGGCTGCGGCGGCGCCCGACGTCCGCCTCGTCGGGATCCGCAAGACGTACGGCGACGTGGTCGCGGTCGACCAGGTCGACCTGGAGGTCGCGCGCGGCGAGTTCTTCACGCTCCTCGGCCCCTCGGGCTCGGGCAAGACGACGACGCTCCGCCTGATCGCCGGCTTCGAGCGCCCCGACGCCGGCCGCGTCGAGCTGGCCGGAACGGACGTGACCCGACGGGCCCCGTACGAGCGCGACGTCAACACGGTCTTCCAGGACTACGCCCTCTTCCCGCACATGAGCGTGGCCGAGAACGTCGGCTACGGCCTGCGCGTGCGCCGCGTCCCGCGCCGCGAGCGGACCACGCGCGTCGAGGAGGCGCTCGGGATGGTGCAGCTCGGCGGCTTCGGGGGTCGCAAGCCGGTCCAACTCTCGGGCGGCCAACGCCAGCGCGTCGCGCTCGCCCGCTCGATCGTCAACCGCCCGCAGGTGCTGCTCCTCGACGAGCCGCTCGGAGCGCTCGACCTGAAGCTGCGCCAGGAGATGCAGCTCTTCCTGAAGTCGCTCCAGCAAGACCTCGAGATCACGTTTCTCTACGTCACGCACGACCAGGAGGAGGCGCTCACGATGAGCGACCGCCTCGCCGTCTTCAACCAGGGCCGGATCGAGCAGGTCGGCTCGCCCGCGGAGGTGTACGAGCACCCGGCGACGGAGTTCGTCGCCGGCTTCGTCGGCGTCTCGAACGTCGTCGAGCGCGACGGGCGGCGGTTCACGATCCGGCCCGAGAAGATCCATCTGCTCGCCGAGGACGAGCCGGCCACGCACGGAGACGTGGTCGAGCCCGGCCGCATCGAGGACGTCGTGTACGCGGGGATGGTCACGCGCTACCACGTCGAGCTCGACCGTGGCGGCGCGCTGACGGTGATCAGGCAGAACCTCGAGACGTCCTCCGCGGACGCGCTCGAGGCGAGGGGCCGGCGGGTCCGTCTCGAATGGCGGCCCGAGCACATGTTCGAGATCGACCGAGGAGGGACGGAATGAGGCGGATTCGCAGGGCGTACGTCGTCGCTGCGGCAGTCACGGCGGCGCTGTGCGTGCCGGCGTCGGGAGTCAGCTCGCAGGCGAGCGGCCCGGCGACGATCACCAAGATCGGGAAGGGCGAGGGCTCGCTCAACCTGATCGCGTGGGAGGGCTACACCGACCCGAAGTGGGTCACGCCGTTCACGAAGGCGACCGGCTGCAAGGTGCACTCGAAGTTCGGCGGCTCGTCGGACGAGATGGTGACGCTCATGCGGACCGGCCAGTACGACGCGGTCTCGGCCTCCGGCGACGCGAGCCTGAGGCTGATCTTCGGCAAGGACGTGAAGCCGATCGACCCGAAGCTCGTGCCGGACTACAGGAACTTCATCCAGCAGCTCAAGGCGCCGCCCCACAACACGGTCAAGGGCGTCCACTACGGGATCTCGCTCCAGTGGGGCCCGAACACGCTGCTCTACAACACGAAGAAGGTGAAGCCGAGGCCGACCACCTGGGGCGTCCTCTACAGCTCGAAGTTCAAGGGCAAGATCACCGTCCCCGACAACCCGATCCAGATCGCCGACGCGGCGCTCTACCTCTCGAAGACGAAGCCGTCGCTCGGGATCAAGGACCCGTACGAGCTGACCGACTCGCAGTTCAAGGCGACCGTCGACCTGCTGAAGAAGCAGCACCCGCTCGTGAAGAAGTACTGGGCCTCGGCGGGCGACGAGATCGACCTGTTCAAGAACGGCGGCGCGATCGTCGGCGCCTCGTGGCCGTACCAGACGAACACGCTCCAGGCGGCCAAGGCTCCCGTGGCGGACCTGATCCCGCGCGAAGGGGCCACGGGCTGGGCCGACACCTGGATGATCTCCACGAAGGCGAAGCACCCGAACTGCGCCGTCATGTGGATCAAGTGGGTCTCGACGCCGAAGGTGCAGGCCCAGCAAGCGCTCTCCTTCGGCGAGACGCCTGCGAACAAGAAGGCGTGCTCCTTCATGAACAAGCTCGAGAAGGGCAGCTGCTCGAAGTGGCACCTGAACGCGCCGGCGGCCTACTTCAACTCGATCAAGTTCTGGAAGACGCCGACCGCGAACTGCGGGAACGGCAAGACGAACTGCGTCGACTACACGAAGTGGCAATCCGCCTGGACTGACATCAAGTCCTAGGTGACGACGCAGGCGTACGACGCGGCGGGCGGTCCTTCCGAGGCCGCCCGCCGCCGTCTCTCGGCGGCGCTCTGGCGGCGGCCGTGGCTCCGAGCGATCGCGCTCCTCGTGCCGCCGCTCGGGTGGATGCTCGTCTTCTACCTCGCGGCGCTGGCCGTGCTCTTCGTGTCGGCCTTCTGGAGCCTCGACACGTTCACCGGGAAGCTCACGCACGCCTGGACGTGGGCGAACTTCCACACCATCCTCCACGACCCGACGTACCGGCAGATCGCCTTCCGGACGGTCTGGATGGCCGCCGCGGTCACGGTCACCGACGCGCTGGTCGCGCTCCCGTTCGGGTACTACATGGCGCGGATCGCATCGCCGCGCGTCCGGACGCTCCTGTTCGTCCTCGTGCTCCTGCCGCTCTGGTCGAGCTACCTCGCGCGCATCTACGCGTGGCGGCTGATCCTGAACCACGACGGCGCGCTGAACTGGTCGCTCGCCAAGATCGGGCTCCCGCAGCAGGGCTGGGCATTCACGTCGACCGCGATGTGGATCGTCTTCTCGTACATCTGGCTGCCGTTCATGATCCTGCCGGTCTACGCGGCGCTCGAGCGGATTCCGGACTCGTTCATCGAGGCCTCGCGCGACCTCGGCGCCGGCGGGCTGACGACGTTCCGGCGGGTGGTATTGCCCCTGGCTTTGCCGGGCGTCGTCGCGGGCTCGATCTTCACGTTCTCCTTGACGCTCGGCGACTACATCACGCCCTCGCTCGTCGGCAACGTCGACTTCGTCGGCAACGTCATCTACCGGAACGTCCTCGGCCTGACGAACAACCTGCCGTTCGCGGCGGCGTACGCGACCGTGCCGCTCGTCGTGATGGCGATCTACCTCGCGCTCGCCAAGCGGACGGGCGCGTTCGAGGCTTTGTGATGGAACGGCGTGGGACGCGGGCGGCGCTGTCGGTGTGGGCGGTTCTGGTCGTGCTCTTCCTCTGGGTGCCGCTCGTCCTGATCTGCGTCTACGCGTTCAACTCGTCCAACATCCAGAGCTGGCCGATCGCCGGCTTCTCGACGAAGTGGTTCCGGGCCGCCTGGGAAAACACCGACGCGCGCGACGCGCTCTTGCTCTCGCTGAAGGCGGCCGGGGTCGCGACTGCGGTCGCGCTCGTCCTCGGCACCGCCGCCGCGGCCGCCGTCGCCCGGTTCCGCTTCTTCGGCCGCGACGCGATCAGCTTCCTGCTCGTCCTGCCGATCGCGCTCCCCGGCGTCGTGACCGGGATCGCGCTCAACTCCTTCTTCGCGAACAACCCGGTCCACCACATCCAGCCGTCGCTCTGGACGATCGTGATCGGCCACGCGACCTTCTGCATCGTGATCGTCTTCAACAACGTCGTCGCGCGGCTGCGGCGGACGCAGGCGTCGCTGGTCGAGGCGTCGATGGACCTCGGCGCCGACGGCTGGCAGACCTTCCGGTTCGTCACGCTGCCGGTGATCTCGACCGCGCTGGTCGGCGGCGCGCTGCTCGCGTTCGCGCTGTCGCTCGACGAGGTGATCGTCACGACTTTCACCGCGGGCGCGCAGAACACCCTGCCGATCTGGATCCTCGGGAACCTCCGGCTCGGCCAGGAGCTCCCGCAGGTGAACGTCGTCGTCTTCTTCGTGATCGTGGCGACGATCCTCCCGGTGACGATCGCGCAGCGGCTCACTCGCGATACCGGGGTGCTCCGGCGCACTTGAGGCCGCGGCCGGAACCGCCAATTGCCGCCGCGCTGAGTACGAGGCAGACTCCGGCGAGTGGTGCGAGCGGCTCTCGAACGTCGACTGATCCGGCTCGTCGTGCCACTCGCAGCCGCGGCGGCCATCGCCGGAGCCGTCGCGCTCCACGACACGAGCCCACTCCCCGCTGTGGCGCTCGGGTCGGGTCTCGTCCTCGACGCGCTGCAGGCGCTGGCGATCTTCTACGCGTTCCTGCTCTTCTTCGTCCCGCTCGTCCGCGCCGCGCGCGGCGAGCTCCCGATCGAGCTTTCCTTCCGTGGCGCGCGGTGGGAGGCGGATCAATCCGGCACGGTGAAACGATTGGAGGATCGGCTCTCGTTGCTGAGCGACGATGTCGAGACGCTGGCTGAGTCGATCAGGCAGATGCGGGCGACCGGCGGGCCCTCCCCGTCGCCTGCGCCGTAGACTCTCACCATGCCCGAGGTGACCGACGACGAGCTCCTGCAACAGATCGACGAGATCCGCGAGCGCGCCGCGCGGGAGGACGCGAAGTTCAGAGCCGAGTTCCTGCCTGCACTCAATAGGCTTCGCGCGGCGGAGGGATTGCCGCCGATTCCAGCGCTCGGGGAGGAGGCGTTCCACGCTCTCGTTCGACTGCCGAACGTCGTCGTCTCGCGGGAGCCAGTCGCGAGTGGGTCGCGCCTGCGACCGAGCTTTCTCGTCGCCCGAAATGGGCTCAGCGTCCTGATCGAGATCGTCGACTCGTCCTGGACTCGCTGGTGGTCGCGTCGCCGCCGAGCCGAGCTGACGCGGATGCTCCCGGCGTACGGCGCGTGCGCCGGCTTTGTCGTCGTTCGCGACGGCGCACGTACGCCGCCCGCAGACGAGTCCAATGTCGCCGTCGTTCAGCAGTCCGAGCTTGTTCCCGCCGTCGACCGAGCACTAGGAGGTAGCGCGTGAGCACGACCATTTCGAAGCACAAGAACTTCGTCGGCGGCGAGTGGGTCGAGTCGACCGGCGGCGGGACGATGGAGGTCCTCAACCCGGCCACCGGCGAGACGATCGCGGAGGTGCCCGCCTCGACCGCCGAGGACGTCGACCGCGCCGTCCAGGCCGCGAAGAAGGCTTTGCCCGAGTGGCTCGAGACGACGCCCGGCGAGCGCGCCGAGGTGCTGCTGAAGCTCGCAGACGTGATCGACGACAACGCGGAGGAGCTCGCGGAGCTCGAGTCCCGCAACGTCGGCAAGCCGCTCTCGTACGCGCGCGACGAGCTGCCGGTGTGCGCCGACAACATCCGCTTCTTCGCCGGCGCCGCGCGAGTCCTCGAGGGCCGCGCGAGCGGCGAGTACATGCGCGGCTACACGTCGATGATCCGCCGCGAGCCGATCGGCGTGGTCGGCGGGATCGCGCCCTGGAACTACCCGCTGATGATGGCCGTCTGGAAGCTCTCGCCGGCGCTCGCCGCCGGGAACGTCCAGGTGCTCAAGCCGTCCGAGCAGACGCCGCTCACGCTGCTGCGCTTCGTGGAGCTTGCCGCGGAGGTCCTCCCGCCCGGCGTCCTCAACGTGATCACCGGCGACGGCGTCCCCGCCGGCGAGGCGATCGTGAAGCACCCGGACGTGCGGCTCGTCTCGCTCACGGGCGACGTCGAGACCGGGAAGATCATCGCGCGGACGGCAGCCGACACGCTCAAGCGCGTCCACCTCGAGCTCGGCGGCAAGGCGCCGGTGGTCGTCTTCGACGACGCGGATCCGGCCGCGGTCGCGGAGGGGATCAAGATCGCCGGCTACTGGAACTCCGGCCAAGACTGCACCGCCGCGTCGCGGGTCGTCGCCGGCCCGAAGGTCTACGACAAGCTGCTCGAGGAGCTCGTCCCGGCCGTCGAGTCGCTCCACGTCGGCGACCCCGCCGAGGGCGACGAGATCGAGATGGGCCCCGTGATCTCCAAGGTGCAGCAGGATCGCGTGCTCGGGTTCCTCGACCGCGCGAAGGGCGCGAAGGTCCTAACGGGCGGCGACTCGAACGGCAACCGCGGCTTCTTCGTCAAGCCGACCGTCGTCACCGACGTCGACCAAACCGACGAGATCATCCAGCGGGAGGTCTTCGGCCCCGTCGTGACCGTGCAGCGCTTCGCCGACGACGACCAGGCGATCGCGTGGGCGAACGACGTGAGCTACGGCCTCGCGGCGTCGGTCTGGACGCGCGACGTCGGGCGGGCGCTGAACGCCGCGCGGAAGCTCCAGTTCGGGACGGTGTGGATCAACGACCACATCCCGCTGGTGTCCGAGATGCCGCACGGCGGCTTCAAGCAGTCCGGCTACGGCAAGGATCTCTCCAGCTACTCGCTCGAGGACTACACCCAGATCAAGCACGTGATGGCCAAGCTCGACTGACGTCTCGCTTTCGCCAGGCCAGGATCCGCGACGCCGCGCTGGCCACCCCCCCGCCCCCGGCGGGCTT
>Ga0081539_10004749_pt1 | contig 14675 bp, 20 predicted proteins | sample TabmetS4T2R2_FD_71023 | JGI IMG/M metagenome (GOLD analysis project Ga0081539, IMG submission 71023) | Tabebuia heterophylla rhizosphere microbial communities from the University of Puerto Rico - S4T2R2 | ecosystem: Host-associated > Plants > Roots > Rhizosphere ...
GTCCGCCGGGCGGAGGAGGCGCGCCAGGCCGAGGAGGCCCGCCGGGCGGAGGAGGCGCGCCAGGCCGAGGAGGCCCGCCGGGCGGAGGAGGCGCGCCGGGCGGAGGAAGCCCGCCGAGCCGAGGAGGCCCGCCAGGCCGAGGAGGCGCGCCGGGCGGGCGAGGCGCGTCTCTCCGACACCGCGATCGACCTGCCGCTCGTCGACGACCGGCCGCATATGATCCCGGGCTTCGACCGGGACGACAACGATCGGACCACCGAGGTCGTCGACCTGTCCGCGGACACCGACCGGACCCAGGTCATCCCGCCCGGCACGGACGAGACCCAGGTCATCCCGTCCGGCACCGACGAGACGCAGATCATCCCCAGCGGCGAGGTACCACCGGACACGACCGGCGACACCGGGCGCAGCAGCCGGTCACGCCGGCGCCGCTGACACGATCCGCTGGAATACTGATCGCATGGTGGCGGCCGACGAACCGGACAGCGCCCATCAACGGCCCGAGGGCCTGGACGACCTGACGGTCGAGGCGCTGGGCAAGCTGAGCGAGGCCCTCGAGGTGATCGAGCGGGTCCGGGGGCACCTGTACTCGATGCATCAGCTCACCGGCATCGCCGACTTCATGCTGGACGACGCGGTCGACCTGTTCCAGCGCGCGGGCCACGCCGCGACCGCCGAGCGGATCGAACGGGAGCTGATCGGCCGCAACGTGACTCCCGGCCACTGGACCTTCCAGCTGGTCGAGGAGTACGACGACGGGTATTACGCGGATTTCAAGGCCATCGAGCGCGACGCGCGGGAGCGGTTCGCCGGGGGCCGGCGGCATCTCTGGGAGGCGGAGCTGAAGGAGAAGCGGCGGACCCACGGCCGCCCGGGCCATGAGGCCCACTGAACCGTGCGGGTCCTACTCGGCCGGCTCGGGCCTGCGCCGTGTCGCGTCGTCGGCGATGATCACGGTAGCCACCAAGATCGCTACCACGACGGCGAACAGCCAGGAGGCGTCGTTCACGAGTTTGGCCGCGAGCGGGGCCTGGAAGGCGGCCACGAGAAAGCCGACCCACGCGACACGGCGCTGGCGCACAGAGAGGAAACCGGCGTACCGCATTCGGACAGTGTTGCCGGAACAGGACGGAACGCCGTCCCCTTTTCGGACGGAATTCCCCCATCCGATGGTGCTGGACTGGGCCCCGCAACCCCCGGACCGCGCGGCGAGCACGACGAAGCCGCCGGGACCACGAGGGTCCCGGCGGCCGCGTCCGGAGGTGGCGTCAGGCGCCGGGGCGGTCCACCTGACCGCGCCAGGCGCCGGTCTCGACGCCGCCGCGGCTCTCGATGTACTCCTTGAACCGCTTCATGTCGTTCTTGACCTGCCGGTCCAGGAAGCCCAGCTTGTCGCCGGCCTTCTCGGTGACACCCTGCGGGTCGAACTCCATCTGGCAGGTGACCCGGGTGGTGGTGTCGCTCAGGCGGTGGAACGTGACCACGCCGGCCTGCTTGCTGCCGCCGGTCGAGGTCCACGCCACCCGCTCGTCGGGCAGTTGCTCGGTGATCTTCGCGTCGAACTCACGCTTCACGCCATCGATCTCCGTCTTCCAGTGCGTGGTGGTCGCGTCGATCTGACGGATCTCGTTCACGCCGGTCATGAAGCGTGGGAACTCCTCGAACTGGGTCCATTGGTTGTACGCGGCGCGTACCGGCACGTTGACATCAACGGACTCGGTAACGGTGCTCACGGTGTCTCCCTCCTCGTGTGCTGGGTCCCCGCCCTTCGATTACCTGACGATTCGCCACACTTCGGTGACGGTGTGGTACGTGGTGCCCTCGGGGAGGCGGCTCAGCGCCTCCAGCACGTCATCGGGCGCGTCCAGGTCACGGGCGCTCCGGATCAGCGCCTCCCGGTCGCCCGGAAGTGCCGACCGGCCGATGTAGGTGCCGAATCGGCTCAGCTCCTCCGACTCCGGGTTGCCCACCCCGGCCGGCTCGTCCCGGCCGTAGTCGTAGCCGGGAACGAGAGTGGCGTCCGGCTGGTCTTCGCCCGCAGGCTCGGCCATCTTCCACTCCTCGGCCCGGCCGCCGGCGACGCCCTGGACGGTCCCGCGGACCTCCGAGGCCAACTGGTCGTCGACGCGAGGACTGTGCTTGTCGCTTCCACGATCCATGTCTTAGGGGTGCCCGCCGAGCGCGGGCCTAAACGACCTTCGGTTCCAGGGGCGCGTTCGGTTCCGCAGCGCCGGCCTGGACCGCGCGGCCCCGCTGAACCTGCGCGTTGACCTCGACGCCGAGCAGGATCGCGCTGTTCGAGAGGTAGAGCCACACGAGGAACGCGATGATCGCACCGAGGCTGCCGTACGTGCGGTCGTAGGATCCGAAATTAGCCACATACAGCCCGAAACCGAACGACACGACCGCCCATACCGCCAGCGCGACCGCCCCACCAACGGTGAGCCACCGGAAGCGCGGCTGCTTGACGTTCGGCGCGATCCAGAACAGCAGCGACAGCAGCGCGATCCCGATCGCGACCAGCACGGGCCAGCGGCCGATCGAGTACGCGAGCCGCGTGGTGGGGCCGGCGTGCAGCGCGTTGCCGACCGCGTCCACCAGCGGGCCGCTGATCACCAGGCCGGTGGCCGCCACCGCCATCAGCACCAGGGCCACCGCGGCCAGCGCGATCTGCAGCAGTTGCAGCTTCCACCAGGCGCGACCCTCGCGTACGCCGTAGATCCGGTTGGACGCGCGGGTGAACGCCGACACGTACCCCGACGCCGACCACACCGCGATGAGCAGGCCGACGCTGAACAGCACCGTGGCCGAGTTCTTGTGCACCAGCAGCGAATCGAGGATGGACGTGACGCTGGCGTTGGCGACGATCGAGCCGACGCCGACGTCCCGCAGGATGCCGAGCACCGCCCGCACCGCGGCGGCCCCATCGGTCACCAGATTGACCAGCGCGACGATGACGACAAGCGACGGAACGAGCGCGGTCACCGCGCAGTAGGTCATGGCCCCCGCGAAGTCCGTGCAGTCGTCGGTGACGAAGCCCGCCAGGCTGCGCCAGAGAATCCGTCGCCAGGTATGCCAGCGCAGGTGCCGCAGCCTGCGCGGCAACGGCCGGCCGGCGACCGCGTCAGCGGCTCCCTCCGCATCCCGGTTCACGGTGGGCTCGACCGCCATGACCGTCTGCTACCCGTTGGACGTTTGCGACAAACGTGGCGGGGTAGGGTCCGCCGGATGGAATCGGTAGACGCGATCGTCGTCGGCGCGGGACACAACGGCCTGGTGGCGGCCAACATGCTCGCGGACGCCGGTTGGGACGTGCTGGTCCTGGAGGCCACCGCCGAGCCGGGCGGGGCGGTTCGCTCGGGTCACGTGACGGCGCCCGGGTATCTGAGCGACCTGTTCAGTTCCTTCTATCCCCTCGGGTACGCCTCGCCGGTGCTGCGGCGGCTCGACCTGCCGATCCGGTGGACGCACGCCCCGGATGTGTTCACTCACCTTCTCCCGGACGGTCGCGCCGCCACGGTCAGCCGCGACCTCGACCGCACGATGGCCTCGATGGAGCGGTTCGCCCCCGGCGACGGCGAGCGATGGAAGCACGCGTACGAGGACTGGCAGGCGGTCTCCGGCCGGATACTGGACGCGATGCTGAGCCCGTTCCCGCCGGTGCGTTCCGGGCTGGGACTCCTGGGCCGGGTGGGTGTCGCCGGGGCACTGCGGCTGGGCCGCCGCCTGGTGCTCTCGGCGCGGCAGCTGGGTTCGGAGCTCTTCGCGGGCGAGGGCGGTCCGCTGGCCCTGGCCGGCTGCGCTCTGCACACCGACCTGTCCCCGGAAGAGGCCGGCAGTGGCGTATTCGGCTGGCTGCTCGCCATGCTGGGCCAGGAGGTCGGCTGGCCGGTGCCGGTGGGCGGGGCGCAGCAGATCACCTCGGCGCTGGTGGAACGGCTCGAGTCGCGGGGCGGGCGGATCGCGTACGAGACTCCGGTGTCCCGCGTCCTGATCGCCCGGGGCCGCGCGGTGGGCGTCCGGTCCGCCGGCGGCGGGGACTATCGGGCACGCCGGGCAGTGGTCGCGGACGTACCGGCGCCGGCGTTCTACCTCGACCTGGTCGGATCCCGGTGGCTGCCGCCGCGCCTGGTGGAGGATCTGGCCCACTTCCGCTGGGACGGATCGACCGTCAAGGTCGACTGGGCGGTCGCCGGGAAGATGCCGTGGGGCAACCCGGACGCCTCCGGGGCCGGCACCGTCCACCTGGGCGGCGATATGGACGGCCTGAGCCGCTACGCGGCGCACCTGGCCGTCGGGGAGATGCCGCCGCACCCGTTCCTGCTGCTCGGCCAGATGACGACCGCGGATCCGTCGCACTCGCCGGACGGCACCGAGTCGGTGTGGGCGTACAGCCACCTGCCGCACCGGGAGTCCTGGTCGGCCGGTGAGATCGACGAGCACGTCGCCCGGATGGAGGCGGTCGTGGATGAGCACGCGCCCGGCTTCGGCGATCTCGTGGTCGGGCGCCACGTGTTCTCCCCGGCCGACCTGCAGCGGGAGAACCCGAGCCTGGTCGGCGGCGCTGTCGGTGGCGGCACGTCGGCCGCGTTCCAGCAGCTCTTCTTGCGTCCGATCCCGGGTCTTGGCCGCGCGGACACCCCGATCGACCGGCTCTTCCTGGCCAGTTCCTCGGCGCATCCCGGCGGGGGAGTGCACGGCGCCCCCGGCTCGAACGCCGCCCGCGCCGCGTTGGCCCGCGACCGCGCCCTGACCGGAGGGGCGTACCGGGCCGTGATCAGCGCGGCGAACCGGGCGATCTATCGGTCGGCGCCCTGAGCCGCGTCCCTCGCTCGGCGATGTCGGCCAGGCGCCGCAGCGTCTCGATGTTGCGGCGATGCAGCACCAAGTCGTTGATCTTGTTCTTGACCCAGTGCAGCGGCCCGGCGCGGAAGTCCTCGTGCATCGACACCACCGTCGCCGACATGCCGGCGGGCTCCAGGGTGATCCGCACCGTCGCCTCGCCGAGCGGCCAGAGGCCGGCCCGCAACTCCAGCGACCGGTCCGGCTCGACAGCGACGACCGTCGAAGTGTCGTTCAGCGACAGCGGCCACGGGCCGGCCTTGTGGTGCAGCCGAGCGCCGGGGGCCGGCCAGGACGGATCGACGTCCCGGATATGCGTCGTGCCGACGACCCAGTCGCTGTACGTCCAGCCGTCGGCGAGCACCTTGTACACGCTGGCGGGCGGAGCCTGCACCGTGCGTCGAACGGTAGCCATGGGCCCGGTTGTACCCCGGTATCGATCCGGCTAACGAGACGTGCCGCGGCCACCGGGACCGGCCGGTCGCGCGTCCTCGGCCGCCCGGGCGTCGTCCCGCCGTACCCAGGAGCCGGGTTCGTGCCGCCGGTTGCGTGACCGTTCCAGGCGCCGGGCCACCACGGCGAGACGGAGCGCCCGCCATAGGCGCAGCCGCCGCGAGCTGTCCGCCGCGGCGAGGAGCTGGGCGAGGGCCTCCCGCTCCGCCGGCGGCACCAGCGTCACCACGATGATCAGCGGCACGATCGCCGCGATCAGTTCCACGACGATGACCAGGAACACGAGACCAGCGACCGTGGCGACCACGGCGAGGCTGCTCATGACGCCGCACCCTCATCGCGGAGTGTGACCGGTGGGGCGGGTGAGATGTGGGCCATGGCTACCACCTAGAGTGCCGGACCTATCGGTGCGTCCAGGGTCGCATCGAATCGCAGTGAATATCCATGCCAATTCACGACAGCGCGAATGTGTGTCCGGATGGCGACTGCGACCGCACGGCCGAGTGAAGCAGGGACGCCCGGGAGGGGTGTCCGCTGGATTATTCATGATCCACTGGATAGAGTCTGGCGGTGATTTTCGCCCACCACCAAGCGGACGCCGCCGGAAATTCCGGCCGTTCGCTACAGACCGTAGCCAATATCTGCGCGTCGGGCTCGTGCCCGACCATCTACGCCGAGCCCAGTTCCGGCACGCTTATCGTGCAAGGATTCACCGTCTCGGCGGAGCACCGGGGCATCGACCTACCCGAGGGCGAGTCTCTCGTGGAAATCCCGAAGGAGCTGCTCGCCGAAGCCCTTCGCAACCTGTCCTGAGCACGCTGGGGGGTGCGATGACCGCAAGTCATGGTGCTCCCCTCGACCCTGCCGACCCCGAGGAGCCGGTCGGCGCAACGTTGCTGCGGATGCGGAAGGCGCTGCGGCTCACCGGCAAGGAGCTCGCTGACCGGGTCGGCATGAGCCAGCCGAAGATCTCCCGCATCGAGCGCGGCCAGGGGCTGCCGGACCCGGACGACATCGGCCGCATCGCCCGCGAGCTGGGTGCCGACGACGACCTCGTCCGGGTGCTGATGGAGCGGGCGGAGCGCGCGCACGACCGCCTCACGGACTGGCGCCCGACGTCGGCCAGCCTCGCCGGGCGGCAGCGAAGCATGGCGCAGTGGGAATCCACCGCCCAGGTCCTCCGCACCTTCGAGACCGCGGTCGTGCCCGGCCTGCTGCAGACGAGCGGTTACGTGCGATCCATCCTCGTCGCGTTCCAGAGCCTCGTCGCCCTCGACCGCACGGCGCCGCCGGACCTCGCGGCGGCGGCCGACGACGCCGCGTTGCTCGCCGCCGTCTCCGGCCGGGTGCGCCGGCAGGAGGTCCTGGCGGATCAGAGCAAGACCTTCCGCTTCGTCCTCACCGAAACCGTGCTGCGCAGCCGGTTCTGCCCGCCGATCGAGATGCTCGCCCAGATCGCCCGCCTCCGCGAGGTCGCGGCCGGTCCCGAGCACATCGTCCTGCGCATCGTCCCGGACGACGCGGTCGTCGACATCCCGCCCATGCACGGCTTCACGCTGTACGACGACCGGATGGTGATCGTGGACGTGTTCAACACCGGCCTCGTCTCCCGGGGACGCAACGACGCCCGGCAGTACCGGCAGGTGTTCGACTGGTTCGAGAGCCGGGCGGAGAGCGACGTCGACCCCATCCTCGCCCGGTACGAGAGGCGATACCTCGAGGAACTCCGGCGGATCACCTGACACTTAGGCCGGGTTTGCCGCGGATGTCGGTGTGGTCGATCTCGGGATGTTTACGGTTTCCGGTGTAGGGCATGGTGCACGGCGTCCACGCGGTTGGGAAGGGGGCCCTGTGCGCATCGCGATGATCTCGGAACACGCCAGTCCGTTGGGCACGGGAGGGCAGGAGACCCACGTCGCGGACCTCTCCGCCGCCCTGGCACAGCTCGGCCATGAGGTGCGCGTCTACACCCGCCGCGACCGTCCCGACCTGCCCGCCGTGGTGTCCACGCCGGCCGGCGTCACGGTCGTGCACGTACCGGTCGGCCCTCCGGAGCGGATACCGCCCGACCTGCTGCTGCCGCACATGGGCGACTTCGCCCACTGGCTGGGCGAGCATTGGCGCTCGGGCGACTGGATGCCGGCGGTCGCACACGCGCATTTCTGGACCAGCGGGCTCGCCGCGGTGACCGCCGCCCGGCGGGTCGGCATCCCGGTCGTGCAGTCGTTCCACGAGCTGGCCGAGGTCGGCGTGGCGAACCAGCGCGGTCCGTCCCGGGCCGGGTACGAGCGGGCGCTCGGCCTCGCGGTCGACCGGGTGGTGGCGCAGAGCCAGGACGAGGTGAGCGGGCTGGTCCGCATCGGTGTGCCGCGCGCCCACCTGACCGTCGTACCCGCCGGGGTGGACAGCAGCCGGTTCACCCCGGACGGCCCAACCGTCGACCGCGACCCCACCCGCCCGCGCATCCTGTCGGTCGGCCAGCTGGTCGAGCGCAAGGGCTTCGGCGACGTCATCCGGGCCATGCGGTATGTGCCCGGCGCCGAGTGTGTGGTCGTCGGCGGGCCGCCGGCCGACCAGCTCACCACGGACCCGCAGGCCAAGCGGCTGCGGGCGCTGGCCGAGCAGCTCAAGGTCGCGGACCGGTTCCGCCTGGTGGGCGCGGTTCCCTTGGCGGAGATGCCGGCCTGGTACCGCTCGGCCGACGTCCTCGTCGCGGCTCCCTGGCGGGAACAGTTCGAGCTGGCGCCGCTGGAGGCCATGGCGTGCGGCGTACCCGTGATCGGCACGACCGTCGGTGGCCTCGGCGAGACCGTCGTGGACGGCCTGACCGGCGATCTGGTCCCGGCCCGTGATCCGCGCGCGCTGGGTGGTGCCTTGCGGCGGCTGATCAACGACAACGTACGCCGGTTCGCGTATGCGACGGCCGCGCTCGACCGCGCCCGCCAGGCGTACTCGTGGAAGCGGGTCGCCGCTCAGGTGGGCACGGTTTACCAGGCCGTCGTCGGACTCCGCCGGCACAGCCCCCCGGAGGTCGTCGCCTGACCGACCCCGCGCCGGCGCGTCACCCGCGCCGGCGCGATCGTTCAGTCGCTCAGCGCCGCGGAGAGCTTGTCCCGGAAAGCCCGCTCGATGTCGGTGACCGTCTCGCCGCCGATGCCGAACACCCCGCCGGTGGTGGCCGCGCCGACCACCGACTCGGCGATCTCCACGAGCCAGTGCTTGTACGTCTCGGCGTCCGACTCGGGCGCCTTGGCGGCCAGCAGCGCGGCGGCCTCGGCGGCCCGGTCGAGCACGCCCTCGGCGTACCCGTACGGGTCGGCCGGCTCGATGACCGGCGGCTCCTCGCCCAGTTCCGGATCGCCGGCCAGGTCGACCACCGCGCCGGCCACCGCGGCAACCAGCGGGCTGGCAGACACCCGGGCGTCGGCGATCTCGGCGAGCCCGGCCTCGGTCTCGTGGCGGGTCTTGCGGGTGCTGTCGGGCGTCGCGGAACTCGCCGCGGTGAGCACCGCCTGCGGCAGGCCGACGAGCAGCCCCCACTCGGCGTCGGTGAAACCCCACAGGGCGTACAACGGCTTGTCCGTCACGTGCCCGCGTCCTTCCTCGTCAGTCGGCGACCAGCAGCGCATTCTCCCGCACCAGGGGTACGGACAGCGTCTTGTACCCCACCTCGTCGAAGAGAACCGTCATCCGATCTTCCTCGTAGCTCATCACCATGCCCGCACCCCACTCGCCGTGGCGTACCTGGCTGTGCACCGGGAACGGGGTGTCCGCCGCCGCAGGTGGCTCCTCGGCGAGCCCGTCAACGCAGTTGTCGCAGTGCCCGCACGGCTTCTTCAGGACCTCGCCGAAGTACGCGAGCAGCACCTGTGTCCGGCACCCGCGTGTCTCGGCGAACCCGCGCATCATGTCGGTACGCGATCGCTGGACGGACTGCTGGCGCTCGTGCTCGGCCAGCGCGGCGTCCGCGGCGGCGGCCGGCAGCGGGGCGAAGACCGGCACCGTCCAGCGGTTCCCGCTGCCGACGGTGGCCGCGCCCACCTGCTCCAGCAGGCCGAGCATCTGGCCCAGCTTGCGCGGCCCGAGCCGGGTCTTCTCCCGCAGCTCGGCCTTGGTCCGGGGCCCGGTACGCAACGCCGCCGCCAACTCGCGCATCTCCACGAGATCGGGCGTGCCGCCGGAGAAGAAGCGCTGGATTCCCTCGTCCTCGCTGCGCCACAGCAGCAGCGCGCGGGCCGGCTCGTCGTCCCGCCCGGCGCGCCCGATCTCCTGGAAGTAGCTGTCCGGCGAGTCGGGCAGCGCCACGTGCGCGACCCAGCGGATGTTGGCCTTGTCGATGCCCATGCCGAACGCCGAGGTGGCGACCATGATGTCGATCTTGTCGTCGGTGAACGCCTCGTGCCGCTGCTCGCGGAGGCCGGACGCCATGCCGCCGTGGTAGAACTCGGCGCCGTACCCCGCCTTCCGCAGCCGCCCGGCCAGTTCCTCGGCGGCCCGCCGGGTGGCCACGTAGACGATCCCCGGCCGGCCGCCCTCGTCCAGCAGCGCGGTGAGCCGCCGCCAGCGGTAGTCCTCGTCCGGGCAGTAGGCGCCTTCGAGGAACAGGTTGCGTCTGTCCAGTCCGGACACGTGGATCTCGGGCCGGTGCAGATGCAGGCGTTCGACGATGTCGTCTCGTACCGGCGGCGAGGCGGTCGCGGTCAGGGCGAGCACGGGCGGCCGGCCGATCCGCTTGATGAGATCGCCGAGCTGGAGGTAGTCCGGCCGGAAGTCGTGTCCCCACGCGGAGATGCAGTGCGCCTCGTCAACCGCGACCAGGCCCGGTTTGAGCGCGCGTACCTCGGCCAGCCGCTCCGGATCGGAGAGCTGCTCCGGCGTGATGAACAGGAACTCGGCCCGGCCGGCGCGCAGCTCCTCGATCGCGGCGCGCTGCTGGTTCGGTGTTTCGGCGGAGCTGACCCGGACCGCGCGGATCTTCGGATCGTCCCGTTCGTTGAGCGCGGCGATCTGGTCCTGCTGCAGGGCGAGCAGCGGCGAGACCACCACCGTCGGGCCCGGTAACAGAACCGCCGGGATCTGGTAGATCGCCGACTTGCCGGCGCCGGTCGGCAGCACCACCAGGGCGTCGTGGCGGCGCAGGACCGCCCGCATCGGCTTGAACTGCCCGGGTCGCAGCGATGGCCAGCCGAACTGCTCGCGCGCGACTCTGCGCAGCCGGGGGCCGTAGACGGGAACCTTCATCGAGCGATGCTTCTGCCCTCCAGCGGCCGCTCCAAAACGCCCGGTTCGGCAGTGAGCGAACGGACGATCGAGTTTATCGCTTGCCGCCGAACATCCGCCGGATAGCCCAGAGCAGGAACAGCACCGCCAGCGCCACGCCGAGCAGGCGGACCGCCACCACCTGGTTCCAGTCGACGGCCATGTCAGTCACCGGCGATGATGTCGTCGTACTCGTGGTGCTTGCGGACGTACGCGGCGAAGAACGGGCACGCCGGCACCACCGTCGCGCCGCGCTCCCGCAACTGGTCCAGCGTCTGCCGGACGAGTTCCCCGCCGACGCCCTGGCCCTGGTACGCCGGATCGACCTCGCTGTGGGTGATGACCACGACGCCGTCGCGGAGCCGGTACGCGGCGAACCCGCCGAGCTCACCGTCCACGATGATCTCAAACCGGTGGCCGTCGGGATTGTCCTGGACCTTGGCGTCCATATCGGCACCTCCTGCGCCTGGGGCTCCAAGACTAGGCCCTCGGGTTTGGGGAACTCCGGCAACGGTCACATACGGACCCATGACAGCCGCTGCGTCGCAAGTACGGTTCACCGCATCACGGGCCGCCAACAGCAAGCCGCTCGAGTACCTCGCACGGGCCGGCTTCATCTGCTACGGGATCATCCACCTGCTGTTCGCCTGGGTGGCGTTCCAGGTCGCCTTCGGTAACTCGTCGCAGGAGGGTGACCAGACCGGCGCCATGCAGAAGCTGGCCTCCCAGCCGCTCGGCAAGGTGCTGCTGACCGTCGTGGTGATCGGCATGGTCGCGCTCGCGCTCTGGCAGGGCCTGGAGGCCGCCGTCGGGGAGAGTGGTCCGCGGACCACCAGGGCGAAGGCCGAACGCGTGATCAACGGCGTGCGTGCCATCGTCTACCTGTGGCTGGCCTGGACCGGATTCAAGGTGCTGCGGGGCGCCGACACCTCGCAGGCGCAGGGCTCGAAGAACGCGACGTCGCACCTGATGAACTCGTCCGGCGGCCGGTTCTGGGTCGGGCTCGTCGGCCTGGTGATCATCGGCGTCGGCATCGGGCTGGTGTGGTACGGCCTGACGAAGAAGTTCGAGGAACACCTCAACACCGGGCAGATGAGCTTCCGGGTCCGCAAGACCGTCCGGCGCCTCGGCATGGGCGGTTACACGGCGAAGGGCATCGCGTACGGAATCGTCGGCATCCTGGTGGTGGTGGCCGCCGCGACCTACGACGCCAACAAGGCCAGCGGCCTCGACGGGGCGCTGAAGACGCTGGCCGACCAGAGTTTCGGACCGTTCCTGCTGGCCCTGATCGCGCTCGGGTTCGCGGCGTTCGGCATCTACAGCTTCTTCCAGGCGCGCTACCGGCAGGTCTGAGCCCATCCGACCCGCCCGCCACCATCCCTGACCGGACTAAACCCAGCTTCGCCTCCTCCGCCCGGACGGGTACGCGGTACCTTCCGGGCTGAGGAGGTGAATTCCGTGAACGGTGCCATGACCGCGCCGCTTGCCGTCGTCGTGGCGGTCGCCGGCGCGCTGATCGTCGTCGAGGCGATCCATCTGGTCGTCACCCGGCTCGGCCGGCGCTGGGCGGTGCTCGCCCACCTGTCGAAGACCGCGCACCGCCCGTTCCGCCTGCTGGTCATCCTGTACGCAGTTCAGCAGGCGCTGCGCAGCGGGGTTGGCGACTTCCGCGGCCGCGAGGCGATCCTGCACGGCCTGATCATCGGCATCATCGCGGCGGCCGCGTGGCTGTGCGGCGACCTGTTGCTGGTGATCGAAGAGCTGGCGCTGGACAAGTGGCGTACCGACACCCCGGACAACATGCGGGCGCGCCGGGTCAAGACGCAGATCGTCATCCTGCGCCGGGTCACCATCGCGGCAGTGGTGGTAATCGCGCTGGGCGCCGTGCTGATGACGTTCCCCGCGGTACGCACGATCGGCACCAGCGTGGTCGCCTCGGCCGGCCTGATCAGCGCGGTCGCCGCGCTGGCCGCGAAGACGACGCTCGGGAACCTCTTCGCGGGCCTGCAGCTCGCGTTCAGCGACGCGGTGCGCATCGACGACGTCGTCGTGGTCGAGGGCGAGTGGGGCAAGGTCGAGGAGCTGACCCTCACGTACGTCGCGGTCCGGATCTGGGACGACCGCCGGCTGATCCTGCCCACCTCGTACTTCACCGGCCAGCCCTTCGAGAACTGGACCCGGACCGGCTCGGCCGTGCTGGGCACCGCGGAGCTCGACGTCGACTGGTCGGCGCCGGTCGAGGCGCTGCGCACCGAGCTGCGCACCGTGTGCGAGAGCACCGAGCTGTGGGACGGGCGGGTCTGCGTCCTGCAGGTGACCGAGGCGGTGGGCGGCAACATCCGGCTGCGGGCACTGGTGAGCGCGCACGACGCGGCCGCACTTTGGGATCTTCGTTGCCTGGTACGCGAGCGCTTGGTCACCTACGTCTGGGAGCATGAACGGGCGGCGATCCCACGGGTACGCGCCGAGTTGGACGGCGACCGGACCCACCGCCCGCCGTCGGTACTGCCCCAACCGGAACAACAGGACGGTGAGTCGGACGATGCCCGGGTCTTCAGCGGCGGCACGGACGCCGAGGAGCGCGGCGCGGAGTTCGCCGGACCGGGGGAAACGGCTCCGGAGCCGTCCCGGGAGCCGTCCCGCTGAGTGTCCGTTTGTTCGCTTCATGAGGATTGACGACCGGCGGTGCAGGGCATACACCGGTCACACGGGAAGGAGGACTCGATGGCCGATGTCCTGAACGGTGGGCCGGCCCGTCCGGTCACCGAACAGTCCACCGCCGAGCTGGTGCAGCGCGCGAGCGAACAGGTCAGCCGGCTGGTCCGCGACGAGATCGCACTGGCCAAGGCGGAGCTGGCGGAGAAGGGCAAGCACGCCGGCATCGGCGCCGGTCTGTTCGGCGGGGGCGGCATCCTGGCGATGTACGGCGTCGGCGCGGCGATCGCCACCGTCATCATCGCGCTGGGCCTGATCATGCCACTGTGGTTCGCCGCGCTCATCGTCACGGTGGCGCTGTTCCTGGTGGCCGGCATCCTTGCGCTGATCGGCAAGAGTCAGGTGACCAAGGCCGTTCCGCCGGAGCCGAGCGAGGCCGTCGCCGGGTTCAAGGCGGATGTGGCGCAGGTCAAGCACGCCGTCAAGGACAGGAGCAGGTGAGCCGAGCATGGCCGAGAAGAACGGGTCCCGACCCAAACCCGATGTCGACAGGCTGCGCGCGGACATCAAGCTGACCCGCGCCGAGCTGGGCGAGACCGTCCAGGCGCTGGCCGCCAAGGCGGACGTCAAGGCGCGTGCGAAGGCCGAGGTCGAGCAGACCAAGCAGCGGATCCGGGCGCAGACCGCGGAAGCGACCGGACGGGTACGTGAGGCCGCGCACGCCGCCACCGACCGGGTGCGGCACATGACCGCGTCGTTCCCGACCGCGCCGGACGGGACGCCCACGTCCGGCAGCCCGGCGTTCGCCGAGGCCGGAGCGGTCCGGCGGCCACCGATCCCGCTGACCGCGATGCTCGTCGCGGCCGCCGCGGTGGTCGGCGTCGTCGGCGTGATTCTCGTCGTCCGAGGGAGGCGCCGGTGAGCCCCAAACTGGAGAAGGTGGCCCTCAAGCCGGTCAACGTGCTGCTCGGCGTCGCGGCCGGTGCCCTCGCCGGATTGGTGTTCAAGCAGGTGTGGAAGCTCGCCGCGGGCGAAGGCGACGCACCGGACGCAGGCGACGAGGACCGTCAATGGGGCGAGATCCTCGTGGCGGCGGCGCTGCAGGGTGCCATCTTCGCGGTCACCAAGGCGGTCGTGCACCGCAGCGGAGCGATCGGCGTGCGCAAGCTGACCGGGTCCTGGCCCGATTGATCTTTGCGGCCGGGTACCCGTCGGGCGTTATTCGGCTCATCCGAGGGGCAGCTTTGCGACCCCCTTTTCGGGTACAGTGTGCCCAGTTTTTGCGTACGTGGTGTGCTGAGAAGTCCTCTGAAAGGGCCGCCTTCAGGGCGCCGCTGCTCGAAAACGGCCATCGGCCCCGCTCTACCGGGCCGGCATTTTCAGAAGGAGAGTTCAGCATGGCGCAAGGAACCGTGAAGTGGTTCAACGCAGACAAGGGCTTCGGCTTCATCACCGTCGACGGCGGG
>Ga0081539_10004750_pt1 | contig 14674 bp, 8 predicted proteins | sample TabmetS4T2R2_FD_71023 | JGI IMG/M metagenome (GOLD analysis project Ga0081539, IMG submission 71023) | Tabebuia heterophylla rhizosphere microbial communities from the University of Puerto Rico - S4T2R2 | ecosystem: Host-associated > Plants > Roots > Rhizosphere ...
AGCCCGTCGTTCGGCGCAGTCTGCGCCGAACGGGGATCCGGACAGGCGCGCAAAAAATTCGCGGTCCATTACGAGGCGGGATATGTCAGAGCATCCGGCAAACTGCCGCATGCGACCGGCTGCCAGCCGGTGCTATCCTAAGGTAATCGCCCCGAGCGGGTAGTAACACGTGCGTTAGTTGTCACGATTTGGGCGGCAGTTATGCTCCGCACGCTTATGCCAGAGCGACAACGCGATGTCGGTGGCGCCGCCCGCAGCAAGATCGCCTGGCGGCTTCTGCCCTTTCTCTTCCTCCTCTACGTCGCGAACTATCTCGATCGCACCAACATCGCCTACGCCACACTCGGGATGAAGGAGGACCTCAGTCTGACCGATTCGGTCTTCGGCAGCGCGAGCGGGATTTTCTTTTTAGGTTATTTCGCCCTGCAAATCCCGAGCGCTTTGCTCGTGGAACGCTGGAGCGCGAGACGGCTGCTCGCCCTGATCCTCGTCCTCTGGGGGGCGCTCACCGCCCTCACCGGTTTTGTGCGGACGCCGCTGCAACTTTATGGCGCCCGCTTTTTGTTAGGCGCGGCCGAGGCCGGATTTTTCCCCGGGGTCATGGTCTATCTTTCCCATTGGTTCATCGAGCGGGACCGGGCCACAGCCGGGGCGCGTTTCATGGCTGCGATTCCGATTGCTTATCTGCTGGGTGGACCTCTCGCCGGCGCGATTCTGGGACGGAACTGGCTCGGCACCGCGGGGTGGCGCTGGCTCTTTGTACTCGAGGGGATTCCGGCTGTGCTCCTCGGGATAATCACGCTTTACATCCTGCCGGACCGGCCTAACGATGCGGGCTGGTTATCCTCGCGGGAAAGAGACTGGATCAATACAAAGCTCGGCGAAGAGCGCTTCGCAAAGACCGCGGAGGGAGAAGGGAATACCGGGCGGGTGTGGCGTCAGCCCGCGGTGCTCATTCTCACCGGCGGTCTTTTCTTTACCTACACCGGCGGCTACGCCTTCTGGTTTTGGGAGCCGACTCTGCTCCAGCGTCTCACCGGATGGAGCGTGCAGCGGGTGAGCTGGCTGGGAGCGGTCATTTTTGGTTTCAGCCTCATCGCCCTTTTGTCGTTAGGCTGGAGCTCCGACCGCACCGGCGAACGCCGCTGGCATTTCGCCGCCCCCCAACTGCTCGCCGCGTTCGCCCTTGGCGTTTGCTTTTTCGCTCAGCCTTCAGGCGGGCTGCTCGTTTTCCTCTTCGCGCTCATCGCGGCCGGTACGGTGGCGTATCTGCCGGTCTTTTGGACATTGCCCTCGACAATCCTCACCAGCTCCGCGGCAGCTGCGGCGATCGGCTTCATCAACTCCATCGCCAGCATTGGCGGATTTGTCGGTCCCAAAATCATCGGGGAGTTCAGTCAGGGCAGCGGTTCGTTTCAGAGCGGCTTTCTGGTCATGATTGCTTGCTTCGTGATCGCTTCCGTGCTCGTGCTGTTATGCCCAGGCGAGCGCGTTCGATAACCCGAGATCGACTGCCGGGTCCGCCGGAAAGTGGTGCCTCCTCGCCTTGTGAGAGTTCCCTACGGCCGAACCCGATCAAGTTAGGGCTTTGCCCCGATTTAGGCATGTGATACTTGTCGGTTTTTCTCTCGAGTCGCCGCTTCGCGACTTGAACCGGTCACGCACCACTGAACACCCATGAAGAAGACCACTACGTTATCCAAGACAAGCCCGAGGAAGAGAGATGCAACCCGGGGCGCAGAAGTTGACGAAAAAAAACTCCTCGCGGCGCTGATGGCGTTCAAACGCGGCGATTTTTCCGCCCGGTTGCCTGATGACTGGACGGGCGTGGCGGGCAAAATCGCCGACACTTTTAACGATGTTATCGCGATCAATCAGCGCATGGCGAGAGAGCTGGAAAGAATTGGCGCTGTCGTCGGAAAACGGGGGCGCATCACGCAGCGCGCCGCTCTCGGAGACGTCTCCGGTTCGTGGGCCGACGCGATCGGATCGGTCAACGACCTGATCGGAGATTTGGTGCAACCCACCAGCGAAATGGCCCGCGTCATCGGCGCGGTGGCGAAGGGCGATCTCTCGCAGATGATGGCAACCGAGATCGAGGGCCGGCCGCTGGAGGGCGAGTTTTTCCGTACGGCCAGGGTGGTGAACACGATGGTGGATCAACTTGGCGCCTTTGCCTCGGAAGTAACGCGCGTCGCACGGGAGGTCGGCACCGAAGGCAAACTCGGCGGCCAGGCCCGAGTCAAGGGAGTCGCCGGGACATGGAAGGATTTGACCGAAAACGTCAATCTCATGGCAGGAAATTTGACCGCACAGGTCCGCAACATCGCGACCGTGACCACGGCGGTGGCCAACGGCAATTTGACCAAGAAAATCACCGTCGACGTCAAAGGCGAATTCCTCGAGTTGAAGGACACCGTCAACGTGATGGTCGACCAACTCCGCTCCTTCGCCTCCGAGGTGACGCGGGTGGCCCGCGAAGTCGGTTCGGAAGGAATCCTCGGCGGCCAGGCGCGGGTGCAGGGCGTCTCCGGGACATGGAAGGATTTGACTGATTCGGTCAATTTCATGGCGCGCAACCTGACCGGTCAGGTGCGGAATATTGCCGCCGTTACTACTGCTGTCGCCCGCGGCGATCTCTCGAAGAAGATCACGGTCGACGTCGAAGGCGAGATCCTCGAGCTGAAGAACACGATCAACACGATGGTCGATCAGCTGAGCTCCTTCGCCTCCGAGGTGACGCGCGTCGCCCGCGAGGTGGGCACGGAAGGGAAACTGGGCGGGCAGGCCGATGTCAAAGGCGTCGCCGGGACCTGGAAAGATTTAACCGACAGCGTGAATTCCATGGCTGGAAATCTCACGGCACAGGTGCGCAACATTGCCGAGGTCACGACCGCGGTCGCGACCGGAGATTTGTCCAAGAAGATTACCGTCGATGTGCGGGGCGAAATTTTGGAATTGAAAGACACGATCAATACGATGGTCGATCAACTGCGATCCTTCGCTTCGGAGGTGACGCGCGTCGCCCGCGAAGTGGGCACGGAAGGCAAATTGGGCGGCCAGGCCGACGTGAAAGGGGTCGCCGGGACCTGGAAGGATTTGACCGACAACGTCAACATGATGGCCGGCAATCTGACCGCCCAGGTTCGAAACATCGCCCTCGTCACGACCGCCGTCGCCAACGGCGATCTATCGAAAAAGATCACCGTTGATGTGAAGGGTGAGATCGCGGAGTTGAAAAGCACCGTCAATACCATGGTGGGTCAGTTGAGTTCGTTCGCGTCGGAAGTCACCCGGGTGGCTCGCGAAGTGGGCACGGAAGGCAAACTCGGCGGCCAGGCTGATGTCCACGGCGTGGCAGGCACGTGGAAGGATTTGACCGACAGCGTGAATTCGATGGCCGGGAACCTGACCAGTCAGGTGCGCAACATCGCCGAAGTCACGACCGCGGTGGCAAAGGGCGATCTCTCCAAGAAAATCACGGTCGATGTGAAGGGCGAAATTCTCGAGCTCAAGAACACGATCAACACGATGGTTGATCAGCTCAGCTCATTCGCCGCCGAAGTGACGCGTGTTGCCCGCGAAGTAGGCACGGAAGGGAAGCTGGGGGGGCAAGCCGACGTGCATGGTGTGGCGGGCACGTGGAAGGATCTGACCGACAGTGTGAATTCGATGGCCGGCAACCTGACCAGTCAGGTGCGCAACATCGCCGAAGTCACGACCGCGGTGGCAAAGGGCGATCTCTCCAAGAAAATCACAGTCGATGTGAAGGGCGAAATTTTACAGTTGAAAGACACGATCAACACCATGGTCGATCAACTCAGCTCCTTCGCCGATGAAGTGACGCGCGTCGCGCGGGAGGTCGGCACGGAGGGAAAACTGGGCGGCCAGGCGGATGTGCGCGGCGTCGCCGGCACGTGGGAGGATTTGACGGACAGCGTGAATTCCATGGCCGGCAATCTCACCGCCCAGGTGCGCAACATCGCCGATGTCACGACCGCGGTCGCCAAGGGCGACCTTTCCAAAAAGATCACGGTCGATGTGAAAGGCGAGATCCTGGAGCTGAAGGACACGATCAACACCATGGTCGACCAACTCCGGTCGTTCGCTTCGGAGGTCACTCGCGTGGCCCGCGAAGTGGGCACGGAAGGAAAACTCGGCGGCCAGGCGGAGGTCGAAGGGGTGGCCGGCACTTGGAAGGACTTGACCGACAGCGTGAATTCGATGGCCGGTAACCTGACGAGTCAGGTGCGCAACATCGCCGACGTCACCACGGCGGTCGCGAAAGGTGATCTCTCCAAGAAAATCACGGTCGACGTGCGCGGCGAGATTTTGGAAGTGAAAAACACCGTCAACACGATGGTGGATCAGCTCAACTCCTTCGCCTCGGAAGTGACCCGCATGGCGCGCGAGGTCGGCACGGAAGGGAAACTCGGTGGACAGGCCATCGTGAAAGGGGTGGCCGGGACCTGGAAGGATTTGACCGACAGTGTGAATTCCATGGCGAGCAATCTGACGGGGCAGGTGCGAGGCATCGCGAAAGTCGTGACCGCCGTCGCCATGGGCGACCTGAAGCAAAAGCTGCTCGTCGAAGCGAAAGGCGAAATCGCTGAGCTGGCCAGCACGATCAACAACATGACCGAAACGCTCGCCACCTTCGCCGACCAAGTCACCACCGTCGCGCGTGAGGTGGGCGTAGAAGGAAAACTCGGTGGCCAGGCGAACGTGCCGGGAGCGGCCGGAACCTGGCGCGACCTGACCGACAACGTGAATCGACTGGCCGCCAACCTAACGACCCAGCTACGCGCCATCGTGGAGGTGGCCACGGCAGTGACCGAAGGCGACCTCACCCGTTCGATTCAGGTCGACGCGCAAGGCGAGGTTGCCTTTGTGAAGGACAACATCAACGAGATGATCCGCAACCTGAAGGAAACCACCCTGCGCAGCGAAGAGCAGAACTGGCTCAAGACCAACCTGGCCAAGTTTTCGCGCATGCTGCAAGGGCAACGGGACCTGCTCGCCGTTGGTAAACTGATCCTCTCAGAACTCGCCCCCGTCGTCTCGGCCCAGCACGGTGTCTTCTACGTCATGGACACCGCCGGCCAGGACCGGGAACTGAAGCTACTGGCCAGCTATGCCCACCGCGAAGGGAACGGCGTGAAATCTTCCTTCCGACTGGGCGAGGGCCTGGTCGGGCAAGCGGCCATTGAAAAACACCGCATCCTCCTCGTCGATGTCCCGACCGATTATGTCAAAGTCAGTTCCGGCCTGGGCGAATCGCGACCGATGAATATCGTCGTCTTCCCGATTCTGTTCGAAGACGAAGTCAAGGGCGTGATGGAACTTTCCTCCCTCGAGCGCTTCAGCCCGACCCATCAGGCGTTTCTCGATCAGTTGGCCGAAAGCATTGGCATCGTCCTGCACACGATTGAAGCCAACACCCGCACGGAAACCTTGCTCAAACAATCGCAGACCCTTGCCATCGAGCTGCAAAATCGGCAGGAAGAATTGCAGAAAACCAACGTCGAGCTGGAGGAAAAAGCCCGCTCGAACCTGGCCAAGGATCAATTCCTCGCCATGCTCAGCCACGAGCTGCGCACCCCGCTCACTCCCGTTCTCGCTTCCGCTTCCGCCTTGGAGAGCGACCGCATTTCCCCCGAGAGCATGAGCGAATCGGTGCAAATCATCCGGCGCAATGTGGAACTCGAAGCCCGGCTCATTGACGACCTGCTCGATCTAACGCGGGTGAGCACGGGCAAGGTGCAGCTTAACCTCGATATCGTGGACGCCCATAGCCTCTTGCGCAACGCGCTCGATATTTGCCAGGCCGATATCGAGCAAAAACACCTGAGCCTCCACCTCGATCTTGCCGCCCAGAAAGTGCATCTCCTGGCCGATCCGGCGCGCGTCCAGCAGATCCTCTGGAACCTGATCAAGAACGCCGTCAAATTCACCCCGCGCGAGGGCGAGATCTCCATCGCCACGAGCAACGACTCCGATGGCCAGTTGCTCGTGGAAATAACTGACTCCGGCATCGGGATTGAACCGGAAGCGTTGCCAAAAATCTTCGATGCTTTCGAACAGGGCGGCCGAACTAAGTTCGGCGGCCTTGGCCTCGGTCTCGCTATCAGTAAGACACTAGCCGAAGCCCACCAGGGCACGATTACGGCGGAAAGCGCCGGGCGAAACCTCGGCTCCAAGTTTTCAGTCCTTCTTCCGACCAGCACCAAGACGGGTACGGCCGCCGCGCCTACGGTCCTCTTAGCCAGCCGGCGGCGGCAAGGCCGGCGTATCCTTTTGGTCGAAGACCACGAAGACACGAACCGATCGCTCACCAAGTTGCTGCGGCTCCGGGGCTACGAGGTGGAATCGGCCGACACCATAGAAGGCGCTCTCGCCTTGGCCGCCACGGCACAATTTGACGTGCTCGTGAGCGATATCGGGTTGCCCGATGGCACCGGGATCGACCTCATCAACCGGCTACGTTCGGATCGCCCGCCTTTCGCCATAGCTCTCACCGGGTTCGGCATGGAAGACGACCTGCGCAAGACTCAGGATGCCGGCTTCGATCACCATCTCGTCAAACCAATCGACGTGAACAAGCTGGACTTGCTGATTCAGGAAAACGCTTCTGCCCTGCTCGCGTAGACCGGTCCGGAGCACGCCGGTCCTAAAGCGGATACGAAAGCGTAGTTCCAAAGAGAGTCACGAGCAATAACACGACAGGTACGAGCACGAGGAACACGACAAACGTGTAACCCATCACCTCGCGCGCGCGCAGCCGGAAAAGACCGAGGATTGGCAGCATCCAGAACGGTTGCACCAGGTTGGCGAGCGCTTCGCCCAAATCATAAGAGGCCACGACCCAGCCGAGGTGCACCTTCAGTTCGTGCGCCGCGGCCATGACATAGGGCGCTTCCACGACCCATTTCGAGCCGCCGGAAGGGACAAAGACGCCGAGCACCGCGGAGTAAATCGCGACAATTGGCGGAAAGGTGATCGCATTTGAGATCCCGACGAAGGCGTGGGCGATCGCCTGGCTGAGATGAGTCGAGGTAATGATGCTCGCGATCCCGGCATAAAACGGAAATTGCAGGACAACGCCCCAGATCGCGGGTGTGGCGCTTTGCACCGCCTGCATGAGTCGCGCCGGAGTCTTGTGCAAAAGGAAACCGAAGAGGAGGAAAGTGAGATTGACGATATTGAGATTGATCGCGTTGAGCGGTTCGGGTGCCGCCATGAAATAGCGCACGAGATAGGCGCCGCCGAGGAGGACGATAAACCAGTTGAGGATCGGCGAATGTTCGAGCCACTGTCCCGGCATCGGGCGAGCGGGTATTTCCGGCGGCGCGATTTCCGATTCACCGAGATCAATGCCGAGATCACGCGCCGACTTCCCGCGCCCGGCCGGTGGCGTGACCAGCCACATGACCAGCGTAACGAGCGCGATCTCGATCGCGACCGAGGCGAGACTTTGCCAGAGAAAAATCGTGTGCCGGAAGGAGATGATGCCGTCGGGGACGATGCCGCCGCGCGCGACGATGTCGCGGATTTGCGGTGGAAGCGCACCGGGGCTCGCCATTTGCAGTGCAGCCGATCCGCTCAAGCCCTGGGCCCAGACGCTGCCGAGCCCGAGGAAACTGGCCGCGGCGAGTGCGCGATAATCGACGCCCGCGAGCCGGCGCGCGATCTCCCTGGCTAGAACGGCGCTGAAGATGAGACTGAAACCCCAGTTCAACCACGAGCTGGACATGGCGAAAAACGCGACCAGCGCCACGGCCCCTCGCGGAGTTGCAGGCCATGCGGCGACGACGCGAATCACCCGCAGGACCACGGGCGAAGTGGCGAGGACATGTCCGCTGATGATGATGAGCGACATCTGCAGAGTAAATGGAATGAGTTCCCAGAACCCTTTGCCCCAGGCATCGACCACCTGCGCAATGGTGGATGGCCCGGCGACCGCCGCGCCGACGATGATAATCGTAGCGATAAGCGCGAAGATGAATGCGTCGGGGATCCAGCGCTCTGTCCACGCCGTCATCGCGAGCGCGATTCGGGCGAGAAGACCGGAGCGTTCCGATGAGAGGTCGACCTTTGGCTTAGAATGCGAGATGCGGCGCGACATAACAGACGGAGGTTTCTGACCAGCTTACTATCTTCGGGCTGCTCCGGTGCCAAGGATTGGATTGGCGCCTGAATCTGCAAAGCCTCTTCAGGCAAGCGCCTTCCCCTGTCGTAGCCTGCAAGATTTGAGCTTGCGCCCGTGGCCAGTTCGGGGCAGCAGGAAGGGTTTCAATTATGGCCACATCTTCTGCCGGGGAGCTTCGGAACTTTGCCATCGTCGGTCACGCGTCGTCCGGTAAGACGACACTGGCTGAAGCGATGCTCGCGGGCACAGGCGTGATCGGCCGCATGGGCAACATTACCCAGGGCACGACCGTTTCGGATTATCACGCAACCGAAAAGCAGCACCAGATTTCTACCCAGACATCGCTCCTCCATTGCAACTGGGCGGGCAAGAAGCTGAACATCCTCGACACGCCGGGTTATCTCGACTTCATCAGCGAAGCGCTCGCCGCCGTCCGGGTGGCGGATTTCGCGCTCGTGGTGGTGCATGCGCAACACGGGATCGGCGTCGGCACGGAATGGACGTGGCAATGCGCGACCGATTGCGGCATTCCGAAGATCATCGTCGTCAATGCCGTCGATAAGCAGAACGCGCATTTCGACGAAGTGCTGGCCGACGCCCGAGCACAATACGGCCCGAAGGTGTTTCCCCTGAGTGTGCCGATTAACCCCGGCACGCCGAACTTTAACCAGGTCCTCGACGTTCTGCGCAATGAAGTCGTGACCTATGAAACCGACGGGCGCGGGAAGTTTCGCGAAGAGCCGGCGACGGGCGAATGGAAAGAGCGCGGCGCAAAACTGCATGGCGAATTAATCGAGCTGATCGCCGAATCGGACGACGACTTGCTGAACAAGTTTTTCGACCAGGGCTCGCTCTCGGAGGAGGAATTTCGCGGTGCGCTTCACGCTGCGGTGCAGAAGCAGGCCATCATCCCGCTCTTCTGCGCCTCGGCCGTATCGAACGTCGGGGTCGCGCGGCTGCTCGACTTCATTGCAAAATATGGCTCGTCGCCGCTCGATCACGAAAAAGTGGATGCCGAAGACGCTCGCACCAGCAGCCCGGTCGAAGTGAAACTCGGCGGCAACGAGCCGGTGCTCCAAGTCTTCAAAACGATGAACGAAGAACATTTCGGCGAGCTTTCGTTCTTCCGGATTTATTCTGGGCAAATCGCGACCGGCGGCGATTTGTTTAACCCCAATCGCAACATCACCGAACGCATCGGGCAGATTTTTCTGCTCAACGGCCAGACGCGCGAAACGGTGTCGCGTCTCGGTGCGGGCGACATTGGCGCGACGGTAAAACTCAAGGACACGCACACCGGCGACACGCTGTGCGCGCCAAATCACCCGGTAAAACTTCCTGTGCCGCAATATCCGCGCCCGAACATTCACGCCGCGCTGCAACTGCACGCCCGGGGCGAAGAGGACAAAGTCGCCACCGGCCTGGCGACGTTGCATAACGAAGATCCGGCTTTTGTTTTCCGAGTCGATCCCGAGCTGCATCAGACGATCATCTCCGCGCAGGGCGAGCTGCATCTCGAGATCATCGCGGAGCGTCTGCGCCGGCGTTACAACCTGCACTTCGACCTCGTCCAGCCGCGCGTCCCCTTTCGCGAAACCATCCATGGCCGCGCCGAGCACACCTATCGGCACAAGAAACAAACCGGCGGCGCAGGACAATTCGCCGAAGTCGCGCTCAAGCTCGCGCCCGCGGCGCGCAACGCCGGGATCGCCTTCAGCGAGTCGCTTGTCGGTCAGTCGGTGGACCGTGTCTTCGTGCCATCGGTCGAGAAAGGGGTCCGAAACGCCTGCGCCGAAGGTATTCTCGCCGGCTACCACGTCGTCGATGTGGAGACAAATTTCTACGACGGCAAAATGCACCCGGTCGATTCGAAGGACATCGCCTTCCAGGTCGCCGGTTATTGGGCTTTTAAGGAAGCTTTCATGAAAGCGCGACCCTGTTTGCTCGAACCGATAAACGAAATCGAAGTGCGCATCCCGGAAGATTGCATGGGCAAAGTGGTAGGCGATCTCTCCAGTCGTCGCGGGAGAATCTTGGGGACAGATACCGAAGGCCGATTCCAAATCATCCGCGCCGACGTTCCGGCGATGGAACTCTACCGTTACGCCAGCATTCTGCGCTCACTCACCGGCGGGCGCGGCGTGCACTCCGAGCAATTCAGTCGCTACGAAGAAATGCCGCGCGAAATCGAGCAGCGGGTGATCGAGGAAGCGAAGAAGGCAAAGGCCGGTAACAACAGCCCGGCGCGGTGAGTTTCCGCAGCTCCCCCTCGCACAGCTTGATTGGAAACAAAAAAGGGCTGTGAGTTTGACAAGCGGGCGGCTGAGACTCTCGAAAGAGGCACGATAACCTGTGCGTTTAATATTGGTTAGCTTAGGGCTTGGCTGTCTTGCCGGATATTTCGTGCGCGAATGAAAAAGCGTTGCGCCACATGCTTATGACTCCGGAGTGGATGAGTTCGTCCATGATTGTGACGGGGATTCGTGACAGAACGAGCGATCTTTTATCCTGGATGAACGAGGGCGAACCGGGACGCAGAAAAGCTGGGAATGGTTTCAATGGCTCGCCGAAGCACTCGATTGCCACGGCGCCAGTCGAACCACCTTCAAGGTTGGGGCTTTTGTGGCTTACCGCGATTGGAAACCGTAGAAGCGGTTTCAGAAGAATTGTAGGGCGTTTCTGTGAAACGCCACCCGAGGTTCCAGGCGAGGCATCTGCCACAGACGCCCTACAATTGGCTGGAAAATGATTTTTGAAACCGCTTCTAGCCATTTCTGCAATTTCTGAGTTACACGAAGGATTGCCGTAAGTCCGGTTTGCATAACAACTTCTATCTTCTTTAGGATCTCACGGCCGTTCGGGACATGACCACCAATACGCCGATTTTGCGGGCTACGAACCGAAGAAACAATCGAAGGAGCTATGATTATGAAAAAACTATGGATTATTCTGGCGTGCGGACTGATTGCTCCGGTGGCATTTGCGCAAACCACAACTGTCACCCAGGAGACGGCACCGGCGACCAGTACGGAAACGACGACGACCACGACTTATGCGACTGGCACAGTCACAACCTACGAGGCAGGCAAGACGATCGTCGTGAAAAGCTCGGAAGGGCCGGTGAGCTTCGCGCTCGGAACCGCGGCAAATATTGTTGATGCCGCCGGCAAAATCATCACGGCCCCGTTGCGCGCCGGACAGCATGTCCGGGTCTACTACAGCGGCCCGGTGGAGCATCGCACGGTTGAGCGCGTGGTGGTCGAAGAATAAGCGCTAAATCGGCAGTTTTCGCACAGCTGTAGCCGGGATCAACCTGATCCCGGCTACAGCCTTTGCGTTTGAAGGGGGCGTTTCGAGCCCGTTGTGCCTGGCCACGCGAGCGTGTAGTGCAGCAGCGCCCTCCGCGCAGTCTCTTCCTTCATTTTAATTAGGGTTTAATAAGGTTTCTTTTCGCCCCGGTTGCGTTCGCGCCGCAAATCGCAGAGCATTGAGCCATGGCTCTTGACCTGAAGGAGATCGTCGCCGGCCGTCTGGGCGAAAATTACGAGCTGCACCAGCGGCACCTCAACCGCACCCTGGTCGCGGCACAGCGGGTGATCGGTTTCGACAAAGTTTATGCCCGGGCGCAAGGCGCTTATCTCTACGACATGGATAATGTCGCCTACCTCGATTTCCTCAGTGGCTACAGCGTTTTCAACATCGGGCGTAATCACCCGGCGGTGCAGAAAGCGATTCGCGAGGTGCTCGAGCTCGATCTCCCCAACATGGTGCAGATGGATTGCTCGCTTCTCAGTGGCCTTCTCGCCGAGGCCCTGACAAAGCGAACCCCAAAACATCTCGACGCGGTTTTCTTTTGTAACTCCGGCACGGAAGCGAACGAGGGCGCGCTCAAGTTTGCCCGCGCGGCCACTCAGCGGCCGCGCGTCTTTTCGTTAGGCGGAGCCTTTCATGGCCTGACCCTTGGGTCGCTTTCCCTCATGGGTTGTGAAAGTTTTACTGAAGGTTTCGGCGCGCTCATGCAGGGATTCGAGGGTCGGATCGAGATGGATGACCTCGCCAGTCTCGAACGCGAACTGGCGCCGCGCGATGTTGCGGCCCTGGTCCTCGAACCGGTGCAGGGCAAGGGAGTGAATTACCCCCGTGGCGACTTTTTCGTTCGGGCGCAGGCACTTTGCCGCAAATACGGCACCCTGCTAATCTGCGATGAAATTCAGACCGGGCTGGGCCGGACGGGAAAGATGTTTGGCTTCGAACATTGGAACCTGGAGCCGGACATCATTACTCTGGCCAAAAGCCTAAGCGGCGGCTACGTCCCCTGCGGAGCGATTGTCACCCGGCGCGATATCTACCAGAAGACTTTTAGCCGGATGGATCGGTGCGTCGTGCATTCCACGACCTTCGGGCGGAACAATCTAGCGATGGCCTGCGGACTTGCCGCGCTCGAAGTAATTAAGGAGGAGAAGTTGATCGAGAACTCAGCGAAGATGGGAGCACTCCTGATGGAACGACTTGATGCGCTCAAGACGCGGCACAGCTTTATCAAGGAAGTGCGCGGGAAAGGACTCATGATCGCGATCGAGTTTCATGAGCCTAACGAGTTTAAGTTAAAGATGGCCTGGAAACTTCTGCACAAGGTGGACAAGGTCCTCTTTGCCCAGATGGTTGTAACTCAGATGCTCGCTCAGCATCGCATCCTGACCCAGGTGGCCGGGCACGCCATGGACGTGGTCAAGATTCTTCCGCCGCTTATCATCGCGGAAAAGGAAGTCGAGATGTTCGTTAACGCCCTCGACGCCACCCTGACCGAGTGTCGCAAATTCCCAGGACCAATGTGGGATATCGGCCAGAACTTCGTCCGTCACGCGCTGCGCACGAAACGCTCTTCCGATCAGATCGCGACGAAGCTGTAACCGAGGGTCGTTGACCCCGGCGGGAATGAAGCTCCCAAGCATCCTGGTCCTGAGTGCGATCCTGGTCGCCTCGGAGTTACTCCTCGCTGTAGGCAGGCGCTCGAAGACCCGCCAGAGCAACGCCAAGGACCGCCTGACCCTGCCGCTTCTTTGGGCGGTGATCGGTATGAGTATCTGGGCCGGCTTTTACCTCCGCGCTGTTTTTCCGCAAGCTGCATTTTCCCATGGCCGCACCATTTACCTCGTCGGTCTTGTCCTGTTCTTCATTGGCCTGGTCATTCGCTGGAGCGCCATCATCTACTTGGGGCGTTTCTTTACCGTCAACGTCGCAATCGCCAAAGACCATGAGCTGATCACTGCGGGTCCTTATCGCTTTGTCCGGCATCCGTCCTATAGCGGAGCCCTGCTCATTTTTCTAGGCTTCGGATTATGTCTTCTCAACCTGCTTTCCTTTCTTGCAGTCTTTATTCCGATCACGATTGCGTTTCTTTGGCGGGTGCACGTGGAAGAGGTGGCCCTTCGCGAAGCATTCGGCGAGCGCTATGAACGCTACGCCAGAACCGCGGCCCGATTGGTACCGTGGTGTTATTGAGCGGGTAATTCTTCTCGATTGCAAAAGGAGCGTGTACTTCCATAGTAACGCTCTCCGGGAAGGGTGGCTGAGTCCGGTTTAAGGCACTCGACTCGAAATCGAGCGTGGGGTGAAACCCACCGTGGGTTCGAATCCCACCCCTTCCGCCACTTTTCTTGATCCTCGGCAAATTGCGTCAAGGCGTCCCGGCGACCGCTACTTTCCTCAAGTTTTTCAGGGAGGACTGCGATGGGGTTCCTCCGCCGACAACTACACTCCCGGAAGAGTCTGCCTAACGAAGAAAGGTCTCACTTTAGCCGGAAGACGCCTCACCCTCAAACAGACCAAGGGCCGCGAGAGTTGGCGGATCGATCGCTCCGGTTACCGTCAGCCCGTGGTCGCTCTGAAATCCGGCCAGCGCCGATTGGGTCAGGGGCCCGAAAATTCCATCCACTTCATAGGGATAATAGCCGAGCTCCTGGAGCGCGCTCTGGACCTCGGCGATGGTTTCATCAGGGAGGAGCCCGTCATAGCCGTAGATCGGGCCGTCGTATTCATAGCAAGAGTAATTGGAATCGTAGCCCCAGGCCGGATACCACCAGCCGTCGAACCAAGCCCAGTAACCCAGGCCAATCAGGGCGATGGCCGGACAATGACGCTGCCACCAGCGGCGATTGTGAGGGCGACGATGGTGACCGTCATGACGGCGGCAGGCCTCGGCGAAGTCGGACTTGTGACCTTGCCAGTGGCGCAACCGTTCCTGGGTTTGCCGATCGAAGCGGTTTTTGTTCCTCGGATCGTTGCGCGACCAGCTCCCTTCATGCGACCGCCCGTCGCGTGTTCTGAAAACATTCTCCTTTCCGGGTGCAGTTCGCCGCAGTGTCGCGGTCGGGAGTGAGGTCCTGGGCTGAGGACGGAAATGACGCCCGGAGGTTGCGGGCAGGGGACGCGATCCTGCCGGCCGGCTCGCGACGGCGCCTGAACGGGAGACAGGGCCAACCCGGGCTCCCGGGGAGTGATTCTCGCCAGCCGATGGAGCATTTC
>Ga0081539_10004751_pt1 | contig 14670 bp, 13 predicted proteins | sample TabmetS4T2R2_FD_71023 | JGI IMG/M metagenome (GOLD analysis project Ga0081539, IMG submission 71023) | Tabebuia heterophylla rhizosphere microbial communities from the University of Puerto Rico - S4T2R2 | ecosystem: Host-associated > Plants > Roots > Rhizosphere ...
GGCGGGGGGGCGGCGCGGCGGCGAGCCCGTCGACGAGCACGTCGCGCCGCTCGCCGTAGGCGGCCCGCAGGCCGTCGACGTGCGCGTCGAGGTCGACCGTGGCGAGCCAGCGCGCGGCGGCGGCCTGGTCGATCGTGGACGAGTGCAGGTCGGCCGCCTGCTTGGCGACGACGAGCTGGCGCCGCAGCGCCGGCGGCGTGCGCACCCAGCCGATCCGCAGCCCCGGCGCCGCGATCTTCGAGAGCGTCGAGAGCGCCAGCGTGCGGTCCTCCGCCATCGTCGCGAGGCTCGGCAGCGGCGTCCCGCGGTAGCGCAGCTCGCCGTACGGGTCGTCCTCGACCAGCCAGAACCCGTGCCGCTCGGCCAGCGCCGCGAGCGCCTGCCGGCGCCCCAGCCCCAGCGTCCGCCCGGTCGGGTTCTGGAACGTCGGGATCGTGTAGAGCAGCCGCGGCCGGTGCTCGGCCGCCGCCGCGGCGACCGCCTCCACGTCCAGGCCCTCGTCGTCGCACGCCACCGGCACGACGCGCGCGCCCGCCAGCGCGAACGCCTGGAGCGCGGCCAGGTACGACGGCTCCTCGGCGAGCACCACGTCGCCCGGCTCGAGCAGCACCGTCGCGGCGAGCGTGAGCGCCTGCTGGGAGCCGCTCGTCATGAGCACGTCGTCGGGCGCCGTGGGCAGCCCGCGGGCGGTCAGCCGCGCGGCGATCGCCGCCCGCAGCTCCGGGTCGCCCTCGGTCGTCGAGTACTGGAGCGTCCGCCCGGCGTCGCGGAAGGCCTCCGCGAACGCCGCGGCCAGGCCGGCGCCGTCGAACAGCTCCGGCGCGGGCAGGCCGCCGGCGAACGAGATCACGCCCGGGCGCGCGGTCAGCGCGAGGATCTCGCGCACCGGGGAGCTGCGGACGCCGCGCAGGCGGGCGGCGATGTCGGGGAGGGCGAAGGCGGTCACTGGTGCTCGGACGGGAGGACGCGTCACGTCACGACATCATTCCCGTGAACTGCCCGCCGGTGATGTTGAGCACCTGGCCGTGCACGAAGTTCGACCACGGCGAGCACAGGAAGAACACGCCGCCCGCGGCCTCCTCGGGCGTGCCGGTGCGGCCGAGCGGGATCAGCATCGACGCCATCCCGCGCATCTGGTCGGGGATGCCGAGCTGCACCTTCTCGCCGCCGATCTCCATCGTGTTGTCCTCGACCTTGGACGCGGTCAGGCGCGTCTCGATCCAGCCGAAGGCCACCGCGTTGACGTTGATCTTGAACTGGCCCCACTCCTTGGCCAGCGTCTTGGTGAGCCCCACGACGCCGTTCTTGCCCGCGGAGTAGTTGGCCTGGCCGGCGTTGCCCATCGTCCCCGAGATCGAGGACACGTTGACGATCTTGCGGAAGACCTCGCGGCCCTCCTCGCGCTCCTGCTTGGCCGGCTCGCGCAGGTGCGGCGCGGCGGCGCGGATGACGCGGAACGGGACGACCGTGTGGATGTCGAGCATCCGCTGGAACGCCTCGTCGGTCATCTTGTGGATCGGCGCGTCGATCGTGTAGCCGGCGTTGTTGACGATGATGTCGAGCTTGCCCCAGGCGTCGATCGCGGTCTGCACGAGCGCGTCCGGCGCGCCCGGCTGCGTGAGGTCCCCGCCGTAGACCACGGTCTCGGCGTCGATCTCGGAGGCCGTCTGCTCGGCGAGATCGGCGTCGAGGTCGTTGATGAGCACCTTCGCGCCGTGCTCGGCGAGCAGCTCCGCGGTCGCACGGCCGATGCCGCGGGCCGAGCCGGTGACGATCGCCACCTTGTCGTCGAGGACTCCCATGTCATGCCTCCAGTTCGTGGTCCGGAGGCGGGAAGTCTGACGTTACGCCGCGAGCTGCGCGGCAGCCGGCGCCACGATGCGGCCGGCCTCGAGCGTGACGATCTGGTCGGCGACCCCGGCCGCGTCGTCGATGTCGCGCGTGAAGAGCACGACGGTGACGCCGTCCTCGTGCGCGATCTCGCGCAGGAGGATCAGCAGCTCGGCGCCCTCCTCGCTGTCCATGTCGCCGGCGGGCTCGTCGGCCAGCAGGAGCGACGGGCCGCCGATCAGCGCACGGGCGAGCGCGACGCGCTGGCGGCAGTAGACGGCGAGCTCGGACGGGCGCTTGTCGGCCACGCGGGCGAGCCCGACGCGCTCGAGCAGCGCATCGACGGCCTCGGGCGCCGGCGGCCGGCGCGCGATCAGCAGCGGCAGCGCGACGTTCTCGCGCACGGTGATCGTTGGGAGGACCGACGCGGCGGGGAGGAGCAGGCCGATGCGCTCGCGTCGCAGACGGCAGAGCTCGATGTCGTCGAGCCCGCGCAGGTTGCGCCCGTCGAGCGCGACGGAGCCGGACGTCGGACGGTCGAGGCCGGCGAGCACGTGCAGGAGGGACGTCTTGCCGGAGCCGGTCGGCCCGACGACGGCGGTGACCATTCCGGCGGGGGCGTCGAGGGACACGTCGCGGAGGACGTCGACGCCGGTGCGAAGGTCACCGACGCGGTGGAAGAGATTGTGCGCGATGACTCCAGCCATGGCTGAGAACTGTCCCAGCTAGCCGCCCTCCGCAAAGGTGGGATAACCGAACCTTTAGGGTGCGTCGGGCACGAGTCCTGCCGCGAAGGATCGGCGAATGGACGGTCAATTTCGCGCTCGCTCCGGCCGAAACAAGGTCACGTGCGCCTGCGCTCTCGCATCACCGCCCTCGTGCTCGGCGGTGTGCTCGTGCTTGCGGCGGTCATGGCCGAGGTCTCCTCGCGGTCGCTCCGTGACGCCTACGAGCGCTCGGCGCGCGCCGAGCTCGCCGCGATCGCCGGCACGTGGGAGGACGGCTTCGCGCTCAGCGACCTCGCCGATCCCGAGCTCATGCAGGAGCGCATGCTGCGCCTGCGCGAGCTCAACCCGCACCTGACCGAGGTCACCGTGGCGTGGCACGACGCCCACGGCCGCCCGCACGTCGCCGGGGCCGGCCGCCCCGCCGGCGGCCATCAGGTCGCGTTGCGCAGGGCGGTCGGCGACGGTGACGTGCTGCTCGATCTGCACTACGACCTGACCGCGCTCGACCGCGTCCGCAGGACCGACAGCCTCACGCTGGCGCTCATCGGCCTCGCGGCCGCGCTCGCGCTCGGCGGCCTCGTGAGCCTGCTGCTCGGCCGCACCGTCGTGCGCCGGCTCGACCGCATCCGGGGAGTCGCCAACGACCTGATGGCCGACGCGCTCCTCGAGGCCGCGAAGGACCCGCTCACCGGCCTGCTCAACCACCGGGCGTTCCAGGAGCGGCTCGCCGAGGAGCTCAAGCGCGCCGAGCGCGCCGGCACCCCGGTCGCGGTGGTCTCGCTCGACCTCGACGACTTCAAGGCGATCAACGCCGCGCTCGGGCACGCGGCCGGCGACGACGCGCTGCGGACCCTTGCGACGGCGCTCCGCGACGAGCTGCGCGCGGGCGACGTGTGCGGCCGCGTCGGCGGCGACGACTTCATGGTGGCGCTGATCGACGCCGACGTCGGCGTCGCCGACCTGATCGTCGACCGCGTGCGCGAGCGCGTCGCGCACCACGGGCTCGGCGTCAGCGCGGGCATCGTCTCCTACCCGCGGCACGGCACGTCGCAGGACGAGCTGCTTCAGCTCGCGGCGGGCGCGATGTACTGGGCCAAGTCGCACGGGAAGGCGCGCACGTTCGTCTACTCGCACGCGATCGACTTCGCGCTCTCGGCCGAGGAGGCGGCCGAGCGCAACCTCCGCGCCGGCCTCGTCAACACCGTCCACGCGCTCGCCCGCGCCGTCGACGCCAAGGACGGCTACACGCACTCGCACTCCCAGCGCGTCGCGCACTACGCCGCCGAGCTCGGCCGCGCGCTCGGCCTGCGCGACGAGCGGCTGGAGATGCTGCGCACGGCCGGCGTGCTGCACGACGTCGGCAAGATCGGCATCCCCGACGCCGTCCTGCTCAAGCCCGCCCTGCTCGACAACGTCGAGCTCGCGGTCATGCGCCGGCACTCCGAGTTGGGCCGCGACATCATCGCCGGCGCCGGGCTGGAGGAGATCGCGGAGTGGGTCCTGCACCTGCACGAGCGCTTCGACGGCGGCGGCTATCCCGACAACCTGTCCGGCCAGGAGATCCCGCTCGAGAGCCGCATCCTGCACTGTGCCGACGCGCTGGAGGCGATGACGTCGTCGCGCATCTACCGGCCCGGCATGGCCGTCGACAGCGCACTCGGGGAGCTCGAGCGCGGCGCCGGCTCGCAGTTCGACCCGCACGTCGCCGCCGCGCTCATCGACCTCGTGCGCGACGGCGCCCTCCTCACAGACCGTACGAGCGCCCGATCACGTCCAGCATGATCTCGTCGGTGCCGGCGCCGATGCGGTTCAGGCGCAGGTCCCGCCACACGCGCTCGATGCCGTACTCCTTCATGTAGCCGGCGCCGCCGTGGATCTGGAGGCACTCGTCGGCGACCTCGCAGGCGATCCGCGACGCGTACAGCTTGGCCATCGAGATCTCGCGCACCGGGTACTCGCCGTTGGCGAAGCGCCACGCCGTCGTGTACGTGAGCTGGCGGGCCGCCTCGATCTTGGTCGCCATCTCGGCGAACTTGTGCCGGGTCACCTGGAACTTGCCGATCGGGCGGCCGAACGCGTGCCGCTCGTTCGCGTACTGGAGCGTGCGGTCGAACACGGCCTGGGCGCTGGCGATCGCGCCCGCGGCGCCGATCATCCGCTCGCCCTGGAGCTCCCACATGATGTGGTAGAAGCCCTTGCCGACCTCGCCGAGCACCGCGCTGCCGGGGACGCGGACGTCCTGGAACGCGAGCAGCGCGGTGTCCGACGCGTGCATGCCGAGCTTGCGCAGGCGCTCCTCGCGGATCACCCCGGGCGCGTCCATGTCGACGATGAACAGCGTGAAGCCGTCGTAGCCGGCGTCCGCGTCGGTCTTGGTGACGAGCACGATGAAGTCGGCGCGGTGGCCGTTGGTGATGAACGTCTTGGAGCCGTTGATCACCCACTCGTCGCCGTCGCGGACCGCGCGCGTCTTGATGCCCTTCACGTCGGACCCGGCGTCGGGCTCGGTGATGCCCAGGCAGGAGATCTTCTCGCCGCGGATCGCGGGCACGAGGTAGGCCTGCTTCTGCTCCTCGGTGCCGAAGACGTGGATCGGCGGCGTCGCCATGTCGGTGTGCACGGCGACGCCCATGGCCAGCCCGCCGCAGTTCGCGTGCACGATCTCCTCGGCGAGCACGAGGTTGCAGTAGTAGTCGCCGCCCTGGCCGCCGTACTGCTCGGGGTAGGAGAGGCCGAGCAGGCCGAGCTCGCCCATGCGGCTGAACACCCAGTCCGGGAAGGTCTCCTCCTCCCACTCCTCCGCGTGTGGGCGCAGCTCCTTGAGCACGAACGAGCGGATCGACTCGCGCAGCTGCTCGTGCTCGTCGGTGAAGATGAAGTGGCGCCGCGCGGCGCCGTGGTCGGGCTTGGAGACGTCGGTCGCGGCCATCCGTCAAAGCTATAGGGTGCGGCCCCATGCCCGTGACGGTTCGCTACGAGGTCGCCGACCGCGTCGCGACCATCGCGCTCGATCAGCCGGAGACCCGCAACGCCCTCTCGGACGAGGTCCTCGACGATCTGATCGAGGCGTTCGAGATGGCCCGCGACGACGACGGCGTCCGCTGCGCGGTGCTCACGTCCACGCACGAGAAGGTCTTCTCCAGCGGCGGCAACCTCGCCGGGTTCGCGGCCGAGGCGCCGCTCGTGCACAAGTACTGGGGGACCGACCGCTTCCCGCGGCTGTTCGCGCTGATCGGCGAGCTCGGCAAGCCGACGATCTGCGCCGCCAACGGGCACGTGCTGGCCGGCGCGCTCGGGCTCGCGCTGGCGTGCGACCTGATCGTCGCGCGCGAGGGCGTGCGCTTCGGGACGCCTGAGATCAACGTCGGGGTGTTCCCGTTCATCATCATGGCGCTGATCTACCGCAACGTGCCGCGCAAGAAGGCGACGGAGCTGCTGCTGCTGGGCGAGCAGATCGGCGCCGAGGAGGCCGAGCGGCTCGGGATCGTCAACCGCGTCGTGGCGGCCGACGAGTTCGACGCCGTCGTGCGCGAGTGGGCGGGCAAGCTCGCCGCCAAGTCGCCGGTGCTCATGCGGCTGGGCAAGGACGCGCTGTACCGCCAGCAGGACATGGCGCTGGCCGACGCGCTCGAGTTCCTCCACGCGCAGCTCACGATCGCGTTCTCGACCGAGGACATCCAGGAGGGCGTGAAGGCGTTCTTCGAGAAGCGGGACCCGGTGTGGACCGGCCGGTGAGGGTGACCTGTCTGCGCGGTCGGACGTCCGACCGCACGGACGGCGCGGGGGCGGGGGCGCAGGCGCTGGCGGAGCGGCTCGGCGGCCGCGTGATCGGCGAGCCCGGCGCCGGGCGGCCGCGGGACTGGAGCGAGGACCTGCCGGAGGCGCGGCCGGTGCTCGAGGCGGCGGCCGCCGAGGTGACCGCGGCGCTCGACCAGGCCGAGCTGCCTCTGCTGACCGCCTCGGACTGCTCGATCTGCATCGCCACGCTGCCCACGGTCGCGGCGCGCGTGCCGGACCTGCGCGTGCTGTGGATCGACGCGCACGGCGACTTCAACTCCCCGCAGACGACACCCAGCGGCTTCCTGGGCGGCATGTGCCTGGCCGCCGCCTGCGGGCGCTGGGACGCCGGCTGGCCGGAGACGATCGATCCGTCGGTCGTGCACTTCCTCGGCGTCCGCGACCTCGACCCGGGCGAGCTGGAGGACGTCGAGGCGGCCGGCGTGCGGGTCGGCGTGCCGGCCGACGGCCCGGTCTACGTGCACCTGGACTGCGACGCCCTCGACCCGGCGGTGATGCCGGTGCAGTTCCCGGTCCCCGGCGGGCTGGGGCTCGACGAGGTGCGCGACGTGCTCGCCGCGCTGGCGGCGGACGGCCGGCTCGTCGGGATCGAGGTCACCGCGCTCGAGGACCCGTCGTACGCCGAGACGGTGGCGGGGCTGCTGCCGTGAGCATCTTCATCACGGAGGTCGAGCCGGCGGGCGCGGGCCCGACGCTCGCGGTCAAGGACATCTTCGACACCGCGGGCGTGCGGACCACCTACGGCTCGGCGATCTTCCGCGAGCACGTCCCGGAACGGACCGCGGGCGCGGTGGCGCGGCTCGTGGACGCCGGCTACGCGATGGCGGGCAAGGCGAACCTGCACGAGTTCGCCTGGGGCATCACGTCGGAGAACGACCACTACGGCTGGGTGCCGAACCCGATCGCGCCGGGCCGTGTGGCCGGCGGCTCGAGCGGCGGCAGCGCCGCCGCGCTCGCGGCGGGGCTCGTGGACGCGGCGCTGGGCAGCGACAGCGGCGGCTCGATCCGCATCCCGGCTGCGTGCTGCGGTGTCGTCGGGCTCAAGACGACGTTCGGGCTGGTGCCGATCGACGGCTGCTGGCCGCTCGCGCCGTCCTACGACACGGCGGGGCCGATGGCCCGGGACGTCGAGGGCTGCGAGCGCATGATGGAGGCGCTGGCGCCGGGCCACGAGCGGGTCTCCCTCGGCTCGCTCGGCGACCTGCGGGCCGGCCTCGCGTGGACGGAGGCCGCCGAGCCGCTCGTGCGCGCCCGCGTCGAGGAGGTTGCCGCGCGGTTCCCCTCCTGCCGCCCGGTCGACCTCCCGTTCCCCGACGGCGTCTCCACGGGGTTCGCGCGCGAGGTGACCGAGGTCCACGTCGACCTGTTCCGCGAGCACGAGGCCGAGTACGGCCCGTCGGTGGCGCACAAGATGCGCGCGTCGCTGGAGATCACCGACGCCGAGGCCGCCGCGGGGGTGCGCGCCCGCGAGCTCTACCGCGAGCGCGTCGCCGGCCTGATGGAGGACCTCGATCTCATCCTCACGCCGACGGTGCCGATGGTGGCGCCGCTGGCCGGCATCGGCGACCTCGCGCTGCGCGGCCGCATGCTCTCGCTCACGTTCGCGTGGAACGCGGTCGGCGCGCCCGCGCTCGCGCTGCCCTGCGGCGCCGCCGAGGACGGGCTCCCGGCCTCCGTGCAGCTCCTCGGCAAGCCGGGCGAGGACGCGCTCGTGCTCGCCGCCGGCCGCGTGCTGGACGGGGGCGCGTGATGCTCCGCCCGCTCGTCGAGGACCTGCACGAGCGCCGCGCGAAGGCCAAGCTGGGCGGGGGCGAGGAGCGGATCGCGCGCCAGCACGAGCAGGGCAAGCTGACGGCGCGCGAGCGGCTCGACCTGCTGCTCGACGCCGGCACGTTCACCGAGCTGGGCATCCACGCGGGGATCCACCACTCGGTGCGCGGGCTCGAGGGCAAGGAGGCGCCGGCGGACGGCGTGATCACCGGCTACGGCAAGGTCGAAGGGCGGCTCGTGGCCGTCTGCGCCTACGACTTCACCGTGATGGGCGGCTCGATGGGCATGACCGGCGAGCTGAAGGTCGCGCGCCTGCGCGAGCTCGCGCTGACCAAGCGGATCCCGTTCGTGTGGCTGCTCGACAGCGCCGGGGCGCGGATCCAGGAGGCGGTCGGCTCGCTGTTCGCGGGCTCGGGCCACCTGTTCCGCGAGGAGGTGATCATGAGCGGCGTGATCCCGCAGGTGGCGGCGCTCATGGGGCCGTGCGCGGCGGGAACGGCGTACATCCCCGGGCTGGCGGACTTCGTGCCGATGGTCCGGGGGCGGGGCTCGATGGCGCTCGCCGGCCCGCATCTGGTGCGCGCCGCGGTCGGGGAGGACGTCACGCAGGAGGAGCTGGGCGGCTCGCGCGTGCACTGCCGCAAGTCCGGCGTCGGCGACCTCGAGGTGGCCGACGACGAGGAGTGCATCGCTCGCATCAAGCAGTACCTCTCGTTCTTCCCCCCGCACTGCGAGGAGCGCCCGCCGCGGCGGGAGACGGCCGATCCCGTCGACCGCATGGACGACGAGCTGCTCGACGTCCTGCCCGACTCGAACCGCAAGCCGTACGACATGTACGACGTGATCCGGCGGATCGTCGACGACGGCGACTGGCTGGACCTCAAGCCGCAGTTCGCGAAGACGATCATCACGTGCCTGGCGCGGATGGGCGGACGGCCGGTGGGGATCGTGGCCAACCAGCCGCGCCAGCTCGGCGGGATCCTCGACAACGACTCGGCCGACAAGGCCGCCCGGTTCGTGAACCTCTGCAACGCGTTCGGGATCCCGCTCGTGTTCCTCATGGACGTGCCGGGCTTCATGGTCGGCACGAAGGTCGAGGCCGCGGGGATCATCCGCCATGGCGCGAAGATGCTCTACGCGGTCGCCAACGCGACGGTGCCGAAGGTGACGGTGGTCATCCGCAAGGCCTACGGCGCGGGCTACTACGTGATGAACGGGCGCGCCTACGAGCCCGACCTGATCGTCGCGTGGCCGAGCGCGGAGATCTCCGTGATGGGCGCCGAGGGGGCGGCGGAGATCCTGTTCCGCGACCGCGAGGACAAGGCGGAGATGGTCGCCGCCTACCGCAAGCTCATCGACGTCTACGTCGCCGCCCGCAACGACATGGTCGACGACGTCATCGACCCGCGCGAGACCCGCCCGACGGTCATCAGCGCGCTCGAGATGGCGGAGAACAAGCGCGTCCAGCGCCCCTGGAAGCGCCACGGCGTCGTACCTGTCTAGTCAACCAAGGGGGGACTGTCCCCCCTCAGGGTTTGACAACCGATAATAGCGTTATTATCGTAGTGCCATGGCATCGGCACGGCACCGGATCACGCGGTCCGAGCGGGCGGAGCAGACCCGGTCCGGCCTGGTCGAGGCCGCGCGGGACGTGTTCCTGCGGCGGGGGTTCCACGGCGCGTCGCTCGATGAGATCAGCGCCGAGGCCGGCTACACCACCGGCGCCGTGTACTCCCGCTTCGGCGGAAAGGACGGGCTCTTCCTCGCCGTGCTGGACGACCATGTCGAGCAGCGGACGCGGCTGTACGCCGGCGCGGCCCTCGCCGCGCCCGACTTCGAGACGGCGGGGCGCGAGCTCGTACGCGCCGCGGTCGCGGCCGGCGACCGCGAGCCCGGCTGGACGCCGCTGCTGATGGAGTTCTGGACGCACGCCGCGCGCCGCGACGACCTGCGCGCCGCCGTGCTCGAGCGCAACGACCGCCAGCTCGACGCCGTCACCGCATTGCACGAGCGGCTCGCCGCGCGCCACGGCGTGACCTTCACGCGGCCGCCGCGCGAGATCCTGCGGGCGATCACCGCGCTCTCCCGCGGGCTCGGCCTCGAGCGCCGCATCGCGCCCGACGACCACCTCGACGCGCTGTTCGAGGAGTACGCGGTGGCGGTCATGCTCGCCTTCGTCGAGAGGAGCCCTTCATGACCGCCGCCGCGACGACCGCGCTCGACCACGTGCGGGCGCTCGCCGCCGAGCAGCTCGCCCGCGACGGCTGGTCGCGCGACCGGCTGCTCGCCCACCAGCAGGATCGCCTGCGCGCCCTGCTCGCCCACGCCCGCGAGCGCTCGCCGTACTACCGCGAGGTGCTCGACCCGCAGGCCGCCCTCGCCGCGCTGCCGACCCTGTCGAAGGCGACGCTCATGGAGCAGTGGGACCGCATCGTCTGCGACGACCGGCTGCGGCTCGCCGACGTCGTGGCGCACGCGGCGGGCCCGGATGCCGCCGAGCCGCTGCACGGCGAGTTCCAGGTGTTCTCGACGTCCGGCGCCAGCGGGCTGCGCGGCCTCTTCGTCTACGACGCCCGCGACTGGGCGATCGCGCTGGCCGGGACGCTGCGCGGGGTCGCGCGGTGCGGCGTGCGGCCCGGCGCGCGCACCGTCGGGATCGGCGCCCCGCCGGGCGCCCACATGTCGGCGCGCATCTTCGCCGCGCTGCAAGCCGCCAGCCCCGAAGCGCCGCGGCTGTCGGCGCTCACGCCGCTCGACGAGATCGTCGCCGCGCTCAACGCCTACCAGCCGCAGTTCCTGCTCGGCTACCCGAGCGTCGGCGCGCTGCTGGCCGCCGAGCAGCTGGCCGGCCGCCTCCGGATCGCGCCCACCCGCATCGGCTTCGGCTCCGAGCCGCTGACCGCGGAGGTCCGCGAGCGCGCCCGGGCGGCATGGGGGATCGATCCCGTCGAGTACTACGCGAGCACCGAGCTCCCGGCGCTGGGCACGAGCACTCCCGACCATCCGCGGGCCTTGGAGCTCTTCGAGGACCTTGCGATCGTCGAGGTCGTCGACGGCGACGGCCGGCCGGTCCCGGCCGGGACGGCCGGCGCGAAGATCCTCCTCACGAACCTCGAGAGCTGCACGCTCCCGCTCATCCGCTACGAGCTGCCCGATCGAGTCACCGTCTCGCCGGAGCCCAATCCCGCCGGGCGCCCGTACCGGCACCTCGCGGCGATCGAGGGCCGGACGGCGGACACGCTCACGTTCCCGGCGCGCGCCGGCGGAGCGGTCGCGCTCCTGCCGCTGCGGCTCGGCGCGCCGTTCGCGCGGATGCCCGCCGTCCGCCAGTTCCAGATCGTGCACGACCGCGCGGGCCTGGAGGTCCGCATCGTGCTCGACGCCGCGGCGCCCGCGGACACCGCCGAGCGGGTGCGCCGAGCGGTGCTCGGCGTGCTCGACGAGGTGGGCGCCGTCGCGCCGCCGCTGCGCGTCGAGCCGGTCGCCGCGCTCGAACGCGAGCCGGGCGCGGCGGCGAAGCTGAAGCTGATCGTGGCCCGGTAGGGCGGCCGGCTCCTATAAGCTCGCTCCCGTTCTCGCCTGGTCGAACCGCGACGGCGACCGCGACATGTACACCCACAAGGGGTCAGACCCCGCGTGAGCCTCGACGACCCGGTCATTCTCACCTGCGCGATCTCCGGCGCGGTCGCCAACCGCGACCAGTGCCCGGCCATCCCGTACACGCCGGAGGAGTACGCCGCCGAGGCGCGCCGGATCGTCGACGAGGGCGGCTCGATGATCCACATCCACGCGCGCGCGCCCGACGGCACGCCGAGCCACGAGGTCGAGGACTTCCGCGCGATCACCGAGGCGATCCGCGCCGCGGTCGGCGACGTCGTGATCAACTACTCGACCGGCGCGATCGGCGTGCCCGTCGAGAAGCGCATCGCCTACCTGCGCGAGCTGCGGCCGGACGTCGGCGCGCTGAACATGGGCTCGATGAACTACGCCAAGTACTCCTCGCGCCGCAAGGGCTTCGTGTTCAAGGCCGTGTTCGAGAACTCGTTCGACACGATCATCGCGCTGCTGGAGGCGATGAACGAATCCGGCATCAGGCCCGAGCACGAGTGCTTCGACTCCGGGCACCTGGCGAACCTCGACCCGCTCCTCGACATGGGCGTGCTCAGGCCGCCGCTCCAGGTGTCGTGCGTGATGGGCGTGACCGGCGGCATCCGGCCGACCGCGCGCAACCTCGCGCACATGGCCGAGCAGGTCCCGCCGGTGCCGCACCAGTGGGGCGTGATCGGGATCTCGCGGGCGCAGTGGACGCTCGTCGCCGCCGCGCTCGCGCTCGGCGGGAACGTGCGCGTCGGGCTGGAGGACAACTTCTACCTGCCCGACGGCGAGATGGCGCGCTCGAACGGCGACCTCGTGGCCAAGGCGAGGGCGATGGCGCAGGACGCCGGGCGCCGCGTGGCGACGGTGGCCGAGACGCGCGCCCTGCTCGACGTATGACTGCGCTCGCGGGGCTGCGCGTCCTGGACCTCTCGCGGCTGCTGCCCGGCGGCTTCTGCTCGCTGCTGCTGGCCGACTTCGGCGCCGACGTCGTCAAGGTCGAGGACATGGGGATGGGCGACTACGTGCGCGCCGCGCCGCCGCAGTTCCATGCGCTGAACCGGGGGAAGCGCTCGATCCGGGTCGACCTCAAGACCGATGCGGGCCGCGACGTGTTCCTGCGGCTCGTGCGCGATGCCGACGTGGTCCTGGAGTCGTTCCGCCCCGGCGTGATGGAGCGGCTCGGCGTCGGCTACGCCCGGCTCCGCGAGGAGAACGCCGGCCTGGTCTACTGCGCGATCACCGGCTACGGGCAGGACGGCCCGTTCGCCGGCCGCGCCGGCCACGACATGAACTACCTCGCGCGCACCGGCCTGCTCGGGCTGACCGGGGAGCCGGATGGCCCGCCGATCCAGGCCGCCGGCCAGATCGCCGACCTCGGCGGCGGCGCGCTGATGGCCGCCTTCGGCATCCTCGCCGCGTTGCGCGAGCGCGACCGCTCGGGCGAGGGCCAGCTCGTCGACGTCTCGATGACCGACGGCGCGCTCTCGTGGCTGGCCATGGTCGCGGCGCGCTTCCTCGCCGACGGGGAGGTGCCGCGCCGCGGCGGCACCGAGCTCGCCGGCGGGCTCATCTGCTACCGCCCGTACCGGTGCGCGGACGGGTGGGTGACGCTCGGGGCGCTCGAGCCGAAGTTCTGGCAGGGGTGGTGCGCGGGGGTGGATCGCCCCGACCTCGCCGACTGCCAGTTCGACGCGGTCGGGTCCGAGACGCACCGCGCGGTCGAGGCCGTCTTCGCGGAGCGCACGCGGGCGGAGTGGGAGGCCTTCAATGACGAGCACGACTGCTGCGTCGAGCCCGTGCTGGCGCTCGACGAGGCGCTCGACTCCGCGCTCGTGCGCGCCCGCGAGATGGTCGTCGAGGTCGACGGCATGCGCCTGCTCGGCACGCCGGTCAAGCTCTCGCGCACGCCGGCCGACCCGGCCCGCGCGGCCGGCCCGCCGATCGGCGCCGACACCGACGCGGTGCTCGCCGAGGCCGGGTACCCGCCCGAGGAGATCGGCGCCCTGCGCGCCGCGGGGGCGGTCGGGTGAGCTTCTACGAGCCGGCCGGAGACGGCCGCTTCGCCTCGACGCCGCACACCCGCGGGCCGTGGGATCCGGCGTTCCAGCACGCCGGGCCGCCGGCCGCGCTGCTCGGCCGCGCGCTCGAGCGCTGCGAGCCGCGCGACGGCTTCGTGCTCGCCCGCCTGACGTTCGAGATCCTGCGCCCAGTGCCGGTCGCCGAGGTCGTGGTTGCGGCGCGCCTCGTCCGGCCCGGGCGGTCGGTCGAGCTGCTCGAGGGCGAGCTGAGCGCGGACGGGCAGCCGGTCATGACCGTCCGCGCGTGGCGCGTGCTCGCCGCGACGGCGCCCACGGTCGCCGGCGAGCCGCCGCTGCCGCCGCGGCCGGCCGAGGCGACGCCGCCGCCCCCCGAGCTCGAGAGCTTCGGCTACGGCAAGGCCGTCGAGCTGCGCTTCGCCGCCGGCGGCTGGAACGAGCCGGGCCCCGCGACGGTGTGGACGCGCATGCGCGTGCCGCTGCTCCCCGACGAGCCTCCGACCGGCCTCCAGCGCGTGCTCGCGGTGGCCGACTCGGGCAACGGGGTCTCGGCCGTGCTCCCGCTCGGCGAGTGGCTGTTCATCAACCCCGAGCTCACTGTGCACCTGCGCCGGGAGCCGCGCGGCGAGTGGATCTGCCTCGACGCCGAGACAGCGATCGCCCACGGCGGCGCCGGCCTCGCGCGCTCGACGCTGAGCGACGACGACGGTGTCGTCGCCCACGGCTCGCAGTCCCTCTTCGTCAGCGCCCGAGCGCCGCGCGGCGCCGTGGTCGGGCTTGGAGACGTCGGTCGCGGCCATCCGCCAAAGCTATAGGGTGCGGCCCCATGCCCGTGACGGTTCGCTACGAGGTCGCCGACCGCGTCGCGACCATCGCGCTCGATCAGCCGGAGACCCGCAACGCCCTCTCGG
>Ga0081539_10004752_pt1 | contig 14668 bp, 13 predicted proteins | sample TabmetS4T2R2_FD_71023 | JGI IMG/M metagenome (GOLD analysis project Ga0081539, IMG submission 71023) | Tabebuia heterophylla rhizosphere microbial communities from the University of Puerto Rico - S4T2R2 | ecosystem: Host-associated > Plants > Roots > Rhizosphere ...
TGGAACCAGGCCCGATCGTTGTTCTGGGCGAGGTCCGCAAGGAACTGGATCGCTTCGGGCTGGAAGCCGGTGAACGTGGGCGAGGCGACGGCCATGACGGGGTCCTCCTGTGTCGTCCCGATCCTACGCCCGCTCCCTCACCGCCCGATCACGTAGCCCCGACGACGATCGCCGCGTTGAGCCCGCCGAACCCGAACGAGGTCGACAGGATTCGGCGGAAGTCGCCGGTGCAGCCCTCGCGCAGCAGGCACGGCAGCAGCTCGGCGAGCTCCGACTCCGGTTCCTCGAGGTTCACCGACGCGGGCACCCAGCCGTCGCGCACCGCCAGGGCCGCGATCGCGGCCTCGATCGCGCCGGACGCGCCAAGGGGATGGCCGTAGAGCGCCTTGGTCCCCGACACGGGCACGGACGAAGCCCGGTCGCCGAGCGCGAGGCGTAGCGCGCGGGCCTCCGCGATATCGCCCAGCGGTGTCGACGACGCGTGGGCGCTCACCCAATCGATCGAGTCGGCCGAGACGCCCGCGTCCGCCAACGCGATCGTCGCGGCGCGGCCGGCCTCGGACCCGTCGGCGCGCGGCTGGACCATGTGATGCGCATCCGAGGTCGCGCCGTAGCCCATCAGCTCCGCGTATGGTTCCGCGCCGCGAGCCGCCGCCGCCGCGGCCTCCTCGAGGACGAGCAGTGCCACGCCCTCGCCCATGACGAACCCGTCGCGCTCGGCGTCGAACGGCCGGCACGCGTGGGCCGGGTCGTCGTTGTGGCGGTCGGACAGGGCCCGGATGATGTCGAACGCGCCGAACGCGAGAGAGCTCAGCGGGACCTCCGCCCCGCCCGCGACGGCGGCGTCGATCTCGCCGGATCGGATCGCATTCAGGGCCTCACCCAGCGCGACGGCCCCCGACGCGCACGAGTTCGCCGTCGACAGGATCGGTCCGCGCACGTCGAGCGCGATCCCGAGATTCGCCGGAGCCGCACCGCCGAAGACCGCCAGCGCCAGGTTCGGAGCGACCGCCTTGATGCCGCGCGCCATGTACGCCTCGTGCTGGATCTCCGCGTACGCGATCCCGCCGAGGGCGCTGCCGAGATAGATCCCGATCCGCTCGGGCGCCGCGGCGCCGCCCTCGCCGGGCCGCAGACCCGCGTCGTCGAGTGCCAGCTGGCCGGCGACGAGCCCGAACTGGCTGAACCGGTCGAGCTGGCGGGCAGTCTTCGGGGGCATGAACGCAAGCGGGTCGAAATCGTCGACCTGGGCGGCGACCTGGCTCCGGAACGGCGCGGGATCGAACCGGTCGATGCGCCTGATCGGCGAACGACCGGCCCGGAGGCCCGCACGGAACGCGTCAACGCCCGTGCCGATCGGCGTGATCACGCCGATGCCCGTGATGACGACGCGGCGCCGCGAGGAGGTCATGCCGAAGGATTCGCCGGACCGGCCGAGTCGGACCTCTCGGCCGCCAGGGCCTCGGCGATCGCCCCGAAGGTCGCGAGCGTCCGGCCGGCGATCGGCCGCGTGAACCAGCGGTCGACGACGACCGCCCATGGCCCGATCCGGGGCCGGAAGTCGTGCTCGATCTCGACCCGGCAGCCGCCTCCGGCCGCGTGGTCCGCGATCCGCCAGGTCACGTCCATCCCGTTCGTCGCGCCACCCCGGTGCACGAACCGGAGGCGGTGCGGCGGACCCGGCTCGGACCAGGTGACCGAGCGCCAGGCGACGGGGAGCCCGAGACCGAGGAGGCGGACGAGCGGGCGCCGGGCGACGAACCGGACGACGACGCGGCCCTGCGGATCAGGGTCGCGGGTGCGCTCGGCTCGGGCGTAGTGGGGGAGGAGGTCGGGCCAGCGCTCGACGTCCCGAGCGAGACGGAACACCAGGTCGGCCGGTGCCGCCACGTCGATCCCGATCGTCGACCTCATCCGTCGGGGCTCGGGAACGCCAGCCCGGCGGCGTATCGAGCCAGCTCGACGAGCCGGATCGAGGCGAGATCGGACTCCGCGAACCACGACGCCTGGTCGGTCGAGCCGTCGATCTCGTCACGCAGCTCGCCGCCGACGATGCGCATCGAATAGACGATCCCGAGGAAGTGGAGGTCCGCGCCCTCGGCGAAGGCCGACCAGCGGTAGACGTGCGAGAAGACGCCCAGGATCGATTCGATCTCCCCATCCAGCCCGGTCTCCTCGCGCAGCTCGCGGACCGCGGCCGCGTCCGGGTGCTCGCCGAAGTCGACGCCGCCGCCCGGCAGGGTCCACGCGCCGACGTCGACCTCGAGGGCCGACAGCCGGGCCAGGAGGATCCGTCCCACCTCGTCTCGGCAGATCGAGTAGGCGCCGAGTCGCGTTCGGCCCTTGCGTTCGGGCGGCTCGGTGACTGCCGGATCGGTCATCGGCGCGCGGACGCGACGATCACGGCCGGAGGAGGGCGGCGAGGAAGCGCGGATCGAGGGCCGTCCTCGCTGGGACGAGATCTCCCATCACGAGGCCCATCGTCTCACGGACCGCCGGCCGGGCGGCGAGACGGCGCGCCGCGTAGTCGAAGGCCGGCGGCACCGCGAGGAATCCCTGGACGACCCGGCTGACCAGGTCCTTCGTGCGGGTCCGGCGCGCCAACGCCCGCTCGTATGCCGGCAACGCCCCCGCGTCTCCGGCCAGGTGCCGGTCGACGGCGGCGGCCGCGAGCTCGGCCGAGACGAGCGCCCGGTGGAGCCCCTCGCCCGTGAACGGATCGAGGAAGCCGGCCGCGTCGCCGACGAGGAGCCACCCATCGCCGGCGCGTCGCGAGACGCGCGCCCCGACCGGCGCGACGCCCTCGATCCGGTCTGTGATCCGCGGCCGGGCCCAGTCGACCGGGTCGTCGGCGGCGGCGGGGATCGTCCCCATCACCGCATGTGCCACGGCGTCGGCGCCCTCCGCTCGGAGACGGTCGCGCCACGCCCGCCCGGCGAGGACGATGCCCACGTTCACCCGACCGCCGGGGACGGGGGCCAGGCCGGCGTAGCCGCCGGCGAAGACGATCATCCGGGCGTCCCTGGGCTCGTTCGGCGCCGGATCCTCGACGTGAAACGTCAGGGCCGCCCGCTTCCCGAGCGGAGGCGGCGCCACGACGCGCGCGCTGCGGGCGACGAGCGACCTCAGGCCGTCCGCCCCGACGACGACGCGGGCCTCGAGCTCGTCGCTCGCGAGCCGGATGCGGCCGTCCGGGCCGCCGGCCACGGCGACCGACGGCACGGCGACGCCGAGCCGGACGTCGGCGCCGGCCGTCCTTGCGAGCTCGAGGAGGAGCGGATCGAGCGCGGACCGGTCGAGACCCACGGCCGCGTGGGCGAGCGATCCATCGTCGCCGTACGTCAGCCGGAAGGTCGTGAGTGACGGCGTCTCGACCCGCATCGCGGGCACACGCCTCGCCACCCGCTCGAGCGATGGCCCCTCGACGCCGAGCCCGCGAAGCGCGGACACGGCGGCAGGGGATGTGAACACACCGCAGGCCCGCCAGCGCCAGGCCGGCGCCCGCTCGGCGAGGACGACCGTGCGACCCGCCCGCGCGACGCGGATCGCCGTCGCGGCACCGGCCGGCCCGCCGCCGACGACGAGGACGTCGACGCGCTCCACGCGTCGCTCAGCGGGCCGCGATCGCGACGCGATGTCCGGCGAACCCGGCGAGCCGCGCGATCGGCGTCAGGCCTGCGACCGCCACGAGTGCCTCGAGCTCCGTCCGCGTGTAGGCCCGCCGCACGGACAGCGGCCCGTCGTGACGGGTGTAGTCGCTCCGCGCGATCGCCTGGGCGAGGAGCCAGCCGCCGACCCAGAACGACCATCCGCGGACGAGATCGTTCACGACGATCCCGAGCCGCGCCACGCGCCGGAGCTCGCGGAGGAACGCGACCGCGCCGTCGGGCTCCAGGTGGTGGATGACCAGCGAGGCGTGGGCGACGTCGAACGCGGCGTCGGGCCAGGGGAGCGCACGGCCGTCGGCAACGGCGAGCTCGAGGCCCGCGGTTCGGGTGATCGCCGGCCGAGCGATCCGTGCCGCGGCGAGGACCTCTCCGCGGCTGTCGGTCGCGGTGACCGCGAGGTCGGTCCCGTGGCGCCGGGCGTCGGCGAGGAGGCGCATCGGGATGTCGGCGGCGCCGGTACCCACGTCGAGGATGGAGTGCACCTTCGCCGACCGGCCATCGAGGACTGCGATCGCCCGGCGGCTCAAATTCGTTCCGCCCGTCAGGCGGTTGATCCGGGCGAGGTCGCGCAGGTTGCCGACGAGCGCGGCCTCGTCGTCGAGCGGGCCGTCGAGCAGTTCCTCGACGCCGGTCAGCCGATCCATTCGCGGCAGCCTAGCCGACGAACGCTGGACCGGCCCGGCTAGAGTTCCGACCATGATCGTCGTCGCGGGCGAGAGCCTCGTCGATCTCCTCGTCCGACCCGACGGCAGCGTCGAAGCCACGCCCGGCGGGGGCCCGTACAACGTCGCGCGCGCGCTCGCGAGATTGGGCGTTGCCGTCGCGTTCGTCGGGCGGCTGTCGAACGACCGGTTCGGGCGGATCCTACGGGCGCGCCTCGTGGCGGACGGCGTCGACCTCCGCTGGATCCGCTCGACCGACGACCCGACGCTCCTCGCGGTGGCCGAGCTCGACGAAGACGGCGCGGCGACCTATCGCTTCCACAGCGCGGGGACGGCGGCGCCCGGGTTCGTGGCGTCGGACCTGCCCGGCGGGCTGCCCGCGGAGACGACCGCGTTCCACATCGGCACGCTCGGGATCGTCCTCGAGCCGATCGCGACGACGATCGAAGGCCTCGTGGCGCGCGCGGCCGACGACGTGCTCGTGGCACTCGACCTGAACTGCCGGCCGGCCGCGATCCGCGAGGTCCGCGCGTACCGCGCCCGCCTCGATCGGTTGTACGAGCGCGTCGATCTCGTCAAGGCCAGCACGGACGACCTGCACTGGCTCGAACGTGGGGTGGACGCGGAGGAGACGGCCCGCTCGATCGTGGGCCGTGGCCCGGCGGCGGTCCTCCTGACCGACGGGGCGGGACCGGTCCGGGTGATCACGTCGCACGCCCGGGAGTCCGTGCCGGTGCCGCCTGTCGACGTCGTTGACTCGGTCGGCTCGGGCGACGCGTTCGGTGCGGGGTTCCTCGCGTCGTGGGTCGAGGCAGGGCGCGGGCGCCGCGACCTCACCGACATCACGGCGGTCCTCGAGGCGACCCGCTTCGCCGTCCGCGTCGGCGCGCTCACCGCGACCCGGGCCGGCGCCGACCCGCCGACTAGAGCGGAGCTCGGGCTCCCGTCGCCGGCCGGGGTCGTGGGATGAGCCAGCGCGTCGCGCGCCGCCTGCGCCGGCTCGCGATCCCGGGCCTCGTCCTCGTCGCGTTCCTGTGCTTCGCGACACCGGCTGCGGCCGTCGCCGGGATCGCCTGGCCCGTCCAGAGCCGCGGCGATCGGGGGACCGACGTCCTCGCGATCCAGCACCTGGTCCGGGCTCGGCTGGCGTCCGATCCTGCCCTCGCCTCGGTCACGCCACCGCCCGCGGACGGCGTCTTCCGCTCCTCGACCGAGGCCGCGGTCCGGGCCTTCCAGGCGGCGAACGGCCTGGCGCCCGACGGGATCGTCGACTGGGCGACCTGGGGCAAGCTGATCGGCCACGTCCGCGAAGGCTCCCGGGGCGAGATCGTGGTCGCGCTCCAGGTCGAGCTCGTCGCGAAACGGCGTGTGGCGCTGTCGGTCACGGGTCGGCTCGGCCCGGTCACCGAGGCGGCGCTGGTCGCCTTCCAGAAGCACATGGGACTGCGCCAGACCGGGATCGCCGATACCGCCACGTGGCGAGCGCTCGTCTGGCACTACGAGCTGCCCGTCTTCAGCTCGACGACCGGGCTGTGTGACTACTCGGTCGGGAACGGGCCCGCGAACTGGGGGACCGCCGAGGCGATCGCGACGACGGAAGCGGTGGGGAGAACCGTCCAATCGCTCGGCTACGGGCGCGTGGCGGTGGGCGACGTGTCGCTCGAGCACGGCGGTCCGATCGCCGGCCACGAGACCCACCAGCGCGGCATGGACGTCGACATCCGGCCGCTCCGATTCGCCAGCGACCAGTGCTCGGTCGCGGGAACGACGTGGCGTTCGAGCGCGTACGACCGCGCCGCCACCCGCCAGATGATCCTGCGCTTCCGGGCATACGCGCCCGGTCACGTCAAGCTCATCTTCTTCAACGACCCGGTCCTGATCGGCGAGGGTCTCGTGACCTGGCACAGCGGCCATGACGATCACGTCCACGTCCGGTTCTGCGAGGTCCGCCACCCGCTGACGACGTACGACTGCTGAGGGGGCAAGGCTCCGCCGCGTTCGCCGCTCGCGCCGACGCGTGCAATGATGGTCGCGATGGCCACGAAGACCCCCGATCGCGAAGCGGCGCAGGCCGCCGGCGCGGTGGCGCGCGTGGATCAGGCGCCGTCCAGCTGGGGTCTCGGCGACGGCGCGGCGATCCCCTGGGAGTACGCGCCCGCGCCCGAATCGCGTGACATCGTCACGATCCGGGACCGCTACGGGCTGTTCATCAACGGCCGCGAGGTCCAGGCGTCGGGTGGCGAGACCTTTCCCTCGGTCAACCCGGCCACGGAAGAGCAGCTGACGGTCGTCGCCAAGGCGACCGAGAAGGACATCGACACCGCCGTGCGCGCGGCGCGGACGGCGCAGCGGCGGCGATGGGGAAGCCTCTCTGGCAAGGAGCGCGCCAAGTACCTCTTCCGGATCGCCCGGATCCTCCAGGAGCGGTCGCGCGAGTTCGCCGTCCTCGAGTCGATGGACTCGGGGAAGCCGATCAAGGAGTCGCGCGACGTCGACATCCCGCTCGCTGCCGCCCATTTCTGGTACTACGCCGGCTGGGCCGACAAGCTCGAGTACGCCTTTCCGGGGCGGGTCGCCCGGCCGCTGGGGGTCGCGGCCCAGATCATCCCGTGGAACTTCCCGTTCCTCATGCTCGCCTGGAAGATCGCCCCTGCGCTGGCTGCCGGGAACACGGTCGTCCTGAAGCCGGCCTCCACGACGCCGCTCTCGGCCCTGCTCTTCGCCGAAGTCTGCCGCCAGGCCGACCTGCCACCCGGCGTCGTCAACATCGTGCCGGGGCCGGGCTCGGTCGGGATGTCGCTGGTCACGCATCCGGACGTCGACAAGGTCGCGTTCACCGGCTCGACCGAGATCGGGCGGCAGATCTTCAAGGGCGTGGCCGGGACCGACAAGGGCCTGACGCTCGAGCTCGGCGGCAAGGCGGCGAACATCGTCTTCGACGACGCGCCGCTCGACCAGGCGGTCGAGGGGATCGTCAACGGGATCTACTTCAACCAGGGCGAGGTGTGCTGCGCGGGATCGCGCCTGCTCGCCCAGGAGTCGATCGTCGAGCCGCTGATCGAGAAGCTCAAGGACCGGCTGTCGACGATCCGGGTCGGCGATCCGCTCGACAAGAACACCGACGTGGGCGCGATCAACTCGCGGAGCCAGCTCGAGAAGATTACCGAGCTCGTGGCGGCCGGCCGCGCCGAGGGCGCCGACATGTATCAGCCGGCCTGCGACCTGCCCGAGCGCGGCTACTTCTTCCGGCCCACGCTGTTCACGAACGTCGCGCAATCGCACCGGATCGCGCGCGAGGAGATCTTCGGACCGGTCTTGTCCGTCCTCACGTTCCGGACGCCCGAGGAGGCGGTCGAGAAGGCCAACAACACGCCATACGGGCTGTCGGCCGGGATCTGGACCGACAAGGGCTCGCGGATCCTCCACATGGTCAAGCGGATGAAGGCCGGCGTGGTCTGGGCGAACACCTTCAATCGGTTCGATCCCACGTCACCGTTCGGCGGGTACAAGGAATCCGGGTTCGGCCGCGAGGGCGGGATGCACGGGTTGCATGCGTACGTCCGGCTCGAGGATCGCTGAGTGCCGGCGTTTCCCGGCCCGATCCTGCCAGGTACCACCCGCGGTGGTGCGTGGCACTCGATGCGTCGACTGGTGGTGCCATCCACCATCCGGGGTGGTGAACGGCGCCCTCCTGCCGGATCGGCCGGCGGGTTCGGGTCGCCTGTTCGCCGGTCGCGGCTAACCAGCGCAAACCCCCGGACCGACTCTACGCCAGGCACCACCACCGATGGTGGATGGCGGGACCGGAGAGCTAGCTGATGGCGGCCGACCGGATCGACGTCCGCAAGACCTACAAGCTGTACATCGGCGGGGCGTTCCCGCGCTCGGAGAGTGGCCGGTCGTACGTCGTGTCGTCGGCCGGCGGCGACCCGATCGCCAACGCCGTCCGAGGGTCGCGGAAGGACCTGCGAGAGGCCGTGCGCGCGGCCCGCAAGGCGTTCCAGCCGTGGGCCGACAAGACGGCGATGAACCGCGGCCAGGTCCTCTACCGCGTGGCCGAGCTGCTCGAGGGTCGGCGCGATCAGTTCGCGGCCGAGGTCGGCGCCGCCGAGGGGCTGCGCGAGGCGAAGGCGCGCGAGATCGTGGACCGCTCGATCGATCGGTGGGTCTGGTACGCCGGCTGGGCCGATAAGATCAGCCAGGTCCTCGGGTCGTCCAACCCCGTCGCGGCGCCGTACTTCAACTTCACGATCCCCGAACCGACCGGAGTCGTTGGCGTCGTGGCGCCCGAGACGTCGTCGCTGCTCGGTCTCGTGTCCCGGCTGGCGCCGCCGCTCGTCGCCGGGAACGCCGTCGTGGTACTTGCCTCCGAGACGCGGCCGCTGCCCGCGGTCTCGCTGGCCGAGGTCCTGGCGACGTCCGACGTCCCTGGTGGCGTCGTCAACATCCTGACCGGGTTCAAGCGCGAGCTCGTTCCGGTGTTGGCGGCCCACGTCGACGTGGACGCGATCGACACGTGGGGCGTGCCGCCCGAACTCCGGAAATCGACCGAGGAGCTCGCGGCCGACGACATCAAGCGGCTCGCCCGTCGCCCCGCGGGCGTCGCCGACGCGAAGTTCGACTGGCTCGACGATCGGGCGGCCGAGCGACCGGAGTGGATCGCGGCCTGGCTCGAGATGAAGACCGTCTGGCACCCGATCGGGACGTGATCGGGCGGGCGCTCGCCGCTGGTGCTCGGCTCCCGGTCGATCCGGCTCCGGCCGCGTACCGACCCGGCGTCTGCAACATCGGCCCGGCCGAGATCGCGCGCCGCCGGCGCACAGGCCATGTCGGGGTCGTGGCGACCCTCGCCCTCCTCGCGATCCTCCTGGCGACGCACGCGCCGGTGGCGGTCCGCGTCCTGTTGTTCGTCCCAGCCGCCGAGCCGCCGCGGGGTACCTCCAGGCGTGGCTCCGGTTCTGTGCCGCGTTCGGCTGGCTAGGGGTCTTCAACGTCCAGAACGCCAGAACGACCGAAGCCGTCGCGGACGCAGATGCGCGCAGGCTTGATCGGGCGATGGCAGCGCGGATCAGCCTGGCCAGCGGGTTCGTGGGGCTTGTCGTCGCCGTTGCCGCGGTCCTCGTTCCCGCCTGAGCCTCACCCCGTAGGGTTCGCACGGCCGGTAACCACCTCGGTGGTTCATCAGTGTGGCTGCATGAGCCTGCTCGCCCGATGGCGAGCCGGCCAGGTGGGAGCGACGAGGGACTGCACGCCCCCACGCGCGATGCAGCCACAGTGATGGCCGAGGGAAGTGGCCTGGCGGCCCGCCGCCGAGGGCGCCGACCGCGGGCGTGGCGCACACCCTAGTGACGCCGAACGAAAGATTCCAGAACGTTCAGTATTGACTGAACGTTCTGAACGCCCTACGTTCGGGCGGTGACTCCACGGGAGAGCGACTTCGTCGAGGAGATGGGCCGGTTCCTCGCCGGGCTCGGGATGACGCCGATGGCCGGACGGATGTGGGGCTACCTCCTGATCTGCGACCCACCGGAGCAGACCGCGGCGCAGATCGCCGACGCCCTGCAGGCGAGCCGTGGGTCCGTCAGCGGGACCGCACGACTCCTGGCAGGACCCGGGCTGATCCGTCGCACGACCCGACGCGGCGACCGGCGCGAGTACTTCAGCGCGCCGGCCGAGGCGCTCGATTCCATGCTATCGAGCGCCGGACAGATCTACCGACAGATGCGCGAGATCGCCGAGCGAGGGCTCGCGGCCACAGCAGGTCGCTCGCCCGAGGCGCGCGCGCGGCTCCAGGAGTTCCACGACGTCATGGCGTTCGTCGAGCAGGAAGTACCCCGCGTCATCGGGCAGTTCCTGCGCGAGCGCGCCGAAGCCAAGGAGGCCGGGACCGTCTACCCGGTCGGGAAGGAAGCCTGATGACTGCCGTCATCGAAACGCAGAAGCTCACGAAGTCGTACGGCTCGCACCGAGGGATCATCGACATCGACCTGACGGTCGGCGAGGGCGAGGCATTCGGGTTCCTCGGCCCGAATGGCGCCGGCAAGACGACCACCATCAGGACCCTGCTCGACCACCTCCGACCAACATCCGGAAAGGCATTCGTGTTCGGCATCGAGACGACCGTCGATCCGGTCGCCATCCATCGCCGGATCGGGTACCTGCCGGGCGAGTTCGCCCTCTACGACAAGCTGACGGGCGGCCAGACGATCGACTACTTCGCGAACCTCCGCGGCGGCGTGGACGCCGCCTACCAGGCCGACCTGATCGAGCGGCTCGATCTCGACACGAGCCGGAAGTTCAAGGAGTACTCGAAGGGCAACAAGCAGAAGGTCGGGTTGATCGTCGCCCTCCAGCATCGGCCCGATTTGCTCATCCTCGACGAGCCCACCTCCGGGCTCGACCCGCTCGTCCAGCAGACGTTCTTCGAGGTCATCCGCGAGGCGAAGGCGGAGGGCCGGACCGTCTTCCTGTCGAGCCACATCCTCGGTGAGGTCGAGAAGACCTGCGACCGCGTCGCGATCATCCGCGACGGCCGGCTCGTGAGGGTCGACCGGGTCGAGGCGCTCCGCGACCTCGCCCATCACCAGGTCGAGCTGCGCTTCGCCGGCGAGGTTCCCGTCGCCGCGTTCAGCGGCCTGCCGGGCGTCAGCGAGGTGAACGCCGTCGACCACGTTCTACGCATGCGGGTCTCGGGCTCGATCACGCCGGTCGTCCGCGAGGCGGCCCGCTACGAGCTGCTCGACTTCGTCAGTCGCGAGCCCTCGCTCGAGGAGACGTTCCTCGCCGAGTACGGGCGGTCGGCCGGTCAGGCGGCTTGAGATGGCCACCAGCCTGCGGCTCCGTTGCGCCCGGTCCGTCGATATCCGGCGGGTCGTTCCGTACGCCCGAACGGTGCTCGGCAAGACCCTCCGCGACTCGCGCCGGACGACGATCATCGTCTCGGTCTTCCTGTTCCTCCTGCTGATCAGCGTCACGGCAGCGGTCGCGACCGAGTTCGACACCGTGGCCAAGCGCAAGCAGCTCTCCGATCTGGTCGCGAACCTCCCGCCGATCCTCCAGGGACTTGCCGGCAAGCCGATCAACGTCGAGACGATGGGCGGGTACGTCCAGTACAAGTACGGGACGTTCTTCCCGATCGTGCTGAGCCTCTGGTCGATCCTGGCGCTCTCCTCGACCCTCGCCGCGGAAGCGAAGCGCGGCAGCCTGGAGTTCGTGGCCGCGTCGCCGATCGGGCGCCGCCGGACCGCCCTCGAAAAGCTCTCCGGCCACATCGCCGTCATCACGGTCGCCTCGGTCGCGGTCTTCGTCTCCACCGCGATCGCCGGCGCCGTGAACGGAAGGCTGCCGGGCGACGAGATCCCGGTCTCGGCCGCGTTCGCATACGCGCTCCAGCTGGCTCTGATGGCCCTCGCCGCCGGCGGGCTGGCCTTCGCCCTGTCGCAGTTCCTCGGCCGTGGGGCGGGCGTTGCCCTCGCCGGCGCGTTCATGTTCGGCGGTTGGATCCTGAACGGGTACCAGGGCGCCGTGCCGCAGCTCGCGCCGTTCGCGAACCTCACCTGGTTCGGCTGGACCTCGAACCATCTACCGCTCGCGGGCGCCTACGACTGGCCGTCCCTGATCCCGGTCGCGCTCGCGGCCGGGCTCTTCCTCGCGATCGGGGTGGAAGCGTTCGCCCGGCGCGACATCGGCGCGACGAGCGCGGTCCCCACGCCGAGCCTGCCGCGTGCCCTCGTCGGGATCAGCGGTCCTGCGGCCCGGTCGTTCGGCAACGGCCTGCCGATCGCGCTGGCCTGGGGGCTCGGCGTCGGCCTCTTCGGGTTGGTCCTCGCCGCCTCCGCGCGCGCCTTCGTTGACCTCGCCCAGACTGCGCCCGATCTCGTCAAGCTCCTCCGCACGGCCTTCCCGGGAAGCGACATTCTGAGCGTCGGCGGGTTCCTCCAGCTGCTCTTCCTACAGTTCGGCCTCGTCCTGGCGGGTCTCGCGGCGGCGACGCTCGTGGGGGCGTGGGCGTCGGACGAAACCTCCGGCCGCCTCGAGATGCTCCTCGCGACGCCGTTTGCGCGAGCGCGCTGGGTGGTCGCGGGCGGGCTGGCGATCCTCGGCCAGATCGTCGTCTTCACCGCCATCGCCGCCGGCGGGATCGCGATCGGGACCGCGTTGATCGGCGGCGACGTCAGCCAGCCGATCGTCGGGACGTTCGCGCTCGGCGCGTTCGCGGCCGCCTTCGCCGGCGTCGGCCTGGCGATCGCGGGGTTGTGGCGGTCCTCATGGGCCGCGCCGGGCGTCGCCCTGCTGACGATCGTCACCTGGTTCCTCGACACGATCGTGCCGGCGTTCAACCTGCCGGACTTTGTCCACGAGCTCGCGCTGAGCGCCCACTACGGACTGCCGATGTTGGGGCAATGGGACACGGCCGGGCTGGCGGCTTCGGCGGTTCTGGCGGTGGGAGGAGCCGTGTTCGGCGCAGTCGCTTTCGACCGGCGCGACCTCCGGGGATAGAGAGCGCGAGACGAAGGGCGGCCGACCGCCGCTACGATCTCGCAGGTGAATCCCCTCGTCTTCGCCCTCGTCGCGGGCGCGGCCGTGCTCCACGTCACGTGGAACGTCCTCTTGAAGACTGCCGGGGAACCGCTCCGGGCCGCGGCGATCGGGATGACCGCGGCCGCTGCGGTGATCTGTCCGCTCGCTGTCGTCGCCTGGTTGGCCAGCGGTCGACCGGCCGTGCCGCCGTCGAGCCTCGTGCTCGGCGTGGTGTCCGGCGTCCTGGAGGCGGCGTACTTCTCGTTCCTGGCTGCCGCGTACCGCCGCGGCGACCTGTCGCTCGTCTACCCGCTGGCCCGCGGCACGGCGCCGCTCCTCGCCGTTGCGGCCGGGACGCTGATCCTGGGCGAGGTGCTTGGGCCGGCCGGGGTCGCGGGTGTCGCGGCGCTCCTCGTGGGGATCCTCGCGCTCCAGCGCCCGTGGCAATACCTCCGAGCGGCCGGCCGAGCATCGAGCGGCGCGGCCGGCTTCGCGCTGCTGACGGGAGTCACGATCGCGGCGTACTCGGCGGTCGACAGCGCCGGCGTCAAGGGCACGACCCCGATCCTGTACGCCGGTCTGATCTGGGCGAGCTGTACGGTGTTCCTGTGGGCGTCGGTCTGGGCATACGGGCGGAGGGGTGGGCGGGTCGCCGGCACCGCCACCGACGCCGCCGGCGTCGATCCGAGGAGGGCGGCCATCGGCGGGCTGATCACACTGGGCGCATACCTGCTGATCCTCGCCGCGTTCACCGTCGCGCCGCTGACGGCAGTGGCGCCCCTGCGCGAGTCCGCGATCGTGCTCGCGAGCGGGTGGGGCGCGGTCCGGATGCGCGAGGCGGACGATCGCCGCGATGCCGTCCGCCGGATCGGCGCGGCCGGGCTCGTCCTCGCCGGCGCGTTGCTCCTCGCGGTGGATTGAGCGGATGACCGACGACCGGCTCGATCCAGATCGGCTTCGCGCTCTCCTCCGCGCGATCGCGCCCGAGGCGGCGGCCGACCCTGATGCCGTCGAGGTCATCCGAGCCCCGGGTCGGGTCAACCTGATCGGCGAGCACACCGACTACAACGACGGGTTCGTCATGCCGGCCGCGATCGGCCTCGAGATCCGGCTTGCGCTCGTGGCGACCCACGACCGCCGCGTCGAGGTGACCCTCGACGAGACCGGCGAGACGGTGGGCTTCGAGCTCGACGGGATCGGGTCGGCGCGCGGCGAGTGGATCGACTACGTCGCGGGCACGGCGTGGTCGCTCCAGACGGCGGGTCATGACGTCCGCGGGTTCCGCGGCGTGCTAGCGAGCTCGCTGCCACAGGGCGCCGGGCTGTCGTCGTCGGCGGCGCTCGAGATGGCGTCGGCGCTGGCGTTGCTCGGTCGGGACGCCCAAATGGACGTCGCCGAGCGAGCCCGACTAGGCCGGCGCGCCGAGAACGACTTCGTGGGGGTCCAGTGCGGCGTCATGGACCAGTTCTCGTCGGCGGCCGGCGTGAAGGACCACGCGATCCTCCTCGATTGCCGCTCGCTCGAGTCCCGGCTCGTGCCGCTGCCCCTGGACGACGAGGGGCTCGCCCTCGACCCGCTGCGCACCTCCGGCGTACGGGCCGTCGTGACGACGCCCGCCCACCAGTACCCCACCGGCATCGCGTACTCCGCGCGGCGCCGCGCCGAACTGCTGGACTGGGCGCGGTCCGTGGACGGTTACCTCCTGGAGGACGACTACGACGGCGACTTCCGCTACGACCGCGCCCCCGTGGGCGCGCTCCAGGGCCTCGACCCGGAACGCGTCGCCTACGCGGGCTCGGTCAGCAAGTCGCTCACCCC
>Ga0081539_10004753_pt1 | contig 14668 bp, 9 predicted proteins | sample TabmetS4T2R2_FD_71023 | JGI IMG/M metagenome (GOLD analysis project Ga0081539, IMG submission 71023) | Tabebuia heterophylla rhizosphere microbial communities from the University of Puerto Rico - S4T2R2 | ecosystem: Host-associated > Plants > Roots > Rhizosphere ...
TGATAATTCGTTCTGTACTTGAATCAAGGTCTGATGCTACTACAATCAACTCATGATTTTGATTTATCTGCTCGGGCAGGCTCATGCCGAACGCGTCATCAAAACCTTCTTCTAATTTCTTACCCTGATTCTTATCGGAATAAATAGCAGCGATCTCTTCGTATGATAGTGGTTGCACCCAAGAAGCATAATCAAGTAACTGCGGCACGACTTCGCGAGGTGTGCGATTCTTTTTGAGTTCAATAATAGATAAGTTGCCTGACGCATCCATCGCCAACATATCTATAAATTTGCCGTAAGCTGTAGAGACTTGGCGTCCAATCAACATTAGTTGTGGTGAGAGAATGGAAAGGTCTTTTACAAGCGCATCCTCCAACATTAACTCCGAATCAATCGCCGACATTGTAACCTTTTCAGGTTTTGCACCCAGTCGCCAGATTCCAACCTCAATCGGCATGCTCTCTCCTAAAGATAAGATAGGTTGCCGCCGTGCCCGTTCTACGCTGGCACAGATTCTTCCCACCGCTTGGCGTAAGCCTTCATTGCGTTGAGATGCTCGGGCCAGTCGTGCAGCGTCGCCGGGTCGAAGTCAGCCCCATTAGGCCAGATTAAGGTGTGCACGTCCGGATCAATTTTGACTTGATTGAATAAATTCAGATCACGCAGCGGCCCGTATAGCTCGCCGGCCAAGACCGGCCGGAAATCTATCGTCTGCTCCGTCTGATCATCAAACCGCACGCGCAGGCTATACGGCCCGACGATCTCGAATGCAATCACGCGATATATTGCATGCTGCATGATTATTCGTCCTCATTGTAATGGCGCAATCGGCAGAGGTCTTTGCCCTGCTTGCAACCTGTCCCAATCAGCTAGTAACTCCGTTTGATGCAACTCAGCCCAGGCTTCAACGAGCCGTTGCTGTCGTCTGGGGAGTGAACCGGCTATCAATTCGACCGGGTTAATACCATAAATCGCCACAGCATCTTGATAATAGGCATGGAAATGCGGGCGGTGGTGCGGCGCATTAGCTTCCCAGTACATGCGTATGATTATACCGAAGAAACGGCTGAGTTCTGGCATAAAGGCGTATCACTACGAGCCGGATATAATCGTCATTATCACCTGCCGCTCGCGCCCGCCGTCGAACTCGCACAGGAAGATGCCTTGCCAGCGGCCCAATAGAAGTTTGCCGTCGCGGAAGGGGACGGTGACGCTCGTGCCGACGAGCGAGGTTTTGATATGGGCGTCGGAGTTCTCCTCGCCGTGGCGGAAGCCCATGCCGTGCTGGGGGATGAGCGTGCGCAGGGCGTGGAGCATGTCGCGCGGCACGTCGGGATCAGCGTTCTCGTTGACGGTGAGGCCGGCGGTGGTGTGCTGCACGTAGAGCACGCAGACGCCTTCGCGCGCGCCGGACTCCGTGAGCCGCTGCTGCACGTCGGCGGTGAACTCGACCAACTGCTCGCGCTCCCGCGAGCGCACCTTCAGCGTGTACATCATGGCGTGAGATTTCTGTTCCCCGGCTCAGGCTTGGACGAGCGAGTCTTTGTGTGCGCCTTTGCCGTTGCGGCGCGTGCGGGCGACGTGCTCAGGGCGCGCGGCTAAGAGCGGCAGGCGCAGGCGGAACGTCGCGCCCTGACCAAGTCCGGCGCTCTCGACCGCGACCGTGCCGCCGTGCAACTCGGCGAGGTGGCGGACGATGGCGAGACCTAAACCCAGCCCGCCGTGCTGGCGCGTCGTCGTCGAGTCGCCCTGGCGGAAGCGGTCGAAGACGTAAGGGAGGAACTCCGGCGCGATCCCTGCGCCGTTGTCGGCGACGGCGATCTCGGCGTGCGTGCCAGCGCCCGTCAGGCTGATCGTGACCGCGCCGCCCTTGGGCGTGAACTTGACCGCGTTGGCGAGCAGATTCCAGATGACCTGCTGCAAGCGGTCGGGGTCGCCTGAGACCAGCCCCACGCCCGGCGCAAGCTCCGTGCGCAGGCGGATGGACTTCGCCTCGGCCGCGGGGCGCACCACGTCCGCCGCCGCCTCGATGACGCTCGCCAACTCGACCGGGCACACGTCCAGCCGCAGGCGGCCCGAGACGATGCGCGAGATGTCGAGCAGGTCGCCGATCAGTTGCGCCTGCGCCTGTGCGCTCTTCGTGATCACTTCGAGCGCGTGCCGGCGGCCCGCCTCATCGAGCATGCCGAGTTGCAGCAACTCGACCCAGCCCATCATCGAGGTGAGCGGCGTGCGCAGTTCGTGCGAGACGGTGGCGAGGAACTCGTCCTTCGTGCGGTTGGCGGCCTCCGCGGCGGCGCGCGCCGTCTGCTCGCGCTGCAACAACTCTTCGCGCTCCCGCTCGATCCGCTCGCGCTCGGCGATCTCGTGATCAAGCTCGGCGTTGGCGCGCGCCAGCGCCAGCGTGTTGCGGCGCAGCTCAAGCTGCGTCGCGGTCAGGCGCGCAAGCACGCGCAGCGCCTCCTGCTGCTCGGCGGTCAGCGTGCGCGGCACGGTGTCCGTGACGCAGAGCGTGCCGAGCGCGTGCCCATCCGCCGTGATGAGTGGCGCACCGGCGTAGAATCTGATGTGCGGCGGCGACGTAACGAGCGGATTGTCTTTGAAACGTTCGTCGGCGCGCGCGTCCGTTACGATTAAGAGATCGGATTGCAGGATGGCGTGCGCGCAAAAGGCCACGTCGCGCGGCGTCTCAGTCGCACTAAGGCCGGTGCGTGCCTTGAACCACTGCCGGTCTTCATCCACGAGGCTGACGAGCGCGACCGGCGTCTGGCAGATGTGCGCGGCGAGGCGCGCGATGCCGTCGTAGGTCTGTTCGGGGGCGGTGTCGAGCACGCCCAACTGCCGCAGGGCTGCGAGCCGCGCGGCTTCATCGTGGGGGAGCGGAGCTTTCATAAGACGCAAACGGAAAGCGCAAAGGACAAGAAACCTCTGGTCGGCAAATAACGAATCGGCGTGGGCGATTATAACGTGTGCGCGCGGAGGCTAAAAGCGGTGCGGCAAGACTGTGTCTTAGAGCGATTTGTGCACGACGTAACCGGGCGAGCTTATGCTGGGAGCGCGGGCGGCCCGCCCGCCAAGCGTGCTAAAGCACGCTAAAGAGTTTCGTGTTAATTCAAGCTTGAGTGAAGGCACGTCTCTTTATTCGCGCTGGCGCGCTCACGGCGGGCGCGCGCGCCCGCGCTCCCAGCAAGGCGTTGTGTGGTAAACCCGACCGCAAGCCGCTCTAGTGCCGGCGCGCGCCCGTGCGGCGGAGCAGCGCCCAGCCCGTGGGCAGGACGGCCGCGGCGAGCACGAGCTTGAGCGCGTCGCCCGCGAGGAAGGGCAAGACGCCCTGCGCGAAGGCGAGCGTGGGCGACGTGAAGCGCAGCAGCCCGACGAAGCCGCCCGCGAGAATGACGAGCGAGCCGAGCGCCATCGCCGCGGCGGCGGTCAGGAATCTACGATCCCAGCCGCGCTCCGCGAGCCGGCCCGTGACAAACGCGGCCAGCGGGTAAGCGAGCAGGTAGCCGCTCGTCGGCGCGAACAGCAGGTGCGCCAAGCCGCCGCGCCCGAACGAGAAGAACGGCAGCCCCGCCGCGCCCTCGAAGAGGTACAGGGCGAGCGCGAGCGCGCCGAGCCGCGAACCTAGGAGCGCCCCCGTCAGCAGCACCGCGAAGGTCTGCATCGTCACCGGCACGGGCGTGAACGGCAGCGGCACGGCGACCTGCGCCGACAGTGCGACGAGCAGGCTGAACGCCACCACCAGCGCGAGCGACCGCGCCCAATCCAGCGGCGCGAGCACCGCGCCCGTCAACGTCTCAGCTTTGGCGTATGTGTTCATAAGATTGGTGACAGGTGACGGGTGACAGGTGACAGGAGAGAACAGGTTTTTCTTGTCACCTGTCACCTGTCACCCGTCACCGCTTTTTTATTTCTGCGCCCCGATCCGCATGCCGTAGAAGGAGCGCCAGACAAAGTAGAGGGAGATGGCGAAGAAGACGGCGGCGAGCAGGTGGCTCACGTTCGCGCCCGCCTCGTTCGTCAGTCGCACGGCCAACTCGACGGCGAGCAGGCCGAAAAGCGTGGTGAACTTGATGACCGGGTTCAGGGCCACCGAGGACGTGTCCTTGAACGGGTCGCCCACCGTGTCGCCCACCACCGTCGCGTCGTGCAGCGCCGTGCCCTTCTGTTTGAGTTCCACCTCGACGATCTTCTTCGCGTTGTCCCACGCGCCGCCGGCATTGGCCATGAAGATGGCTTGATACAAGCCGAAGACGGCGATGGAGATGAGATACCCGATGAAGAAGTAAGGCTCAAGGAAGGCGAAGGCGAGCGCGGCGAAGAAGACCGTTAGGAAGATGTTGAACATCCCCTTCTGCGCGTACTGCGTGCAAATCTGCACGACCCGCTTGCTGTCCTCTACGCTCGCCTTCTCGACGCCTTCGAGCCGGATGTTGGCCTTGATGAACTCGACCGCGCGGTACGCGCCCGTGGTGACGGCCTGCGTGGACGCGCCCGTGAACCAGTAGACGACCGCGCCGCCCGTAATCAGCCCCAGCACGAACGGGGCGTGCAGGAGCGACAGGTTCTGCACGCGCTCGGCGACGAAGCGGCCGTTGACGGCCGTCAGCGCCATGATGATCGAGAAGATCATCGTCGTCGCGCCCACGACGGCCGTGCCGATCAGGACGGGCTTCGCCGTCGCCTTGAACGTGTTGCCCGCGCCGTCGTTCTCTTCCAAGAGGTGCTTGGCGCGCGCGAAGTTCACGTCTATGCCGTAGTCGCGCTTGATGTCCGCCTCGACGTTCGGCACTTGCTCGATGAGCGACAATTCGTAGACCGACTGCGCGTTGTCCGTCACGGGGCCGTAGGAGTCGACGGCAATCGTCACCGGCCCCATGCCGAGGAAGCCGAAGGCGACGAGGCCGAAGGCGAAGACCGGCTCGGCGACCATCAGCGCGCCCAGCCCCATCTGGCTGAAGACGTAGGCGATGCCCATCAGCACGACGATGCTGATGCCGAGCCAGTAGCCGGAGAAGTTGCCGGCGACGAGACCCGACAGGATGTTCAGAGACGGGCCGCCCTCCTGCGAGGAGGTGACGACCTCTTTGACGTGGCGTGAGCCGGTCGAGGTGAAGACCTTGACGAGTTCGGGGATGACCGCGCCCGCGAGCGTGCCGCACGAGATGATGGTCGCCAGCTTCCACCAGAGCGACGTGTCGCCGCCGAGCACGGGGATGATCAGGTAAGAGACGAGGTACGTGAGCGCGATGGAGATGATCGAAGTCAACCAGACGAGCGACGTGAGCGGCTGCTCGAAGTCCATCTCGGCGGCGTTCGCGTAGCGCGCCTTGGCGACGTACTCGTTGACGAAGTAAGCCACGGCGCTCGCCACGATCATCATCACGCGCATGACGAAAATCCAGACGAGCAACTGCACCGCCACCGTCGCCTGATCGTGCACGCCCAGGAGGATGAAGGTGATGAGCGCCACGCCCGTCACGCCGTAGGTCTCGAAGCCGTCGGCGGAAGGCCCCACGGAGTCGCCCGCGTTGTCGCCCGTGCAGTCGGCGATGACGCCGGGGTTGCGCGCGTCGTCCTCTTTGATCTTGAAGACGATCTTCATCAGGTCGGAGCCGATGTCGGCGATCTTCGTGAAGATGCCGCCCGCGATGCGCAGGGCCGCCGCGCCGAGGGATTCGCCGATGGCGAAGCCGATGAAGCAGGGGCCCGCGTACTCGCGCGGGACGAACAATAGGATGAAGAGCATGATCAGCAACTCGACCGAGATGAGCAGCATGCCGATGGACATGCCCGCTTTAAGCGGGATCGAGTAGATCGGATAAGGCTTGCCTTCGAGCGAGGCGAAAGCGGTGCGCGAGTTGGCGAAGGTGTTGACGCGGATGCCGAACCAGGCGACGCCGTAGCTGCCGCCGATGCCGACGAGGCTAAAGAGCAGGATGATGATGAGCCGCCCGATGGTGCTCGTCGCCGGGTTGGCGGGCGGCGACAGATACCCGAAGTAGAGCACAATGATCGCCGCGATGAACGCCCACAGGATCAGGATGAACTTGCCCTGCGTGATCAGGTAGGTCTTGCACGTCTCGTAGATCAACTCCGAAATCTCGCGCATCGAGGCGTGCACCGAGCGGTTCTTCAGGTTCATGAAGATGGCCAGCCCGAACAGCAGGCCGAGGAAGCAGATGATCAGACCGATGAGCAGCAGCGAGTGGCCGTCGAAGCCGAGGAATTGCACGCGCGAGAGATCGGGCAGCACGAGGTTGGCCTCGCCGCCCGCTTCGGGCACGGCCGTCTGGTGCGACGGCCCTGCGCCGCGCGCGTCGGGCGGCACGACGGACTGCTGCGGCGCGGTCGGCGGCACGGTGTTACTCTGCGCACCCGTGATGGCCGTGCAGACGAGCAGGGCCGCGAGCGCGGCCGTCGCGGCCAGCGCGCTGCGCCGCCTAAAGCCGGATGAGAATAGGTTGATGACAAAGAGGAGTATCTTTTGCGCCTTCACGATTGAGCAATTCCTTTCGTTCGTTAACCCTGTGGTAAGTAGTCAAAAGCAATCAAAGCGCTCGGCGGCACACACAAAGGGCCGGGCGGACGACGCGCCGGAGGCATACGCGTCCCCTCGCTTAACGGCCCTGTCGGCAAATCGCGCTTAAGGGCAAGCATTATTGCTGATCTTGCCCCGCCCTGTCCATCCGGCAACGGACAGGGCCAGAGTCGAATGACCGGACAGTAACCACGAAACCACACGAAACGGCACGAAGAAAAGGCACTACCTTCGTGCCCTTTGTTCGTGTGGCTTCGTGTGGTCTCGTGGTTACTGCCTTTTTTATCGAGCAGGGATAGACCCTGGGACGGGGCGAGTGCGGGGTGCGGATTGAACAGACAAGCGGCCCTTCAATCCACGCCCCGCATTCCGCAATCGCTCAGAGCATCTGGCGGCAGTTGTTCGACATCATGATCAGGTTGTTGTAGGCGTCAACGAAGCGGTCGTCGGAGTAGAGACCGGGCTGCGGCTTCTTGTTCTCGCGCAGGTTGCGCACCTTCTCCTTGCCCTCTTTGAGGAAATCTCTGGCCGCGCGCTCCAAGACCTGCCAGCAACTCACGCGGTCGCCCAACTCGGCGCGATGCGCGTTGAAGTAGTTCGCGCCGTCGTCCACGGCCTGCGAGTAGGCGTCGAGCGCGGGCTGGTACTTCGCGAGATCGACTGGGTCGGCCGCGCCGAGCTTGACGAGTTGCTTGGCGCGCAGCATCAGCGCGCGCGAGAAGTAGCTGAGGTTGCGCCCCTGCCGCTGCTCGACCTCCGCTAGCTCGCGCTCCTTGAAGCGCACGTCCTCGGCGTCGAGCGCGGCGTGGAACTGCTCGGAAGCCTTGTCGAACTGCTCGAAGGCGGCGACCAACGGCCCGTGCAGTTGCTGGCCCTTCGCGAAGTTGTCGTCCTTGTAGTCCTGCTGCCGGTAGTACTCGGCGGCCTCTTTGAACACGGGCGCGAGTTGTTGGAGCGCCGCCAGATACCCTTGCGCGCTCGCGTCCAACTCGGCTAGCGCGGGCTGCGCCGCCATGCCCTGCTTCAGCTTGTCGAAGCACGGGTCAATCTCGTTGCGGATGAAGAGACTGGCGGGCGCGTGCCCTTTCGCCGGCCCCTTGGTGCGGTCAACGACGCGCGCGTAGTCGTGATACGCGCTGTGCAGCGCGTTGTCCACGTCGTTCAGGCATTGCACGTAGAGGTCGAGCTTGCGGCCGACCGCGGTGGTTTCGGCGGAGACGCCGCCCGCGCTCTGACGCAGCTTGTCGCAGCCGGCGGTGAAGGTGAGCGCGGCGAGCAGTAGCAGCGCGAGCGGGCGCATCCGTGGGCGGGGAAGTTGGCGCATAAGTTCCTCCTGTCAGGCGTTAAGAAGCTGTCTGAATAACCCTCCGCGTTCCTTCGCGGCCCTCTTTGCGTTCTTTGCGGTTAAGAATTTTTTACCGCAAAGCACGCAAAGCGGGCGCGAAGGAACGCGAGAGTTCAAAACCGCGTGTCAGGGTCAGCGGCGCTGCGGGCCTGCGGGCGGCCAGCGGATCAGGAAGTAAGGGTAATGATCAACTTCGCCGCGCTGCTCAAGCGTGCCGCCGAGCGTGCCGATCTCGTCCAGCATGGGCTGGATGGCGTCGCCGTCGCGGATGATGTACTGCGGCTCGCCGCGCTCCCACGCCAGCCGGTAGGCGAGCAGGCGCGTGTCCGTGTCGCTGAACAGAATCTTGTAGGCCGGCCGGCGCGCGTAGTACCAGATCGTGCCCGTCAGGTTGTCGGCCCACAGCCACGCGCGCTCGTCCGCCAACTCCGCCGGCAGCACGAAATGGCGCGGCGCGGTCTCCGCCGTGGCCGGCACGTAGTTCGCCCACGCGCGCCCGATGGCGACGAGGCCGGGCGTGAGCGCGAGGATTAACGTGCACACTCTAACGAACAAGCGCCACTGTGAGCCGTAAGCGTGCCAGGTTGTCCTGACGGCGTTGCTCTCTATGGCGAGCGCGCCGAGGGCGACGAGCAGCGCCGCGCCGAACGTGGCCGGGATCGAGTAGTAATGCGCGACGACCGTGTGCGTCAGGAAATAGCCGGTGGGGACGCCCCACACGAGCAGCGCCGCGAGCATGAGCCGCCGCCAGCTCAAGGCGGGCCGCGCGGCGTGCGCCTCGTCCGCATCGAGCCTCGCAGCGCCCCGCCTCAGCCAGAGGCTCAGACCCAGACAGCCGGCGAGCATGACAATCAGCGCCCAGTTGTCCACGCCCCCCGGCCCCGCGCCGAGGTAAAAAGAGAGGTTCTGGCGTAGCGCCTCAAGTGTCGGCGGCGCGCTGTCGCCCGCGCCATAGGTCGGCAAGTACCACGCGCCGGTCAGCCGCTGTTGGTGCGCCAGCACGGGCAGCACGCCGCCCGCGCCCACGCCGCAACCGAAGGCGACGAGCGCGCCCTTGTGCTGATCGCGCCAGCCGCCGGGCCACAGCAGCACCAGCAGACCCGGCAGCATCAGGGCGACCGGCAGCCGCACCAGCACGGCCAGCCCGAACGCCAGCCCGGCGAGCAGCGCGAGTCCGCGCGTCTGCCACGACTTCCCTTGCCCGCGCGCGTAACGGCGGAAGCACGCCGCCAGCCCGAGGCTCGTCAGCAGCAGCGGCGCAAGCACCGCGTTGATCGAAAAACTCCAGTTGCCGATCCGGCCTATGATCTCAAGACCCAGACCAAGCGCCAGCGTCACACAGCCGGCCGCAAACCACGCCCGTCTGCCCGCCGCCACGAACAGCAGACACAGCCCCGCAACCAGAAAGAGGCCGATGACAACGCGGTTCAGACGGTGCACCGCCGCGCCCTCCGGAAAGAGCGCCAAGAGCAGCGCCGTGCCCGGCGGGTACTGCGGGCCGACACGGCCCGCGCGCGGGAAATAGTGGTGCGCGTGCGGCGCGACCAACTCGCCCCAGGACACGAACGGCGCGTGGTGCGCCTGCATCCACTCGACGAGCAGTTGCGTGTGCGGCGTCTCAAGGCCGAACTGCGGCCACGTCCGCGCGGCGGCGGCTCGGCGCACCTCCTGCGCCATGCGCAGGTAGCCGAACGAGTCGCAGCCGAACGGGTACTCCTCGACCTGCCGCGCCTGGCGGTCGGCCGACAGGGCCGCGCACGCCAGCGCCCCGCCCAGCACGCACAGCCACAAGTAACCGAGCAGATGCTCCGTCGAAAATTTCCCCCGCTTCAGCACGATTGCTTACAGACCCGAACTCGCGGCGAGCGGCTGCGTGGCTTCGGCCGGGGCCGGCTCGGTACGGCCGCCGACCCAACGGCGCAGCGAATCCAGAATGATGACGACGGCCGCCGCCATCAGGAGCGCGGTCAACGCGGTGTCAAGATACCCCTGCGTGGCGGTGTCCGCTTTCTGCGCGAGCGGCCAGAAGATGTCCGTGATTGATTGCCAGCCAGCGACGAGCGTGGTCGTGCCGACGAAGGCGAGCGGCACGAGCGTCGTCCACGCATAACGCGCCTTGCCCTGGTTGATGATGATCGTCGTGGCGACGCACAGCGCCACGGCCGCGAGCAGTTGGTTGGCGATGCCGAACATCGGCCAGATGGTCGAGATCGAGCCAGACCAGATGAACGCCGCCCAGCCCGCGACGACGAGCGCCGTGGTCACAGCCGCGCCCGGCATCCACGTCGGCTCTTCAAACCTGCGGTAGAAGCGCCCGCCGAACTCGCCCACGAGGAAGCGTGCGACGCGCGTGCCCGTGTCAATCGTCGTCAGGATAAACAGCGCCTCGAACATGATGGCGAAGTGATACCAGTACTTCATCAAGCCCCGCAGCCCCGGAATCGCGTCGAAGATTTTCGCAATGCCGAGCGCGAGCGTGACCGCGCCGCCCGTGCGCCCGCGCAGGTTCTGCTCGCCGGACTCCTGTTCGAGCCGATCAATCTCCTTCGGTTGCAGATCGAAATCCGTCCCGTTGTGCTCGCCGACCATGCGGACGTAAGCGGCCCTTTGCGCGTCCGTGCGCTGCTGCGTATTGATGGCGAAGTAGTCGCCGGGGAAGAGTGAGGTCGCGGCGATCAGGGCGACCACGCCGACCACGCCCTCCATCAACATCGAGCCGTAGCCGATCATGCGCGTGTCCGTCTCCTTCGCGATCATCTTCGGCGTCGTGCCCGACGAGATGAGCGAGTGGAAGCCGCTGATCGCGCCGCACGCAATCGTGATGAAGACGAACGGATAGACCTTGCCCGGAATGACGGGGCCGCCGCCCGCGACGAACGGCGTCACCGCCGGCATGTTCAGATTAGGATGGACGACGATCACGCCGATGATCAGAAACGCAATCGTCCCGATCTTCAGGTAAGACGACAGGTAGTCGCGCGGGCACAGCAGCATCCAGACGGGGAGCACGCTGGCGATGAAGCCGTAACCGGCCATCAATAGCGTAATCGTGTTGCGCGAGAACGTGAACGACTGCGCCCAACTCGACTCTGCCACCCAGCCGCCCGCGATGACGGCGAAGAATAAACCGATGACGCCTAGGACGCTCGCCTCGCCGATCTTGCCCTTGCGGAAGCGGTACATGTAGAGACCCATCATGAGCGCGAGCGGGATCGTGAAGCCCACGGTGAACGTGCCCCACGCCGATTCCGCCAGCGCGTTGACGACCACGAGACCCAGCCCCGCAAGCGCGATCACGACGATGAACAGGATCGCCAGCCCTGCGACCAGCCCCGACAGTGGGCTTATCTCCGTCCGCGCGATCTCTGCAAGCGACTTGCCTTTGCGCCTGACGCTCGCCACCAGGATCATGAAGTCGTGCACCGCCCCGCCCAGGCAGACGCCGATGACGAGCCACAGCAGACCCGGCAAAAATCCGAACTGCGCCGCCAGCACCGGCCCGATCAGCGGCCCCGCGCCGGAGATGGCCGCGAAGTGGTGGCCGAACAGCACCCACTTGTTCGTCGGGTAATAGTTGTGCCCGTCGTACATCGTCTGCGCCGGCACGGGCGCGCGGTCGTCGAGCGCGAGCACACGCGCGGCGAGGAACGCCGAGTAGTAGCGGTACGCAATCGCGATCACGCACAGCGCGCCGACGATGACAGGCAGGGCATTCATTCGTTTGTGTACCTCCGCGGGCTGGCGGTCGTGTGGGAGCGGGCAAATATTAACCACAAAGACACGAAGACACAAAGGAAGGGATGAGGGCGGAGGGATGAGGGATGAAAGCATGGTCGCTCAAGTCGAGCGGTGCTTATTCATCCCTCCGCCCTCATCCCTGCTTTCTAAGGTCTTTCAGAATCTCGCGGGTGGCGTTCGCGCCGGGCACGCCGGTTATGCCGCCGCCGGGGTGCGTGCCCGCGCCGCAGAGGTAGAGACCCCTGATCGGCGTGCGGTACTGCGCCCAGCCGATGACGGGGCGGAAGGTGAAGAACTGGTCGAGCGACAACTCGCCGTGGAGCGGGTGGCCGCCGGTCAGGCCGTAGGTCTGTTCGAGGTCGAGCGGCGTGACGATCTGGCGTCCGACGATCAACTCGCTCAAGTTCGGGGCGTAGGTCGAGAGCGTCTTAACGACCGTGTCAGCAAACTCGTCGCGGCGCGCAGGCCAGTCGCCGTCTTTCAGGCGGTACGGCGCGAACTGCACGTAGACTGACAGCACGTGTTTGCCTTCAGGCGCGAGCGCGGGGTCGGCGAGCGTCGGGATGGTGATGTCCAGATAGGGCGCGGGCGAGTAGTCGCCGTACTTCGCGGCATCGAAGGCGCGCTCCAGGTAATCAATGTCGGGGCCGATGTGTATGCGCCCGCGCAGCTCCGCGTGGTTGTTCGCGCCCGCGTCGGGCAGAGCCTTGAAGGCGGGCAGACCGGCGAGCGCGAGGTTGACCTTGGCCGCCGTGCCGTGCGCGCGGTAGCCGCGCACCTTGGTGAGGAAGTCGGGATCGAGTTCGGTCGGATCGACGAGGCGCAGGAAGGTGCGTTGCGGGTCGGCGTTCGAGACGACGACGCGCGCCGCGATCTCCTCGCCCGTGTCGAGCACGACGCCCGTCGCCGCGCCGTCGCGCACCGACACGCGTGCGACGCCCGCGCCGGTGCGCACCTCCGCGCCCGCGCCTCGTGCCGCCGCGCCGAGCGCCTGCGTGAGCGCGCCCATGCCGCCCCTGACCGACGCCGCGGGCGCGAAGGCACTGCCGTCGAACGCCGCCTGCATGAGCAGCGGCACGCTCGTGCCTGCAGACCAGGGGCCGGCAAACGCGCCCGTGATGCCGCGCGCCGCGACCGCCGCACGCAACAGTTCCGTCTCGAACCACTCGGCGGCCAAGTCCGCGACCGCCATCGGCCCCCAGCGCAGCAGGCGGTAAGCGTCCCGCTTGCCGAGCCGCCGGAAATCCTTGCCGAGCTTGCCGAAGTGCCAGACATCACCGGCCGTCGGCCGCTCAATCGAGGGCGGCGTCAACGTCATCAGCGGGGCGAGCACGCGCCCGATGCGCGCGAAGCTCTGGTGAAACTCCGGGTATCGTCCGGCGTCGTGCGCGGAGAGGGCTTGCAGTTCGTGCGCCGTGCGCGCCGGGTCTTCGTAGATGCGCAGCGCGCGCCCATCCGGGTCGGGCGCGAAGACGCGTATGTCAGGCTTGATGAAGGTCAGCCCGTGACGCGCCAACTCCAGGTCGCGGGCGATGCGCGGCAGCAGCGGCCCCGTCGTGTGCGCCAGCGTTGAGCAGCGGAAGCCGGGATGAAACTCTTCGGTCACGGCCGCGCCGCCCACCACCTCGCGCCGTTCCAGCACGAGCGGCTTTAAGCCGGCCTTCGCCAGATAGCAGGCGGCGACCAGCCCGTTGTGCCCGCCCCCGACGATGACGATTCTGTCTCGCGTGTTCGACACTGAATCAAGACCCCGCGCCATATCCTTTGCGCCCCTTTGCGGCCTGCTTTGCGTTCTTTGCGGTTAAGAGAAAAGGTTTTAACCGCAAAGGGCGCAGAGAGAGCCGCAGAGGGGCGCAAAGAGTTGTCTTTTAACTCCTGCCCCCGTTACGGTCGTGCAAAATCTTCAGCGCAGCGTTGCGCCCCGACGCGCCCATAATGCCGCCGCCGGGGTGCGTCGCCGAGCCGCACATGTAGAGACCGCGCACGGGCGTGCGGTACTGCGCCCAGCCGGGCGCGGGTCTTAAGAAGAAGAGTTGTTCGAGCGTCAGCTCGCCCTGAAAGATGTTGCCTTCGGCGAGACCGAACTCGCGCTCGATGTCGAGCGGCGTGAGCACCTGCCGGTGGATGATCAACTCGTGGATGTTCGGCGCGTGCTCGGCGATGGTGTTGATGACGGTGTCGCCGAACTCTTCGCGCCGCTCGTCCCACGTCCCCTCCTTCAAATGGTAGGGCGCGTACTGCACGAAGCACGACATGACGTGCTTGCCGGGCGGCGCGACCGACGGATCGGTCAAGCTCGGAATCACGATGTCTATGTACGGGCGACGCGAGAAGCGCCCGTACTTCGCGTCGTCGTAAGCGCGCTCCATGTATTCGACGCTCGGCGAGATGGAGATCGCGCCGCGCAGGTGCGCGCCCGCGCCCGGCAACGCCGTGAAGTCCGGCAGTCCGTCGAGCGCCAGATTCACCTTGCCCGACGAGCCGCGAAACTTGTAACGCTTGATGTCTTCGACGAACTCGTCCGGCAGGTGCTCCGCCCCGACCATCTGCATGAACGTCAGTCGCGGGTCAACGCTCGAAGAGATAACGTCGGCGTAAATCTCATCGCCGTTCTCAAGCACGACGCCCTTCGCGCGTCCGCGCTGCAAAATGATCTTTGCAATCGGCGACTCGGTGCGAATCTCCGCGCCCGCCTCGCGCGCCGCGTCCGCAATCGAGTTTGAGATCGCGCCCGTACCGCCGCGCGCCAGCCCCCACGAGCGGAACGCGCCGTCAATCTCGCCCATGTAATGGTGCAGCAGCACGTAAGCCGTGCCGGGCGAGCGCACGCCGAGGAACGTCCCGATGATGCCGGAGGCAGACATCGTCGCCTTGAGCACGTCGGTCTCGAACCAGCGGTCGAGAAAATCCACCGCGCTCATCGTCATCAACTGCACCTGGTTGTACTTGTCTTCGACATTGAGCCGCTGAAAGCGCCGCCCCAGAAAGAGCAAGTCCATCAGCCCCTTCGGACTGAGCGCCGTCGGGTCGGGCGGCGTCATGCC
>Ga0081539_10004754_pt1 | contig 14663 bp, 13 predicted proteins | sample TabmetS4T2R2_FD_71023 | JGI IMG/M metagenome (GOLD analysis project Ga0081539, IMG submission 71023) | Tabebuia heterophylla rhizosphere microbial communities from the University of Puerto Rico - S4T2R2 | ecosystem: Host-associated > Plants > Roots > Rhizosphere ...
GCCAATGGAGACAAGCGAGCCCAAGTGCTGCCGTTGCTTGATGCCGTGCAGGTCCGCACCGGCAAACGGGGGCGCCCGCGCAAACGCCTCAAAGTCATTGCCACCGATAAAGGCTATGATGCGCAAGCGCTGCGGTAGCAACTCCGCAAGCGCGGGATCCGGGCGCAAATCCCGAAGCGAGTCTGGAAGACGAAAAAACACCGGGGGAGACCGATCACACAAGCCGTCCCACGCTTTCAAGCAGAGCGCACCTTTGCCTGGTTCCAGAAGAAGTATCGCCGCTTAGTCGTGCGTTGGGAGCGCCTTGCCGCATGCTTTGACGCATTTCTTGCTCTTGCTACAGTTCACATCTGGGTCCATAGGCTGATAGTGGGATAGATTTATTGGTTAGTGTAGGATGGTCTGCAGGTCAGCCGTAGACGCATCGGGCGCGTGCTGGTCCAGGCGGGGCTGCGCTGCAAAACACGGCGCACATTCAAGGCCCTACGGCCGCAGGCCAAACTAGGGGCCCCACCTCAGATCGAGCGGAAGTTTAGTGTGCCCTAAATCAGCCACGGTGTATGTGGGGAGATATAACATATCTTTACTTGGCCCATCTCATTCGCACGGCTCGTGGCTGGGTGGCACGCTAGGCTCCAGAGCTGGCAGTGTGCGTACGCCGCTGGGCGGTTGGCCAGACGGCTTGAGGGCAACAGCATGGTTGTAGGTGTTGAGGAGATAGCCAACACGCTGCCCTACTCACTTAGGGCCTCGAAATCGGTGCAGTACGGGGAGAGAATTGACTTTGCTAGGGAAGTGGGCTATATTCTTCAGCAATTATTTACTTGTTAACTATTAGGGATTAGCACTGAGTATGTGGGCGAGCGTGTCGAGGTCACTGTTTATGGCTTCCTCCTGCTGCTCATTCAAGGTTGAGTGTGAGTAGTAGGAGCAAGAGCCTCGTCATGTGGATATGAGATTTTCTTTTTCTTGAGACCGCCCTCTCCCTGCTAGCTATATTAGCTCTTTAGCGGTGTGCAAAATAGCTAGTGTCTGTGCGCCGCATCGGGTTTCCCTCGCTCTGTGCATGCGGGCATTCTTGGCGGTGTAGCTCAGTCGGTTAGAGCATGCGGCTCATATCCGCAGTGTCCGGGGTTCAAGTCCCTGCACCGCCATCTCCTACATATTGCTCTGCGAGAGCTTTGCGCCCTTTCTGACTGGGAAGTAAGGATGCTTGTTGCTGAGGTTCGGGCGTGTATTGAGGCACATGCCATGTTACCCCCGGGGGCCAAAGTGGTTGTTGCTGTCTCTGGTGGGGTAGACTCCATGGCTTTGTTGCTTGCCCTCTTTCAACTGCGCTCAGTGTATAACATGACGCTAATCGTAGCTCATGTTAATCATCAACTGCGCGGAGAAGAGGCAGAGCAAGATGCTCTATTTGTAGAGCAACAGGCTGTACGTTTGGGGCTTTCTTTTCATCAGACCTGTGTTGATGTCAAAGCTCTGCAACAGAGTTCGGGGATATCGGTGCAACAGGCTGCGCGCCAATTGCGGTATCGTTTCTTGCTTGATGTACACCAAGCGCTGAATGCAACGCGGATTGCTCTCGGACATACGGCTGATGATCAGGCCGAAACTCTCCTCATGCGCCTTGTGCGTGGCAGTGGTCCTGCTGGCTTCGCGGGTATCCCGGCTGTGCGGTTGCCATTTATCCGTCCATTAATTACTGTTGCTCGGCCCGCTATCTATTCGTACCTGCACAGTGAGCGTTGCCCATGGGTCGAGGATAGTTCAAATGCGTATCCAGTATACCTCCGTAACCGGGTGCGTCTTGACTTGCTGCCAAAGCTTCAGCAGTACAATCCGCAGCTTGTCAGGCGTCTCAATGAGTTAGCGGACATGTTGCGAGCCGAGAGTCAGGTGCTTGAACAGCAGGTGGATGAGTGGGCGTTACAAACCTTGGCTTGGCAGGCACGGAGTAGAGTGGAGATATGTTGTAGACTCTTTGGTCTTGCTCCTGTCGCTATCCAGCGACGTCTTCTGCGCCGCGTTATTGAAGCATTAGCCACCTCGCCTGAAGCAGTAGGTTTTAGACATATCGAACGTTTGCGCCAGTTTATGGTCTCGGGTAATCAGGAGCGACAGTGTAGCTTGCCTGGTGAGATAGGTGTTGAACGCCGTGCAGAGACGATTCTTCTCTGGAACGTGTCTAGGCCCCCAGACATACCTTGCATTCTTACGCTGCCAGTGCCGGGAAAAGTTGATATTGTCCCCCTCAATCTCCGTTTGACTGCTGACGTCATGCCTAAGCCTTGCTACCTGGGACGGGTGAATCCACACTGGGCGTTGCTCGACCTCGATCGCATCGTATGTCCTCTCCAGGTGCGCTTTCGACAACCCGGTGATCGCTTCCATCCTTTGGGAGCACCAGGCTCGAAAAAGTTGCAAGATTTTTTTGTTGATACTAGGATTCCGCGCGGAGAGCGCCCATACGTACCTTTAGTGGTGCACAACCGCGAGATCGTGTGGGTTGTAGGGCATCGCATTGCTGAGCCTTTTAAGCTTCGGCTTGAGACGAACCGTGTGTTGCGTCTCCAATGCTGTACTCTGCAGGAGGCTCACTCGTGATGAGAGTGGAGTATCAGGAGGAGCCTCGGCTGTTTTTGTCTATAGAATGTCTTGACAGTAATAATGAAAATTTTAGGATTGCTATGTTCAAGCTGCGTGTGAAGTATCGTATGCGAGAGTATTCTTGCCGCGGGTAAGGAGGTCCCTTTGAGTCCATTCTACCAAAAGCTTGCCTTATGGTTAGTGTTTGGTCTTATTTTCGTCTTTATGTGGACCTATTTTAATAAAACAGGCCAAACCATGAGGGAGATTGCGTATAGCGACTTCTTGGAGCGTGTTGAACAGGGCCTAGTGCGTGGTATACGTATTGAAGGGGAAAAAATCACAGGCGAATATACCGGGGTAGAGGGAGTTAATAGTCGCTTTAAAACATATATGCCGCGAGATGCCGATCTCATTCGCCTACTGCGAGAAAAGCACGTCAGTATAAAAGTTGATTTACCAGAAAAGAATTCATATATCATGCAGTTTTTGTTGTCCTGGGCCCCTGTATTATTGTTGATTGGTTTGTGGGTCTTCTTTATGCGGCAAATGCAGAGTGGTGGTAGCAAAGCCCTTTCTTTTGGCAAGAGTCGCGCACGATTGCTTTCAGACCAAAAGAAAAAAGCGACCTTTGCTGATGTGGCTGGCGTAGATGAAGCGAAGGCAGAGCTGGAGGAAATCATTGATTTCCTAAAAGATCCGCAGCGTTTTCAGAAATTGGGTGGAAAAATTCCGAAAGGAGTGCTCCTTATGGGGCCTCCAGGTACTGGGAAGACTCTGCTCGCACGTGCCATTGCAGGTGAGGCGAATGTACCTTTCTTTAGTATTAGTGGCTCAGATTTTGTCGAAATGTTCGTTGGCGTGGGAGCCTCGCGCGTGCGGGATCTGTTTGAGCAGGGCAAGAAACATGCCCCGTGTATTATTTTTATTGATGAGATTGATGCTGTAGGACGCCATCGTGGAGCTGGCTTGGGAGGGGGCCACGACGAACGCGAGCAAACCTTGAATCAGCTCTTAGTTGAGATGGACGGCTTTGAGTCGAATGATGGAGTCATTCTGATTGCGGCGACGAATCGTCCTGATGTCCTCGATCCTGCTCTGTTGCGTCCCGGCCGATTTGACCGTCAAGTGGTGGTGTCGCGTCCAGACGTGCGAGGGCGCCTTGGTATTCTCACTGTCCACACCAAAGACATACCGGTGGCTGTTGATGTTGATCTTGCCGTATTGGCCCGTAGTACCCCTGGGTTTTCGGGAGCTGACCTGTCCAACTTGGTGAATGAAGCCGCCCTTTATGCCGCACGGCAGCATCAAACGCAAGTCACTATGCGGGATTTTGAAAGCGCGAAAGATAAAGTTATGATGGGTGTAGAGCGCCGCAGTTTAGTGATTAGCGACGAAGAAAAGCGCGTCACAGCCTACCATGAGGGCGGCCATACGTTAGTGGCAAAGTTTTTGCCGGGCACTGACCCTATTCATAAAGTTACTATTATCCCCCGCGGCCTCGCGTTAGGTGTGACCCAACAGCTCCCAACGGAGGAGAAACATGCCTATCCTCGCGAATACCTCTTGAATAATTTAGCCATCTACATGGGGGGCAGAGTAGCAGAAGAGCTCATCTTCAAAAACCCGACGACAGGGGCGGGTAATGATATTGAGCGGGCAACTGAGTTGGCCCGAAAGATGGTCTGTGAATGGGGCATGAGTGAACGTATGGGGCCTCTCGCGTTCGGGACGAAGGAAGAGCAGATCTTTCTAGGACGAGAAATAGCCCAACATAAAGATTATAGTGAAGTGACCGCCATTGCTATCGACGAGGAAATTAAGCGCATGGTGACGCATGGCTATGACACTGCCAAATCGATTCTCTCTGCCAATATTCATATCTTGCATGCTCTCGCCCAGGAACTCATCGAACGAGAAGAGCTCAACGCTGAAGAGATTGATCGTCTCGTGGCCATGTGGAGTGAGCCACAGGGCCGAAGTAATGAAATATCCGCTGTGGTTTAGCACTGCTATGCTACGACAAGTCACGTGCTGTACTGTGCCGAAAAGGGCGATGCGAACTGATCAAAGTAGCCCCTCACCTAGGCTGGTGTTCCATTACAAACGGGAGACCATTCTATGGCCCGTATATTTGGGACAGATGGTGTCCGCGGCCTGGCGAATATTGCGCCTATGTCGCCGGAGATGGTCATGGCACTCGGCCGTGCGGCCGTGCATGTCTTGGCCCCTTCTTCTTCCGAGATCAAGCCGTCCCTGATCGTTGGGTGTGATACGCGTCTATCCAGTCCCATGTTTGAAGCAGCCTTGACTGCCGGCATATGCTCAGCCGGGGCGGATGTCCTTAAGGTAGGAGCTCTCCCAACTGCTGGAGTTGCCTATTTGGTACGTTATACAGGGGCTATCGGAGGGGTAATGATTTCCGCCTCGCATAATCCCTATATGGATAATGGGATCAAGTTTTTCTCCGCCACAGGGACCAAGCTGGAGGACAGGCTTGAGGAAGAGCTGGAAGCCCGCATATCTAGTGTAGATACGAGAATACCTCCCACCGGAGAAGCGCTTGGATGTCCTAGCCTCTATGAGGAGGGCGCTGGGTATTATCTCGATTTTCTCAAGCAGATTTTTCACTATGAAACCCCTATGAAGCTGCATATCGGTTTGGACTGTGCTAATGGGGCGGCTTCTACAGTTGCTCCAGCCTTGTTCCGCCAGCTTGGCGGCAAGGTGCGCGTCTGGCACGCTGCGCCAGATGGAGTCAATATTAATAAGCAGTGCGGGGCGGTCTATCCCGCATTTTTACAGCAGAAAGTCCTTGAGGAAAAGCTCGATATAGGTTTCGCTTTTGACGGAGACGCCGATCGTCTCATTGCTATTGATCATACGGGCTGTATTCTGGATGGAGACTATCTCTTGGCGGTGTGTGCGCAAGCACTGTTGGAAGAGGATCCAGCCTCACCACGTATTATTGTGAGCACAGTGATGGCCAACCTCGGCCTGGCACAGGCTTTGCGCCAGATAGGATTTGAGTTGTACAAAACCCCTGTGGGTGATAAGTATGTTGTCGAAGGGATGCAGCAGACGGGAGCAAGGCTCGGTGGAGAGCAGTCAGGCCATATTGTCTTTCTGAATCATCACACAACCGGGGATGGTCTGCTGACGGCTGTACAGCTCCTGAATGTGATAGCAGCCAGACAGCTTCCCCTGGCAACTTTAGCGCAAATCTTACATAAGTTTCCCCAAATACTGTTAAATATAAAGATTCGTGAGCGTCGGGAGCCGCTTGATTTTCCTCACGTGCGACAGGTGGTAGAAGAGGCGGAGCAGAGGCTGGGTCATGAGGGCCGCGTCGTAGTACGTTTGTCAGGCACTGAATCTGTGGCTCGGGTGATGGTGGAAGGGCCAGAGGAGAACCTGATCGCATCTTTGGCGCATCGCATTGGGCAGGCTATCACTCGTGTACTCGATGGTTCTGCAGACGACGAGAGCCCCACGCTGGCCAAGGAGTAAGGTGCATGCAAGTCGCTACTGCATCTGAAATGCGTAATATCGACCAGCGTACCATCGGAGTATATCGTGTCCCGAGTATTGTCTTGATGGAGAATGCTGGCATACAGCTGTTACGCTTCATGCAAATGCGTCTGTCTGGGCTCGAACGGTGTCATGTCACTATTGTCACGGGGCGAGGTAATAATGGGGGGGACGGCTTTGTATTAGCGCGTCATCTGTGGCATTTGGGCATCAAAACACACGTACTACATCTTGCGCCCGGGCGGCGTCTGCGTGGCGATGCGCGGCGAGCCTATGAGATGGCCCTGGCCTACAGGGTCCCTATGGTAGCCTGTACAACCCCGCAAGCCTGGAGGCGCGCTATCAGCACATTGCGGGACACTGATATCGTCGTTGATGCGATGCTTGGGACAGGCTTAAATAAGCCACCCACCGGCCTTTATGCCGAGGCGATCGAGACGCTCAACGCTTTACAAAAACCGATTGTGGCGGTTGATATCCCGTCAGGACTCTCGGCGGATGCTGGGCATCTGCACGGCGTGTATGTCCAAGCCACGTATACTGTAACCTTTGCTTTGCCCAAGCGAGGTTTGTTGCTGTATCCAGCTGCGGCTGCAGTGGGAGAATTACATATTGTCGATATCGGTATCCCTGCGCAGGCCATTGAGGCAGAAGGCATTCAAGTCGCTTTGTTAGAGAAAAACGATATACGCCGCATGCTGCCTCACCGTCGCCGTGACGCCCATAAAGGCAGCCATGGCCATCTCTTAGTCGTGGCAGGTTCTCTCGGTAAATCTGGGGCTGGCATCCTGGCGAGTCGAGCTGCCCTGCGTGCTGGGGCTGGCTTGGTCACATGGGCTTTACCTACAGGGCTAGCGCCGGCTATGGCGTCACGCCTGACGGAAGTGATGACCCTACCAGTCGCCGAGAGTACGACTGGCGGCATTGCTGAAGCTGCTATACCTGCGTTATGTCAATTTTTGCAGCGAGCGAGCGCTCTCGTACTAGGGCCAGGTTTGGGGACAGACCCAGCCACTGTGGCTTGCGTCCATACCTTGCTACGGCGATCGCCTGTACCGCTCGTAATTGATGCTGATGGACTGAATTGTCTCGTGGAGCACCTGGAGGTCTTGCACGAGTGTTCTCTGCCGGTCATTTTGACCCCTCATCCGGGTGAAATGGCTCGTCTCTTAGGTACCGATACTGCCACAGTGCAGGCGCAACGTCTGGAGGTCGCGTGTGATTTCGCGCAGCGCTATAATGTCTATGTCGTTTTGAAGGGAGCTTATACTGTCCTCTATGCTCCTGATGGCCGGCGCTGGATCAATCCCACAGGCAATCCCGCAATGGCTACCGCGGGAACTGGCGATGTGCTGGCTGGGCTTATTGGAGCATGGCTTTGCCAGGGGCTAGAACCGTTACAGGCAGCCCAGTGCGGCATCTATCTGCATGGTCTCGCTGGTGATCATGTGCGGGACCGTCTGGGCTCTCAGGGGCTCATTGCATCCGATGTACTTGAAGCGTTACCATACGCTATCCAGGATAGCATGAAGGAGAGGCATGCAGTCCCTCGTGACACAACGTCGCCTGACTAGACAGGCTGAAGAGACGCGGGCGCTTGGGGCACGTCTAGGACGATGGGCGAGAGCAGGGGACATAGTGGCGTGTCGTGGTGCTTTAGGGGCTGGCAAGACAACGTTCGTACAGGGCTTTGCTGAAGGTTTGGCAGTGGGAGGGGATGACTATGTGCGGAGCCCGACGTTTGCCTTAGTCCATGCGTATCATGGCCACGTTCCAGTATATCATTTTGATTTTTATAGGCTTTCTTCCTGTGCTGAAGTGCTGGATATCGGTTTTGAAGACTACCTTGAGGCTGGTGGTGTTGTTATTATCGAGTGGGCGGATAAATTCCCTGAGATTTTACCTCCGATGCGCTTGGAGGTATCTATACGTATTGCTGACTCAGACAGGCGTTGGCTACAGTGGATGGCCTATGACACATCATACTGCAAATATTTTCTCCATGCTGACTGAAATGTGTATCCAGTGATGAGATGGTATAGCGCTGTAGGGGTGAGCCTCATTATGCTTGTTATTGTTGGAGGATTTTTCCTCGCAGGCAGAACATCGGTTGTCAAGCATGTAAGACAACCGAGTGAGACTGAGCAGCCAGATATGCGTGTCCAAAACTTGCATTTAATCGAACAGGCAGAAGCTGGAGATGAGTGGGAGTTGTCGGCGCATGAGGCAGAATTTTATGACGCCAAGCAAAAAATAGTAGTACATTGGTTACAAGCACAACTCCTTTCGAAGGAAGCTCATCCTGTACATGTCATAGCTGATTCCGGTCAGATAGATAGTGCTACAGGCAATATGACTATCCAAGGAAATGTTCAGCTTCAGTATCTGGAAGGGTATACTGTAGAAACAGATGTCCTCTACTGGCATGCGGCCAGTCGTGTTTTACAGACCGATGCGGCTGTACAGATTCGTAGTGCTTTGGTCCACATCGTTGGGACGGGCCTGCTTGGGCATATCGAGGAGCAGCGCTTTGTCTTACAGGATAATGTTCATGCTGCTTTCCAAGTGCGATAAACGCTGTGAGGGAGAGTCATGGAGGATAGTACTCGTAGTGATGGGTGTTGTTCTGGTCTGGTTTAGTGGACAGGTGTATAGTCAAGGTCTTCAGGGCACACTTGAGAAGCTTCCAGCACAAAAAGGTTGTGAGGGCGGTGCAACCACGCTGGATGTATCTTCCGAACGTATGACTTTTAACAGTAAGACACGCATCTTCATTTTTGAAGAAAAAGTACGTATTTTACGTTGTGCAATGACGATTCTCTGCGATCGTTTACAGGTAATAAACGATGCCAGTGATAAAAATATCGAACGGATCATCGCAACTGGTAACGTACGTTTCCAACAAGGGACGCGCTCTGCTGTAGCCGAGCGAGCAGATTATTTTGAGTCTGAACAAAGGCTTGTGCTGACGGGGAACCCGCGGGTATGGGACACGCAGGAGCACGATGAACTGGCTGGGGAAGAGATTATTCTCCTGCTTCAGGAAGAAAAAGCGCTCGTCAAGGGGGCACGTGTACTCTTTCACCCACGTAAAACCTCACTCAAAACACCATGACCATGGTATCACAACCGGGAGTATTGGCCACCCATGCCGTGTCGAAGACGTATCGAGGGCGTACAGTTGTCCGAGATGTCAATATGGAGGTCAAGACAGGGGAAATCGTCGGCTTACTTGGGCCGAATGGTGCAGGAAAAACGACAACATTCTATATTGTTGTAGGTCTTGTGCAACCTAATGCGGGTAAAGTCTGTCTGGATGGGGTGCCCCTGACGTCTATGCCCATGCACCAACGGGCACGGCAGGGTATTGGGTATTTACCACAAGAAGCATCCATCTTTCGCAAAATGACAGTCGAGGAGAATATTCTGGCTATTCTCGAAGCCTTACCTTGTAGTCGGTCTGAAAAGGCTCGGCGTACAGAAGAACTCCTGACAGAGTTTAATCTTACAGCGTTGCGACGTATGAAAGGCTATACCTTATCCGGAGGGGAACGTCGTAGAGTGGAACTGGCTCGTTTGTTGGCGAGTTCCCCCCGTTTTGCCCTTCTGGATGAGCCTTTTACGGGTATTGATCCGATCATGGTAGGTGAGGTGCAGACGTTAATATTTCACCTGAAGAAGCGAGGGATAGGGGTGCTTATTACTGACCACCGTGTACGCGAAACCCTCGAGATTACTGATAGAGCGTATATTATGCATGAGGGTCGTATCCTCAAAAGCGGTGTTCCTCAAGAGTTAATTGAAAGCACTGAGGTGAAGCAGGTATATTTGGGTGAGAGATTCTCTCTGTACCCTCATGGACGTTCGACTATTTGAGGTTGAGTTGTGGCACTCGAAACAAAACTGCTTCTCAAAACGACGCAAAAACTGGTGATGACGGCTACATTGCAGCAGGCAATCAAATTGCTGCCGTTGTCTCGTCTTGAATTGATTCAGAAGGTGCATCAGGAGATTTTGGAGAACCCTTTTTTGGAAGAGGTAGCTACGCAGGAGACGAGCGATACAGAGCTTATGAACGCGGAGTTGCCCCAAGAAACCTCACAGGACTCAGAAGAGTTTGGGGTAGACTGGGAAGCATATTTGCAAGATTTTAGTAGTAATCCAGATTATGTGCCTACTATAAGCAAAGAAGTTCCCTCGCTCGAGGCCACTTTAAAAAGTGAAACGTCCTTAGCTGAGCATCTCCTCTGGCAGCTCTCTTTGACTGTGCATGAGGACCTTGAAAAGCAGATAGGGTCCTATCTCATAGGGAATATCGACGACGATGGCTATCTACAGTGTCAAACAGAAGAGGTCGCCAAGGTGTTTGAGGTCGAGGAGGAGCAGATCTCGGCTGTGCTCGAGGTTATCCAATCATTCGATCCCCCTGGAGTGGGTGCTCGCGACCTGCAAGAATCGCTGTTGATCCAGTTGCATCATCTTGAGATGGATGATTCGCTCGCTTGGAAGATTGTCCAGCAGTATCTCTCCCAGCTTGATGAGCGTTATTTTCAGAAAATTGCCAAGTCTTTTGGAGTCACGATCAATGAGGTGATTGCAGCTGTTGGACTTATTCGTACCCTTGATCCCAAGCCTGGGAGTCGCTTTAACTCTCCTAGAGTTGAATATATTGTGCCTGATGTTGTTGTTGTAAAAGTCGATGATGATTATCAAGTGATTCTCAATGAAGACGGTATGCCTAGTCTCCGTATCAATGCCTTATATCAGAACGTTCTGCGCCAGAACGATGGCATGCAAAGTGATACGAGAGAGTACTTAGAAGAGAAGTTCCGTTCAGCGATATGGCTGATGAAAAGCGTTGAACAACGGCGTCAGACTTTGTTACGGGTGACGAAAAGCCTGTGTAAGTTTCAGCGTGAATTCCTTGATAAAGGTTTGGCATATTTGAAGCCGCTTGTGCTCAAAGATGTGGCTGATGATATCGGCATGCACGAATCTACTGTCAGTCGTGTCACAACAAACAAATATGTCTATACACCTCAAGGTGTCTTTGAACTTAAATTCTTTTTCCATAGCGGACTTGAGTCGCTTGATGGCGATACGATGTCGTCCGTCAGTGTCAAGGATATTATTCGCAAGGCCGTTGCGGCTGAGGATGCTCGCAAGCCGCTTACTGATCAGCAGCTCATGATGATTCTTGAGTCAAAAGGTGTGAAGATCGCCCGTCGCACAATAGCAAAATATCGCCAAGAGTTGCATATTTATCCTGCTAGCCGCCGTAAGCGCCTCTTTAGTCATTGAATGAACACAGCTTGAGCAGGCAGAGCGTCGGTGTGGTTTCCAAAGAAGTTTATCGCGAATTCTCTCATTGCATTCGTATCCCCTGCAAGAAGATTGGCTCTTTGCTAGTATGACCTCTATAGAGGCTGTTTGGGCAAATATCGCCATAGGAGGCAAGCTATGTCACCGGTCAGTGTGGCGATTATTGGACGCCCTAATGTCGGTAAATCCACCCTATTTAATCGTATTGTCGGTCGCCATCTCGCACTTATAGATAGGACAGCCGGTGTCACCCGTGACCGTCATTATGGAGAGGCCGAGTGGCTGGGGCGTTCTTTTCGCGTGATTGATACGGGAGGTATTGTCGCAGGACCGACGCCTGGATTACTCCATGCTATCCGAGAGCAAACAGAGGATGCCATAGCGGAGGCAGATCTACTCTTGTTAGTCATTGATGCGCGGCAAGGTGTCACCAATGTTGATCAAGACATTGCGTTGCAACTGCGCAAGTCTAATAAACGTGTCGTACTTGTCGTTAACAAGGCTGAAGCGACTAACATGGAGCTTGACATGTCTCCGGTGTACCGTTTGGGTTTTGGCGAACCTTTCTTGATTTCTGCCGAGCATGGGCAAGGTGTGGGCGACTTGCTCGACGCTATTCTCAAGGAGCTTCCAGGGGCCCCTATGACCTTGGAAGATGAGAGAGGCGTGCAGATTGCCATTGTTGGGCGTCCTAATGTTGGGAAGTCTTCGCTCATTAACCGGATTCTTGGCCAACGTCGGCTTTTGGTGGATAATGCCCCAGGGACGACGAGAGATGCGATCGACAGTGTGGTACGAGTCAACGCGCGGTCCTATACACTTGTTGATACTGCTGGCATGCGGAAGTTTCGGCAGATTAGTGAGCCGCTTGAAAAAGCGGCGGTGACCATGTCCTTAAGGCGTATTGAGCGCTGCGATGTAGCGGTGCTTCTCCTGGATGCTGTGGCTGGTGTGGGAGCGCAGGACACTCATATTGCCACATATATTGAACGCCGAGGCAAAGCCTGTATAATTGCACTGAATAAATGGGACGCTGTAGAAAAAACCTCGCAGACTTATGAGTCTTTTGTACAGACCATTCAGGAAACTATGCCTTTCTTCTCGCACGTTCCCATCATTAGCTTGTCGGCCCTCACCGGCCAGCGTGTAGTGAAATTATTTCCCCTGCTTGACACGGTTTTTGCGGAAGCGAAGCGTCATGTGCTGACCTCGCAGCTCAACGAGTTCTTGCATACAGTGACTCGTCAGCATCCTGCTCCACTGTATCGCGGCAGAGCAGTGAAATTTTCTTTTCTTGTGCAGACGATGGCCTTACCACCTACATTCTGCTGTTTTGTCAATCGTCCTGAAGGGGTAACAAATTTTTACAGGCGGTACCTCGAAAACAAATTGAGACAGTACTTCGGGTTTGCTGGCGTACCGATTCGGCTGCGTTTTCGGAAGAAATAGAGTTCGCTGCGTGCCTGGTACAAGGGGGAGTTGGCGTGTTACGCTTGCTCTCCCTGGGTTGAAAACATGCTGCTCAGGGATAGCGGCCTGCGTTTATCTAGGTTATTGTGACTAACGAACGCCATCGACCTCAAACTCTGCTTGTCGCTGATCTCTTTGCCGCGAAACCCTTTTTAAAAATCGGGGAAGTGGCCAAGTGGATAGGAGTGAAGCCGCATGTCCTGAGATATTGGGAGTCTGAGTTCCCTTCCCTGAAGCCAAGAAAAAATCCGTCAGGGCAGCGGATTTATGCCAAAGCAGATATCGAAGCCATTGTCGAAATTAAAAACCTTTTGTACAATCAACGCTACACAATTTCGGGAGCGAAAAAGATGCTCGCTCGTCACGAGGAGGTAGCGGCTTCAAATCCCATAGAAAGCTCCTTCGCTCAAGAGGTTAAATATCTAAAGAAACATATTCAGGAACTCTTGGCACTTCTACAACGTATGCAAGAATGATCATCGGGGCGTGGCGCAGCCTGGTAGCGCACTTGCATGGGGTGCAAGGTGTCGGAGGTTCAAATCCTCTCGCCCCGATCCTGCATTGTAGGTTCATGCTCAAGTCTCTCCCTCCTAGCTGGCTCTAAGCTCGACTTTATCCACTTACGCCGCATTGTTCGAGCGTCTCACAGAGACGCTCGAACAATGCGCGTGGGACTTTTATCACGGCGCCCCCCGTGTTCGACATTTGAAAATGTTGTTGACTCCACAACCAGCGCCGTACAAACGCCATCGTGTCCGAGAACCCACGTTCAAGGGGCCAGGATAAACCACACGATTTTTCTCTGGGAGCAGAGCCACGCTCTCGCCTGAGAGCGTATGCGGCTCTGAGGCTGTCGGGGCCGCTACGACAGGAGGTGCATCATGGCCATTGCCGTCCAGCAGATGCATCCTGTGGCACATGTCCCGTTGGTCCTGGGCGCCTGACGGCGCCTGGAGGTGGCGACAGTGATCGACGACATGATTCCGCCCCACCCGGCGCATGGGCTCTCGTGTGGGCGTGGGGTCGAAGCCATGGTCCTCGCCATGCTGGATGGGCATCAGGCGCTCGACAACGTGGGCAAACGGCTGGAAGAGCGGGGCCTGTGGGGGCGACGGCACCCTGCGTGAACGCGGGCTGCCCGCAATGATGACCCTCACATTCCGCACCCTTTTTTCTGGGTCTATGAAGGTTTTCGAAGAATGCCCTCTCGCTATATGTGGCATGGTCCTATAGAACCATGCCAGAGCATGTCTCTTTGCTCCTGCCTGACGTCATCATGCTGGTGTGGCGCCTCGTGAACCTGCGCGCAGATACAGGCGGGGCGTAGTTGCCCTCTCCCGCAACGCCTTCTCCCTCACGGTCTGTCCCCCCGTCTCTGTCAGCCAGGGGACTGTTGACTCCGGCTCTTGCCCGTCTCATCGCGGTGTCCCCTCTGGGGAACTGTGAAGTACGTCGCAGGAACACCCAGCGCCCGGAGGTATGGCTGTTGGCCGGTGGACAGGGGATGGGCGAGCTGGCGCTGGTCCTCAACTTTGAGCACCATCACCCCCGCAAACTTGGTCATCATCATGAACGCCGTCGGCTTCTGCGTGGCCTTCTTGTCCCACCCTGGCAACGGGGTCTCTGTGGTCTCCACGTGAACCCGGAGGGTGCGCTCGACCAGACGCCATAGCAGCAATGCCAGCAATAACACCAGCCCCAGCGCTTCGATCCGCTCGGGTTTCTTCAGAAACAGGCTATTGACAATGAGC
>Ga0081539_10004755_pt1 | contig 14661 bp, 9 predicted proteins | sample TabmetS4T2R2_FD_71023 | JGI IMG/M metagenome (GOLD analysis project Ga0081539, IMG submission 71023) | Tabebuia heterophylla rhizosphere microbial communities from the University of Puerto Rico - S4T2R2 | ecosystem: Host-associated > Plants > Roots > Rhizosphere ...
GGTCGGTGCAGCCGGGCGAGAACGCCGCCGTCGGGAGCTGGTTGGGCGGGTTCGTCACCGTGACCTGATGGGTCACCGTTCCGCTCGCGCCCTCGTCGTCGGTCACGGTCAGCACGACGTCGTACGCGCCGCCGGCCGCGTAGGTGTGCGACGGCGAGGCGCCGGTGCCGGTCTCGCCGTCGCCGAACTGCCACGCGTACGAGGCGATCGAGCCGTCCGCGTCCGCCGAGCCCCTGCCGTCGAACGAGCACGCCAGCCGCCTGCAGGAGGACGTGAACGCCGCCGTCGGCGCCTGGTTCGGCGCACCGAACGCCCAGTGCTGGCCGACGGTCGCCGCGCTCAGCACCGTCGGGTAGACCGCGACCTCGTCGATCGAGCCGGCGAGGTGGTTCGAGGTCGCGCCGCCCCACGTGCCGTCGCTGCCCACCCGCCAGTAGCCGGTGTAGTTCGCCGGCGTCGTGAAGGTGCTGCTGCCGACCTGCGCGCCGTCGACGTAGAGCCGCTGGCCGTTCGAGCCCTGCGTGGCGACGACGTGGTGCCACTGGCCGTCGTTGTAGCTCGGCGGCGACTCGACGACCCGGGTCTGGTTGCTCTGGAAGATGCCGTAGCGCAGCCGGCCGTCGTCGAGCATCCAGACGTGCCGGTCGTAGCTCGTGCTCGTCCCGCTCGCGCTGCTGCCGAAGCCGACGATCCGGCCGCCGGTGGTGGTGGTCGTCCGGAACCAGGCCTCCACCGAGTAGACCGTCGGGTTCGTCTCCGCCGCCGACGCCACGATCGTCTGCGTGCTGCCGCCGGGCAGTCTCACCGCGCGTCCGTCGGGCCACATCGGCCCGGCGGGCTCGCCGAACACCACGCCGTCGGACGCCCTGGCACCCGGCTCGGCCGTCGCCGTGTCGTGGACGTTCGGCCCCGCGGTGTCGTCCAGCCGCCAGTAGTGCGACGGGTCGCCGTCCCAGACCGCCGCGCCGTAGGCGTCGGCCGGGCGGACCGGGATCGCCAGCGGGCGGCCGGTGGCGACGTAGTGCTGCTGGACCCGGGCCAGCGGCAGCGCGGCCGGGTAGACGGCGACCTCGTCGACGTCGCCGGCGATCGACCGGCTCGTCGGCCGGCTCGGCCAGCTCGAGCTGATGCCGTCGCCGCCGATCCGCCAGTAGCCGCTGAAGCTGCGCGCGGTCGTCGTCGACGCGTCACGGCCGACGCGCTTGCCGTCCACGAACAGCTCCAGGCCGCGCTCCGGTCCGAGCGTGCCGACGACGTGGTGCCACTCGCCGTCGTTGAGCGCGGCCGGCGACGTCAGCGTCCGGTACGTGAGGCTGGTGGGCGAGACGCCGAAGACGATCCGGCCGTCGTTGCGCAGGTACACGTGCCGGTCCGTGGTGGTGCTCTGCGCGGTGGCGCTGTCGCCGAACCCGACGATCTTGCCGCCGCTCGTGGTCGTCGTGCGGAACCACGCCTCGACGCTGAACGTGCTCGGGCCGGCCAGCAGGTCCGCGGCCACGCCGGGCACGTTCTCGCTGCCGGCGAACGTGGTCGCCGTCGACGCGTCGCCGAGTGCGCCCGTCGCCCCGCGGGTCTCGGCCGCGCCGAGGGTGACGTCGTTCGCGCCGGCGTAGTCGTACGCCACCGTCCCGCTCGGCTCGTTCAGGGTCCAGAGCGACTGCGCGCCGTCCGCGCGCACCTGGTCGCGGTAGACGCTCGTCGTGCCGTCGCCGACCGGGACGTCGACCGAGGCCGGGAGCCCCTGGGTGACGTTGCCCAGCGGGTCGCGCACCCGGATGCGGTACGTCTGGTTGGTGCCCGGCGGCGCGGTCAGGTCGTTGAACGTCATCATCGGCCGGTTCCACCACGTGGTGTCGTTGGTCATCGTCGCGACGACCTGGGCGCTGGCCAGGGGCGTCCCGCGCATCACCTCGTAGGTGAGGCGCGCGTTGTCGCGGTCCCACGACGACTTCCACGAGACGCGGACGCGGCGGCCCTCGTCGAGCGGCACGAGCGTCGGCGTCAGGGCGAGCCCGTCGAGCGGCGGCTCCTGGTTCGGCGCGATCGCGCGCACCGCGAACCGCACGAGACCCTGCTGCCCCGTGGCGTTGACCCGCGGGAACTCGCCGCCGAGGACGACGTAGTCGCTGTTCCCGGCCACTGTCCAGGCCGCCTGGTCCAGGCCGCTGACGGTCCCGACGTCGAGCGTCGGCAGCCAGTGCAGGAGCTGCGGCGCGGGCCGTCCGTTGAAGTTGCCGCCCACGTTCACCCGGCCGCCCGGGTCGGCGGTCGTCGTCTGCGCCGTCGCGCGCTGGAACGTCCACGGGTCGGTCTGCGGGTGGCCGCCGACCGTCGAGCAGTCGTGCGGGTGGCCGACGTGGTACAGGACGCCGCCGACCGGCGCCGAGTCGTACGTGTCGCCCCGGCAGCCGGTGACGTAGACGATCGAGCCGTCGACGGACGACAGCGCGAACGTGCCCTCGAAGTTGCCGCCGGAGCCGAACGTGTAGCCGGTGCCGTACACCTGGGCGCCGTCGGTGCTGAGGCTGTAGATGCCGGCGTTGGGCCCCGCGTTGCGGATGACGCTCGTCGCCGCCCAGGGCAGGTTGGCGCCGGTGGTCGCGTCGAGCGCGCCCATGCCGTACCAGGCGGCGCCGTTGAGCGTCGTGAACTTGCCGCCCACGACGACCTTGCCGCTGCCGGCCGGCGCGACGATGCCGAGCACCTCGGCGTCCGCCGCCGGCGCCCAGTCCAGCAGCGCGCCGGTGCTGATCGAGAACGCGGCCAGGCGGCTGCGGGGCTGCTGGCTGGCGGTGCCGAAGACGCCGCCGACGTAGAGGGTGTCGCCGGAGACCGCGAGCGAGGACACCTTCGAGTCGAACGACGGCGCGGGGTCGAGCAGCGCGCCGGTCGTCGCGTCGAGCTGCGCGAGCCGGTACCGGTTCACCCCGCTCACCTGCGTGAAGAGGCCGCCGACGATGATCCGGGAACCGTCGGCCGAGGCCGCGATCGCCCGGCCGCCGGCGTTGAGCGACGGCTCCCAGGAGGTGACCAGCTCACCGGTCGACAGGTCGTAGGCGAGGAGGTTCGACCGCGGCGTCTCGTCCGCGCCGGCCGCCGCGCCCGCCGGGCGCGCCGAGGTGAACTCGCCGGTCACGTAGACCCGGTTCCCGACGATCACCTGGTCGTAGACGATCCCGTCGATCTGCACCGTCGGCAGCGCGTCGGCGCTCACGGTCGGCGTCGTCACGGGCGGCTGCGGGTCGGTGTCGGCGGCCGCCGGCGAGGCGGCCGGGAGGGCGAGCAGGCCCACCGCGGCCAGGGCGACGGCGGTCAGGCCGACCAGGCCAGCCCGGTGGGTTCGCAGCAGCGAGCTGAGCATGTCGGTGACCACTCCCACGAACACCTACAGTCCGGACAGTCCGGACAGTCCGGACCGCCCGACAGTCCGGACAGTCCGGACAGAAGGAAACCCACCCCGAGACGGCGCCCCGTGCGCGCCACCGCAAGGTAGGGCCTGCGACCACGCTCCGTCCGCCGAGTGGGGCAAAATCCGCCGAACGCTCTACCCACGGTCAGAACCGGACGTAAACGCGCAGCGAAACGGCATCGAAACGGCGCCGCGACGCCACTCGAGACTTCGGAGAGTGACGTCGCGACGCCGCGAGACGCGCCCTACCCGAGTGCTACAGGGCCTTGGCGGTCAGGTTGTCGTAGCGGACCACGGTCGCCGAGGTGGCCGAGGCCGAGGCGTAGGTGACGAACCCGACCGCGCCGCTGCCCTGGAGGCCCGCGGTGCTGTCGGTGGCCGTCTGCAGCCACGTCGACGGCTCGCTCGCGCCGGCCAGCCACGCCCGGTACCGCAGCGTGGTCGGCGACGATCCGGTCGCCTGCGCCCGCAGGTTCACGTGCGTCCCGGTCGTGTAGGTGCCCGGCACCGTCACCTGGCTGGTGATCGCCGTCTCCGTGCCGGCGACCACCTTCGTCAGCTGCGCCGTCATCACGCCGGTCGCCTGGATCCGCAGCTTCACCCGGTAGTCGCCCGAGGACGACGACCGCAGGACGGTGGACGTGTACACCCCGCCGCCGGTCGGCGTGGCGTCGGTCCACACCTCGTGGTTCGTCTCGGTGTCCCCGATCGGCGTCGCCGCCAGCACCGCCGAGGCCGTCCGGCCGGCCGGCACCGAGACGGTCCCGGCGCCGTCGGCGACCGACGAGGTGGTGCCGCTGCCGGTCGTGGTCCAGGCCCCGCCCAGGTCCGCGGTGCCGAACCCGCTGGCCACGGTGCGGCCGAACGCGTCGGACGCGACCGTGGCACCGGCCGCCGGCGCCGTGACCGTGACGTCGTGCGTCTCGGTGTCCGTGGCGCCGTCGTCGTCGGTGACGGTCAGCGTCACGGTGTACGTGCCGCCCGCCGCGTAGGTGTGCGACGCCGTCGCGCCGGTCGACGTCCCGCCGTCGCCCCAGGTCCAGGCGTACGACGCGATCGTCCCGTCCGGGTCGGACGAGCCGGAGCCGTTGACGCTCGCGACGAGGTTCGCCGTGCTGGTCGTGAACGACGCGGTCGGCGGCTGGTTCGCGGCCACCGTCACCGGGGCGGTCCGGGTGTCCGTGGCGCCGTCGTCGTCGGTGACGGTCAGCGTCACGGTGTACGTGCCGCCCGCCGCGTAGGTGTGCGACGCCGTCGCGCCGCTCGACGTCCCGCCGTCGCCCCAGTTCCACGCGTACGACGCGATCGTGCCGTCGGTGTCGGACGAGCCGGAGCCGTCGGCCGACGCCGTCAGCCCGTTCACCGCGGTGGTGAACGACGCCGTCGGCGGCTGGTTCACGACCTGCCCGAGCCCGACGGCGCGGTGGGTCGCGATCTTCGCGGCGCTGAGGGCGGTCGGGTACACCGCGACCTCGTCGATCGTGCCCGCGAGCGCGTTGCTCGTCGGCCGGTTCGGCCAGTTGTTGAGCTGGTCGCCGCCGACCCGCCAGAAGCCGTTGTACGGCGTGGCGGTCGTGACGGCGGCGTTCGAGCCGACGAGGCTGCCGTCGACGTACAGCGCGATCCCGCCCGGCCCCATGGAGCCGGCGACGTGGTGCCACTGGTTGTCGTTGAGGCCGGCGGCCGACGTGAGCGTCTGCACGGCGCCGGGGTAGACGCCGAAGACCACGGCCCCGTTGTTCGTCAGGTACAGGTGGCGGTCGTAGCTCGTGCTGTTGGCCGTCGAGGAGTTGCCGTAGCCGACGATCTTGCCGCCGCGGGTGGTGTTGGTCCTGAACCACGCCTCGACCGTGAAGATCTGCGGCGCCCACAGCCGCAGCGGCGTGGCGGCCGGCACGGTGGCCGTGCCCGGGAACGTCGTCGCCGTGTCGGCGTCGCCCGAGACGGCCCCGGCGACCCCGCGGGTCGCGCCGGAGGCCAGGGTCAGGTCCCGGCCGGTGCCCCAGTCGTAGCCCGTGGTGCCGCTGGGTTCGCCCAGCCGCCAGTGGTCGAGCGCGCCGTCGTTGCGGACCAGGTCGCTGTAGGCGCTCTGCGCCGGGGAGGCGGCCGGGACGTCGACCGACGACGGCAGCCCCTGCGAGACGTTGCCGAACGCGTCGCTCACGCGGACCCGGTAGGTCGCGGTCTGGCCGCTCGGCGGGTCCGTGTCGGTGAAGCCGATCGTCGGCCGGGCCCACCACACCGAGTCGTAGGTGAAGGTCCCGATGACCTGCGCCGTCGAGAGCGTCGGGCCGCGCATCACCTCGTAGGTCAGCGTGCGGTTGTCGCGGTCGTACGCCGAGAGCCAGTTCACCCGCACCGCGCCGCTCGCGACGTTCGTGTACGTCGGCGTCAGGTCGAGCCCGCCCTGCGGACCCTCCTTGTTCGGCGAGAGGTTCCGGACGGCGAAGCGCACGAGGCCCTGCTGCGCCTTGTTGTTGACGCGCGGGAACTCACCGCCCAGGACGACGTAGTCGCTGTTCCCCGTGACGGTCCAGGCGGCCTGGTCGGTGCCGGTGACGGCGCCGGCGTCGAGCTGCGGCGTCCAGTGCAGGACCTCCGGCGCCGGGCGGCCGCTGAAGTTGCCGCCGATGTTCCGCATCCCGTTGGCCGCCGCGTCGACGGTCTGCGCCGACGCCCGCTGGAACGTCCACGGCTGGGTCTGCGGCAGGCCGCCGATCGTGGAGCAGTCGTGCGGGTGGCCCACGTGGTACAGGACGCCGTTCACCGGCGCGGCGTCGTACGTGTCGCCGCGGCACCCGCTGACGAAGATCAGGGAGCCGTCCGACGCGTTGGCCGAGAACGTCGCCTCGAAGTTGCCGCCGCTGCCGAACGTGTAGCCGGTGCCGAAGACGCGCGGGCCGTCGGTCGAGAGGCTGTAGATCGCGGCGTTGGCGCCGGCGTTGCGGACGACGCTGGTGGCCGCCCACGGCAGGTTGGCGCCCGTCGTCGCGTCGAGCGCGCCCATCCCGTACCAGCTGACGCCGTTGAGCAGGGTGAACTTGCCGCCGGCCACGACCTTCCCGCTGCCTGCGGGCGCCGTCAGCGCGAGCACCTCCGCCTCCGCCGTCGGTGCCCAGGCCAGCAGCGCGCCGGTCGACACCGAGACCGCGCCGAGGCGGGTCCGGGCGACGCCGCTGATGTCGGTGAAGATGCCGCCGAGGTACAGCGTGTCGCCGGAGACGGCCAGCGTGGACACCCGCGCGTTCGTGCCCGACGTCCAGCCCGGCACCAGCGCGCCCGTCGTCGCGTCGAGCGCCGCGACACGGTACCGGTTGACGCCGTTGACCTGCGTGAACGAGCCCGCCACGAAGATCCGCGAGCCGTCCGCGGACGCCACGATCGCCCGGCCGCCGGCGTTGAGCGACGGCGCCCACGACGTGATCAGCGCACCCGTGGTGAGGTCGTAGGCGAGGACGTTCGACCGCGGCGTCTCGTTGCTCCCGGCCGGGCTGCCGGCGGGGCGCGCCGAGGTGAACTCGCCGGTGACGTAGACCCGGTTGCCGACGATCACCTGGTCGTAGACGACGCCGTTGATCTGCACCGTCGGCAGCGCGTCGGCGCTCACCGTTGGCACGGTGACCGGCGGCTGCAGGTCGGTGTCCGGCGCCGCGGGCGACGCCGTCGTGACCGCCAGCAGGGCCGTCCCGGCGACCACCACCGGGACGAGGGCGGCGCGGAGGATTCGCCGGCCGCGTGGGCGTGGCCGAGAGGGTGCGGGCGCGGTCACGGTGCTCTCCGGGAAGGTCGGCGGCGAGTGGGTGGCCACCCTCGGAAGGTCCGGCGGAGAGTGACCCGTCAACGGTAGGTCGCAGTTCACGCCACGTTTGGCAGTTCCGCAGGATTGCTACCCGTTGAACGCGACGATCACACATTGCTCGTGACGTCGCACGCACAGCGATCGATTCTCTCGGGCGAAAAGACCCGGATTGTGGCTGCATAGCAGCTTTCGGACGTCGGCCGGCCGGGTGACGCATTCTTCACGAAGTCGGTCCGGATAAGGTTGGTATGGCAACATGCGGCGCCGTGAGTCAGCGCATCCACGGACGGACGCGGTGGCCGCAGCGGGTCAACGCGCGGCTCGAGCAGACCCTCGCCGTACGCCTCGTTCGCGTGCGGCCACCGGAACGCGTGCCGATCCGGCCGCCGGCCGACAGCGAGGTCGACCGGCTGGTGCGGGAGCCGGTGCTCGTGTGCTCCTCGGTGCGCTCGGGCTCGACGCTGCTGCGCGTCATCCTCAACAGCCACTCCCAGATCCACGCGCCGCACGAGACGCACGTCCGCCGGCTGCAGGTCGTGCCCACGACCAGCCCGGTCCGGCAGGCGATGACGGCGCTCGACCTGAACGTCCGGGACCTCGAGCACCTGCTGTGGGACCGCGTGCTCCACCGGGAGCTCGCGCGCAGCGGCAAGCAGGTCATCGTGGAGAAGACGCCGAGCAACGTCTTCGTGATGAACCGCTTGATGACGGCCTGGCCGGACGCGCGCGTGATCTACCTGATCCGGCACCCGTACTCGATCGCCCGCTCGTGGCACGAGGGCGACCCCGAGCGCCGGCCGATGTCGCACGCCGTCCCGTACACGCTGAACTTCATGGAGCACGTGGAGCGGGCGCGGCAGAAGTTCGGCGGCCTCACGGTGCGCTACGAGGACCTGACGGACGACCCCCGGGGCCAGACCCGGCGGATCTGCGACTTCCTCGGCGTGCCGTGGGAGGAGGGCATGGTCGAGTACGGCAGCCACGACCACGGCCAGTTCGTGGCCGGCATCGGCGACTGGACCGACAAGATCCGCAGCGGCACCGTGCAGCGCGGCCGGCCGCTGCCGTCCCCGGACGAGGTTCCGGAGCAGCTCCGCGAGATGTGCCGCGTCTGGGGCTACTGACCCCGGCTGACCCGCCGGGGTCGCCGTCCCGGGCGGGATCCGCGGCGTCCGCCGGGCCGGCTACGCGGACGGCGCGTTCCGGGTCGTGCCGGCGCCGTGCTTCAGCGACGTGCCCGGCGTCCGCCGCGTGGAGCTCGGCGTCGCGTAGCGACCCTCAGACCTCGCCGCGCCAGGAGTGCTCCGGCTCGTAGCCCAGGACCCGGCGGGCCTTGTCGATCGACAGCAGGGTCTCGTGGCGGCCGAGCCCCTTGCGCACCTCCACGCCGGGGTAGCACTCGGCGACGAGGTCGGCGCTGGGGCGGCTCATCACGGTGTCGGCGTTGGCGACGATGAACACGTCCATGCCGGTCGCCCGGTGCTCGAGGGCGCGGCGGACGGCCTGGGCACCGTCGCGGGCGTCGATGTACCCCCAGAGGTTCCACTTGCGCAGCGCCGGGTCGGCGTCGAAGGCCGGGAACGCCGCGTAGTCCTGCGGCTCCATGACGTTGGAGAAGCGGAGGCCGATCATCTTCAGCTCCGGGTCCCACCGGCACAGGTGGTACGCCATCTCCTCCTCGAGCGCCTTCACCAGCGAGTACGTCGTCTCGGGGCGCGCCCGGTACGCCTCGTCCACCGGCACGTAGGGCGGCGGCGTGTCGAACGGCAGGCCGAGGACGGTCTCGCTCGAGGCCCAGACGACGTTGCGGATGCCCGCGGCGCGGGCCGCGTTGAAGACGTTCCAGGTCACGGCGGCGTTGTTGGCGAACGTCGCCGAGTTCGGGAGCAGGCCGGGCGCCGGGATCGCCGCGAGGTGGACGACGGCGTCCACCGGCCGCTCGTGCTCGTCCACCCGCCCGGCGAGCACCTCGAGCACCTGCCCGTAGTCCGTGAGGTCGGCGAGCAGGAAGGCGCCCTCGACGGCGGGCGGGCGCACGCGGTCGATCGGCAGCACGTCCCAACCGGTGGCGCCCAGGTGCGCGACCACCGCGCGCCCCAGCTTGCCGGCGGCGCCGGTGACGACGACGCGGCCCGGCGCTGACTCGATCTCGGCCATGCGCCCCATCCTGCTGCATCGCGCCCGCCCGGCGTGACCGGCTCTGGACCAGTCTGGTTGTTGACTAGTAGCGTTCCTGACTAATGACCGGTCGTGGAGGGGTCGTGGCATGGGTTACCTGCGGTACGTCGCCCTCGGCGACAGCCAGACCGAGGGCCTGAACGACGGCGACGAGCGCTCCGGGTACCGCGGCTGGGCGGACCGGCTGGCCGAGCACCTCGCCGCCACGAACCCGGCGGTGACCTACGCGAACCTCGCGGTCCGCGGCCGGCTGGCGGGCCAGGTGCGCGCCGAGCAGCTCGAGCCCGCGCTCGCGCTCCGGCCGGACCTCGCGAGCGTGATGGCCGGCATGAACGACCTGATGCGCCCCGGGTTCGACGCGGCGGCGGTGACCGCCGAGCTGGAGGCCATGTTCGCCGCGCTGACCGGTGCGGGCGCGCGCGTGGTCACCTTCACCTTCCCGGACATCACGCGGCTGGTGCCGGTCGCCCGGCGGCTGCGGCCGCGGCTGCTGGATCTCAACGAGCGGATCAGGTCCGCGGCGGCCCGGCACGACGTCGTGCTGGTGGACGGGTTCGCCCACCCGCTGAGCGTCGACCGGCGGCTGTGGAGCCCGGACCGGATCCACGCCACGACGCTGGGCCACACGCTGATCGCGGCGTCGGCGGCCGAAGCCCTCGGCCTGCCCCTCGACCGCCCCCTCGACCTGTCGGGCGCCGTGCCTGGCGGCGGGTCCGGCGGTGCCTCGGCGGCGACGCCGGCCCTCCCGGCGGCCGCGGGCGCCGCGGGGCCGCTGGCCGCCGTCGCCCGCGAGGTCGTCTGGGTGAGCACGTTCCTCGGGCCGTGGGCGGTGCGCCGGCTGCGGGGGCGCTCGTCCGGCGACGGCCGCACGGCGAAGCGCCCGGAGCTGTCGCCGGTCGTGCCGCTCGCCGAGCCGGCCTGATGGCGCTGCGGCACGCCGTCCTGGCGGCCCTGATCGACCGGGAGGCGTCGGGCTACCAGCTCGCGAAGGTGTTCGACGTCTCGGTGTCGAACTTCTGGCACTGCGTTCCCCAGCAGCTCTACGCCGAGCTGGCCCGGCTGGAGGCCGACGGCCTGGTGAGCGGTCGCCAGGTGATCCAGGAGCGGCGTCCCAACAAGCGGGTCTTCACGCTCACCGACGCCGGGCTCGGCGAGCTGGCCCGGTTCGCCGCCGGGCGGTCGAAGCCGTCGTTCATCCGCGACGACCTCCTGGTCAAGGTCCACGCCGCCGAGGCCGCCGACGCCGAGGCGCTGGCCGAGCAGCTCGACGAGCGCGCCGCGCAGGCCCGGGCCAAGGTCGCGCTGTTCGACCAGCTCCTCCGGCAGCTGCGGGGCTCGCGGTCGGAGCCGGACTTCCTGGCGACCGGCATCCGCGTCGGCCCCTACCTGACCTGCCTGCGCGGGCGGTCCTTCGAGCGCGAGAACCTGACCTGGTGCACCTGGGCGGCCGGCGTCCTGCGTGCCCGCAACCGCGGCGAACCACCACCGCCCACACCGAGGAGCGAGGATGACGAACTTCCGCGAGGCGATCGAGGCGCGTGACCTGGACGCGGTCGAGGCGATGCTGGCCGACGACGTCGTGTTCCACAGCCCGGTGGCCTTCCGGCCCTACCCGGGCAAGGCCGTCACCGCGGCGATCCTGCGGGCGGTCGCGCAGGTCTTCGAGGACTTCCGCTAGGTGCGGCAGATCCCACGACGGCGCCGAGCACGCCGACCGCTTCCCCGGCCGCGGCCGACGTCACGCGGATGTCGCGCCAGACGGTCGAGGGCATCATCGCCTGGCACGAGCGCCGGCTCGGCGACGTCGTGCCGGAGGTCGTGGACCTCGCCGCCACCGTCGACCCCGACTGGCTCGTCGTGCTCGCCCAGGCGCACGCGCAGGCCGGGCGCCGCGAGGCGGCGCTCGAGGCGATCGAGCGCTTCGGGCGGGCGCCGGGCGGCGGGACACGGGAGCCGGTCCGCACGATCCTGACCGCGGACGTCCACCTCGAGCTGCGGGACGCCGAGCGCGCGGCGGCCCTGCTGCCGGCGCTGCGGGCCTACGGGGACACCGCGGTCGTGCTGTGGCCCGGGGCGACGTTCCTGGGGCCTGCGGCCCTGTACCGCGGCGGCGTCCTCGCGCTCCTCGGCGACCCGGCCGCGGGCGCCGAGCTCGACCGCGCGGAGGAGGTCTGCGCCGCGTCCGGCTTCGCGCCGTTCCTGGCGCGGGTCCGGGCACTCCGAGCGAGTGTAGGGCGAACGGCGCTCGACGGGCGGTCCTGACCGCACCTTGCCCCACACTTGCGAGAGTCAAGAGCCGGGGCCGGGATGTCGATGACGAACGCGTCCGCGCCGAGGGTCGGCGACGGGCTCCGTGGGGGCGGATCGTGCCCGGAGGGCGGGAGGAGTGTGGACCTTGAGCCCTCTGATACGCCGGCCGCGGGAGCGGGGGCTACGGCTCGGGCCCAAGGTCGTCATCGCCGTCGGCCTGCTCGTGCCCGCCGTGTTGACGATCGCGGCGGCGGCGCTGTACGGCCTGACCGGGATCCACCGCTCGGCGCAGCACCTCTTCGACGACACCCTCGACGTCAGCAGCGCCGTGTCGCAGGTGGACGCCGCCCTGGCCACCGTCGCGGAGCGTTCCGTCGAGGCCGCGGCCGAGGAGGACATGGCCCGCACCCTCGCGCTCGACCGGCAGCTCGAGCTCGTCTGGGTGCCCCGCGCGGAGGCCGCGCTCCAGCGGTTGGGCGCCCTCAGCGAGAGCGAGGACGAGGGCCGCGCCACCGTCGACGCGATCCGGGCGGCGTTCGCCGAGTACCAGGACCTGCGTGCCAGCGGCGCTTACCACACGTTCGGCCACGAACCGGAGACCGTCCGGCGGCGCGCCGAGAGCCTGCGCCGGACGGCGGAGCTGTTCGACCGGATGCACGAGGGCAGCCGGCAGCGGCTGGCGCTGGAGACGGAGCACGCCGAGGCGTACGTCGCCGCCAACGACGGCGTCCTGCGGTTCACCCGGCAGCTGGTCGCCGTCACGGTCGTCGTGTCGATGGTCCTGGCGCTCGGCGGGATCCTGTGGCTGATCCGCACCCTGGTGCCGCGCGTCCAGCACTACTCGGCGTTCGCCGCGGAGGTCGCCGAGGGCCGCGCCGTCCAGCTGCTGCGGCCGAATGGGCGCGACGAGCTGGCGGACCTCGGCCGGGCGCTGAACGAGATGGTGGAGCAGCGGCAGCGGCTGTCGCGCCACGAGGAGAGCCAGGCGGAGTTCCTCGACACCCTGCAGATCAGCGAGAGCGAGGACGAGGCGCACGAGGTGCTGCGCCGGCACCTCGAGCGCTCCGTGCCGGGCAGCGTCGTCATCGTGCTCAAGCGCAACAACAGCGCGAACCGGCTGGAGCCGGTCACGGCCGTGGCCGTGGCGGGGGAGCTGGCGCGCCAGCTCGTCTCGGCGCAGCCGCGCTCGTGCCTGGCGCTGCGGTTCGCCCGCACGCACCGGGAGGGGACCGGCCGCGAGCCGCTGATGCACTGCGAGGTCTGCTCCGGCGAGGGGCGCTCGCTCTGCGAGCCGCTGGTGGTCGGCGGCCAGGTCATCGGCTCGGTGCTGATCACGCGCCGGGAGCCGCTGGACGCCGACGACGCGGCGCGCGCCAAGAGCACGGTCGCGCAGGCCGCGCCCATGCTGGCCAACCTGCGGAACCTCGCGCTCGCCGAGTTCCGGGCCAACAACGACTCCCTCACCGGCCTGCCGAACAAGCGGGCGGCCGAGGACACCCTCAAGCGCATGGTGGCCCAGGCCGGTCGCTCGGTCACGCCGCTGTCGGTGATGCTGCTCGACCTCGACTTCTTCAAGCAGATCAACGACCGCTACGGGCACTCCAAGGGCGACGAGGTGCTCGCGGCGGTGGGCACCTGCCTGCAGTCCACGCTGCGGGCCAACGACTTCGCCGGGCGGTTCGGCGGTGAGGAGTTCCTCATCCTGCTGCCCGACACCGCGCGGGTGAGCGCCATCGTGGTGGCCGAGAAGATCCGGCACGCCATCGCGTCGATCGTCGTGCCGGAGCTGGACCGCGACGTGACCGCCAGCATCGGCCTCGCCGTCCTGCCCGACCACGCCGGCCACGCCGCGGGCCTGCTGCGCGAGGCCGACCACGCCCTCTACACCGCGAAGGCGACCGGCCGGAACCGGGTCGCCGTCGCGGGGGAGTCGCCGCAGGAGGACGGTCCGCAGGGAGCGCCGGCGGCCCGGTTCGCCGTCGGGGAGGCGGACCTCGGCTGAGCGGTTGGTGCCGCGGCCGGTCAGGCCCGGCCGGCGAGGACGAGTGCCCAGGTCAGGCAGCCGAACGCGACCGTGTTCAGAACCGCCCGGACGACGTTCCACGCCATCCACCGGGCCTCGTGGAAGTCGGCCCGGACGGTGGCCAGGTCGATCCGGTCCGGGTCGCCGGCGGCCTTGATCGCGTCGTTCAGGGGGACGTTGACCGCGATCGTGATCAGGAACGTCACCAGGTACAGCGCGAAGGCGACGGCGACCCAGGGCAGCGCGCCGCCGCCGTCCCGCCGCAGGAGCACACCGGCGGCGCCGGTGAGCACCAGCGCGCCCAGAAAGGTCAGCATGAACAGCGGGTTGATGATCGCCCGGTCGATGGCCTGGAAGGCGCCCACGAACGTCCGGTCGTCGGTGTCGGTGAGCCCGGGCATGATCGTGTGTGCGTAGAGCGCGAACACGCCCGCCACCATGCCGGTGGTGACCGTGGCGGCGAGCAGCGTCGCCAGCCGCAGGTTCACGCCGGCACCCGCGCGTGCCAGACGCCCAGGGCCGCCGTGTCGCGCGCGTAGTCGGCGAAGTCGCGGGGCGGGCGGCCCAGCACGCGCTCGACGCCGTCGCGGACGGCGGCGTTGCGGCCGTCCAGGACCGTCGTGAACAGGTATCGCAGCAGGTCGACGACGTCGGCCGGAACCTGCTCGGCGGCCAGCGCCGCGGCGAAGTCGGCCGGCGGGATGCGGGTGTAGCCGACGTCGCGCCCGCTCGCCGCCGCGATCGTGGCGGTGGCCTCGGCGAAGGTCAGCAGCCGTGGGCCGGTGAGCTCGTAGGTCTGCCCGACGTGCCCGTCCGCCGTGAGGACGGCGACGGCGACGTCGGCGATGTCGTCGGCGTCCGTGAACGGCTCGCCCACGTCGCCGGCCGGGAGCGCCACCTCGCCGGCGAGCACCATGTCGAGCAGGTAGCTCTCGCTGAAGTTCTGGCTGAACCAGCTGGCGCGGAGGACCGTCCAGTCGGCGCCCGAGTCGGCGAGGACCC